>OBLW0100004976.1_pt1 | contig 10015 bp, 8 predicted proteins | sample 1520161 | NCBI WGS metagenome assembly OBLW01 (sample SAMEA3539309, study PRJEB22396) | soil metagenome | biome: tundra; feature: field; material: soil | place: USA | collected 2010-05 | depth 0.15 m | reverse complement strand
CCTCTTCCAGTTCGCGGACGTAGACCGAGTAGCCGCCGGACTTGATGACATCCTTCATGCGGCCGACCAGCCGGATGAAGCCGAGGCGGTTGCGCGTGGCCAGGTCGCCGGTGCACAGCCATCCGTCGGGAGTAAGCAGGCCCTGGCTGTCGGCCTTGTCGTTCCAGTAGTGGGGAGCGAGGCCACGACGGTGAATCTGGCACTCGCCGGTTGCGCCGGGACGCACACGGCGGCCGTTTTCGTCGACCACACGGATGCGAAACGGGGGCACGGGCAGGCAGAGATCGCCGCTGCCGGGCAGCAGCGACAGCTCGACGGCCATCATGGCCAGACCACCGAGTTCCACCATGCCATAGCCATTCAACAGCACCGGCGGAATGCGCCGGCCTCCCGGCAGGCGCAGCAGCGCGCCGTAATGACGGAGGCGCTGACGCATCTCGGTGGGGAGGTGGTCGCTGGCCGAGAGCCACACGCGAACGCTGGCGAGCCGGGCAGGCGGGGGATTGCTGTGCACCAGCCTGGCGAACATGGCAGGTACGCCGACGACGGCAGTGACGCGGAAGCGCTCGACCCGGTCCAGCGCGCCGGCGACATCGAAATAATCGAGGAAGCAGCCGCGAATGCCGGCCATCAGCCCGTAGAGCGCGATGCTGACAGCCATGATGTGGGACCAGGGAAGCGCGATCAGCGCCAGGTCCTTCGGCCCCAGGAAGACTCCGGCAATCACGGTGGACGAGCGCGCGCCCAGCAGCGCCGTGCTGGAGAGGGCGGCTCCCTTGGGAAAGCCGCTGGTGCCCGAGGTGTGGAACACCGCAATGGTGGCGGCCGGATCGACGACGGCGGGGGGAAACGGCGCCCCGGTGTCGGCGAAGCGCAGGAATCCATCGAGGGTTTCCGGCTGGTCGTCGGCCTGAATCCAGGTACTCACATTGAGCGACTGGCGGTTGCCGATGTGGCGCTCGAAGACGGCTTTGTCGGTGATCAGGATCCCGGTGCCGCTGTCGGCGAGGATGCGGCGGACCTCGGCGAGGGAGAGCTGCGGGTTCAGCGGGACCGCGATGCCGCCGGCGCGGATGATGGCCAGGAACCAGTGGAAGCAGTTGCGGTCGTTGGTGCGATAGATGGCAACGGGCTGGCCCGGGCGCAGGGCGATGGTGCGCCGCAGAAAGGCATCCTTGGAGCAGATATCGGCATGCAGTTCGGTGAGGCGGTAGGCGCCGTTTTCGTCGACTGAGACTTCGCAATCGCCTTTGCGCCGGACCAGCTCGTCGACCAGGTTGGCCACCGTGACGTCGCGGTCGCGTGAGAGTCGAAAGCTGCTGAGTATGCTCATTGGGCGACCACCGGCTTGCGTCCCCAATCGCTGGCGACGCAGTAGTGGAAGAGGCGGTCGAGGTAGTCGAGCACCGGCGGCGGACAGACTCCGGCGGGTTGCAGCAGGCGCTCGGCGTTGGTGGTGTCAAACTGCATGCGCATGGTGAAGTAGTCGCGATAGGCGCGGCCGTCGACCAGCACGCGGCGCTTGCGGCCCCACAGCGACATAAACAGAATGGGGCGCACCATGGCGAAGAAGAGCTTGGGATCGACGTAGCGGGGCTGCGGCGCATCGAAGTATTCTGCCGCGCGCCGGGCGATCTGCTGGATGGTGGCGCTGCCGCGCGGTCCGGCGCAGAGGTGGACCGTGCTGCCCAGGGCGGCTTCGTCAAAGGCCAGCTGCGCCACCGCGGCGGCGACGAAATCGACCGGTACGATGTCCAGCACGGCGTCAGGAAAACCGGGGACCGTGCGCCACAAGCGGCGCGCGTAGATCTTCAGCGGCCAATACATCATCTTGAAGCTGGAAGTAACGCCAGTGCGGGAATCGCCGACGATGATGCTGGGGCGGAGAATGACGCCGGGCAGGGAATCGAGCCGCGAGCTGACCAGCGCTTCCGCCTCGGCCTTGGTCTGCTCGTAGGTATTGCGATAGGCCTGGCCCACGGCGAGCTCGTTTTCGCGCACCAGGCCGGTGCGCTCGCCGGCCACGTAGGCGGTGCCGACGTATGCGAGGCTGCGCAACTGGCGCGCGCCGGCGGCAAAGTCGAGCATGCGGCGGGTGCCCTCGACGTTGATGCGGCGGGCCTCGTCCAGGGAGTGATCGAAACGCACCGTGGCGGCGGAGTGGATGACGCGGGTGGTCGTGGCGGACAGGCGTTGATAGGCAGCGGCGTCCAACCCGCAATTGGGCTGGCTGACGTCTCCCGAGTGGACCTGGACGCGCAACCGGTCGGCTGGAGGGACGATCAAATCAGCGCGTTGCTGACCCGATTGGCCGGGGCGATCGCGGACCAGCAGCGCCAGGGTGGCGTTGGGCTGACGATCCAGGAGTTCGCGGACCAGTTGCACGCCGAGAAAGCCGGTCGCCCCGGTGACCAGGATAAGTTCGTCGTGATTCATTCAGAGTCCGCCCTCAACTCGCGAACAACTCTAAGGCCGGTGACGATGACCTCAGGATGCATGGGCGATTAGGAGAAGCTACGTAGGATTATAGTCCGGAGGACGCGGATTTCGGTTGCGTGCGCACCACCTCGACCGAGCACGGGGCGTGGCGCGCGACGAACTCCGCCACACTGCCCAGCAGCAAGCGCCTGAGGCCTCTCTGCCCGTGGGAGCCGACGATGATCAAGTCGGCGTGCCACTCCGCCGCGGAATCGATGATGGTCTCGCGGACGTCACCCACGGTGATGGCGGTGTCCACCTTGAACCCCGCGCCGCGGAGCTCTTTTGCGATTCGTTCCACCAGTTCGCGGGCCAGCGGCTTCTCGTCCTGCAACTCTGGAATATAGCCCGGGCCCATCTGCGGAGGAGCCTCGAGAGCAATCGGTTGCAGCACATGCAGGACCCGAATCTCAGTTTCCTCAACCCGAATCTGCTTGACGATCGTCTTGAGCACGTCTCCGGAGTAGGTCGACTCGTCGACTCCCATCAGGATTTTCATGCGGTCTCCTTGGCAAACACATCGGCGCGGTTATCAAAGCAGGAACTCGAGCGGGAGTCAATCCTGCACTCCGTGAAATAATTCGGGCTCTATCGCGAGTTCCGGGTGCAGGCCACTTCATTGAGCTATATGGATCTGTTCCACATGATGGGAATTATCTTCCTGGTCATCATTCCGCTGATCTTCCTGATGCAGCCCTCCGGACACCGCTTGCGTACCCCGCGGGAGCGTGTAGTGGGAACTGCCGTGCGCGCGCCTACGGAAGACGGGCGGCGAGCTTAGCGGCAAGCACAACAGCCTGCCGGGATGCAGGCAGGTTGGCGTACCCGGCAACGTAACGTCCCTTGCGAAAAATGCAAACGCCGTCCAGGTACTTTGCCTGCGCTTGAAAGGCTTCGTCGCCGACCGCTGCGGGAGTGGCTCCGTCGAATCGTTCGCGCAGGCTCTTGAGGGTTTCCGCGGCTGCTTGCGGCGAGGCCTCCTGCACGGTGAATGCCTGCCCCTGCGCGTAGGTTGCCACGTAGCCGCGCTGGAGCTGCTTGAGCCCCAGCACGCTCTCCGGGACCAGGCGGACTGAGGCCAGGCCCTCCTGGGGGAACCACTGCAACGCCTCCGGGGCCGTGTCGCGGCCTTCGACGCGCGCTTCGATGCCGGCGGCGAAGGCGCGCATGGTTGCCGAGTCGTCGCGGTTCGGTTCGGTGGCAACCTCAACGATCTCCGCGTAGTAGCTTCCCCGGGCGAAGCTGGCGCTCTGCGGCTGGACCTGGCCGCCCATCCCGATGCGGACGACGGGCAGCCGGGGATCGCGATTTGCGGCGAAGATGCCATAAGCCGCGTCGGCGTCGGTCATCTGAGAGACGTCGATGTCCAGCGTGTTCCCGCCGGACGCGCAGGTGATGCCCTGCATGCGCACAAAGCCGAAGATGAGGTAACCTTCGGCGCCGCCATCCTTGTAGTCGTACAGGTTGTCGGAAACGTAGTCGCGTTTCGCTCCGGAAGGTTCCCAGCCGGGCGCAAAGTGGCAATTGAGGTAGTCCTGAGCGCCGGCCATCCCGGCAGCCAGCAGGATGGCCGGCAGCAAAACGGCAGCCTTCATGCAAACAGCTCCTGCGCGCGCGCCATCCGGCTGGATACCTGCACACCGTAAGGACATTTCACGGTGCATTCAGCGCAGTCGGCGCAGCCCGCGGCCGTCCGCTGAGCGGGCAGCTCCAGGAATCTCTCGCGCCCCAACGCAAACTGGCCGTAGCCGTCAGCGTAAGTGAGGCAACGCAGGACGTCTGCGACCGGAAGCCCCTTCGCGCAGGTGCCTTCACACTTGCCGCACATGCGGCAGTAGAACGGCTGGATCGTCTCCAGGTGCGCGGCCAGCAGCTTTTCGTCGGCGGAGGACAAGGGATGCTCCATGGCCTTCACGTTTTCCTCCAACTGGTCCATGTCCGTCATGCTGGGGACGGTGGTGGAGACACCGGGACGATTGATGACCCACTTCAACGCCGCCAGCATGGCGCCGGGCTGGGAGAGCTTCTGGCGGTTGGGATCGCCCGGCCTGAGGCTGCGCGTTCCTCCGGCCATCACCTTCATGGCGACCACGCCCATGCCGGCCTTGGAGGCGGCCGCGATGGCCTGCTCGGTGGCCGGGTCCATGGTGAAGTTGAAGGCCGAGAGGACCACGTCGAAGGCGCCCTTCTGCACCATCCAGGGCAGCAGTTGCGGCTGGCCGCTGTGGGTGCTGATGCCGGTGAAGCGGACCTTACCCTGCTGCTTTGCAAGCTGCTGCGCTTCGATCATGTCGTCGTGAATTTCGGCCGCGCTGGCCTTTCCATGGAGATACCAGATGTCGACGTAATCCGTCTTGAGCTCGCTCAGGCTGGTGTCGAGCTCCGCCAACTGGCCCGCCTTGTCACGGGCCTCCGTCTTGGTGGAGAGCACAACCTGTTTGCGCTTGGCGCCCAGGGCCGCGCCGACCATGCGTTCGTTGTTGCCGCGTTGATAGCCGCGAGCGGTGTCGAAGTAGGTGATGCCGAGATCGACCGCGCGCTGGACCACGCTGGGGTCCGACGTGATCATGCATCCAAATCCCACAGTGGTGACCTTCAGGCCGGTCTTGCCCAAGGTCCTGTAGTCGAGTGTGACGGCAGAGTTTGCAGGCGCTGCGCTGGAATTCTGGAATGGCTCAAAAAGACCCGCCGAACGCGCGCCCGCGAACGGCAACATTAGACCGGCAGAAAGAAATTCACGACGTGACGATTGTGGCCCCATAAACGTATCTCCATTAGAAAACTGATCATGATAGACCGTTTATGGAGTTTTGCGATACGAAAATCTTCCCGGCGCAGCTAACGCCTTGAGGCCTGCTTGATCCGGCGCGGCTGGGAAGGGGACTGAGTGGAGGGGACGGGCGATTCGCGTCCCCAACCGCGAGAGTGGTGGTCTAGCCGCGCGCGTAGTTCGCGAGTGCGGAACGATTGGAAATGGTGAGCATCGAGCCCTGGAAGGAGAGCAGGCGGCGATGCTTGAACGCGCCCATGGTGCGGGTAACGGTCTCGCGCGAGGTGCCGATGAACTCGCCGATCTGTTCGTGGGTGAGGCAGAAGCGGAAGCGCGTGCCGAGTTCGGTGGTCTGGCCGCCTTCGCTCCAATCCAGCAGCAGGCGGGCGAGTTTCTCGGGCGCCGAGGTGGACAATCCCACCGTGCGCAATTGCGCGCAAGCCATGCTGACGTGGCGGCTGAGTTCTTCTGTCGCGGCCTGATAAACCTCTGGATGGCGCGCGAGAAAGCTGAGAAAGGCCGGGCGGCTGATGTGCGCGAGGCGTGCGGGATAGAGGGTCTCGGCGGTCAATTCGTAGGGGCTGCCGGAGAGAGCCGAAGCCAAGCCGAGGACGTCGCCTTTTTTTGCGATACGCAGGCTCAGCCTCCGGCCGTCGCTCGAATTGATCGAGAGCTTGACTTCGCCGGAGAGGACGACAAGCACGCCGCGGGCCGGCTCCCGCTCCGAGAACAGGATCTGGTTTGCGGCGTAGTCCGAAGGAGACTCGATCGACTCCAGGTCCTCGATTGCCGCCGGCGAGAGTTTGCTGAAGAACGCACCGGCCGGTTGCGGCTGGTGGCTGCGGCAGTTGATGGGTTCATGCGTCGAATTCATGTCCGTTCTCCTCGTCTTGATCTGCGCTGCGTTTCATGATTTCTTCGGCAAGATACTGGGCCCACAGAGTGCCGGTGATCAGCTCGGCGTTGGTCTCAGCGTAGATTTCTCTAAGCGCCTGCTTGCCGCCGGCATCCGAGAAGGTCACATTGCGCAGGTCGAGCGACAGCGTCTTCTTGCCAAGTCGTTTGGCTGTCTCCTCCCATGCGCGGCTCAGTTCGTCCACCCACGGTCCCGCGACGCGACCTTCCAGCGTCATGCCAATGGATTCGTCATCTTCGTGAATTGTGATTCGTAGCATTTTTTTTCCCAGTCTCGGAGCCATCTCAGCCCATGTCCGGCTTAGCTCTGCAACCCAGGGTATGGAGACGTGCCCCAGCAGTGTCATTTCGATCGAATCGGAGTTGTCCTGAATCGTGATCTGAACCATTGCTCTACCATCCTGGTTACGCCATGACTAAGGCACGTGGTGTGCCAAAGCCGCCGGCGTGCAGACGGGAGCGGGCTGCGGATTGAAAGGGAAGCGGTTAGTCGAGAGCGGGGGAAGACCCGAGGGGGAACGGGGCAGGCAAGTGACGATGTGACGAAGACGAGATTTCGTCACCGAGACTACATATAGTCACTGCGCTCGATGCCGAGCTTCTTTATTTTGGAGTTGAGCGTGGTGCGCTTCAGGCCCAGGCGGGCAGCTGCGCCGTCGTCGCCGCCGATCTGGCCTTTGGTCTCGCGCAGCACTCGCAGGATGTGCTCGCGCTCGGCGGCATGGAGGGTGGGGCTCCCACCCCAGCGAACAAGTTCGCTGGGGACCCCGGGGCTCTCCGTTTCCTTGTCTTCGCCTTCCTCTTCGGCGGTCTCCAGTTCGGCCAGGGGAACATAGAGCACCGGCCCGCGGGTAAGGATCACCGCACGCTCCAGAAAGTTCTCCAGCTCGCGAATATTGCCCGGCCACGGCCAGCGCTTGAGAGCTTCCATGGTTTCTTCCGGGATGGTCTCGATGACCTTGCCCATGCGGCGGCTGTGGGTGGCGACAAAATGCCGGACCAGGACGGGAATATCGCCGATGCGGTCGCGCAGCGGCGGAGCGAAGACCGGGAACACCTTCAACCGGTAGAAGAGGTCGCTGCGAAACTGCTTCTCCGCAACCATCTTGCCCAGGTCGCGGTTGGTGGCCGCGATCAGGCGGACGTTGACCCGAATGGGCCTGGTCCCGCCGAGGCGCTCGATCTCGCGCTCCTGCAGCGCGCGCAGCAGCTTGGGTTGCAGATCGAGCGGCATTTCGCCGACCTCGTCCAGGAACAAGGTGCCCTCGTGCGCCAATTCCAGGCGGCCCATCTTGCGCGCGATGGCGCCGGTGAACGCGCCCTTTTCGTGGCCGAACAGCTCGCTCTCCAGCAGGCCGGCCGGGATGGCGGCGCAGTTGAGCTTGATGAAGGTCCGGTCCTTGCGAGGGCTCAGCCGGTGGATCGCTCGCGCGAGCAACTCCTTGCCGGTGCCCGTCTCTCCCTGGATGAGCACGGTGGCGTCAGTGGGCGCCACGGTCTCAATCTCCTTGAGCACCTGGCGCAGGCCGCCGCTCTCGCCCACAATATCCTCGAAGCGGTTTTCCAGGTTGATCTCTTCTTCCAGGTATCGCTTCTCCTGGCTCAGCCGGTCGCGCAGCTCGGCGATCTGGCGAAAGGCCACGGCGTTGTTGACGGCCATGGCCACCTGGGCCGCCACCTGGACCAGCATCTCCGCCTCGCGCTGGGTGAACGCACCCTCCAGCCGGCTGGCCACGGTCAAAGTCCCAATCGCCTCGCCGCGATGGATGAGCGGCACCCAGCAGCCGGACTGCATGCCGAGGCCGGTCAGGTGGCGCACGCTCTCCGGGGCAAAGGGTGAGCCTTCAATGCGCTCCAGGATCACCGGCTCGCGGGTGCGAAACGCCTCGCCCGCGGGCGAGCCTGCCAGCGACAGGCGCACGTCGCCGCGCCGGACCTCGCCTTCGTCCGCACCCAGAAACTGCACCACCAGCTGGTCCGAGGCGGGGTCGTACAGTCCGAGGGTCGCGGTGTCGAGCGGCAGCACCTCGCGCAGGCTCGCGGAGATGGCTCCCAGCAGCTTTCTCACGTCCATATTGGCCAGCAGCGCGTTGCTCAACTGCAGCATCACCGCTTCTTCGGCGCGCTTGCGGTCGGTAAAGTCGCGGGTCACCTTGGCGTAGCCGGTCACTGTGCCGGCGGAGTCGCGAATCGCGGTAAGGACGCTGTTGGCCCAGAAGCGCGAGCCGTCCTTGCGCACGCGCCAGCCCTCTTCCTCAAATCGTCCACGCGCGGCGGCCAGTTGCATCAGCTGTGCCGGATGTCCCCGCTCGATGTCCTCCTGGATAAAGAAGCGGGAGAAATGCTTGCCGAGGATCTCGTCGGCGGTGTAGCCCTTGATGCGCTGGCCGCCGGCGTTCCAGGTGATGACGTAGCCGTCGGCGTCCAGCATATAGATGGCATAGTCGTGCACGCTTTCGACGATGGACCGTATCTGCTGGTCCTGGCGGCGAAGCTCATCCTGCACCGCCCGCTGCTCGGTCGCATCGCGGACAAAACTGAGCACGATCGGGCCAGACGCCGCCTGCATCGGCTTGAGCATGATGTCCACCGGAAACTCGGTGCCATCCCTGCGCAGGCCGAACAGATTCAGGGCCGCGCCCATCTGCCGCGCGCGCGGGTGGGCGTTGTAGTTTTCGCGGTGACTGGGGTGGTTGCGCCGGAAACGCTCCGGGACCAGGGCCTCGATGCTCATCCCGACCAATTCGGCCTGGGCATAGCCGAACAGTTCCGACGCACGCGGGTTCGCGCCACGGATAAACCCGGCCGGGTCCGTGACAAAAATCGCGTCTGGGGAAAACGCGAACAGATCATTCAGCACTGACGGCGAGAACTCGGCCCGGCTAAGCCCGGTCCCGGCCGCTGCGTCCTGTTCTGGGGAGTCTGGAGGGCGCATGCAGTAATCCTAAGTCGGACGATACCCACTTATCCGGGAACTGGCAACCGGAAAGGTCGAGTACACGGCCGGTTGCCGTTCAAAGGCTGCGCCGCGATTAATTATTCCGGTTCGCACGCTCGCCTGCGCATCCGTTGCGCTACTATAGTCGGGTCTCTTTCCGAGCCGCGTCCCACCGGGCAACATCCATCCCCGCAACATGGAATCGTTTCACCGAAGTGTCCCCAGGGCCCTCGCCGGTCTCTCCTTTGCCTGGAGAGGAAGCACTGTGGACGCAAGAACGAGGAGAATCCAAATGAGCAAAGCTATGTTTCGCGATGTGACGTGGGCAGGCGGTTTGTTCTGCCTGTGCTGCATGCTGGCCGGCTGCTCCAGCGTGACGGGAACCTACGCGGATGCGTCCGGCACCTTCGGGCTGGACGTCCAGTCCGGCGGCAAAGCAACCCTCCGGTTTATGGGCGACTCGGCTCCGTGCACCTATACCTCGACCAGCAAACAGCTCACGTTGAACTGCCAGGGGCAACCGGCGGGCGAGGTGTTCACGATCAACAGCGACGGCTCTCTCGGCCCTCCGCCGGACACTTTGATCCCGGTATTAAAGAAGACCAAGTAATTGCGTCGCATTCCGGGGAGGAGCGGCGGTTCGGCGGTTCGACTCGCTCGCTGCGGCGCCGGTGCAGCGAAGGCGGCCTTCGCGGCCTCGCGCTTGACAGGCGAGCCCGGATGGTCGAGCATCGGGACGACTGGGGAAGCGATGTCTGATTTGACCGCAAATCGCGACCCGGTAATCTAACTTTCTGGTGCTAGAGAAAACTCATGATCCTTATTCCTCTTCAGTTCCGCTCCAAATGCTTGTGCGCTGTTGTTGCGATAGCAGCGTTCGCCTTAGTCTGCAGGCCGCTCCACGCACAGGAACC
>OBLW0100004973.1_pt1 | contig 10017 bp, 13 predicted proteins | sample 1520161 | NCBI WGS metagenome assembly OBLW01 (sample SAMEA3539309, study PRJEB22396) | soil metagenome | biome: tundra; feature: field; material: soil | place: USA | collected 2010-05 | depth 0.15 m | reverse complement strand
GATACCCGGTACTCGCTCGATGAGCTGCAACGTCAGTTCGCCTACGACCGCGCGCCGGCAAGGCTGTTCACCGCGCCCGATGGGCAACCACCGACTGTCGCGTGTCCCTCCTGGCGCGTGACCGGGACGCCACGGCGGTAGTCAGGTTCGGGAGGGTGCCTCCTCTAGTGACTAACAAACCCTTCACTATAAGCTATAGTGAAGGGTATATTCGTCACTAGAGGAGACGACATGGCTGTCACGCCGATCGCTGTTGGTCGCGGACTGCGTGAGTTGGGTCTGCATGCGTCGACTTGGCGGAAGCTGCAGAGGCTTACGACGACCCAGGTTGCCGAGCGGGCGGGTATCTCTCGGGACACCCTTCGTTCGATTGAGCACGGCACCGGGACCGCTAGCACCGAGAACCTACTTCGAGTGATGCGCGCGCTGGGTGTGCTCGACGCTTTTGTCGCATCAGTTGACCCTTACACCACCGATGTTGGCAAGTTGCGCGCGGACGAGGTGCTACCGGAAAGGGTTAGGGGTGATCGTTGATGGCGGAGCCGAACGGTTACGGTCCGGTTGAGGTCACGGTGGAGATTGACGGGCTTGAGTTGGTCGCGGGCATGCTCTGGGTTCACGAACGAGGTGAGCAAAGCGCAACTTTCAGGTACTCCAGTGACTACCTTCGCAACCCGCACGCCTACGAACTGGACCCTGCGCTTGCTCTGAGGTCTGGGGTGTTCCAGACGCCGGGCGGCAAGGGCATGTTCAACGCCTTCGGCGACAGTTCACCCGATCGTTGGGGGCAGAATCTCATGCGTCGCCAGGAGCGTGATCGCGCCAAGACTGCGAGCGTGACGCCGCGCACGCTGCGAGGAGCCGACTTCCTCCTGGGGGTGCGGGACGACATTCGACAGGGCGCAATCAGGTTCCGTGAGCCGGGTTCCCGCGATTACTTCTCTTCGCACGAGAACGCCGTCCCAAAGGTGATCGAGTTGTCCCGCTTGTTGCAGGCCGTTGACCGTTACGAAGCCGGCGCACCGCAGGACCATGACCTTAAAGACCTCATCGACGCCGGCGGGTCTCTCGGCGGTGCCCGCCCTAAAGCCGCCGTGATCACTAGGGCTGGCAAGCTCGCTATCGCGAAATTTCCCCGGAAGGGCAGCGACGACTGGGACGTGATCGGCTGGGAGAAACTTGTGTTGAACCTGGCCGGTAAGGCTGGGCTCAATGTCGCACCGTCCGAGCTCATTGGAGTCAGCGGTCGCAACGTCCTACTCGTGGACCGATTCGAGCGGAACCAAGGACGACGGATCGGTTTCACAAGCGCGCTCACGATGCTCGAAGCATCCGACCGTGACCAGCGCAGCTACCTTGAGATCGCTGAAGTTATTCAAACCAAATCGAACACGGTGAACTCTGACCTGGAGCAGCTCTACCGCCGAATCGTCTTCTCGATCCTGACCGGCAACACGGACGATCACCTGCGCAACCACGGGTTCGTCCGGGCAGGTCGAGCATGGGCGTTGTCACCCGCGTACGACATCAACCCGAACCCCGACTCGCCCGGTCGCCTCAGCACCACCATCGACCTGGATAGCGCTGAGGCCAGCATCGACGTTGCCCTTTCGGTCACTCAGGATTTTCGGTTGTCTCTGTCGCGGGCCCGTTCGATTGTCCTCGAGGTCGAAACCGCAACTCGGGGCTGGCGCCAGGAAGCCCAAGCTCTCGGTTTACTGCCCGGCGAAGTGGATCGCATGACCGTCGCATTCGAGTCCGACCAGCGACGCATCGCGCGCGCGCAGTAGCCACACACGCCGCAATGCCGGGATCGAGCTGCGTCGACTGCGCGGCCCGCGATGCCCACCCGTCCACCAGGCGCCCGGCCTCCGTCTCCAGTGGTCTGGAGTGTCGAGTTCGAGATGAGCGCGTACAACAGATGGCAGCCCAGGGCCTCGGCGCCGTTCCCACGACCTCGCCCGGCCTCGACTAGAGCGCGTACACAGCTTGCCGGCTGACATGCAACCGCGCCCTCAAACGGCAGCAGTCATCTCGAGTGCCTCACGCACAGCCCGAATCCAGCCAGCCCGTGGCGGCGTGAGTGTCTGGGGAGCGAACCGGCCCAGGCGCCCGTCCTGGGCCTTGCGCCTGCGCTGTCCCAGTGACCACGCTCGTGCCGGGTCGGTCGATGACTTCTTCCTTGTTGAGGGTCGGGGAAGCAGTCAATGGCAGGGTTTGCGCTTGTCTGCGTTGCCTCTGGATGCAGGTTTCCCCGACTGTGTGCGGCCGGATATGGTCCACGAGCCCCGCTTCGGCCGGTAGCAGGCGAGGTAGACCCCGTTAATTCCCCCACAGAAAACCTCGACCCAGATGTCGCTTTGAGCCGTCCGCTCGCGTGTTTCAGCGTCACACTGATTCGATTTCACTGGCTGGGTGACCCAAACGAGGCTAGGAACGCACGCGTGCGTTGCATGCGGGCGTTGCCTAAAACTTCGCCAGGTGTTGCTTCCTCCACGATCAGACCACCATCGACGATCACCACCCAATCGGCGACGTCCCGGGCGAAGGCGATCTCATGGGTGACCAGGACCATTGTCACGCCGTCATCTGCGAGTTCGCGCATCACACGCAGCACCTCGGCGGTCGCCTCTGGGTAAATGCCAATCCGAGCCATCTGGAGTAGTCGACCGACGAGCTCGCAAGAACAGCACCCACTAGTGGTACCATAACTCGTACAACTATGAAGGAGTTACCGATGGCGGTCACTGCGAGCGAGGCACGCAAGAACCTCTTCGGTTTGATCGAAAAGGTCAACGACGATCGCACCCCCATCGAGATCACGTCGCGGCGAGGAGACGCCGTCCTCCTGTCCCGTGCCGACTACGACGCCCTGGAGGAAACCGCGCACCTCCTGCGGGTGCCGGCGAACGCCAAACGCCTGATCGAGAGCCTGCAGCAGGCGAGGACAGGGCAGCGCGAAGAGCACGATCTGACCCGGTGAGGCTGGTCTTCACTCCTCACGGATGGGGCGATTACACCTATTGGCTAGGAGCCGACCGCGCCACTGTCGAACGCATCAACCGATTAATCGACGACGCCCTGCGGGACCCCACCGCGGGCATTGGCAAACCGGAGCCACTTCGCCACATGCTGGCCGGAGCATGGTCTCGACGCATCAGCGAAGAACACCGACTCGTCTACCTCGTCGACTGCGACGACCTCGTGATCCTGCAGGCATGCTTCCACTACAAATGAATTCACGCATCTGCCGCTGTTGGCGCTCGATCGTGCCAATGAGCGACCGGTTCCACGTTGCCGCCGACTACCGCCCGGGTCGCCGTCCAATCCGGAGCCGTTGCGATCGCCCTTCAACGACGCCCGCCGTGGGACCCGTCCAGGGTCGAGGTGGTCTCGGTCACGCGTCAGGGTGACCAGTCGAGTGTGAGCGTCGCTCGGATGGTCGGTATGTCTGAGGCGTGACTTGCCGGGACTACTTCTCGATGTAGACCGTCATAGGTTGGATGACGCCGTGCCGCTGCTCTGCCGCCGAGTCTTCGGGCGAGGGCGCGTCCATCAGCGCCTGCAAGCCCGCCATGTCGTGGATGTCGGCGGTGATGGCGATGTTGTTGCTGCCATCGGCGGCGACGTGGTCGGTCACGTTGGTGGCGTACGGGCCGATGAGGGCCGCCCGCTCGGCCTTGCCCTGGAGCCATCGTTCGATATCTACGACCGCGTGAGTGACGACCATCTTTGGCATGGCGAGTCTCCTTCGAGGACCCCCGGTAGGCCTTGGCGGGGATGCCGACACTCCCGAGGACGCAAGTTTGCCCCAGTCAACTGAGCCGTGGCAATAAGCCACCTCGTGGGAAACATGGGGGTAGCGAGAGCGAACGATCTGCGACGAGTGTCTTGAGCGCCACCGGCGCCGACGCCGAGCTGAAACGACGAACATCCTCATCTGCCGCATGGGGTGTGCGTTCATGTCCGGTAAAGGTCCTGATCCGGAAGGGGTGAAGGCCCATGGCCAGACGCAGCGCTAGACAGCCTCTGCCGGATGAGAGACTCGCCTGAGACCAAGGGAGAGACAACCATGTTGGGACAGCGCGTTGCCCCCGCGCCCGCTGTCAGAGTTCGGTCATGCATGTGCTCCGGGCATCGGAGCACAAGGCAGATAGCACCGACCTGCTCATCGCCTGCCACGAGCCGGCGATGACGGCCGCGCGGGCTGAGGACGTTGTCGCAGTTGAGCTTTGGTGGGTGCGCCATCGGTGGTCTGCTGATCGGCGCGGTCGCCGGCGTGGGACTGGCGATGGCGAACGTTACCTCATCGGGGACTCTGCTTCCGGCCACGCTCGGTGGAGGTCTGCTCGGGGTGCTGGTTGCCCAGTTCTGGCTGTGGGGTCAGGTGCGCGGGTCCCGAGGTGGCTCGTCCCTTTCAGCCGGGCGCCATAACGCGTTGGCACGCTTGGACATCACGGGTCTGCGGAGGCAGGCCGAGAGCAATGTCACCATGGCAGGAGCCGTCCTCTCCGGGGATTTGCGCATGGTTCACCGAACCCAGATCGGCACACCACCTGTAGCAACCACTAGCCAACGGCACTGGGAGGCATTCATGGCGCAGGAAGAAGAAGCAAGCAAGTCCGCGAAGATTCTCTACCGTCCGATAGGTCTCACCAGCTCAATAGTGGGCGGCCTCCTGGCCGGCATCATCTTCAAACAAGTTTGGCGACGCGTCACACCCGGTGACCAGTCAGATCCTCCCCAAGCGCTCGAGAGCGAGTACACCCTCAAGGAGATCCTCATCGCAGCGACCATCCAAGGGGCCATCTACTCCCTGGTCAAGACCCTTATCGACCGCGGCGGCGCCCGAGCATTCCAACGCTGGACAGGCGAATGGCCCGGTGACTGACCAGATTCCCCGGCAGCGCCACGGCGCCGTAGATCGCTCGCGCGTGAGACGCCTCGTCGACCCGTTCGAGCGAGCCGCCCCTCAGGCTCGGAGCCGCTCTTCCGCCAACCAGCGTCCACGCGAGTTGCCGAACCGACCTGCGAATCTGCCGGGCCGTGTCGCAGTAGCGGATCGAACTGGGGACACTGAGACGTGCTCTGAAGCGTCCAGTGATCCATCGGCATGCGGTGATCGTTTGCATCTAACCGGACGTCGCCCCACCGGTGGGTCGGTTCTGCGCAGGAGGTCGTCCACTTACGCCACAGGGTGTGGTGGATGGTTCCTGCATGATGATGGCGTCCTTCTTACGAGGTCGGGAGATTCAACTGGCAGCGGCTTCTGCACCCTCAGTGCATGGCCCGCCAAATCCCGATCGGCGGGCGCGCGTATTGGTCTTTCCCTGGGCGGGCAAGTGCGGGCCCAGGGACCCGGTGCTCAGTCGCTGACGTCGATGGCACGGTGACGCTGGTCGGCGGCGGCCGCACCGTACGGGTAGTCCGAGACGACGGGCGTGCTCACCTCGTCGAGGCGCTCGAACTCGTCTGGCGTGAGCTCGACGGATGCGGCGCACAGGTTGTCGGCGAGCTGGTCGGTGTTGCGCGCGCCCAGGATCACCGAGGTGACGGCGGGCTGCGCAGCCAGCCACGCGAGCGAAACCTGGGCCTGGTTGGCCCCCTTGGCCTTGGCGATCTCCTCGACCACGTGAAGGATGCGCCACGTTCGTTCCTGCTTGTTCCGAGGTTCCCACGCCTCCATTCCCCGCTCCGGGTCCTCACCCAGGCGAGTGGCGCCCGTCGGGTCCGCATCACGTTGGTACTTGCCGGTGAGCCAGCCGCCCGCCAGCGGCGACCACGGCAGCAGACCGATATTCGCATCAAGACAGGCCGGCACGATCTCGGACTCGATCTCCCGCACGAGCAGGCTGTACTGCGGCTGGAGTGTCACGGGCGGTGTGAAGCCGTAGGCACGCGCCACATGCACGGCCTTGGTCAGCTGCCAGCCGAGGTAGTTCGAGAACCCGTAGTAGGCGATCTTGCCGCTGCGCACGGCGTCGTCAAGGAATCGCAGCGTCTCCTCCAGGGGCGTCACTGCGTCCCAGGCGTGCATCTGATAGAGGTCGATCTGCTCGACGCCGAGGCGCCGCAGCGACGCGTCGAGTGCGCGACCAAGGTGTCGCCGGGACGTGCCGAGGTCGTTGGGGCCGCCGGCCTTCGAGAAGCGTCCCTTTGTGGCGATCACGACCTGCCCGCCCTGGGCCTGATGGGCTGCGAGCCAGCGCCCGATGATCTCCTCTGAGGCACCTGAGCCGTACACGTCGGCTGTGTCGATGAAGTTGCCGCCAGCTGCGACGTAGTCGTCCAGGATGGCATGCGACGTCACCTCGTCGGCCTCCGCGCCGAAAGTCATGGTTCCCAGAGCGAACGCCGCGACGACGGCTCCGCTGTTTCCGAGGGTGCGATAGTGCATCGGGGTGTCCTTCTCCATTGAACGGATCGATCGGGGGATCAACAACATGAGTGCTGCGGGCTGTATCGAGCACGCGGCAAACTTTGTACCGACACCAACGTGTCATGTTCACCGAGGTCACGGGCGACCGGCGCCTCGGAAAAGACCTCAGCCACCAGCTCTGCGTTGGACCGTGACATGACCGTGTCTGCCGCGACGATGATGAAGCGGTCGAAACCCGTGGTGTCGAGCACGAGGGCCTTGAGCACGGCCTCCGCGCCATCGCGGCCGGTCTGAGCGCCCAAGAAGGGTCCGTAGTCGGATCCCGCTACCGGACGGCGGGAACTGCCGGACATGCTTGAGTTGAGTGCGTTGGCCGCTGGAGTGCACGGAACTTCAACCGAACCCGTCTATAGCCCACTGAGCAGGTCGCGCAGCGCGTGTGTGTATGCGTCGAGCGCCGCGCGACCGCGGTTGGTTAGCGTCACCGACGTTTGCGACGCAACCCCTTTGCCCGTCTTCTCACTGCTGATGTAACCGGCGTCCTCGAGCTTGCGTAGATGGGTGATGAGGTTGCCAGGCGTCAGGTCGATCATGGCCTGCAGGCGTGTGAAGGACAGCGTGTCGGCATAGTTCAGCGCGGCCAACGTCACCAGTATCCGTAGCCGCGCTGGGGCATGGATCAGCGGGTCGAGCGCGTCGTCCGTCACGGGCGCACCATCATGCGCGACGCAGCCAGACCACCAGGGCGGCTGCGTAACCCAGGACCACGATGCAGCAGCGCAGGCCGGTGTATCCCCACGCTCCGACCGGTCCTGAGTAAGCGGCGGCGACGGCGATGATCGCGATTCCGACGCCGAGCTGAGGCCTGTTTTCCCTGGCCGCCGCACCGGCGGCCGCGGCCGCGCAGACGACGATCAGCGGCGCCGTGGGCGCATACACCCCGTAGACGATCCTGTAGCTCACCCCGAGGTAACGCAGCGCCCCCATGAACATGCTCTGCGTCGCCTGATCAGTTTTCGACGCGGGGAGGTCACGTGCCGGGTTCGCCTCGGTCACCCTTGGCGTGGGCTGGTCCGTGGTCGCCGCCGCACCGCTGTAGCCGGTCAGCCCGTTGCCGGAGCGACCGCTCCCGACGAGAAGCTGATGCGATCGCCCGCCATGGTCAGCTCAGAGTGCAGCGTGAGAATGTCGTCGACCGGCACCGAGAAGTAGTCGTCGCTGAGCACTGTGAGGTCGGATGCCCAACCGGGCTCGAGCCGGCCTCGCTCCGTCTCCTCGAACGAGAACCAGGCACTGCCTTCGGTGTGCGCGGCAAGGGCACGCCCGCGGCTGAGCCGTTGCGCCTCATCGCGTTGCGACGACCCGTCGAGGGGGCGCCCTGCCACGAGCCACCACAGCGACAGCCAGGGGTCGTGCGACGACGCCCTGGTGGCGTCGGAGCCGACACCGAGCGGGATGCCCGCGGCGACAATGTTGCATAGCGGCGGCACCGTGCGCAGCACCCCGGCGCCCCAGACCCGCTGTGAGGTGGCGGAGCGGAAGGCCAGCCGTGCATCGACGACGATGCCGATCCCCAGGGCCTTCGCGCGGGCGATGTTGCGGGGGGTGATGCGATCGGCGTGGGCGAGCGAGAAGCGCAGAGTGCCAATCGGCGTCGCCCGGTCCACCCGCTCCCAGCAGTCCAGGATCGCGTCAATGCTGTCGTCCATGACGGCATGGATGAGCATGGGCAAGCCGCGGGCGGCGACCGCGGAACTGATCTCGAACAGCTGCTCGCGCGCCGGCGCGGAGATCGCGAAATCGTCCAGCCCTTCGAAGTCATGGCAACCGAAGTGCACTACTTCGCCGATCCCGATCATTTTCAGCCACTCGTCCCCGACATCCGATGCCACCACATCGAGCCAGTCGTCCACCTGTGCGACCTCGCTGCCGGGTGTCGTCGCGGAGCCGTACAGCCGCATGCGCATCTCGAGCTCGCCCCTACGGGCCAGCTCGCGCAGTGCCGCGTAGCGGTCCTGGCTCATGCCGAAGCCGCCCGGGTCGCACACGCCCGTGATCCCCAGCGCCGCATAGTCGCGCACCATCGCACGGGTGCCGACCATCTCCTGCTGGAGGTCCAGAGTGCCGACCGCCGCGAGGAACAAGTTGTAGGCAGGCAGGCCGGAGACCACTCCCGTCGGAGCGCCCCCATCATCGGTCTCGACGGTTCCCGCGGGCAGGGTCTGCACGGCGGCCGCCAACCCGACGGAGAGCATGGCTGTGGTGTTGGCGATTCCCACCTCGTACAGGGACTGGACGTAGACGGGGTTATCCGGGGCGGCGCGGTCGAGCTCGGATCGGCTCGGCAACCAGGTTCCGGAGAACTGGGTCTGATGCCAACCGCCGATTGCGGTGACCCAGCCTCTGGGCCCAGCCGCTTCTGCCGCTTGGCGGATGCTGTCGAGAGCCTGCTCCCGGGAGGTCAGCCGCGCCCAGTGCAGCTCGGCGCCCCAGGTCGCGCCGCCGCGCGCGGCGTGGTTGTGTGCATCGATCAGACCGGGGATGACGGTGCGGCCCCCGAGATCGATGCTGCGTGCATGGGGGTATCGTGCGCGGAGGTCATCGGTGGTTCCGACCGCGAGCACCCGACCGCCGCCGACCACCATGGCTTCCTTCACCGCGGCATCTTCACGATCGGGGTCCACACCGCGCCACACCCGGCCGTTCGCGAGCAGGATCACCTCATCGCTTTTCATGCCCCCGTCACCTCACCAGGTGACCGCAATGTACTGGGACTGCGTGAACTCGAGCAGGCCCTCCTAGCCGCCTTCCGCCCTTCGTCGCTCTGCCTCACCCCGCCGGACGGTGCGCTGGGATCTGACACCTTCCCCCGGTTGAGTCCGACCATCCTCACTCACTTCTTTGTGTGCGAAAGATCCGGTGGGGTTACATCGCGAGAATTGCGTCGTATGCGCCGAACACCTCCGCCTTCAGGTCGCCGGCCTTCGGGTTGTTCCAGTCGTGCATCCAGTGCGATACGAGCGGCATCCAGGTGATCGGCACGACTCCGGCCTGGTACATGCGCTGCTGCCCGTAGAAATGCGCGTCCGCCGTCGCATCGCCGGCCGCGTCGATGAGGCCATACACCTCGTATCCGTCCCGCACGCCGTGTAGCGCCGTGAAGGCGAAGCACATGCTCGTCCACAGTCCGGAAACGATCATCTTCTTGCGACCAGTTGCCTTCACCGCCGCCGAGACTGCATCGTCCTCGAGGGCGTCGAAGCTCTGACCCGAGCGTTCCAGCACCTTCTCTTTCGGGAACTGCTCGGTGAGCTGGACGATAAACGGACCGTTGCCACCTTCCCAGATTGAACTCATGACGACCGGAACATCCAGAATCCGCGCGGCCTTCAACGTCGCGACGGCACTCGTGTTGATCGCGTCCCGGTCACCGGAACCGATTCCGGCGAACATCGCCCTTTGATAGTCGACCAGGAGAACCACGCTGTTATCCGCAGTGATCGGGTCGAGTATTGCATTTGTCATGTGAACCCAACTCCCAGAATCTTCACCACAACCCCCATTGGCTGCGATCGATTGCCATCATCCCGCTCACAGATCGGAAGAGCACACGTCTGAACTCCAGTCACTTAGGCATC
>OBLW0100004972.1_pt1 | contig 10018 bp, 13 predicted proteins | sample 1520161 | NCBI WGS metagenome assembly OBLW01 (sample SAMEA3539309, study PRJEB22396) | soil metagenome | biome: tundra; feature: field; material: soil | place: USA | collected 2010-05 | depth 0.15 m | reverse complement strand
CCTTCCCGACGCCGACGTCACCGTTCAACCGCTGCCCCGTGCTCAGCGTTCGGAAAATATCTTCGACCGCATTCGTGCCGTCGCTACTCGCCACAATCTGAACGTCCACGACATCACGGTGCAGGATTTCGACGGCCAGCTTCACGTCGAGCAACACGTCGAACTCGACGAACGCAAGACCCTGAAGGACGCCCACGATCAGGTCACTGACCTCGAAGCCGACATGCGCCATGATGTGCGCGAAATCGCAGCCATCCTCACCCACATCGAAAGCGAGCCCGCCACTATTGAGAAGCCGGAAGAACTGGTGCGCGACGCCGACCTGGAGCGTCAACTTAAAGTTGTCGCTGCGGAATTCCCCGACATCCTCGATGTTCACGAGTTTGTCGTCACCCGCGTTCGGGGACGACTTTACGTTTCCTGCCACTGCACGATTGCCGACCATCTTTCACTAGTGCGTGTCCACGAGATCCAGACCGAACTTGAAATCCGCTTCAAGCAAGCCGCTCCTGAGTTGTTCCGCGTGCTGATTCATCCCGAACCAAGCACGGATAACCGCAGGTAAAATCTAGCTGGAGTACTTACCTATGACGAACGCCCGCGCCACCTGGATCGAGAAACACCGTTTCAACGCAGTATCCGACAGCGGCCACTCCATTGTCGTCGATGGGGACAAGACCACCGGCAATACTCCGATGGAACTGGTTCTCATCGGACTGTGTGGCTGCACCGGCTACGACGTCGTTTCCATTCTGCAGAAGAAGCGGGAACCGTTCACCAGCCTTGAAGTCCGCGCCGAGGCCGAACGCGCCTCTGATCCTCCGACCGTCTATACAGGAATTAGGGTGATCTACCGCGTCGGTGGTAAAGTCTCTCGCAAGGCCGTTGAGGACGCAGTCCGTCTCTCGAAGGAGAAATACTGTTCAGTCTCGGCCATGCTGGAGAAGACTGCGAAAATTAGCACCTCAATCGAATACGCCGACGAATAGGCTCACGGTGCCTTATGGCGCTAAGAATCCTGCTCTTCACTCAATCCGGCTGTCTCTCCTGCGAGCTGATGAAGATTTTTCTCGAAGCCAAAGAAATGGTTTTCGAAGAACGGAACATGAGTCTCGACTCCGCCGCCCGCGTGGAGTTGCTCGAAACTTACCACAGCCACACTGCCCCAACCCTGGTGATTTTCACCGCCACGCGTGCCGAAGTAATCGAAGGCTTCCATCCGGACCGCCTTGACCACCTGCTCTCCGCTGCCTGATCATCGAAGTCATCCCCGAGGATCGCTATTCGAAATACAACTCAGCCCAGCTCGCCGCCGCATCCACTCCGCGGATATTTCTTTATCGCTTCCGCCGCCTTTCTGTGGGGAGTCTCGGCGGCCCTCGGCCGCGCCGTCTTCACCGGCAAGCTTCCGCTAGGCGCCGTCTCCCTGCGTCCCATCGACCCGCTGATCCTTTCCCAAAGCCGCACTACCTTCTCTTTACTCGTGCTGCTTCCTCTTCTCGTTGCAGGGAAGGGTTGGCAGCGCGTCAAACTTCCTGCCCGCGATCTCGCCTACTGCTTCGTGCTCGGGACACTCGGTGTAGCCGTCTCCAACTATTTCTATTACGCCGCCATCCAGCGAACCAATGTCGCCACCGCGATCATTGTGCAATACACCGCCCCAGTGTGGGTTCTACTCTATGTGGTGGCTCGCGGCCAACAAAAACTTACAGCGCAAAAAGTGGCTGCCGTAGCCTTTGCCGTGACTGGAATCGCCCTGGTCATCGATCTTTTCGGAGTCGTGCTCTCCGGAAATAAGTCCGGCTCTGCACTTCATCTCGATCCCTACGGCATCATCGCCGCGCTGCTCGCCTCATTCTCCTTCGCGTTCTACAACGTTGGCGGACACCGCATCCTTGCCCGCCACGACCGTTGGCGCGTCCTTGTCTGGACTCTCACCGCCGCTACAGCCTTCTGGCTGGTCGTCAACCCTCCGTGGAAAATCGCGGCCGCTCGATACGCAGCCGTCCAGTGGCTGTTCCTTTTCGTTTTCTCGATGATCTCGGTGCTGGGCGCTTTCTCGCTTTACTTCCTCGGCCTGCAGCATCTGGAGCCCACTCGCGCCATCATCGCCAGTTGCCTCGAACCAGTGTTTTCGATCCTTCTCGCCGCCCTGCTTCTGGGCGAAGTGTTGCGTCCCATTCAGGTCTTGGGAATTGTCTTGGTACTTTCTGCCATCGTGATCGTGCAACGCCCCAATCGCAGCCCGACCCGGGACCGAGTGGTGGTTGAGCCGATCGAATAAGAGGACGCTCAGTGTTTCCTCCCCGGATACCCCGCCAGATTTGACAATGTCTCTTTTTCGAGTCGTGCGATGCTTGGTAGGGTAGTCGCAACCTTTGGATAAACACGGTACGCAAGTGGAGTGCTTATGAGATTTCAGCGGCTCGCCGTACTTCTTGCTTTCCTCGTGACATTCCTCACTCCTTGCTTTGCCCACCACATGGCGGTGGTGGTCGATAAGAACAACAACGTTGGAAACGTCACGGCCGCCCACCTGTCGAGGATTTTCCGCGCGGAGATTAAGATGTGGCCGGACGGCAAAACTGTCGTCCTGGTTCTGCATAAGGACTCTGCCGGCGAAAACGAAACCCTGGAGCGCCTGATCAAGATGAGCCCCAGCGAATTGAAAACGCTGATCGCGGCTCACAAGGACTCCATCCAGCTCGTGGACACCGATGCGGACGTACTCAGGATCGTGCAATCCACGCCTGGGGCGATTGGGTTGGTGGAACTCCGCTCCGTCGACAACACTATTAACGTGGTGCGCGTCGACGGCAAATTGCCCATGGAATCTGGCTATTTGCCGCATTAGGTTGGATCTGCGCTGGCGAATCGTCAGCCGAAGCGCCTCACCGAGGGCGCCCGTTTTCGATCACGCGCATCCGACAGCAAAAAGTCTTCCTCCCACTGCTCCACGCCTGGCGGAACGGAGCCGTTGAGCAAGCCCGCGAAACCCTCAAGCGCTTTGCGGGCATCTCCAATCAAGTAATAAAACGCTTCCCAGTTATCACTGTCTTCGCCGTCGTGATTGGGAATCACATATTGAAAGTGCGACGCCTCCTGCAGTTCCCGGTAGGCGCTAGATGCACGAGTCTCGACATCTTCTAAATCCCTCAAGGACAACTCCGCTTTTTGACGCCGAGTCCTCCGCAAGAGCTTGCGCCGCATGATGTCGGTGAGAAGTTCATGAAGGGACACATTGCGTTCCGGAGCTCTTAGGTAGGCGACTTCCTCCTTCAAAGCGGCGACACAAAAATACTGAGTCGCTTGACCTCCGCCAAGCGAGGATGCGTCTGCAGCGCCCGGCCAATATATGGATTGCCCTCGAACAAGACATCGCCTTGCTGAAGCAAAGACTTCAGTTCCTCGAGGTCCACTGCTTGTAAGTCAGCCCGCGCCTCGAGCACGGCGTATCGTTCATCCCGCCGTAACGCCTCCACCTGAGCCCGCGTGCGAAAGTGAAAATCCACTGGGTCAAGCTCGCCAGGACGTGGAGCGCGGCTGTTAACGAGCACTAATTTCTGAAGTTTGGCGAACAACCCAAGATGGAATTTCCCAAGGGACTTGTAGAGCGGAGTCTTCCCGACGCACGAGGGCCCGCTGAGAATTACAAGACGTCCGGTCTTCTCATGACTCATGGTTCGTCGTCTCAAAGCTAGGAAGCCGCTCGCCGTGGGTAATGCCCAATGATCTTGCTGATGAATCCGCGAAAGCGATGGATCCCCGCGGTGTCCGGTAAGAACATAAACGGACAAGCTCCGGCAACCCGGCATAACTAGACCGCTTCCGCGCTCACTGAGCCCTTACCCGTAGCCCTGTACATCCAAACCCGCGGCACCTTCGCCTCCAGGCAGTCATTCACAACGGATTCAGCGGCTTTCGGGGAAGTCATCAGCAAAACTCCCTCGACGGGGGATATCCTGCACCGGCTCAAAACACCGTCGCCCCTGCACTTCGTCAACGTTGGGATTCACCGGCACCACATCATACCCACGGTGGCAGAGTTCTTCGAACAGCTTCACACCGAAGCTAGCGGGATTCCGCGAAACCCCCGCCATCGCAATACGTTTATGAGAGAGAAAATCTTCGACGGTTTCCAGGGACGCATGCTGAGTTGCCATATCCCCTCCTGCATGAAGCAGATTGCCCGCATCGCACCGGGCGTCCTGATTGTGAATCGTAGCGGGCTAAGCGTCAGTGATCCGAGACACAAAGCCGCAATAGGTGAAAATACCTTCTCGCCTTCTTCACATCGCGTGCGATCTGCTCCCGCAACGCTTCCACGGACGGAAACTTGATTTCATCCCGCAGCCGATCAAGAAAACAAATTTCCACCTCACTCTTCGGCGTCAGCTCAATGGGATGAAAATTCAGCAGATGCGTCTCGATAGCAAACGAATCGGCCCCAAACGTCGGTCGGTTCCCCACATTGGTCACAGAATCAAAGCGCTCCACCCCCACACGCGTCCATGTGACATAAACGCCATCCTTCGGCACGAGTTCTTCGTAGCGCGCCAGGTTGATGGTGGGCACCGTGTACTTCGACCCGTAGCCCCGCCCGCGGCCCGGTGCGCTCAGAATGCAAAACGGACGCGCCAGCAAATGCCGCGCTCTGCTCACCCGCCCTTCGCCCAGCAGCTTACGAATGTGACTGCTCGAGACCGGCTCGCCGCGCAGCTTCTGCTCCGGATAAGCTTTCACTTCGAATCCCATCTCCTGCCCCAACCGCTCCAGCAAATCCACATTTCCGGCCGCCTTGTGTCCGAAGCGGAAGTTGTAACCTTCATGCACTTCGCGCGCATGTAGTTTCTTTTTTAAGATGCGCTCGGCAAACTGCCGTGGTGTCATCAGCGAGAGATCGCGTCCGAAGGGCAACATCAAGATGGCGTCAATTCCGGTCGCGTCGAGCAAGCGCAATTTCTCTGGTGTTGGAGTGAGTAGTTTCAGTCCCGAGTCCGGCCGCAGAATGCGTGCCGGATGCGGCTCAAACGTTACTGCCACGGCCTTCGCGCCGCTGGTCCGTGCCCTCGCAGCAATCTCGCCGAGCACGAGCGCGTGCGCTCGATGGACGCCATCGAAGTTGCCCACGCTTACCAACGAAGGCCCAAACTCCGCCGGAACATCCTCGAGTTTATGAAAAACCTGCATGATCAATGAATCAAGCGAGCGCTTAACCGCAGAGGTCGCAGAGTACGCCGACAAACCCTAAAGAATTCCTAACCCGCCGATCCTTGAACTTCTCGGGGCTCTCCGCGGCCTCGGCGGTGAAGGTTCAGATTTCAAACTCCACTTTCAGCCCGTCATACGCCAGCCGCACATGCGGTGGCAAGGTTGCGTTGGTTGCCTCGTGTGCCAGATCGTGGCAAATGTGGGTAAAAAAAGCCCGCTTGGCCTTCACCCGATCCACGATGCGGAGCGAATTCTCTACCGTCGAATGCGTCGGGTGCGGCTTGTGCCGCAGCGCATCAAGAAAGAGAACGTCCAATCCTTCGAGCTGACGAAACGATGCCTCCGGAATTTCACTGTGGTCGGTAAGATAGGCAGCTTTTCCAAATCTAAATCCATAGATCTCGACCTCGCCGTGAATCAAACGTACCGGTTCGAACTGAGCGCCAAATATCTCCACCGGACCATCAATCGGCCGCAACTCGAGTCGTGGCAGACCGCCGTATTTGTAGTCCGCATCAAAAATGTAGCTAAACATTTTGCGCAGGAAAGCGGCCGCGTCCGGACGCGCATAGAGTGGGAGCTTCCCCGGCTTGTGGCAATAACTCAGCGGGCGCAAATCGTCGATGCCCAGGATATGATCCGCGTGCGTGTGCGTGTAGAAGACCGCGTCCACCCGCGCGATGCGCTCCCGGATCGCTTGCGCGTAGAGATCTGGCGTGGTGTCAATCAGTACGACTTTGCCCGCAAATTCCAGCATGATCGAAGGACGCGTGCGCCGATCGTGAGGATCGCTGGAGTGGCATACCGGACAATCGCAACCCAGCGTGGGCACACCCATAGACGTGCCACTGCCGAGCACGGTAAGGGTGGCCTTCATACCTTCACTTTCTTGCTGCAACTGTTTGGAACCGGCATGCTCGTGCGGTCACCGCCCCGTGGTTCCCGTGGCTGCTCCGGGCTGTGGCGGACGCGACAGCGCATTGGTCACTTCGACATACGCCATGCGCACTTCGTAGAGGCTGTTCTGCAGAAAGTTTTCTTCCGTGGAAGTTAGATTGCCCTTGGTTTTTTCCGCCAGCAGCGCCAGGGTATCGATGGTCTGGCGTGCTCCGATGATGTCCATTCGTGGCTGCTCACCCTGCTGATGCATCAATCCCAACTGCAGCATCGCAGTCATGTAGAGCGAGGCCAGAAAGCGCTCGAACGTCATCTCGAATTCTTTGGCATCGCGCCCGCTGAGATCGACGCGCGAGTCCAGCGCATCGGATGACTTTCGGTACGCATCCGCCTGCGCCTGTTGCTCCTCCGCGGTCGGCATCGGAGGGACCTCTGACCCTGCTGGCGAGTTTGCAGCCGGCACTGCCTCGGGTTTCTGGGCCACGGGAGCCGCAGCCTTGGGTGCTTCCGATTCCTCGCGAACATCCTGCCGCCGCTCGCCGTCCTCCGTAAACAAGCGACGGTCGGTTACCGTGAAACCTGATTCTTGTCTCTTCTCAGCCATAGCGTATGTCCTTTTCTGCGTCGTACAAACGTTGTGATGAACTCCCTCTTCGCTTCCTCCGCGGTTAAAGCTTTTACCGCTGCAGTAACGATTCCTGAGCGAGAGCAACGCCTTCCAGGGGCAACCGGACGACGTTAGCTTTTGCTCCGCCAATCATGACCTCGCGCCCGGGCACTCCCACCTCTCGCCGTATATATCCCAACGCTAACTTGCGTTCGCCCAATGGCAAGCGAACAAGCGCGACGCTGGTAATTTCGCCCACTTCTTTCTCGCCCGAAACAATCTTGGCGTCCGTTGCAATCTCCGCCGAGCCTTCCAATACAAAGCCGGTGAACTTGCGATGCACGTTGCCGCGGGATCGAATGCGCTCCACGATCTCCTGTCCCACGTAGCATCCTTTGTTGAAATTGAGGGCGCGCATCTGCTCGGTTTCCTGTGGCAAGTCGCGCTCACGAATATCCACTCCGTAGAGCGGAACGCCTGCCACGATGCGTTGTATCTCCAGCGCTTCGCTGCCCACCGGAGTTGCGCCGGCGGAAACCAGAGCCCGCCATGTAGCGAAAACATCTTTCGGCGCAAGCCAGATTTCGTAAGACTCATATTGCGCGTCTTCGCCACGCACTACCGTACATTGCACACAGTCGCAATCGCAATTGCATCGCGCCGCATGCGTCTGCAGCGGTTCCATTCCAGGAACCTCAATCCCTACCGCGTTCAGGACAGTCCGTGCCTTAGGCCCCGCCACGCCCACCGCCGTCCAATTCTCGCTGATATTCGCGACTTCCACATCATCCATGATGATGTAATGGTCGAAGGTCGCCAGGATCTTCTCAACCTGGCTGCGATCCGTCTCGACGGTTAGCGTCTCGCCCTCGTTGAAAACCAGCATGTCGCCGAGAATGCGCCCTTGCGGATTGAGCAGGAACGCGTACACGCCCCGTCCCGCGGCCAGATCGCGAATATTGTTCGTAACCATCCCGTTCATCCAGCGCACGCGATCGCTGCCCGCCAGCGAAATCCGGGCCCGGAAGCCGAGGTCACGCACTCCACTGCCATTCCGCAAGGCATCGAATTCCCCCTGCGGATCGGAAAAACTGGCTGCGGTTTCGGCCCCGCGGTGCTCGCTCACCCGCATCGACAGCGCCTGATCTGCCGCCTTCGCACGGAGAGCCTCTTGGAGTGGAGTAGAAAACATGGAATATTGATTATAGCGAAGGACGTGGTGATTCGTTGCCGTAGGCACTGGAGCCACTCGGCAATTGGAAGTTGGCAATTGGAAATCGTTCTCCCGCCGGGACCCTACCGAGAATCACGCACCGATTCAGATTGGCTTGTGTTAACTTTTCTGCCGTGGACCCGCAAAAGACTTCCAAGAAACGGATCGCTGTGATTCCAGGAGATGGAATTGGACAAGAAGTAATCCCCCAGGCTCTCAAAGTAATCCGCGCATCCGGAGCCGACGTCGAAATGAGCGAGTTCGACTGGGCCGCCGATCGCTATCTCCGCGACGGAATGACCGTCCCTCCCGACGGATTCGCCATGCTCGGCCGCGACTTCGATGCGATTCTTGCCGGCGCCTTCGGCGATCCGCGGGTGAAAACCAATATCCACTCCAAAGAAATTCTGCTCGGCATGCGCTTCAAAATGGATCTCTACGCCAACGTTCGGCCGGTGCGGCTGCTGGATGCGGCGCTATGTCCCCTGAAAGGCGTCGAGCCGAAGGATGTAGATTTTGTCGTGATCCGCGAGAACACGGAAGGCGTCTACACCGATGCCGGCGGCGTCTTCAAACAAGGCACTCCCGATGAGATTGCGATTCAGGAAGACATCAATACCCGTAAGGGAGTCGAACGCATCATCCGCTACGCGTTCGAATATTGCGAGGAACATCCCAAGCTCGACGGCTCGCCGCGCGGCCGGGTCCTCATGTGCGACAAATCGAACGCCATGACGCACGCGGGCGGCTTATGGCAGCGGGTGTTCAAGGAAGTAAGCGGCGAGCATCCGCAGATCGAGGCGCAGCACATGTACGTGGACGCGCTCTGCATGCAACTGGTGCGCGATCCCCGGCCCTTCGATGTGATAGTGACCAACAACATGTTCGGCGACATCCTCACCGACCTCGCAGCCGGACTGCAGGGCGGCCTGGGCATGGCCGCCAGCGGGAATATTCATCCCGGGAAGACGTCGATGTTCGAGCCCGTCCACGGCTCCGCCCCAACGATCGCGGGTAAGAATATAGCGAACCCCTTCGGCGCGATCCTCACCGCCGCGATGATGCTGGCGCATTTGGGATTGACTCAGGAAGCGGACAAGATCGAAGCAGCAGTGCTGGAAGCAGTAAAGCAGAAGAAAACCACGCAGGATATCGGCGGAACGCTAGGGACGCGGGAAGCTGGTGAGTGGGTGGCGGAGCGGGTCAGTCGTGGCGCACTGTCATCCTGAGCGAAGCAAACCGATCGGCAAATGCGGATCGATTTACGCAGTCGAAGGATCCCTGCCCAATAGACCATTCAAGTCAGCATCTGTTTTCGCTTTATGAAGGCAAATGCCTTGCCCAGGATGACAATTGAAAGCTCATAGCTTCCGCCCCACCAGCAGCGCCAACTCCCGCCACTTCCAGTGACAGTCCACATCCACAAATCCAATCTCCCTCAACCACTGTAGTTGCGTTTCCAGATCCAGCAGCTTGTTGGACGGATCTTCGGTCTTGAGCGTATAGCCGATGCAATGCAGGAACTCTTCATGCAACCCTGGCGTCGGCGAAGCCACGTGTTCCAGATTGCAGAACACGCCGCCGGGATTGAGCAGGCCGTAAATCTCGGCATACAGCGCGCGTTTTCGCTTGTGCACCAGATGATGAATCGCGAAGCTGGAAACGACAGCGTCGAATCTGCCTAGCCCGGGCAAAGGTTTGTCAAGGTTGTGGGTCACGATGGTGACGGACGAGTCTCCCGCGAAGCGCTTGCCCACGGCCTCGAGCATCGGCGGCGAAAAGTCGACGGCCACGGCTTCCACCTCGGCGCGGCTGTCCTCTTCACCTTGGCGTGTCAGCGCCGACTTGACTAGTGCGAGCAGACGGCCATCGCCGGTGCCGAGATCGAGAACCCGCCGTGCGCTCGCCGGAATGAATTCGAGGAGCGTCGATTCACCTTCGCTGCGGTGCAAGATAGAATCGGCGCGGTTGAGATAGTCGCGGGCGTGCTCAGCCGAGGTCCAGCGGTTTACAACGTGTGTGGTCATCATTCGTCCCTGAGGATTGTTCGTCCTTGAAGTGAGTATAGGGAAACAGGGTAGACTCGTTCC
>OBLW0100004971.1_pt1 | contig 10018 bp, 10 predicted proteins | sample 1520161 | NCBI WGS metagenome assembly OBLW01 (sample SAMEA3539309, study PRJEB22396) | soil metagenome | biome: tundra; feature: field; material: soil | place: USA | collected 2010-05 | depth 0.15 m | reverse complement strand
CACGCCCGCCCACGCCAGCAGAACACCCCGGCCCGCTGACCTGCTTTCGGCCGGCCGGCGCAGCTGCGGGCCTTTGCCGGCCTGGCCGTCGCGCCTGGGCGGGGGCATTACCCGGCGGCGGCCGGGATGTCGGCGATCCGGCAGGGAATCTCGGTGTCCTGGTTCAGGTGGTAGCTGGCACACACGCGGTGGTAGCCATCCGCGATCTGCAGCGCGCGCCCCGCCGCCAGGTCTCCGCGCACGAGCAGCACCGGCGACAGCGGCTGCCCCTTGGCGACCTTCTTCACGTCCTTCGCGACCTCCGGGTCGTCAACGGGGAGCAGCGGGAGGCCCGCCGCGCGCAGAATGTCCTTCGCGGCCTGAGTCACCGCCGGCGCCTGCGACAGCACGCTGGCCAGCGCCTCCACCGTTTCCGGCAGGGCGAGCAGCCGCAGATACGAGCCGGCCGCCGGGTAATCCTGCGCAGCCGGGGCATCGGACCATCTCAGCTTTCCTTTCTTCGCCATCACGCGTCCCCTTCCACCCCTCACTGATCACCAACGGCGACCAGGCACCCAGTCTCCACCGTCGCCCGTCGTGCCTAACCGCCCGGCGTGCCTACCGGCCGGCTGGGCAATTCCGGAGCGTGTGCGGGACAATACTTCTGGCAGCCGAGCGAAGGGGCCAGGTGAGCCCATGAGCGTGCATCCGCTGTGGGACTCGCATGCAGCCAGGGCCGCCGCAGCAGTCGGGAAACCCGGCGAGGTGCTGCGGCTCGCCCGTCACGCCGCCGGGCTGTGCCAGGCCGACCTCGGCGCCCGCACCGGCTACTCGGCCGCGACGATCTCCCGGTTCGAGACCGGCCGCCGCGGTCGGCTGCTGACTTCGCTATCTGGCGCAGCGATCGGAGAATCACGCAGTGCTGTCAGGCGCGATGGAGTGCCCAGTCACCGGCCGGAGACCGCGACGCGTCAGATCGGCCCACTATGCGCGCCTCCGCTGTGAACGCCGAAGGGACACTGGCCGCGCCGAACGGCGGATCACGCATGTCCGGGCATCGAGTGCCCGTCACGTTCCGTCGCGAGGCGCTCGTGTCCGAGCCGCCAATCGGAGCGTCGCGCGAGGACCCGGCGGCCGTCGGCACAGGGCCTCGCCGCGAAGTGGGGTCCGCTTTAGAACGGCACGCCACGCAAACAACTAAAACCCGAAACCTGAAAGCCGGGGAGCCAACCTCCCGGCCGTACCAGGAGTCCTAAGGGCATGCGTGTGCGAAGTGAGACCCGGGCGGGCATCGGACGGCTCGTGCGGGGGATGACCGGCGTGGTCGTGGCCTTCGCTTTAGCGGGATGCAGCTCCTCATCGAAGGCGGCTCCGGAAAACGCCACAGCGACAACGCTCCCGGCGGCGTCTACACAGGCAACGGCGACCAGCCTGCCCTCGGGCACAGCGCTCACCACGACCGCACCGCCGGTCGATAGGCGGATCGAGGTATACGGCAACTGCACGACACCGGGCGTGGAACCTACAGAGATCGTCCTAGCGTGCGCCGACTACGACACAGTCCTGGAGGCCCTCCACTGGACAAGCTGGACAATCACAAGCGCGACAGCGGTCGGGACCCTCGTGTACGACGACTGCACACCGGACTGCGCTGACGGACACTTCCATCACGTCCCGGGCACCCAGGTCACCCTTACCGTCCCGGCCCGAAGTGCCGGCGGGCAGCTCGTGTGGTCCGAGGTGCAGGAGAACCCCGAACCCCCAGGCGATGAGACGGGCCCATACCACGGCGGCCCGCAGCCCCTCCCCCATGGGCCAATCTGATTGGTGAGAGTGCCCTCGTTGATTCCCACAGCCGTGCGGGCACAGCAGCCGGGCCTCCTCGTCCGGCTCCACGGGACTGTTCTACAGGACCGCATCCTGGCCCGCCGGTAGTTTCCAGCAGCATCGACAAGCCGCGCTGGAAGGAGCTGGACGAGTTCCTGTTCGCCCGCGCGATGGAGCACGACAGCGCGAAGCTGTTGTTCGGTCAGGCGTGCGAGTATCTGCACGAGCGATCGGGTCGTGGCGAGCCACCACCGTTTACCGCGCCATCAACCGCGCCGCGATCGAGTAACCAATGGTCTGTACGACCGACGACGGAAGCGTTGGTCTTTCGCTGGAAACTACGGCCGGGCCAATAGGGGCCCAAAACAACATTGGAATGGCCATTGGCGTTAACGCGGCTCCGCGTCGCTCCTTAACGCCAATGGCCGTCCCGTTGTCGCTCAGGCCCCGGATCTGGGGCATTCAGTGGCAAGAGAGGCGGCGAAGTTGCGCCGACCGGCCGCCGCCCCAGCCATATTCAGTACGAGGACGGTCCTAACGAGGGCTTCGTCATAGCTCGCACGTACATAAACGAGCCAAGTTGAGGCAGTGAGCCGACACCCACTGGGCGTCAGCTCACTGGTTCATCTCGGTATCTCAGCCGGGGCCAGGCAGCGTGTGCGCAGGCCCGACATAGGTCTTTGAAAAGCGGGAGTCTTGCAGACTTATGACGGGCCGCGCTGGCGCTCACTCAGACGTATTTCTTGGGCCCGCAACTCCATCCATGCTCGGTGGTGCAGACGGTGACTCCGACGCTCGATGGGCCGCCGAACGGACCCGGGCCCTGGGGATAAAAGTAATTCACGCCGCTGGTGGAATAGGCTGATGCAGTACCCGCCAGCGGATCGTAAGTGAACATGCCACCCCCCTGCTGCCATGACAGGTAAACGGCGGCAGTAACTCCGCACAAGGACCAAAGATCGCCATAGGTCCCTATATAATCAAGACCAAGATCGTCGTCAAACCAGTAAATCCAGCCGTTATATCCACCACACGCCTGGCGGGGTCCGTCCACCTCGTACTGGCAGTACGGGTTGTCCTGGCTGTTGTAGGTGCACCCTTGCGTGTTGGTACCGTCCGGGCCGGTGGCAGCTGCTGCGGCCTTGGCCGGCAGGACGGTATCCGTAAGTGGCGCGGCTACGTGTTGATGGGCAACAACAGGAGCCGCGCTCAGGGTGGCAGCGGTGGTGCGGTGCGCAGTTGGCGCGCTTGTACTAGCGTTCGCGGCCACTGGTGAAAGGCTTAGCAGTGCTAGCATTGCGACGCTGATGATGGCCGCGATGAGGTAGGCAGTTTTACGCATTCGGAACCCTTCTTAAACCCGGTGTAGCCAGTTAGTATTGCTTGAACGCCTTTGGTCGGCACTACTGATGATCCGTCTATAACGCAAGCTAGTTATGAGGCAGATGCTCAGTGGAGCGACGCAAACTGTCGCTTCCCGCATGGCTGAAGCCGTTAGTGGCAGTTCGTGTCACGTCCCATGCCAATCCAGCCAGCAAGCTAGACAGAGTCCGTTGGCTCACACCCTCTCTGATTGGAAGCGCAGGCGGTGTGGCCGGACACCAAAAAACTCCGGGCCCCACTGCCGTATCTGTCGGAAGCCGGGGTCCGGAGCATCGCTAACTGGATAGTACGGCAGACGGCTGAACGGTGACAGGCAGTTTCACCGGCAGTCTTACCGGCAGTCTTACCGGCAGACTCTGAATGTTCCTGTCCTGGTTATTCTCGTCATCCGTATCGCCGGCCAAGGCCTGGTGATTTGTGTCCGGAAGTCCTCAGTAACGGACAAGATCAAGTCTGGCGGTGGCGGCTCAAGATCGAGTAGCTTTGGCACCCGTCACGAGGCGCTCCCGATCAAACATCCTGGAGACGAATCGCAATGCCTGCACATCGATCACCAGCAGCCCGATCGCAAACACGACTGCAACCGTGAATGTCGGATGGATCACGCCGATCGCGAGCAGCACGACCACGCCAAGGAGCGGAAAGCTCGCGAGCATTCCCAGCTGCTGGGCGACGCGGACCTCGCTCGCCCTGACAGACACCGCCATTCCAACCACAATGGCCCAGCCGGCCAACAGGGGCGCGAAGAGAAACAGGACGAGAAGTACCGCGCCCTGGTGGAACACGGCTGAGGCGACCACGGGGTTGGCGAACAGCCGAACGGCGGCGAGGAAGAGTCCGAACACCGTGTAGGAGAGCGCCAACGTGGGGATCATGACGGCCGCCGCCTTGCCCAAGATGAACTCTTGTCTGCGAATTGGCGTGGTGAGCAACGGCTCGAGTGTCCCCTGTTCGCGCTCGCCGACAACTGCGTACGCGGCGAGGGTGGAAGGCATGATGACCGGGATCAAGAGCAGGTAGAGGAGGGGAAGAGCGAGGCTCTTGTCCAGGGCAGATCCCGATGTGGACGGCGGAGCGAGGAAGATGGCAATGACGGGTTGGACGAGAAAGAGGACCGGTAGGACGATCATGGTCACAACGATGGACCGTTTGCGCCGGTAGTCCCGCAGCTCCTTGCGGACGACGGCGCGGATGCGCGTGGCATCGAAGTCCATCATGGTCTGCGGGCCTCGACATCTTCGTCGATCAGCTCGAGGTACACATCTTCGAGCGAATGCTGCGCCTCGCTGATGGAAAGTACATCGGCTCCGGCGCTGACGAGGCGGCGTGTCACCTCGGGTGCGGCAACCCTGGGGTCGGATACCGAGAGCACATAGGAGCCCGGATCTTCGGAGCGCCAGCCCTCGACGGCGGGGATGCGGGTGAAGAGCTGGCCAGGGTTGCTGAGCGGCACGAGGGTCTTGACCACTAGCGCGCTTTTGAAGAGCTGCACTCGCAGGTCCTCGGGCCGACCGACGGTTCGCAGCGTCGTGTTCAAGATGGCGACCAGGTCGCAGAGCCTTTCGGCTTCCTCGAGCCGGTGGGTGGTGAGAAAGATCGTCACTCCCTTCTGCCGGAGCCCGTTGATCAAGTCATGCACGTCGTGTGCGGCCACCGGGTCGAGGCCCGATGTCGGTTCGTCGAGGAACATGATCGCCGGGTCGCTCAGCAGCGTTCGTGCCAGTCCCACCCGTTGGCGAAGCCCCTTGGAGAGTCCCCCGCAGAGATCTCCCGCCCGATCGCTGAGGTTGACGGCCTCAAGGGCGTCTCTGATCCGCGGCCCGGCTTGATTCAGACCGTAGAGACCGGCGAAGTACTCCAGGTTCTCGGTCACAGTCAGGCGCAGATAGAGACCTGGTGCCTCGGGCATGATCGCAATGTGCTGGCGGATCTCCACTCCGTTCTCGGGCGTGAGCGGTATTCCGGCGATCGTTGCCGAGCCCGAGGTTGGCGCGATGAGAGTGCCGAGCGTCCGCACGGTCGTCGTCTTGCCGGCGCCGTTCGGCCCAAGGAAACCGAAGACCTCGCCGTAGCCGATCTCAAAGGAGACGTCTTGGAACGCGACCCGGTCGCCGAAGTGCTTGCTCAGACTGTGGACGGAAAGCGCCGGGGCGTCCATCTTCCCGTCGGAGGCCGCCACCCTCTCCGAGCTCATGAAGTGGTCACCTCGCGTCACTGGTACCGGAGGGCCGTGCCGGGCCGGATCCGGGTGGCGCGGCGCAGCGGCCCGCGGATGACGACGAGGGTGAGCACGACCACGCCGGCCAGCGTGGTCAGTGGAATGACCGGCGGGAATTCCTGCGGAAGGCTGATGTCGGCATAGTGCCGAAGGAGCGCCAGCAGCCCCTCGTAGATCAGCCAGCCGAGCAGGACTCCGAACGCCCAGCCGGCCACGGCCAGGGCCGCCGCCTCTACGCTGAAGACCCGCCGGATGTGGCGGCCCCTGGCACCCACGCAGCGCAGGATCCCGACCTCCCGGGTGCGCTCGATGACACCCATGCTGAGCGCGCTGACCAGGCCCATGAGCATGATCGCGACCACCAGGAGGCCCAGGATCTCGACAATCGCGAGGATCGAGGTATCAGCGGCGGTGATCTGCGCCTCGGTCACGTAGATCTCCTGGGTGCTGACCGGGTATCCGGCGGCGGCCAGCCGGCTCGCGGCGGCGGCGGTTGCCCGGTCGATGGCGGCGTGGCTGGAACTGGCGGTGGAAAGCCAGATCGAGTCCGCGGTGCCGGGCCCGCCGTCGAGGCGTTCCAGCACCGGCAGCGGGAAGTAGACGGTGTCGCCAGCGTTGGGCTGGCCGGTGTCTATCCCGATGACGCGGACCCTGCTGGGTCCCGCGGCCATGGTCAGGGTGAGGATCTGCCCGACCCGGGCGCCGGTGACGCGCGCGACGGCGGGGCCGAGCACCACCGGCGGGATGGCGGTGCGGGCGTCCGCGGCGGTATCCGCGGCGGTGAACCAGCGGCCCGCGCTCAGCCGGTAAGCGTAGAAGGGGTGCGTGCCCAGGCCCCACGCCACGTAGTCCTGTCCGTCGTACTGCACCGAACTCGTCTGCACGGGCTCGGCTCCCGTGACGCCAGGTGTCGAGGCTGCGATGCCGAGCGCCTGGCTGGTAAACGGCCGCGCGCCCTTGCCCGTTGCCTCGCCGGTGCTGAAGCTGAAGTGGAGCAGGCCGATGGTCTGGCTGATGACGGCGGTTACCGACTGGCCGAGAGCGAGGAACGCGATCGCGAGCCCGGCCGCGACGGCGACCTGCGCGATCGTGGCCATGCTGCGGCGCTTTTGCCGCAGTGCGTTGCGGACTCCCATCCGCACGCTGCCGGGAACCCGGGTTCCGGCCAGCAGGCCGCTGCGCGCGGCTAGGCGGTCGAGCCGGCCGGAGCCGTATCCGCTGGTGGCCGTGCCGGCCAGGGTCTCGGCCACGGGCCTGCGCAGCGCACGCCGCAGGGCGGGCAGCGACGCGGCGACCGCGAGCGCCGGGCCGAGCAGGAGGCTGGCCACGACGACTCCGGTGGCGATCCCGAAGCCGAACGACACGTCGATGAGCTTTACGGCGAAGTAGCTGGCCAGCAGGTAGGCGATGGCGATGCCGAGAATGGCGCCGATGACCGTCCCGGCCGTGCCGAGCATCGCCGCCGTGCGCAGGATGATGCCGGCGATCTGCCGCCGCCGGCCGCCGAGCGTCTTGAGGATGGCAATCTCGCTGGCCTGCTCGGCGATGAGGGTGTTCATCGTGGCCGAGATCAGGAACAGGGCGGAGCCGAACGCGAGGATCGTGATGATGTACAGCAGCGCCATGATGTGGCTGAACCCGGACTGCCCGGGCCACTGGCCGGGGGCCCGGACGGCGGGCAGCGCCGTGATCGGGTCCGTTCCGGTCTGCGCGGTCAGGTAGGCACGCACCTCGGTGACCACCCGGGACTGCGCGGCCGTGCTGTCGTCGGTGAGCCGGAACCCCAGGTAGTTGTAACCGCGGACGGCGCGCAGTGCCTGCACTGTGGCCGTCGGGGCGTAGAAGACCGGCGTGGTCGAGCCGTTCGCGCCAGGGGTCGCGTACAGGTTCAGGCCGGTACCGCTGACCCGCAGCCGCACCAGCCTGCCGCTGGCGGCCCGCACGTCGATCGTGCCGCCATTGGGCACAGCGAAGCCAGCGGCCCGGGCGTTGCCCGCGTCGGCCAGCACCTCACCCGGCCCCGGCATCCGCCCGGTGAACAGCGCGACGGTATTGACCGGGGCGGACGCCAGCGCGGTGCCGGCGAACTCCACGTCCTGGGGGCCGGAGGCGGATGTCACCGTGGTGGCGTAGCCCACGGCCGGGCTGACCGCGGCGACGCCCGGCAGGCGGCCCAGCGCGCGGAGCTGGGCAGCGCTCAAGTCAAGGGTGCTGGTGGATATCCCGACGTCTTGCAGGCGGCTGGCCGCGATCTGGCGGTTCATGGCCGCGTTCAGCAGGAGAGGCACGGCCAGGAAGCCCAGGCTCGCGATCGCGATGCTCAGCGTGCCCACCGCCAGCAGCGTGCGGGTGCGGTGCCGGGTCAGGTCACCCCAGGCTTTGCGGTTCAGCGTGCTCACGGCCGCCGCCGCGTATCGCCGACGATCAGGCCATCGCGAACGGACACGATCCGGGATGCCAGCCCGGCGAGAGCCTGGTCGTGCGTGACGTACACGACCGTGGTTCCGTTTCCGTTCAGGCCTTTGATCAGCTTGAACATCTCCCGGGCCAGCCCCGTGTCGAGGTTGCCGGTGGGTTCGTCGCCGAGCAGGATCGGCGGCTCGCAGGCCATCGCCCTGGCGATCGCGACGCGCTGCTGCTCCCCGCCGGACAGTTCCAGCGGCAGCCGGTCGCCACGGTCGCCGAGCCCGACCGTGGCGAGGTGGCGGCTCGCCACGGCCTTACGCTCGCGCGCCGGGCCGAGCCGGGCCAGGTCCAGCGGGAGCGTGGCGTTCTCCGTCGCGGTGAGCGTGGGCATCAGCTGGAAGAACTGGAAGACGACGCCGATGGTGCGGCCGCGCCAGACCGCGAGCTGCTCCTCGGTCATCTGGTCCAGGCGGCTGCCGTTGACCGTCACCGTGCCGGCGGTGGGCCGGTCGATACCGGCGATGAGGTTGATGATGGTGGTCTTGCCGCTGCCCGACGGGCCGGTGATCGCCACCATCTCGCCTGCGGCGATGGCCAGGTCCACGCCGCTCAATGCGCGGAACCCGACGCCCCGTGCACCGTGCCTGCCCCCTGCACCGTGGTAGGTCTTCTCCACGCCGGCCAGCTCGATGATGGCCGGGCCGGCCGCCGGGCCGATCACCGTGCCTGCCCCGTTCCCAGCAGGCACTCGGGACCGGCGGGCGGGCCGGCCTCGCCGGCGAGCCGCCCGTCGTTCAGGAACACCACCCGGTCGGCCCACGCGGCATGGCGGACATTGTGGGTGGCGAGCACGAGCGCGCAGCCCGCCGCGCAGCGCTGGCGCAGCAGGCTCATCACCGACTCGCCGGTGAGCGCGTCGAGGGCGCCGGTCGGCTCGTCGGCCAGCAGCAGCGACCGGCCCCCGGCGACCGCCCGGGCGATCGCCACCCGCTGCTGCTGCCCCCCCGACAGCTGGCTGGGGAACTGGGCCCCGGTGGTTCCCAGGCCAAGCGATTCCAGCAGGCCGCAGGCGGCCGCCATCGCCGCCTTCGGCCTGACACCGTCTAGCTCCAGAGCAAGCGCCACGTTCTCGGCGGCGGTCAGCGACGCGAGCAGGTTGGCCTCCTGGAAGACAAAGCCGACCTCCCGCCGCCACGCTAACGTGAGCCCGGCCTCATCCAGGCCGGCCAGGTCACGGCCCGCCAGCAGGACCCGGCCGGAGGTCGGCCGGTCCAGCCCGCCCGCCAGCCGCAGCAGGGTCGACTTGCCCGAACCGCTGGGCCCCATGACGGCCACGAACTCGCCCGCGCTGACCCGCAAGGACACATTGTCCAGCGCGACCACCCGCAGGTGCCCGGATCCGAATACCCGTCCCGCCTGGTCTACGTCGAGGACCACCATCAGCTGCTCCGTTCCCCCGCTCGTTCGGCCGGGATCTCTGGCTGCCGCCGGGCCACGCCCGCGGCGATGTTCTCCCTCGCGAGCCGCGCCTCGCACATGTCGAGCCAGCGCGCCTCGGCCTCGGCCTGGAAGACCAGCGCGTCGAGCATCAGCAGCCAGGCCATGTCCCCGCTGGATTCGGCGGCGGCCTTCAGCCGGGTAACGTCCTGCAGTGCCCGCACCGTCGCCACCCGCTGCCGCTGCACGACTGCGGCGACATCCGCGACGCCCGACCTCATCGCGAACACCAGCTTGATCGCCAGCTCCTGGCGGGGAATCACCTCGCGCGGCACCGGCGTCTCGAACCACCGGCCCAGCTCACCACGCCCGGCCCCGGTGATCTCATACACCTTCTGGCCGTCGGCATCAGCCTCGGCGGTCACCAGCCCGTCCCGCTCCAGGCGCCCCAGGGTGGTGTACACCTGCCCGACGTTGAGCGGCCAGACATCCCCGGTCGCGGCCTCGAACTCGGTCTTCAGCCCGTAGCCGTGCATGGGCCCGGCGGATAGCAGCGCCAGAAGGCTGTGACGAACCGACACCAGCACCTCCATACCAAGTATTGCATACCGAGTATGGCATCACGGCAGGTGCGGGTCAACGGCGGTTGAGCATGATCGAGAACGGCGTTGCACTAGCGTCCTGGCGGAAATGCTGGGCGGAGTGCGTTGTTCAGGCTGGAGGGCCTGATTTTTCGAGCCAGTGCATGATGCCTGCCACGCTGGAGGC
>OBLW0100004970.1_pt1 | contig 10019 bp, 12 predicted proteins | sample 1520161 | NCBI WGS metagenome assembly OBLW01 (sample SAMEA3539309, study PRJEB22396) | soil metagenome | biome: tundra; feature: field; material: soil | place: USA | collected 2010-05 | depth 0.15 m | reverse complement strand
GGTCGCCCGGGCCGAGGTGAGCATGCGGGTCGGCCCCGGCGACGACGCGGTCCGGGCCCGCGCGGCGCTGACCGCGTACCTGCATGCGCACGCCCCCTGGGGCGCCCAGGTGACCATCCAGCCGGGCACCGTGGCCGCTCCGTACGCCGCGCCGGCCAGCGGCCGCGCGTACGCGGCCGCGCACGAGGCCCTGACCCAGGCGTGGGGGAGGCCCGCCGTCGACATGGGCATAGGCGGCTCGATCCCGTTCGTCACCGCCTACGCCGAGCGCTTCGGCGCCGCCGAGATCCTGGTCACCGGGGTCGAAGACCCCGGCACCCGGGCGCACGCCGAGAACGAGAGCCTGCACCTGGCCGTCTTCGAGCGCGCCTGCCTGGCCGAGGCCCTGCTGCTCCGCAACCTGGCCGTGGCGTAACACCACGGTCCGTTCGGAAATTCACAAGATTTTGCCGAACGGCCCGTGGTTCAACGGCCAGCCCTGCTTATCCCGCGGCTTCGGTCAGGAGACCGAGCCACCCGTCCAGCGTCGAGGATGTAGCCGGCCCGAGGGCGGTCTCCATGGTGGCCTGCGTGTGCCGCCAGGCCGTGCTGGCCCGGGCGAGCACGGCGACGCCGGGGTCGGCGATGACCACGGACGTCGTCCGTCCGGTCGGCGACGTCCCGGCAGTAATCCAGCCCTTGTCCCGCATCAGGGCGAGGTTCCGGCTCAGCGTGGACCGCTCGGTCATCAGCCGCACGGCCAGGGTGGCCGGCTTGACCGGCCCGGCCGCGCCCATCAGCTCGGCCAGGATCTCCGCCTGAGGCAGGGACAGCCCCAGCGGCTGCAGCGCCTGCTGGTAGGCCCGGGAGATCACCCCGCACTGACCCGTCGGCGTTCCTGGAGCTCGAGCTCGGCGACGCGATGGTGATCCGCAATGCGGGCGGCCGGGTCTCTCCCGACGTGCTCGCCGATCTGGCCTACATCGGCTACCTGTCCGGCACGCTTAACCCGGCCGGACCCGGGTTCGAGGTCGCCGTCATCCATCACACCCAGTGCGGCACCCATTTCCTGGCCGACGCGGATTTCCGGCACGGCTTCGCCGAGCTCATCAAGGGTGACGACGCTGCCCTCGCCGCGCAAGCCGTCGTGCACCCCGAGCAGACCGTCCGGCTGGACGTCGACCGACTGCGGTCCAGCGCCATCCTGCCGCCGACGATCACCGTCTCCGGCCACGTCTACGACGTCGACACCGGCCTGATCACCACCGTGATCCCCGCCGCCCCATGCACCCGGCCGGGTAACACGAGGCACCACGGCGGTCAGCCGAACATGAGCTCCCGGGTCGGCTGGGCCGCCAGGACATCGCTGGCGGCATGGCCGACCCCGTCCAGCTGTATCAGCTTGTGCCTGGCCGCCAGCCCGGCTCTGGTGGCGAGCAGGTGCGGCTTCGAACCCATAGCGCCAGCGGTTAATGCCGGTACCGCCGACCACGGCCACCGGCCGCTCCTCGTTGAAATAGAGGTAAGTCGAGGGATTAGCGATAATGAAACGGACCGGGATGCCGCGCTTAGCCGCTCGCCCGCGGTCAGCTGCTGAAGCAGGCTGTCCATCGCGGTGAAGGAGCTGATCGGCGCGGGACCCAGGGCACGCTCACCGCCCTTCCAGCCCTCGACTCCCCAGCAGAGCGTGCCGTCCGGAATGGCCGCCGCTACCTCGAGGTCAACATCGGCCAGAAACTGCGGTGCCACGATTAAGGCGGCGGAGCGCATACCTCGTGCGGCGGTGTCAGCGTGCTCGAAGTACCTGTCCGAATCCCGGAGCGCCCCGTGCACGACAACCAGCAGGCGCTCGATACCTGCGCTCGGGGTGCCGAGGGAACGTGAGGCATGGCAGGGCAACAGGCCCTCGCCGTCGCTGCTGCGGACCGGCAGGTATTGATCGGCGATCTTCGTGGCCGGCTGATACTGCACGTCGGCCAGCACGGCCTCCACCCGTGAGGTTTCGCCGCGTGCGTAGCGGCGCTGTCCCGGCCCCATTGCTCCCGACATCTGCGCCCGGCTAAGACGGCCGCCACCGCGGCCTTGCGGGGCCGGCCGGGGCCGCGCTTCCTCTCGGCGAAGGCCTCGACGGCTGCGCGCAGCCACAGCTTGCCCGCGCGCAGCTCATAGGCGGGCTCCGGGAAGTCCCTGTGCTCAATGACGAGCTGGTGAATGCGCTGCGGCTTCACGCCGAGGATGTCCGCCGCCTCGGGGGCCGATACGAGATCGGGCAGCGACGGGTGCTCGAGCTGCTCGGCGAGCAGGTCCTGGCGGACCGCCTCGACCCGCACGGCCGGCCACCCGGGCATCCCGGCCTTGGCGGCCCAGGCCTCGATCATGGTCGCGGCCGTGTCGGCCGCCTCGCGGGGGCCGCTGGCCAGGACAGTGACGATGGCGTCCCACGAGCCCGGGCCGGACGAGACGACGCCGTCACAGTCCTCGAGCATGTCCATCAGATCATCGGCAGCAGCGTCGCCAGGCAGGGCATCGCGGGCATCCCGGGGCGCGCGGGTCTCCACGCGGACGCTGAACGGTTCCATGGTGCTCACTGTTCCCCTGCCTCTTCCAGTTTCCTTTTCATGTTCCTGCCCGGCGGCCAGTGACCGTCATTGCGGCGGATCGCGGCGAGCCAGTTCTCGAAGGCGTGCCCCTTCGAGTGCCCGCTCCTCGGCACCCTGATGCTCCAGCCTGACGGGGCGCGAAGCCTCGGGTACCCGCGTCCCGGGGGGAGCTTGTAGGCCCAGCCTTCGTTCTCGATCAGGTGCTTGATGACCCTGCTATGGGCGCTGGAGACCTCCTGTCCCGGCCGGTCAGTCTCCACGGTACCTCTTTTCCTTGATACATCTCAAGGGATAATAGCGTAACCGTGTCGCTACGTGCCGACATTCCCGGTCATCTACCGGGCGGCATTCCCGACCGGGCGTCATATCGCGATACAGCCGCTTACGTGGGATAAGGGAACATGGCGAGCGGTGACGACGGGGTAGGCGCGGTGGTCGGCATCGCCCCGCATTTGCTCAGGGCCGACCGCAGACGTAATCATCCTTGGGATCCTCATGTCGCTGCGGACGCGGCAATCTGCTCGATCCTCACCCTCAACCTCGCAAAGTGGCGACAGCCCTACACGGACCTGGATGCTCCCGATCCTTGAACGCAGGTTCTTGGCTCGCCCGCCGCGGTCGTGCCCGTTGGTGAACACGCCCGGTGTGGCGGCCCGGTCCGGGGCAAGACGTAGATGACGAAGCGGATGGCGACCTATGCCTTCCCAGTGGGGGCGAGCACTGGCTTGAGCTCGGGCTGAGAGGATACGGACGCCGCAGCCTCGGCGTTGGCGTCAGGCGCCAGGGCAGGATCTGGGCCCGAGCTAGGTGCCTTGTCCCTGCTCGGCTGGACCAGCGCTCCGGAGGCTTCGAACGCCCCGATCTGGGCGGCGCTGAACCCGAGTTCTTTGAGTATCTCGGCGTTGTGCTCGCCCTGACGGGCCGCCAGCTGACCTTCTTCGGCCGTCGGCTGGTCCGCGAAGTGCCACGGACGGCCGGGGATCTTGATCTCGCCGCCCGACCGGTCGGACACGGTCCGCACCGCATGCCAGTCGCGTGCCCAGGGGCTGTCTGCGAACTCCTTGACGCTGCGGACCCGTCCGGTGGCGATCTTGGCCTCGTCCAGCTGAGCGTCGAGTGACTCCATGTCACCAAAGGTCCAGATCCACTCCTGCACGATGCGGTGCAGTACCTCCAGGTTGCGAAGGCGCAGCTCAGGTGTCAGGAATCGCGGATCCCTGCCGAGATCCGGCCGACGCATAGCTGCCAGGTAGAAGGGAAAGGACATGCTGCCGACGAGACTCATGGGACTCGCGAATCGTTCACCGCGAGGTCCGACGAAGAACGGGCCATCAGTCGCACCAAGGATTGGCCGCTCGGCACCGAGCTCGGAATCAGAAAGGTCGACGTGCACACGCTCGTTGATGGAGAGCATCACGGCCGCCATGGCCACGTCGATGTACTGGCCCTTGCCAGTGCGCTCACGCTCGGTGAGGCAGGCCAGGATGGCGATGGCAGCGTGCAGGCCTGAGTACACGTCGGCGTGGGAGAGTGAATCGCTGCGCAGCCTGTCGGTCCGCTCGAAATGATCGGCCGTGACGGCGGTGATTCCCGTCTCAGCCTGGATCGTCGGCGCATAAGCCATCCGTGAGCGAAACGGACCGTGCTGGCCGTAGCCGCTGATCGAGGCGTAGACGACACCGGGGTTGCGGGCCGAGACCGACTCGTAATCCAGCCGGAAGGCGGCGAGGGCACCGGGCCTGAAGTTCTCCACGATCACGTCGGCGGTATCGCAGAGCCGAAGAGCGACATCGCGGGCGCCAGGCACGTTGAGGTCGATGCTCAGGTTGCGCTTACCTGCGTTCTGCTGAGAGTAGTAGCCCGAGATCTCGCCGTGGCTGGGGAACGCCTTCCGGGACAGGTCGCCACCCGGAGGCTCGAGCTTGATGACTTCGGCACCCAGGTCGAGCAGCGTCTTGGCGCAGTGGGGTCCAGCGAGCACGCGGGAGAAATCAACGACGCGGATGCCTACGAGCGGAAGCGGCATGCCGCTCACCTACCCTCGAACTCGGCCACGCCGATGCCGTTCTCGCGGTACGACCTGACGGCGGCACGGAAGTCGGCAGAACGGATGATTGGTCGCTGAATCTCCTCCATGGCCTCATCGGCGGCCGCGATCCCCTCGTTGACCGTGACGGAGACCAGGCGCTTAGTGGCAGCGTGCGCGATCGATGGTCCGTGAGCGAGCTCTTGGGCGAGAACCATCGTGGCCCTCTCGAGCTGCTCATCGGCTACGACCCAGTTGATGATGTTCCAGCGTTCCAGGGTGGGGGCCGGGTAGCGCCGGCCGAGCAACGCCATTTCCTTGGCCCTGGCCGCGCCGGCCCGCTGCGTGAGCCGTTGTACTGCGCCCATCAGGGGGTGGAGGCCCACCGTGACCTCGACTGAACCAATCTTGGCCGACTCAGACGCGACGATGAGGTCACACGCCAGCGCGAGCTCGAAGCCGCCGCCGACGCAGACTCCCTGGATGCTGGCAATGATGGGGGCAGGGTGCTCGTTGAAGGCTCGCAGCGTCCCGGCAAAGCCCCAGTCGAGGACGTCGGCTTGGTCCGCATCAGCGATCATTGCGTCGAGGTCGGCTCCCGCTGAGAAGTGCCGGAGGGAGCTGCGCAGGACAATGGCTCGCGCGCCTTCCCGCTGGGCCCATTCGAGTCCCTTGATGAGCTCGCGGTTCAGGGCGCGATCCATCAGGTTGTAGGGGGCCAGTCCCATGGACAAGACGGCGACTGCTCCGTCCATGACCGTGGTAAGCGCTGGGCTGTCGGCGGCTGCGGGGACTGGCAGTTCTGAAGTGTTCGACACGACGATCTTCCAATGCTCGATGGTTTCGCGGCCGTTGTGCTGCTAGCGGGGCGGCAGGCGAAGGAGGGCGGCAGTCTCATCGACTGAGGCGGCCGGGCGATCCAGGGCGGCCGCGAGATCCACGGCACGCTGAACCAGCGGCACGTTGCCGGGGCTCTGCTCGCCCTTGCGGAGATACAGCGTGTCCTCAAGTCCGGCGCGTGCGTTACCACCCAGGGCGAGGCCGATGGCGGTCAACTCCAGATTGGCCCGGCCGATGGCGATCACCTGCCAGACACAGTCCGCGGGAAGGCGGCGCACCATGGTGATCAGATTGTCCGCGGTTGCCGCCATCCCGCCCTTGACCCCGAGCACGATCGAGAACTGGAGGGGCCAATCGCTGAGGTGCCCGGCGTCACGCAGCCGCAGGCAGGCGTCGAGATGGCCCGTGTCGTAGATCTCGAGCTCCGGCTTGACCCCGAGTTCCTGCATGCGCCGCGCCAGGCGCACCACATCGGCTGGTGGATTGCGGAATTCACCTGAACCGAAGGTCATCGTGCAGGGATTAAGGGTCGCCATGCGGGGCCGTAGCTCGACGAGCGCCTCGCGTTCGGTGAACGGGACCGAGAGCCCGACACCGGTGGACATCTGGATGAGGATGGGACACCGCTCCGCGATCAGGTCCATCGTGGTCCGAGCGGTCGTCAGGTCCGCCGTGGGCCGATCGCGGGAGTCACGCAGATGGATGTGGGCCACGGAGGCGCCGGCGAGGTACGCCTGATGGACTGCCTCGGCGATCTCATGAGGCTGCGTTGGCAGCGCCGGGTTGTCTGCCTTGGACGCGATCGGTCCGGTGGGCGCCACCGTGATCACGACACTCATGGCAGTCGGGCGAGAAGGCGTGCGGCGGCGCACGCGGGGTTCTTGGATGGCATGGCACGTGCTCCAGATCCGGTTTGCAGCGGGTTATGCCGCCTTGACGATGCTCGATGACGGCCCCAGCCGGCACCATGGGTGGGCCGGCCGCGGCTCGTCATCGTCGGTCAAGCCAGAGCTCACTCCCCCCTCATGCCCGGGGCGAGGGCCAGGTTGACGGGGAGCTTCTCCGCCTGGGTGTAGGGAGTTGCCTTGTTCTCCTGGACCCAGCGCTTCTCGGCCGCGGACTCGAACGGCGGCGGGATCTCGCCCTGCAGCGACCACAGGTCGGACGGCGGCTCCGTGATGGTGAACTCCCAGTCGTAGCCGCGGTCCCCGACCCAGGGCGCGATGACCTGGTCTACGTTCCTGACCCACCATTCCCGGATGACCGGACCGGGCAGGGTCCGCGCCATCTGGTCGATCTGGAGCCGGACGAAGGTGCCGTGGGCCTCGCCGCCCACGTAGAACGAGTCCGCTGCGACCTCTTCGAAGATGACGACGACGTAGAACCTGGGGATCGGGACGGCTTCGTAGACCCGCGTGATCGCCTCGGCGAACTCCTTCTTCTCGTCGGGCGTGTAGGCGCCGGCCGGGTGGTGGATCTTCCAGAGGGGCATTTCAGTTCCTCACATGTCCGTATTGCGTGTGTTGAGGTGGTGATGTTCTTGAGAAGGCGCCCAAACCATCGGGCGCCCGCTAGTGGTACCGGGCCGGTGCCTCGGGGTCCTTTCCGAGTCCTCCTGTGCCGCGCCACGGGTTCTCCTGCGTCACGTCGAGGTGCTGACGCACTCCGTCTTTGCCGAGGTGTCGGGTGATCCGGATCACGTTGTGCATTACCAACAGATCACAGATCGAGTATCGATACAAGACTTAGTTGTAAAAAAAGATCCACTGTGTCCTGGACCTTTCACTCAGATCGCGGAGGATCCTGGATGCTGAGCGTGCCAAGAAGTCAGAGTCGCTCCCGCGTCGCGCGATGCGATTCATCGGTCGCCATGGGAGCCTGGCTAGATCCGCCCGCCGAGGCGAAGCGGATATCCGTGCACCGCGGCAACGAGGCAAGGTGCAGGGGCGGCAGACACCGATGCCGGTGACCACTCGAACAAAGTCTTGTCAACGACGGTTGGGCCGCCGCGGCGCCGGCGGAAGGATCCGGGGCCCGTGCGGCATAGCTTCCCTCGGGCCGGAAGCAGGCTCCCAGGTCATCAACCGCGTCTGCCGGAGAAGGCTGCGGTTCAGCCGGCCCGGCTGTTGGGCTGGGTCGGGCGCGTCCGCTTCGCGGTAGCCCGATTGCCGGGGTTCACCCCGTCACCACTCGCCCTCGTATCCGTGCCCGCCCGCTTCGCAACGCCAGAACCTCGCCGCGTCGAGCCCCTCGGCGCCTTCGCGGCTGTCGTGGGAGAGGCTTGAGTGTCGCGCCCGGGCCGGCCGGCCGACTGAACTGGAGCCGGTGCTAGCCGGCCGCGGATATCGAGCTCAGGACGGACATCGTCGGGGTACCCGGGACCGACACAGAACTGGATGTCGGCGTGCTCGACGGGCTCGCCGCACTCGACGCAGATGACCTGGCTGGCGATCTTGTGCCCGGGCTGGTGGTGGTGCAAGGTGACGGGCGCGCCGCCTCCGTCGTCGAGCCATTTGTCTCCCCAGGCGAGCATGCTCGCAAGGACCGGGAAGAAGTCGCGGCCCATTTCGGTGAGCAGGTACTCATAGCGTGGGGGATTGTCCTGGTAGAACCGTTTGGTCATGACCCCGGCGTCCACGAGCTTGCCGAGCCGGTCGGACAGCGTGTTGCGGGCGACGTTCAGGGATCCCTGGAACTCGTCGAAACGCTTTAGCCCTTGCAGCGCGTCGCGGACGATGAGCAGCGTCCAGGAATCACCGAAGACGTCGACGGCACGAGCCAGGGAGCACGGCCACTCGGAGAACTCGCGCTTCATAGGTCTAGTTTAGCAACTGAGTTGCGAGGTGCAAACTAGAAAGGCATTGACCAACGGCCTGCAGGCCGTTGACGTGCGGGGTTCCTGACCAGCCCCAAGGGCGCAAAGCACACTTTCTGGGACGCGGCGCTGTCCCGGCGATACGAGCGCAGCGCGCTTGGCCGCCGCCCAGGATAGCGGTATAGCAGTTTGACTGCTAAGCTGTATTACGGCAATATAGAGGGATGGGGAACTATCATGGTTATGCGGCCATCCAGGGGCGGGGTACCGTTGCGCTCCCGGCTGAGCTGCGGCGGAAGTACCGGCTGGATGAGCCCGGCGCGCAGCTGGAGGTGGTCGAGCGGCCAGACGGGGTGATCGAGCTGCGGCCGACCTTGCCCGTGCCGCTCGATGAGATGTGGTTCTGGGGCCGGGGGCACCAGGCGGCCGAGCGGGAGGCGGAGGAGGATCTGGCGTCGGGCAGGTTCCGCACGTTCGATGACGAGGAGTCGTTCCTGGCCGACCTTGCTGAACTGGCGGCCGGGGATGAGCATGGCCGGTGAAGTACCGCTCCGCGGATTCGTTCCGCAATGACTTCCGGAGGTTGCCGACTGAGCACCAGCGGACGTTCCAGGAGGTCTTGCGGAAGTATTTCCTGCCCGCGGTAGCCGCCGGGTCGTTCGGCGGCTCGCCGCCCTGGCCCGCGCGGCTGCGGATCCATCGGCTTGCTAATACCGAGATCTACTCGCTGACCTGGAATTTCGCCTCTCCCGACGGAAGGGCGACCTTTCATCTTGACAAGACCGAGGATGGAGATCCGGTGCTGGTGTGGCGGCGCATAGGTGACCATGGCAGCTACGATCGCCCGTGACCGTTCCTGATCGCTCGGTGTCAAGCTGGTATCAAGCGAAGGTCTCCGACGAGCCATCAGCGGTTACCGCCGGCCCCCACGCCCTCACCACCTCCGGCCGCACTCAGGGGCCATCCGCCTCGCCCAGGGCGCGCAGGTCAGCGGCGAGGTTGTTCGCCGAGGTCAGGGTGTCGGGGTGGTCCTCACCGAGTACCCGGCGGCGGCGGGCCAGGGTGTCCTGGTCCAGGTCGCGGGCCGCCTGATGCTCGCCGAGGTAGGTCAGGTCGGCGGCGAGGTTGTTCGCCGAGGTCAGGGTGTGGGAGTGGTCCTCGCCGAGCACCCGGCGTTCGCGGGCCAGGGTGTCATGGTCCAGGTCGCGGGCCTCGGCGTAGCGGCCCATGGCCCGGAGCGCCCAGGCAAGGTAGGTGGCAGTTGCCAGCGTGTGCTCATGATCATCCCCGAGCCGGTCGCGCCAGTGCTGGCGCAAGTCCACGGCAAGGTCACGGGCAGTGCGGGTATCGCCTCGGGCCATCAGGTACCAGCACGCGTCGCAGGCCATCCAGCGCAGGTCCGAGCTGCCGGTAGCGGCCAGATCGGCGGCCAGCAGGTGCGGCATCAGCTGCGCCCACCGCGGCCACGAGACCGGATTGCCCGGATCGCCGGGGTCGGCAGCGGCCAGGACCGCCTCCGTACAGTCGCGGGTGGCGGCGGTCTGCTCGGTAGTGAGCCGGTCCCGCAAGATGGCCTGGGTGAGCCGGTGCATCACCAGCCCGCGCTGGTCGACCCGGGCCAGCGACTGCCGGGCCAGGTGGGCCAGGGTCTGCCGCCAGCCCAGCGGATTACCCGCCCGGACCGCCAGCTCCCTGGGCAGTTCCCCGGGCGCGCTGGTGAACAGGCCCTCGGGCACCGGCTCGGGCGCTAGGAACGCGC
>OBLW0100004967.1_pt1 | contig 10028 bp, 10 predicted proteins | sample 1520161 | NCBI WGS metagenome assembly OBLW01 (sample SAMEA3539309, study PRJEB22396) | soil metagenome | biome: tundra; feature: field; material: soil | place: USA | collected 2010-05 | depth 0.15 m | reverse complement strand
GCGCCGCGATGATCGCCGGCGAGATCGCGCAGTTCGCGGAGTTCTTCTCGTTCGGCACCAACGACCTCACCCAGATGGGCTGGGGCTTCTCCCGTGACGACGTGGAGGGTGCGTTCTTCAGCCGCTACATCGAACTCGGCATCTTCGGAGTGTCCCCATTCGAGACGATCGATCCTGACGGCGTCGGCCGGATGGTCCGCATCGCCACCGAAGAGGGCCGGGCGGCCCGGCCCGACCTGGAACTCGGCGTCTGCGGTGAGCATGGCGGGGATCCCGAGTCCGTGCACTTCTTCCACCAGGTCGGCCTCGACTACGTGTCCTGCTCCCCGTTCCGGGTGCCCGTCGCCCGGCTGGAGGCCGGCCGGGCGGTGGTTCTCGAGTCCGCAGGTGGCAGCGACAGCAGGTGACGGCAGGCTCGGGCTACGACTCGCACTCGACGGCCCGCTGGGCGGCCGAGCCGCCCAAGCGGGCCCACCCGCCAGGGACCATCCGGCGCGGGCCGTTCGAGCGGGACCGGGCCCGGGTGCTGCACACCTCGGCCCTGCGCAGGCTGGCCGCCAAGACGCAGGTGGTGGAGGTGGGCTCGGGTGATTTCCCGCGGACCCGGCTCACCCACTCGCTAGAGTGCGCGCAGATCGGCCGCGAGCTCGGCGCGGCGCTCGGGTGCGATCCCGACCTCGTTGATGCGGCGTGCCTGGCGCATGATCTGGGGCACCCTCCGTTTGGCCATAACGGGGAGTCAGCCTTGGCCGACTTCGCGGCCGGCTGCGGCGGATTCGAAGGCAACGCGCAGAGCCTGCGGCTGCTCACCCGGCTGGAGGCGAAGGTGCCGGGCGCGGGCCTCAACCTGACCCGGGCCACCCTGGACGCGACGCTCAAGTACCCGTGGCTGGCTCCGCCGCGCGACGGCGCTGTGCCAGCCCGGGGGGCGACCCCCCGGAACCCCCCGCCGAGCCAGCCCGGGGGGACGACCCCCCGGAACCCCCCGCCGAAATATGGCGCGTACGAAGATGACGCCGAGGTTTTCGGCTGGATCAGGCAGGACGCGCCGGATGGGCAGTCCTGCCTGGAGGCGCAGGTCATGGACTGGGCGGACGATGTCGCCTACTCAGTGCACGACCTGGAAGACGGGCTGTACGCAGGCTTGATCACCCTTCAGGCCCTGCACGATCCGGCGCAACGGAAAGACGTGGCCCAACTCACCGCCGAGCAGTACTGCGCCCCGGCCGAGGTCGGCGAGGGTGAACTGGTCGCGGTGTTCGACGATCTGCTCGCGGTGCCATGCTGGCCAGCGGAATTCGATCGCGGCCCGCGCTCCCTGGCCGCGCTGAAGAACCTGACCAGCGAGCTCATCGGCCGGTTCTGCGGCGCGGCCCAGGAAGCGACCATGTTGGCGCACGGCTACCCGCTGACCAGGTATGCCGCCGATCTTGTCGTGCCCCGTCCGCAGCGGCTGGAGTGCGCGCTGCTCAAGGGGGTCACCGCGTACTACGTGATGAGCCGGGCCGGTGCCGCGGCCACCCAGGCCCGGGAGCGGGAGATCATCACCGAGCTGGCCGCCGCGCTGCGGCTTGGCGCGCCTGGCTCACTTGACCCGGCGCTTCGGCCTGCCTATGCCGCGGCCGGGTCGGATGCGGCGCGCCTGCGCGTCGTTGTCGACCAGGTCGCCTCGCTCACGGATACTTCCGCTATCGCCTGGCACGGCCGCCTGTGCCGGTGACGCCCCGCACGCCGCCGCCCCGCACTCCGGTGCCCCTGCACCCCGGCGCCCCCGCACTGATGAACTCTGACGAAGGAGTACCTGATGCCCGGTGAACCTGCCTATGTGATCGTCGGCGCGAGCCTGGCTGGCGCGAAGGCGGCAGAAACCCTCCGCGACGAGGGATTCGACGGGACGATCACCCTGGTCGGCCAGGAAACCGAGCGCCCCTACGAGCGCCCCCCGCTGTCCAAGGGCTTTCTGCTCGGCAAGGCGGCGAAGTCGTCGATCTATGTTCACGAGGAGGCCTGGTACGCCGCGCACCGCGTCAATCTCCTGCTCGGCAGCGCGGTCACCGCCATCGACCGCACGGGCCGCCGGGTCGAGCTGGCCGATGGCTCAGCGATCCCCTACGACCGGCTGCTTCTCACCACCGGCGCCTCGCCGCGCACGCTGGATGTACCGGGCGGTGATCTCGGCGGCGTCCGGTACCTCCGCACGGTGGCGGACTCGGAGCGGCTGGGAGCCGCGCTGGCCGAGGCAGGCCAGGTAATCGTGGTCGGGGCCGGCTGGATCGGCCTGGAGGTGGCGGCGGCCGCGCGCGAGCAGGGCTGTGAGGTGACGGTGGTCGAGCCGGAGCCCGGTGCGCTGCTCCGCTCGATCGGCCCTGAGCTGGGCGGCATGTTCGCTGACCTGCACCGCGCGCATGGCGTGACGTTCCGGTTCGGGGAGAGCGTCACCGAGTTGCGCGGCTCCGCCGGGCGGGTCGCCGCCGCGATCACCTCGTCAGGTGCGCAGCTCCCCGCTGACCTGGTGGTGGTCGGCATCGGCGCGGTGCCGAACACGTCCCTGGCCTCCGTCGCCGGGCTGGAGGTGGGCAACGGGGTGATCGTGGATGCCGCCCTGCGTACCTCCGACCCGGTCATCTACGCGGCCGGGGACGTGGCCTACGCGTTCAACCCGCTGCTGGGGCGCCGGGTCCGGGTCGAGCACTGGGCCAATGCCCTCAACGGCGGGCCGGCCGCGGCGCGGTCCATGCTGGGCCAGGAGGTCTCCTACGACCGGGTGCCGTACTTCTACAGCGACCAGTACGAGCTGGGTATGGAGGCGGCCGGGCTGCCCGAGCCGGGCACGTACGACCAGGTGGTCTACCGGGGGGACCGGGAGGGCCTGGAATTCATCGCATTCTGGCTGGCCAGCGGGGCCGTTGTGGCTGGAATGAACGTCAACGTCTGGGACGTGACCGACGACATCCAGGCGCTGATCCGGTCCGGGCGGAAGGTGGACACCGCGCGCCTCACCGACCCTGACGTGCCGCTCGGCGAGGTGTGACCGGCCGGCGCGGCGCGGCATCCCGCGGTCAGGGCCGGCCGCCCAGGACCGCGGCCAGCACCGCGCCGGTATCGGTGAGGTCGGGCAGCACGGCGTCGGCGTCGGCGGCGGCCAGCTCGGCAGCGCTGGACGCGCCCGTCGCCACGCCGACCGACCGGGCGCCGGCCGCCTGTGCGGCGGCGATGTCCAGCGGAGTGTCGCCGACGATGACGGCCGCGTGGCCCGCGAAGTCCTGGCGGTGGGCGCGGGCCGCGTTGCGCCGGGCCAGGTGGACCAGTTCGGCCCGGTTCTCGTGGTGGTCGCCGTAGGCGCCGATGTCCAGGTCCAGGTGCCCGGTCATCCCGAGAGCGCCCAGCTTGGCTTCGGCGAGCGGCCGGATGTTCCCGGTGACCACCGACTGCACGGCGTGCGCCGGACCCAGGCTGGCCAGCGCGGCCAGCGCCGCCGCCGCCCCGGGCAGGGCGCGGCCTCGCTCCACGACCAGGGCACGGAACCCAGGTGCCTGGTCCGCGAGTCCGGCCAGGAACGCCTCGACATGCCGGTACGGATCGCTGACCCCGGCTCGCTCCAGCGTGTGGAGGACGATCGCCCGGTCGGTCCGCCCGGCCATGGGCGCGACCCCATCCAGCTCACGGCCGAAGAGCTGGCGGAAGACCATCCCGTACAGCTGGGTGCTGCTGTTGCCCGCATTGATCAGGGTGTAATCGACGTCCCACAGCACCAGCACGTTGCGCACGGCGTGACCGTACCAGCCCCGTGCCGCCCCCCCGTGATGTGCGGTGGTTCGCTCAGCCGGCAACGTGCGGTGCCTGGCCATCCCAGTCAGCCAGCGGCGCACAGTGCCATCGCCAGTCGCGCTGCACCGGGAGCCCGGGCAGGTCTATCCGGCAGTTGGCCCACAACAGGACTTCCCACGGGTCACGGTCCGCCGGATGCCAGGGAAACAGCCGGGCGAGCACCCGCGCGGCGAGGCCGGGGCTCGGCGTGAGCCGCAGGCCCAGGCCCCGGGCGGCGTCATCACCGTGGACCAGGAGCTCGTCACAGGCCATCGCGGCGAATCCAGAAGGGTCAGGTGTACCGGCGGGGTGAAAACCGCGCGTAGTCGCAGGCGCTGCCGCCACCGAGGCCGCGCACACCCGCGCCGCGCTGACCAGGCTGGTCAGGATGGCCTGGTTGGTGGCCCCGGCGTTGACCCCCACCTCGAAGGCGGCACTGTCCTCCGGGCCGCCCCAGAGGTCCAGCGCGTACCAGAGCGGTCCCTCCGCAGCGTGAGCCACGACTGAAGCCACGGTGAAGTCGAGGCCTGGGACGGGTGCGGACCAGTCCCTGTCGACCGCCGGTGCGAGTACGCTCACGCAGATGTCTGCCGCCGCGAGTACGTCGTGGCCTAGCACGTTGCACATTTTACGGTTCGGCGGGGTCATGGCTGGGCGGGTGATGGCTGGCTGGCGCCTTCCAGCGGACCGGCACGGCCATCAGCGAGACTGTTGGTCATGCTGAAGGCCAGGCGCAGCCGCTCAGCGCCCGCGCAGCGGACCACGGTGCTATGGCGCCACCGTGACTTCATGCTGCTATGGACTGGGCAGAGCATCAGCGAAGTCGGCTCGGCCATCACGGTGGTCGTGCTTCCGCTGACCGCGGTCGTGGTGCTGAAGGCTTCGACGTTCGAGGTGGGCTTGCTGTCGGCGGCCGCGACAGTCCCGTTTCTGCTGATCGCGCTGCCCGCGGGCCTGGTGGTGGACCGGCTCGCCAAGCGCTGGCTCATGCTTGGCTGTGACGTGGCACGGATGGTGCTGATCGGCTCGGTGCCCGTGGCCGCCGTCCTGGGCGTGCTCACGCTGGGCCAGCTTTATGCCGTGGCCCTGCTGACCGGCGTGGGCACGGTGTTTTTCGACGTTGCCTATCAGAGTTATGTCCCGTCGCTGGTCGGCCGCGCGCAGTTGCTGGACGCGAACGGCAAGCTCGCCTCGACCCAGTCGTTCGCGCAGGTGGCGGGGCCGGGGCTGGGTGGTGCCCTGTTCGGGCTGCTGCGCGCCGGGGCGATGACAGCCGACGCGTTGTCGTACGCGGTGTCGACTGGCTCGCTGCTGCTTATCCGGACCAGCGAGCGTGTGCCTGGCCGCGGTCCAGCCGGTGAGCCTGACGCGAGTCCCGTCAGCGAGCCTCCCGTCCGTCCGGCCCGCGCGGCACTGCGCACCGAACTGCTGGCCGGAGCCGTGTTCGTGGTCCGCCATCCGGTGCTGCGCAAGATCGCTGCCTGCACGGCGACGGCGAACCTTTTCGTCGCCATGGCGGTAGCGATCGAGATCATCTTCCTGGTGCGGGTGCTGCACGTCCCGCCGGCTGGCACTGGCCTGCTCCTGGCGGCCGGGGGCGTGGGCGGAGTGGCGGGCGGCCTCGCGTCCGGCCATCTGGGCCGGTGGATCGGTTCGGCACGGATAATCCCCGTCTCTCTGCTGGTCTTCGGTGCTACTGGGCTGCTGATGCCGCTGGCGGAACCGGGCTGGCGGCTGGCGCTCTTCCCGGTGGGCTTCGCCGGAGCCAGCTTCGCCGGGGTCACCTACAACATCGCGCAGCTCAGCTACCGGCAGACCGTCTGCCCGCCCGAGCTGTACGGGCGGGTCAACGCGGCCATCCGCTGGGTGGTGTGGGGCACCCTGCCCCTGGGCGGCCTGCTCGGCGGGGTGCTCGGCACGGTCGCCGGGGTGCGCGCGACCATCTGGATCGGCTGCGCCGGGGCGTGGGCCGCGGGATGGTGGGTATTTTTCTCGCCACTGCGCAGCATGCGAGACCTCCCCGCGCCCACCGAAGCACCCAGCGACGGCCATCGCGCGGCCTGACATGAGAGCCACCGGCCGCTTCCGCGTCCAGATCATGATCGCGGAGCCCTTGCTATCCCGGGTGACAACCCCCGGACCCCCGGGCAGAAAACCCATCCCATGACTACGGAAGATCACTGGCGTTATGCGACCAGAAATCTTCCGTGATCATGGAGGGTCGGTGCCACTTACGGGGTGACGGACAAGGCAACCCGCCGGCCGGCTGGGGGAACCCGTACCAGCCAGGCACGATGATGTTGCAGCCGCCTGCCTCGGCGGTTTTCCGCGACGCCGCCGGCCACCAGGTGCAGTTCCGGCTGCGTCCCGGCGCCACAGCGTTCATGCACCTGTGCTCCTGAACATTGCCGACCGAGGGCGGCGGGCAGATTCTTGTGCCCCCCCGCGAGCTAAAGGGCGGGCACCGGGACGTCGGCGTGGGCGTCGAAGGACACGGCCGGCGGGCCGCCGTCCAGGAGATCTTTGAACACCGCGGTGCTCTGCTCGGTCTCGGGCGCGGTGGGGAAGATGAAGCCGCACTTCGGGCACGGGTCGCGCAGGACGCTCTGTTCCTGGGTCAGTTCGTAGGGTTTGTCCTGCAACGTCGAGCAGGTCGGGCAGATCCGGAGCAGCCTGGTTCCGACGAGTTCGAAGTTGGTGATGATGTCTTCCATGATGGCGCCGTTGGCGGCCCACGCTTTGGCATGCTTGTGGTAGGTGTCCATGTGCCAGTCATTGAGCGCTTCCTTGCTCGCCCAGAAGCTGACCTCGTTGTACCAGTCCGGGATATCCGGGTGAACCCACCAGGTCAGATGGATAAACCCGGGCTTGGACTTGAGGTGGTGCCTGACATTTCCGAAGACCACCATGAACTTCTTGTACGCGTCGGGGCTCGAGAAGCGAACTCGCTGCATGCTGAGATATACGCCCATAGAAAAGATTCCTCCTCGGGAGAGTCCGTGATCATGGACGGGGTCCGGGCGTGACGGTCTCGATGGTGGTGTCGGGGGACAACCGGCGGCGGACCTCGCGCGCCAGGTCGCCTTCGATGATCCGGCGCCAGCGCGGCGGCGAGGGGGCCACGAGCACGACATGGCGGGCGCCGCGGGCCGCGGCTACCCGGGCGATGGTCCGGCCGGGCCGGCGGGTGGCGGCGACCTGCCCCCACCCGTCGGCGCCCGCCCGCTCGATAGCGGCGATGGCCCGCGCCACCCGCTCGCGCTGGGCGCTCAGTTCCTTCTGCGTCGGCATGAGCCCGGGGTTGGGCAGGCCCATCGCGTAGCCGTAGATGCGAACAATGCTCACGACCGCCACGGGCTGTCCGCCGCTCAGCGCCACCGCCCGGCTGACCGCCGCCGGTGGGATGGGCTCACCGGTGGAGGCGATCAGGACCGATGCGGGGTCGGTGGGCTGCTTGTCCCACCGGCGGCGGCGGACGCGGCCGACGACCCGGGCTGGCCCGGCGACCCGCGCGGCGGAGGGGGGCATCGCGATCAGCCTTCCGGCTCGAGAACGGCCGGCTCGGCGGCGTCATCGAGATCGATGCCGCCTGGAGAGCCGACCACCACGGGAAGCACGTCAACGGCCGCGACGCCGAGCCGCTTGTCGCTCATCTTGCGCCACAGGTAGAGGGGGAGGTAGGTGGCGACGATGACGATCCCGAGGATGTAGAGGAAATGCCCCTCGGCCGGCCCGACGACGATCTTCGGCGCGGCCCAGCCGCCCACGAAGTAGACGAAGGTCAGGAACAGCCCGGCGGCGAGTGCCACCCAGCGGAACCAGCCAGGCATCCGGAAGAGGCTCACCTCGTTGGGGCGGAACTGGCGCATCATGAAGTAGCCGATCAGCGCGGCGACCACGGCGATCAGGTAGCCCACGTTGGAGAAGATGTAGATCCGGACCGGCGAGCCGAAGAGGGCGACGATCATTGAGCAGATCAGGTTGAAGAACATGGCCCGGTCCGGCACATGGTGCTTGTTCTTGTGCTCGAACCAGCGGGGCAGCATGCGGTCCTCGGCCGCCTGGAACAGGGACCGGCCGACACCCATGATGGCGTTCAGCACCGACAGCAGCAGCGCGAACACGAGCGGGACGCCGATCAGGTACTTCACCCAGCCGGCGCTGCCGAACATGTGGTCGGCGAAGCTGGTGTAGAGGGTCAGCGGGTCCGCTGTCTTGAGTGACGCGCCGAGGACCCCGACGAAGACCACCGCCGTGGCGATGTAGATGAACACCCCGTACAGGCCTTCGGCGGTGAGGGCGATCTTGGCGTCGCGGTGGGGGTCCCGGCATTCCCCCACATAACAGGCGGCCGCTTCCATGGCGACGGCGTTCCACGAGATCACGAAGATCCAGGCCAGGAAGAATGTGACGCCCGCCGTTTTCGGGTCGGCGTAGTGGAAGCCCGAGAGGTTCGACCAGTGGAAGCTGCTGGGCTTGAACACCGGGAGCAGCACCAGCAGCGTGAGCGGGATCATGGCCAGGACCCCGAGCACAGTGGCGAAGGTCGCGCCCATCCTGATGCCGAGGTAGCACGGCACGAACAGGAGCAGGAGGCCAACCATGGTGATGATGAGCACCGTCACCGACACCGCGGTACCCAGGCTGCCGAGGGGGAGGAGACTGCGGCCGAGCGGGAGGTGCAGCAGCACCGCGATGTAGCCGGCCGCGAGGATCATGTTGATGGGCGCCACCGGGAACCAGCCCAGCCAGTAGCCCCACCCTGACACGCCGCCCACGTGCCGCGCCGTGGTCTCGCCCAGGGGCTTGAAACTCTCGTAGGCGTACGAGGGCAGGCCGCCCGTACGATGCGGCATCAGCACGGCCAGTTCCGCCATGCACAGGCACAGCACCATCCCGATGAGGACGACCAGCGTGATCGCTGGCACGGCCGCCGCGCCCATTGACTGCGCCGCGAAGGGGACAATGCCGGTCACCAGGATGGTTCCGGCCAGCCCGATCACGAATGCGCCCCACCAGTTCGTGCCCCGATGCAGTGACGTCGAGATTTCCGCCGGCGTCCCGCCTGTGCTCGTGCTCATCGCCTCATCTCCTCCGCCAGGCCCCGGAGCCGCGATCCTTGGGATACGGCCCGCAGAACAGCTTTGCTACTTAATCAACGATGTTGCATTGCAGGAAACAGTCAGTGGGTTTCTGGGCCGTTATAGCCTGTTACGCGCGGATGAATTCTCAGCCCGCCTGCCACCGCCCGGCCCGGGTGGCGGGAGTCCCGCCGCGGCAATCACAGGCCGCAGCGCCGCGGCGGGGCGGTCACGAGCCGGAGTTTCCCGGGATCGCGCTGTCCGCAGTGGACTAATATTTACTGTCATGGCGGCCCGGGACACACCGAAGCCCCCCGCGCTGCGGGCGGTCAGAACGGGCGCGGGCCAGGGCGGGCGGCCGGGTGCCGGACCGCCGGCGGACTCCGCGCGCGGGCCTGCCGCTGGGCCGGCCACTAAGGCGGCCGCCCGGGCGGACCTGGCTGCCGCCGGGACGGCCGACGAGAGCGGGCACAGCCAGCTGTCCTGGGTCATCGCCAACCACGTCCGCAGCCGGCGCCGGGAGATCGGGCTCAACGTGGGCCAGCTCGCGGAACGGTCGGGGATATCCAAGGGGATGCTCTCGAAGATCGAGAACGCGCAGACGTCACCGAGCCTGTCCACCATCGAGCGCCTGGCGGCAGCGCTGGACATGCCGGTAACGTCGCTGTTCCGGGGGCTGGCCGAGGAACGCGACGCGATTTTCGTCAAGGCCGGGGGCGGTCCTGAGATCGTCCGCCAGGGCACCCGGGCGGGCCACACCTACCAGCTCCTCGGCAGCATGCGCGGCCCGTACAAGCGGGTCGAGCCGCTGCTGGTCACCCTCACCGAACGCAGCGAGGTGTTCCCGCTCTTCCAGCATCCCGGCATCGAGGTCCTCTACATGCTCCAGGGAACCATGGAGTACAGCTACGGGAGGCAGCGCTACGTCATGGAGCCGGGCGACACACTGCAGTTCGAGGGCGACATCCCGCACGGGCCCACCGGGCTGGCCGAACTGCCCATCCGGTTCCTGTCGATCACGGTATTCAGCGCCGACCGGGGCTGAGGCGCCCCGGCCGGGACCGGGCTGGTCCGGGGTCAGGGCAGGACATCCCACTCCGTGACGGTGGAGATGAAGCGCATCCATTCGTCGTGCTTGTG
>OBLW0100004965.1_pt1 | contig 10031 bp, 10 predicted proteins | sample 1520161 | NCBI WGS metagenome assembly OBLW01 (sample SAMEA3539309, study PRJEB22396) | soil metagenome | biome: tundra; feature: field; material: soil | place: USA | collected 2010-05 | depth 0.15 m | reverse complement strand
ATTCACCAACAGTCCAGTAACGCCTGATCCCCAGACAGTGCCGCTTTCTCCGTTAACAAGCAACGCCCGCCCGCAGCAGGGCATCACAGGGGCATGGCCGTAGATTAAAGCAACACGCGGTCCGAACGGCACGGGAGGTTGTCGCGTCGAACGATCCCGTATCCGAAGTGTGCAGTGCCGCTTCGCTCGCTTTGGCGCAGAGTGCGGTTCGCTGCAAGAACACTTTGTGAAGGAAGCCGAGGGCGCTGAACAAGAGTTCGGCAGCATCGCGGAACATAAAGTGGGCCCTGAATTTTCATGGAAATTGGAAGCGAGAGAATCGAATGCCTACCCGCAAGCAACAATGGAGCAAGGACGTGCATACAAATTCCACCCACCCGCCGGTTTCCCTGTTCACAAAGGATCCGGAGACGATCGCCGAATCGCTTGCGTCGAATGAAGTCTCTCCCAAGGGACCAGCCTCTGGCATGAGAATGCTGACCTTCTATATCAATCGTGCCGGCAGAGGAATCAGCGCATCCAGAATGCGCAATCTTGAAAAAGCGAAGAAGCTTCTATCCGCGCGCGTTGAGAAGGCGCGAAAAGAGGAAGTGCGCAGTAAGAGCGCTTGACGCGTCAGCTTCTGCGGCCCTTCCTGCGCTCCTGCACCCCCATGGCGCGTAGAGTATCCGCGGACAAGCGTTGCTTGACGCTCTCCATCTCCTTCCACGGATCACGCCGTAGCCTCGCCTTCCAGTTCTCAAAGTCGGTTACGTGAAACACCGGTGCCCTCTCGGACTTCAATTCCTTCCAATCCAGAGTCATCGCGACCGGGACGCCACTGCGTGCCCGGGGAGAAAACGGCGCGATCGATGTGGATCCCCGATCGTTCCGCAGATAGTCGAGATAGATCAAGTCCTTGCGCGCCGCTTTCGTCATCTTGGTGATATATAACTTCGGGTTATCTTTTTCCATGCTCAGAACCAGGCGATGCGCGAACTCCTTGACTACCGGCCACTCGTACTCTGCCTTGATCGGAACCACGACGTGCAGCCCTTTTCCGCCGGTACTCTTCAAGAAGCTTTGTAACCCCAGCTTCTGAAGCCGGTCGCGGATTTCCTGGGCACTCGCCGTCAAGGTCTTCCACACGATGGCAGCATCCGGGTCCAGGTCGAATACGATTCGATCCGGCGTTTCCAATGACTCGTTGCGCGAGCCCCAGGTGTGCAACTCAAACACACCCATCTGCGCCAAGCCCACCAATCCTTCTGCGGAGCTCACCGTGAGATAGTCTTCCTTGTCCCCGGTCTTCGGATTGGGAATTGAGACGCTGTGCACGCCTTTCGACAGTCCGACTCCAACATGCTTCTGAAAGAAGCACGGCTTGCCGCAACCCTCAGGGCAACGAACCACGCTGAGCGGGCGGTCAGCAACGTGCGGCAGCATTCGCTCCGCGACGGCCAGGTAATACTCGGCGAGCTGTTGCTTCGTCATTCCGCTTTCTGGGTCCAGAACTTTGTCGGGATGCGTAATCGGAAGCTTGGCCGGAAGCTTGGTCATTCCCTTCGCCTTGCTGTCGCTCGTGCGCGTCCGGTGTGCTGCTCCCTTTCCCGCAGCGGCCGTCCCTGCCAACGTCTTTTCCGGATCGACTGCCATCTCGCGCACCACTTCCTTCGCCGGCTTATCTTCGCGAAGTCCCTTGAACGCTGCCTGTCTCACAAGGTTGTCCCTCGTCCATGTCGTGAAAGCGACCTGTGCCGCCAGCACTGGCTTCACCCAATGTGCATCGTGACGCGCATCCCGCGGAATCTCCGCAAATGGCGGCTGCTTTTGCTCCAGCGCGTCCAGTTTCGTGCGCAGCATCCGTTGCGTTTGCTGCGTGAACCCGGTCCCTGTGCGCCCCGCGTATCGAAGTTTTCCGCCCTCGTAGTAACCCAGCAACAAGGCTCCGACACCGTGCCCTCCGGTTGAGGGATATGTGAATCCGCCAATCACAAACTCCTGTTCCAGAATGCACTTCACCTTGACCCATGAGCTTCCCCGGCCTGGCGTGTATTTTGCGGTCGCAAGCTTTGAAACAATGCCCTCGGCGCCCAGTGCGCACGCCTCTTTGAAAACTTCTTCGCCGTTCGCTTCAAGATGTTCGCTCAGCCGCAGAGGCGAATTGCGGTCTAAGTGGCTGAATACTTCCGCCAATAACTCCTTGCGTGGAAGCAAAGCAAGTTCGCAAACATTGTGCCCATCCAGGTAGAGAAGATCGAATGCAAAGTATCGAAGATAATTCTGTTTGCCTTCCTGGAAAGCAGCCTGCAGATCGGCAAAATTGGTGCGGCCCTCCTCATCCAGCGCCACCACCTCGCCGTCGAGAATCGCAGTCTCCACCGGCAACTGTGCTGCTGCACGCGCAATGTCCGGCATGCGCGCTGTCCAATCCAGCCCCTTGCGCGTTAGAAGTTTTACCACTCGCTCCTTTCCGCGTCCCCGCGTAGGTGGCACATGAATCTGAATTCGATAGCCATCCAGCTTGAGTTCATGCACCCAATCCCTGCCACTCGGCGGCTTGGTCGCCTGCTGTGCCAGTTGCGGAGGAATGAATCCCGGAAACGCTTGGCGCGGCGCAGACTTCAGCAGGGCCGATCGCATGGCGCTTGGATCTTTCGCCTTCCCGGCTGATGCCCGCCCGGCTTTTGACGACGCTTGCGCGTTCTCGACAGCCCCATTGCGATCCCCGCGATTCGAGTTCCAGACATGGTCCTCGCTCTTGGCGATCTGCTCAATGCTGCGCTGCGTGATTGCGCTGTCAGTTGCTTCGTCGGTAAGTGCAGGGTCAGAGGCCGACCGCGCGAATGAATCGTTCTCCTTGATCAGAAGCCAGTTTGGCTTGTCAGGACGCTCGCCGTGGCCGCGCATCCGCACCAGGGCCCACTTGCCTTTGAGTTTCTTCCCGTGCAGCTCAAACTTCAGACTGCCCTCTGCCAATCCTTTGTCCACGTCCACAAGCGGTTTCCAATCGCCGTAGTCCCACACCATCACGGTCCCGCCGCCGTACTGTCCCTTGGGGATAGTGCCTTCAAACCCTCCATACTCGATCGGATGATCCTCTACCTGCACGGCCAGCCGCTTGGCGCCCGGATAATAACTTGGCCCTTTTGTCACGGCCCAGCTCTTGAGCACCCCGTTCCACCCCAGGCGAAAGTCATAGTGCAGCCGCGTCGCCGCATGCTTCTGCACCACGAATGGAAGTGCATTCGGTTTATCTGAAGACGTCCGACTCCCTTGTTTTCCGCTGGGTTCCTGCGTAACGTTGAAGTCGCGCATTTCGCGGTAGCGCTCAAGCTGCCGGTCAACGGCCCGTGATGCCTGGGCTCCTGATTTGGCTCGTGTCGCCATTCTCAGGCGGCCCTACGCTTGCGCTTTGGCTTCACAAGCACGGGACCCTTTTTCGCTGCGCGCCCTGCTGCGGGTTTCTCGCTCACTGGGGGACGCTTGGCCTGCGTCACGCTGCGGCGCAAAGCATCCATCAGATTCACAACCTTTGGTCTCTCCCGTTTTTCTTCCTCGAGCGGTAATGGCTTGTTCTTCCGCTTGGCTTCAATCAGCTTGCGCAAAGCCTCTTCATAGTCGTCTTTAAACACATCGAGCTTGAAGGGCGCCGAATAGGCGTGGATAAGTTCGGTGGCCATCGCCCGTTGTCTCTTGTCGACCACGGCTTCTGGAATTCCGGAAAAATACTCCTCCGGCTTGCGCAATTCCTCAGCGTAGCGAAGCGTATAACCCATCAGCCCGCGCACCTTCTTGTCCGAAGGCACCGCAATCGCGATAAGGTGCTCCCGGCCCCCAAACGCAATCTCGCCAATCGCAGCCTTGTTGGTCTCCTCCATTGCCTTCCTTACCACGGCGAATGCTTCCGGAGAATCCTTTGCCTGCGGCACAACAAAATATGGCTTCTCGAAGAGCGCCGGGGGCAAATCGCCCATATCAACAAACTGGCTCACCTCAATCACTCTTTTTGTCTCAATGCGCAAATTTGCGATCTCCTTCGGCTCCACAATCAGATAGTCGCCTTTACGATACTCATATCCTTTTACTATTTCCGAGTCATCGACGGGCTCATCTTCATTCACAACATTCAAATGATGGATCCTTTTCCCGCTGGCCCGGTCGATTTCATGAAATCGAACTCCAGAGTTGGATGCGGTCGCAGGAAATAACTGGATCCCGAAGGACACGAGCGAGATTTTCAATTGACCCGACCAATACGGGCGTGCAGCCATTATCCCCTCCAGACATTTGGCTTCCAAAGGGCAAACATGTCCTTCAGTCGCAGACGCTTTCGTGTGATGCGCCGCCCCGTACGAGAGTTGGCCGGACTTTACGCTCCGATTCGGCGAAGGCCTGCGCTGGTGCGGCCTTGAAATGGATGAAGAGTAGAATCGCACGTCATCGATGTCGAGGGCCGGCTTTCGACCCGAAATTCTCCCATCCAGGGCTACGTGATCCCCGTGGAAGAAACGCTAAAGACCGCGCGCGAATGCAATTAGGCTATCCAGTCGAGTAAATCGACGGCCGCCGAAACCGAGTACCGGACAACCGTTCCATAGACCGGATCGCCCGTTGTTCCAAGGCGACATCGAAGCGGCGGGATGCATCTATTTCCGGCATGATACGGAAACTGAAGTCAGGCCAATTTCGTCTCTATTCCCGGAAGAAAAACCCCTCAACCGGCAAACGCCGCAATCTGGGCACGTTTTCAACGCTGGAGCAGGCTAAGCAGCATGAGCGTGAAGTGCAGTACTTCAAGAAACACTGACCGACTTTGACGAGCCTTCGGGCGTGCAGACCGGAACCGCCCGGTCGAGCCCCAGCCCCGAACTCTTCGCACAGCAGGGCAAAGGCATCCGCTCAGCCCGCACCGGCATCCGAACGGATGAATCGATTACATAATAAGGAGCCAAAGCCATGCCGGAAGAAGAGACAGTTGAAAAGGCAAAGCAGGACCTCGAAGAGGGCAAAGCGCCCTCCACCGCGGCAGGCGAGTTTGTGCGTGAAGAGATCGAGCATGTGCGTGAGGGCAAGCACGGTGTGCGCTCACCGCAGCAGGCCATCGCCATCGGCCTCAGCAAAGCTCGCAGAGCCGGGATACCCCTGGAACCTCCCGCACCCGGCAAGACCAGCACAGAGACACGAAGGAAAGCCAAACAGGACCTCAAGAAAGGCGAGACCTCGCCGCAGACTCACGAAGAGGGCGAGTCGCCAAGAGGCAAAGCCCGTCTCAAAGCCATGAAGCAGGAACCGAAGAGCACTGCAAGCCATTCGGCGCTATCCCGCCACGCAAAGAGTGCCGCGAAAACTGCGCGGAAATCCTCAACCCGCCGCGCCGGGTAAAGCCGCGGATCTCCGGCAAGCGCGTGAAATTTGCATCTGGCAGTTAGATCCTCATCTCACATGGGTGGCAAAACTGCATGGCAGACTCCAAGGGCCAAGCGCGAACCGCAGATGTGTCGCCCTGGCTTGTTGCTGTGTCCGTCATGCTTGCGACGTTCATGGAGGTGCTTGACACCGCCATCGCATCGGTCGCCTTGCCCTACATTGCAGGATCGCTTTCTGCGTCGACCGATGAAGCTACCTGGGTCCTGACCAGCTATCTTGTCGCCAATGCGGTGATCCTTCCGGCGAGCAACTGGTTCGCTCTTCGATTCGGGCGCAAGCGGTTCCTGGTGATCTGCGTCCTCATCTTCACCACAGCTTCTTTCTTCTGCGGTGCGGCACCATCACTCGTGTTCATTCTCATTGCGCGCATCGTGCAGGGCGCGGGCGGCGGAGCTCTTCAACCCCTGTCGCAGGCCATCCTGCTCGAGAGCTTTCCGCCCCAAAAGCGCGGAATTGCAATGGCCGTATTCGCCTTTGGTGTGGTGGTTGCGCCAGTGCTCGGACCTACTCTCGGCGGATGGCTCACCGATGCCTACAGTTGGCGGTACGCGTTCTATATCAATATCCCCATCGGCATCTTTGCCGCCTTCATGATTGGCCGCTTCGTCAAAGACCCGCCCTATATCAAGAATGCAAAAGTCAGCAAATTCGATAACCTCGGTTTTGGCCTTCTGATCGTGTGGACCGGATGTCTACAGGTCGTCCTCGACAAGGGGCAGGAAGATGATTGGTTCGGAGCGACATGGATCCGGGTCGCCGTCACTGCGCTTGCCATTGCCTTCGTCTGGTTCGTCATCCATTCGTTTCGCTCCAAAACTCCTTTGGTCAACCTCCGCGTATTTAAAGATAGAAACTTCGCCGTCGGATGCCTGCTCATCACTATGTTCGGGGTCGCAATTTATTCCATGATCACGGTCTTGCCGCTCTTCTATCAGGAACTCCTTGGATACACCGCATTTAGCGCGGGCCTTGTCGTGGGACCGCGAGGCATCGGCTCCATCCTCGGCATGCCGGTCATCGGCTTTCTCGGTCAGAAGCTGGATGCACGCGTCCTGCTCACCTTCGGCTTCATGGTCTTCGGCATCACTTCACTCATCTTTGGGAATGTCGACCTCAGCATTGGTCCCACAACTTTGCTGTGGCCGATCATCATTACCGGTTTTGCCCTGAGCTTTGTTTTTGTTCCGATTACCACCCAGTCTTACGGCACGCTGCGCAACGAACAAATCGGCAACGCCAGCGGAATCTTCAACCTCGTCCGTAATATCGGTGGATCCATCGGGATCTCCGTGGCACAGACTCTGCTGACGCGCCGCTCAGACTATCACCAGAGCCAGATCACCAATTACGTTCCACAAACGCAGATCTGGTTGCAGCAACAAACATCGAACCTGAGCAGACCGCTTGCACAGTACTTCAACCCCTCCAATGCCATGCCGGCTGCCCTGGCGACGCTCTACCGGGACCTCGTGCAGCAGGCGCAGTTATGGGCGTTTGTTGACGTCTTCCGCTGGATGGCCCTCCTCTGCTTCGGTTGTGTCCCGCTGGTTTGGCTCTTCCGCAAAGTCAGGTCCAGCAAGAATACGGCCGCCGTACACTGAAGCAACCTGTCCACGTCGAGCAACCCGGCTGACGCTCAGGGGAGACTATACTGGCCTTGTCATCCTCCTCCAAGCCATGCGACCTGAGCTGATCCGAGCCGCGGAACTTCTGCAGCGCAATACTCCCGAATCCGCGGAAGAAGCCATCGGCCTGCTGCAGAACACGGTTTACTCCTTCAGTATGAAAGTGTGCGGGCATCCTGAAGACGCCGAAGACACCATGCAGGAGGTCCTCTACCGCTCGCTCGGCCACCTCGCAAAAATCCATGACCCGCAAGCGCTGGCCGTGTGGCTCTATACCGTCACACGCAATCGCTGCTGGCGCATGCGCCGCAAGCCCGCCGGCGCTCCCGCGCACACCTTCTCCCTTGACGAGTTGATGCCCGACGATGCAGAACTGGGCCGCTTGTTGCAGGATGCCGCGCTGAGCCCCGAAGGCCACCTGCTGCACGCCGAGCAGCACCGTCTGCTGCACCAGGCCGTGTTGCACATCCCTGCGCCGCTCCGCATTGTTCTGGTGCTTCATGATATGGAAGAGCTCACGACTGATCAGGTTGCGCAGGTGCTTCAGTTACAACCTGGAACTGTGCGGGTTAGGCTGCACCGTGCACGACTGAGTGTACGGAAAGAGATGAGTCTCTCACCCGATGGCACGCCTGAACCGTCGGACGGTACCGGAAATCAGGGAAAGAAGCCGCAGGCATCTAGGCCAAAGGCGGCAAAGCGCCCCGCCGTTTGCCGGAACTTATTCGCGAACCTCTCAGAATATCTGGATGGACGCATTGAGCCTCGCACCTGTGACCAGATGCGGGAACACATCGAAGGCTGTCCATCCTGCGTCGCGTTTCTGCGCGACCTGCGCGCCGCTATCGATCGCTGCCGTAGCTTGGAAGTCCCTTGCGATCCGGCTATCCCATCTCGCCTGCGCTCCATCCTCACTCGGGAATACCTGCGCATGCTGGGTTTACCTGCCTCGAAAACAATTTCGGCCGCCGTGTAACAAGTCAACGCGCGCGTGTCTTTATTCCTCTGAAAGCTGAGGACAATCATGGAAGTGAAAGTCACGCATCTCGATCATCTTAAATTCGCCATTCATTCCCGCTCGCACTCCATCGTCTGCGACCAGCCCACCGGGAACGGAGGCGAAGACTCCGGCATGACGCCTCCCGAACTGATGCTAGCGTCATTGGGTTCGTGCGCAGCCTTTTATGCCGTGCAATATCTCAAAGCGCGCAGCCTCGCGGATGCCGGCGTCGAAGTCTCCATAACCGCTGAGAAGCTCAAGCAGCCCGCCCGGCTCGGCGACTTCCATATTCAAGTCACATGCCCCGTTGCCCTTACTGAAGAGCATACTGAAGGCCTATTGCGCTCCGTGCATCACTGCCTCATCCACCAGACATTGCTGTCTCCGCCGACAGTCAAAATCGAACTGGCCATTGCACAACCTGCAACTGGTGTAGGACGCGCGCTTTGAGGCCGATCGGCGAAGTACCAAAAATAGAAAGACCCGGCGCCTAGCCGGGTCTTCCTGTCACTGGAAGGTTGGTTACTAGCGGTCGTGATCGTCATGATCGCGATCACCCCATAGGTGGTGCACCGCAACGCGGTAGCCGCGGCGGAATCCTTCACGATAAGCATCGCGCTCCTCGGGCGCAAGATGCGGGTGACGGTACTCGTCACGATTGTTCACGTCGGGCCGGCGATGGTTGTCGTAGTCTCTGTGCGCACCTTCAAGTCCATCGTGAAAACCGCGGCGCTGGATATCGTTCAGCTCCTGCGGTGGCGCATCCCAATCCCGATCATGATCCCGATCCTGACTAATGGCGGGAGCGGCTGGAGACGCGTATGTCTTCGTCGTAACCAGACCCGTTGCTCCAATCAATAGCGCGAGTGCCGGAATTGCATACCAACTTGGTTTCAGCATTCGATCTCCTTTCCCTCTGGCTTGTGGGCAAGCTCCTTTGGGGCGGTCCCATCAACCTCTGCGGCAATAAGCCGGCCCGGCAAGCAACTCGATTGTATACCGCGCTTTGGACTGCGGCCATTCCGTATTTGGCTGTGGCGCTTCCATCGCTCAAAGCTGCGAATTGCGCGTCATCGGTCGATGGAAGTATCGGACAGGCAAGAAAAAACCCGGCCTTCGCACGGCCGGGTATCCTTTGAGGTCCCTCCATCCAGAATTAGTTGCCAGGACGATCGTCACGGTCGTGGTCACCCGACAAATGAGCCATAGCCCGCTCGTAACCCGGCGGAAACCTTCCCGATAGGCATCGCGGTCATCGCGCGAGACATGGGGATGGCGGTACGCGTCATGATCATCGGCATCCGCGTGATGATGATGTTCGAAGTCATGGCGGGCCGCTTCGATGCCGTCATGATAGCCTTTCCGCTGTACATCGCGGAAATCCTCCGGGGGTCGATCCCAACCATCTCGATCTTGCGCAGCGCCGACGGCCGCCGTACCCAACGGGGCGGCGTGCGCCTTCATCATGGCCGGGCTCACCAATGCCAACGAAAAGGCGAGCGCTGAAAGAGCAATCCACTTGAGCTTCATCGTTAAAAAACCCTCCGTTCCAACCCGTTCAGATGGCCCGATGAAGCCGAATGTTGCCCACCAGTTCTCAAATCGAAGCATCAAGGTTCCGGCTGAGGCGCATAACTCGTTCCTGCCCAATGTGTTCCGTGTTACCGCAAAAAATCCGCTACGATTGCCTCATGCCGCTTCTCGATATCCGCGATCTGCACATTCGCTTTGGAGCAACCGAGGCCGTGCGCGGCATAAACCTTCAGCTTGACGAGGGGGAGGTGCTCGGCCTGGTGGGCGAGTCGGGGTCCGGCAAAAGCGCCACTGCGCTCGCGATACTTGGTCTCCAGGGCTCGACCGCGCAGGTCACAGGGCAGATTGTCTGGCGCACTGGTGCCGATGCCGTCGACTTGCTCCGCCAGCCTGCAAGCGCCATGCGCAAACTCCGCGGCCGCGAGATCGCCATGATCTTTCAGGAGCCCATGACCGCGCTCAAC
>OBLW0100004962.1_pt1 | contig 10036 bp, 11 predicted proteins | sample 1520161 | NCBI WGS metagenome assembly OBLW01 (sample SAMEA3539309, study PRJEB22396) | soil metagenome | biome: tundra; feature: field; material: soil | place: USA | collected 2010-05 | depth 0.15 m | reverse complement strand
GCCGTGCTGCCGCGTGCCGATCCGCTCGATGCGTTGATCGCGGGTGCATATGCGCGCTTGCAGGACTTGCCGCCCGCGGCGCGTGTCGGCACGTCCAGCCTCAGGCGCCAGGCGCAGTTATTGGCGGCGCGCCCCGACCTTCGGATCCACGCGTTGCGCGGCAACGTCAATACCCGTTTGCGGCGGCTCGACGACGGCGAGTTGGATGGGATCGTGCTCGCGTGCGCGGGCCTAGTTCGCTTGGGGTGGGAATCGCGGATCACGACTCGGCTCGACCCGAGCGTCTCGCTGCCCGCCGTGAGCCAAGGCATCATCGGCGTCGAGTGCCGCGCCGATGACGAGCGCACGCTCTCGCGCTTGAATTCGCTCGAACACCCCGCGACGCGCATCGCGATGGATGCGGAACGGGCATTTGCGCACCGGCTGGGAGGTAGCTGCCAGTCGCCGATCGCCGCATACGCGCGGCTCGACGCGGGTGGCCTGACTCTCGACGGCCTGGTCGCGGAGCCCGACGGGTCGCGCCTGCTGCGCGAGCAGATTTCGGGGCACTGTGGCGATTCGGTGGCTCTCGGCAAGGAGCTCGCAGAGCGCGTTCTTGCGGCCGGCGCAGACGCACTGCTCGCACGGCTGCGCACGGATTGATGGATGGCGGCATTGCTCGGCATCGGGGTTCTCGTGACGCGTCCCGAGCAGCAAGCGATGCCGCTGTGCCGATTGCTCGCAGCGGAGGGAGCCGTGAGCTTTCCATTTCCGGCGATCGACATCAAGCCGCTCGCTGAGCGCCGCGATTTAATCGCTCGTGTCGGACAGTTGGAACATTTCGATCTGATCGTGTTCGTCAGCGCCAATGCCGTGCGCTTCGGTGCGCACTTGCTCGATCAGAAACGCGATCTACCCTTGGCGGCGGTCGGCCCCGCGACCTCGCGCGCGCTCAACCAAGCCGGCTATCGCGTCGCCGTCGTGCCCGCCGACGGGGTCGACTCCGAGGCTCTGCTCGCGCACCCGCGCTTACAGCATCTCGTCGGCCGGCGCGTCCTCATCATCAAGGGCAGCGGCGGTCGCGAGCTGCTCGCGACGGCGCTCGCCGAGCGCGGCGCGATCGTCGAGCTTGCCGACGTGTACGAGCGCGTGCCCGCAACCCACAGCGACGCGGAGTTCGCGGAGCTCGAGCGACAATTCGCCGCGGACAGGATCCAGGTGATCACGGCGACCAGCGCGGAACTCGGCGCCAGCTTGTTGCGCATGGCGACGCCTGCGTTGCGAGCCTATTTCGAGCGCGTGCATTGGCTCGTAGCGAGCGCTCGCGTGGCCGAGAGTCTCGGCAAGTCCGGCTTACGCGCCCCGCTCGTCCCGGCGGCGTCCGCCGAAGATCATGATTTAGTGGCGGCGCTGATCCGTTGGCGCTCGAGCGTATCGGGCGCGTAATCGAATGAATCGAAAAACAGCCGCGACGCATCCGCGCCATGCGCGCCGAACTCGCTACGCACCGCGGCGATCATGGCCGGCGGGCCGCTCGCATAGATGTCATAGGTATGCAGCGACTCGACATCGTGCAATGCCGCCTCGTGTACCCATCCGCGTCGGCCGCCCCACGTGGATTGCGGCTCGGAGAGGACCGGCACGTAGCGAAATCCCCGTGCTTGCAACGCGACCTGCTCGAGCTCCGCGTGCGCATACAAATCGCGCTCCCCGCGTACACCCCAGTACAGCGTCATGGGTCGATCGATGCCGGTCTCGATGACATGCCGCAAGATGCTCTTGAGCGGTGCGAGGCCGGTGCCGCCGCCGATCATCAAGATCGGCGCTGCGGAAGCGCCATTCGATTCCGGCGCCGTTGGCCGGTAGACGAATTGTCCGAGCGGGCCCTCGATGTTGAGGAGCCCATGGCGCGTCTCCTCGTTGAACAAGCTCTCGGTGAATTCGCCGCCGTCGACACGCCGGACATGCAATTCGAGCAGCTTCGAGTCGTGCGGCGGCGAGGCAATAGAAAAACTGCGGCGGCGTCCGCCGGACAACATTATGTCAATGTATTGACCCGCCTCGAAGTTGAACGCTTCGACGGCCGGCAGGCGCAAATACAACGCCATGACGTCATGTGACAGCGGCAGCGCACGCTCGATGCGACAGGGCAGTCGCTTGATCGTCGCCTCGCTCGCGGTGCTGATCTCGGTCGGCGCCAGCTCCAGATCGCTCGTCGCCTGCGCCTGACACATCAAGATGTAGCTGTCGGCAACCTCCGCGTCCGCGAGCCCGAGTGGGCGGCCATGCGGGTAACGGATCGTACCCCGCGACAAGCGCGCGCGACACGAGCCGCAATTACCGCTCTTGCAGCTGTGCGGCAGATTCAGGCCCGCGGCGAGTGCCGCGTCGAGCAGCGACTGATCGGCCGTTGCGCTGAAACTGCGTTGCGAGTTGGTTAGACTGATGCGCATCGTGATCCTCTGCCTCGGCACCATAGCATGCACTGCGTTTCCATCGTCGGTTGTGGGTATACCGGCCAACGCTTGAGCCGGCGTTGGAGCGGGCTGGGAGCGGCGGTTCACGGCTACGCGTCCCGCGCCGCAAGCCTGCCGGCAATCGCCGCTACCGGAGCCGCGGCGGTCGCGCTCGATCTCGACGGGCCGCCCGGTCGCACGCCGCTGGAAACCGGCGGTCAGTTAGTTTATTACGCGGTACCGCCGCCGCCGTACGGCGCGACCGATCCGCGGCTCGAGCGCTTCCTCGCGCAAACGACAGGAACCACACAGCGCTTGATTTACCTCAGCACGACCGGCGTATATGGCGATCATTCAGGCGGACGCGTCGATGAGGACACGCCGCCGGCACCTACATCCTCGCGCGCGGTGCGTCGTCTGGCGGCCGAGACCGCGCTGCGCGCTTGGGCCGACCGGCGCGGCATATCGTGGTGCATCCTGCGCGTCGGCGGTATTTACGGTCCCGATCGCTTGCCGATCGAGCGCCTGCGCCGCGGCGAACCGGCGATCGCCGCCGAGGAGGCGGCTCCTACGAATCGCATCCATGTCGACGATCTGGTCAGCGCGTGCGTCGCCGCCGGCGTTGCCGCGAGCGCCGACCGCCGCATATTCAACGTGACCGACGGTAGCGACGATAGTCTGACGGCCTACCTGCAGCGCGTCGCACGCATCGCGAATGTGCCGGCCCCGCCGCTGATCAGCCGCGAGGAGGCGCAAACGAGCTTCTCGGCGGCGGCTTGGTCGTTTCTCGGCGAGTCGCGCCGCGTCGACAATCGGCGCATGCGCGAAGTCCTCGGCGTCGCGCTCGTATATCACGATCTCGATGCCGGAATTCGCGCGAGCCTCTAGCCGCCGTGTTTGGTTGGAACCGCGCGCGCTCGCCTAGGTCCGCGCTTGCCTACGCCTGCGGCTGGCTGCGCTTGCTCTCGAGCCACTCGGTGATCGGCTCCCATTGCTTCCAGTCGGGCCACGCAAGATATTCGGGCAATTCCATGATGCCCATGCCGCGCGCATAGGCGCGCAGGTAGTTCTGCGCTTCGCGCAAGCTGCCGAGATACGGCACTTTGAGCTGAGTGAGGTAGAGTTCGAGTTCCTCGAATATCAAGGTGTGTTCACGTACACGATTGGCGATGACCGCGAGCCGCGCCTGCTTGCGTGACACCTTGCCGACTTCGAGCAAATCCGCCATGAAATGACTGCAGGCCTTCATATCGACGCTCGAGGGCAGCACGGGCACGATGATGGTTTCGGCCCGGCGCACGAGTTCGATGAGTTCCGCACCCTGCACGCGCGCGGGCGCGTCGATTATCAATACCTCGGTACTGCGCGCCACGCCCCGGATGCCCTCCGCAAAGGCCGGCACGCCGCTGATCGCCGGCAGGTCGGCGGGCCTGAGCGCGAGCCAATCGAGACTCGAGCGCTGCGAGTCGTAATCGGCGATACAGACCTCGCGGCCTTCACGCGCGAAAAATACGGCAAGATTGGTGGCGAGAGTGCTCTTGCCGCACCCACCTTTCGAATTCAAGACCATGATGTGGCGCATAGGATCCGTCGTTGTTATTTTTCCTAAAGGTAAGACCCGGCGACCCTTTACGCAAGCCCCGGCACATCCCGCGCTCGCGGCAAAGCGGTGCTTGGGCTATGCTCGCGCCTATGCGCATCGAGTTTTCAAAGATGCAGGGCCTGGGCAACGATTTTTTGGTCTTCGATGCCCCGCCGGCGTCCGCGAGCGCACGTCTGGATTCGGATAAATTTCGCGCGTTGGCCGATCGGCATACGGGCATCGGATTCGATCAGGCGCTGATGCTGGAAGCGCCGCGCAATGCGCGCGCACGCGCTTATTACCGAATCTTCAATTCCGACGGCAGCGAGGTCGAACAATGCGGCAATGGCGCGCGCTGCATCGCCGCGCTGCTGTACGCTCGCATGCCCGCGCTCGGCCGCGAATTGACTTTGGACAGCCCGGGCGGCTCGGTGCGCGCCCAGGTTCGCGAAGACGGCCTGGTCTCGGTGGACATGGGAGTGCCGAATTTCGAGCCGAGCGCCATGCCGATGGAGGCGAGCGGCGAGTCGCTGACGTACTCCTTGCACCTCGATACCGGCCCGATCGAGTTCGGGGCCGTGTCCATGGGCAATCCGCATGTCGTGCTGCGCATCGCGGATGTCGATACGGCGCCCGTCGCGCGCTTGGGACCGGCGATCGAACGCCATCCACGATTTCCGAAACGTACCAACGTCGGCTTCATGCAGATCGTCGACCGCGGCCATATTCGCCTGCGCGTCTTCGAGCGCGGTGCCGGAGAGACGCAAGCCTGCGGAACCGGAGCCTGCGCTGCGGTGGCGGTCGGGCGGCGGCAAGACCTGCTCGACGGCGATGTCGCCGTGGATCTCAAGGGCGGCAGAGCAAGCATATCCTGGGCGGGTCCGGGCCAGCATCTTTGGTTGACGGGTCCGGCAACGACGGTATTCACGGGATCGATCGAGATTTAACGGTTAATCATGTCGGGAGAACTCAAGAAATGACGACGAACCACGCGCGCGAGATCAAGCCGGGCAGCCTCGGCGATGCCGAGGTCGCGCAATATTTGCAGACCTATCCGGATTTCTTCGAGCGCAATGGTCTGCTGCTGACCAAACTGCGCTTGCCGCACTTGCGGGAGCCGGGAGCCACGGTCAGTCTGGTCGAGCGCCAAGTCGAGGTGCTGCGCGAGCGCAACCAGGCGCTCGAACGCAAGCTCAAGGAATTGGTCGACGTCGCCCGCGCGAACGACTTGCTCGCCGACCGCATTCATCGCCTGAGCCAGCGGCTGATTCGCACCCACGGCCTGCTGGCGACGGTAAACGCCATCGAGACCTCGCTGCGCGAGGACTTCGAGGCCATGCATTCGGTGCTGGTGTTGTTCCTCGAAGAGGCGCGCACGCTCGAGCCGCAGGCGACGAATTTTCTGCGCGCCGCGGATGCGGGCAGCGCCGAATTGAAGTCCTTCGAGTCGCTGCTCCAGTCCGGCAAACCGCGTTGTGGCCAGATACGCGATACGCAACGCGACTATCTGTTCGGCAAGGACACCATAGAAATCGGCTCGGTGGCGCTGACCCCGGTGGGACCGAAAGGCAGCCTGGGGATACTCGCGATCGGCGCGAGCGACGTGGATCGCTTCCACCCGACAATGAGCACCGAGTTCTTGTCGCGGATAGGCGAACTCGTCGCGTACGCGTTGACGCGCTAGATGGTTCTGCTGCGGCGCTGACACGCGTGGACGCCGACGACGCCAGTTGGGTTGAGGCGTTCCTGTCGCATCTCGTCAATGAGCGGCGCATGAGTCGCCATACGGTGGCGGCCTACCGGCACGACCTCGCTTCACTCGCAAGCTTTTGCAAGCGCCGTGGCGTTTCGGCGTGGGCTCAGCTCGACCACCATCTCGTGCGCGCTTTCGCAGCCGCCGAACATGCCGCGGGTCTAGCGCCCCGCAGCGTGCAGCGCCGGCTCTCCGCGGTACGTACATTTTTCAATTACCTTGCGCGGGAGACGAACTCCGACCGGAATCCCGCGCTGGACGTACGTGCGCCGAAGCCGAAGAAGCGCCTGCCGATGACGCTGGATGCCGACCAAATGGGCCGGCTGCTGGCGTTTCGCGTCGAGGACTCCATCTCGGTGCGCGACAAAGCGATCATGGAACTCTTTTACTCGTCGGGGCTGCGGCTCAGCGAACTCGTGGGCCTCAATGTCCGCGAACTCGATCTCGCCGATCGCACCGTGCGTGTGCTCGGCAAGGGCGGCAAGACCCGGATCGTCCCGGTAGGACGGTATGCGGTCGAGGCGCTGCGCAAATGGCTCGTGGAGCGCGCGCAATTGCTGAAGCGCTCGAAGCTCGAAGCGCGCGAATCGGCGTTGTTTCTTGGGCCGCGGGGCCGCCGTCTGGCGCCACGCGCAGTTCAGCTGCGCGTGGCGCTGTGGGCGCGCCGGCAAGGCATCGGCATAAAGCTGCATCCGCACATGTTTCGCCATTCCTTTGCGACGCACCTGCTCGAATCGAGCGGCAATCTGCGTGGAGTCCAGGAGCTGCTCGGTCATGCCGACATCGGTACGACGCAGATTTACACGCATTTGGATTTCCAACATTTAGCGAGCGTTTATGACGCCGCCCATCCGCGCGCGCGCCGTCGTTCTTTAAAGAGCGCTTGAAACGGCGTTTCGAGCCCCCAAATCGGCAGGTCCCGATGAATCACGATCCCAAAACCATCTACGGCACGACGATACTTGCGGTACGGCGCAATGGCCATGTAGCGGTCGGCGGCGACGGACAAGTCACGATCGGCCAGACCGTCATGAAGGGCAACGCCCGCAAGGTACGCCGCCTCTACGGCGACAAGGTGCTCGCGGGCTTCGCCGGCGGCACGGCCGACGCTTTCACGCTGTTCGAACGGTTTGAGGGAAAGCTCGAAAAATTCGGCAATCTGACGCGTGCGGCGATCGAGCTCGCGAAGGACTGGCGTTCCGATCGCAGTTTGCGCCGGCTCGAAGCCTTGCTGTGCGTCGCCGATACCGAGAACTCTTATGTCATATCGGGCAACGGCGACGTCATCGAACCCGAGCATGACTTGATCGCAATCGGCTCGGGCGGCCCCTACGCGCAGTCCGCCGCGATGGCCTTGATGCAGGCGACGGAGCTGACCGCGCGCGAGATCGTCGAGCGTTCATTGCAGATCGCGGCGGACATTTGCATTTACACGAACCGGCATTTGACCATCGAGGAGCTTTAAAGCCCCATGTCGCAAATGACCCCGCGTGAAATCGTCGAGGAATTGGACAAGCACATCGTCGGCCAATCCGCCGCCAAGCGTGCGGTGGCGATCGCGCTGCGTAATCGCTGGCGGCGCCAGCAGGTCGCCCCGGCGCTGCGCCAGGAGATCACGCCGAAGAACATTTTGATGATCGGCCCGACGGGTGTCGGCAAAACCGAGATCGCGCGCCGGCTTGCGCGGCTCGCCAAGGCGCCGTTCATCAAGGTGGAGGCCACCAAATTCACCGAAGTCGGCTATGTTGGCCGTGAAGTTGATTCGATCGTCCGCGATCTTGTAGACATCTCCGTCAAAATGACGCGAGAAGAGGCCATGATCAAGGTTCGACATCGAGCCGCCGACGCGGCCGAGGATCGGGTGCTCGATGTGTTGCTGCCGCGAGCCCAGGCGGGCTTCGTCGGCGACGGCGCGCCGCGCGACAACGAGACGCGGCAGCGTTTTCGGAAAATGCTGCGTGAAAATGAACTCGACGATCGCGAGATCGAGATCGAAGTGCGGTCCTCGAGCGCCGGCGTCGAAATCATGGCTCCCCCGGGAATGGAGGAAATGACGCAGCAGCTGCAGGGCATGTTCCAAAATTTGGGCGGCGGACGCACTCGCCAGCGCAAGCTCAAAATCAAGGAGGCTCTGAAGCTGCTGCTCGACGATGAAGCGGCCAAGATGATCAACGAGGAGGAACTCAAAGTACTGGCGGTCGAGAACGCCGAACAAAACGGCATCGTGTTCATCGACGAGATCGATAAGATCGCCCGCCGCCAGGAAACCATCGGCGCCGACGTATCGCGCGAGGGCGTGCAGCGCGATTTATTGCCCTTGGTGGAGGGCTGCACGGTCAATACCAAATATGGCACCGTCAAAACCGACCATATCCTGTTCATCGCCTCGGGCGCTTTCCATATGTCGAAGCCGTCGGATCTGATCCCTGAATTGCAAGGCCGACTGCCGATTCGCGTCGAACTCGAACCGCTCGGAGTGCAGGATTTCGTACGCATTTTGACCGAGCCGGACGCGTCGCTGTGCCGTCAATATTCGGCGCTGCTCGGCACCGAGGGAGTCGAGGTGCAATTCGAGGCCTCGGGGGTGCAACGTCTCGCCGAAGTCGCGTTCGAAGTCAACGAACGCACCGAGAACATCGGTGCGCGCCGCCTGCACACGGTCATGGAGCGGCTCCTCGAAGGCGTTTCCTTCGACGCCGCCGACCGCGGCGGGACGCGGGTTGTGGTCGATCGAGACTACGTCGAAACCCACCTCGGCGAATTGGCGCGCGATCAAGATTTATCGCGCTACATCCTCTGACCGCATTGCATGCCGTAGCCGCGCGATGCGCTGACCAACCGATGCCGCAACCGACCGATATCAAAGTCCGCACGCAATCGCGAATCCTCGAAATCAGCTTCGATGACGGTTCGCATTTCGAGCTCCCCTTCGAATACCTGCGGGTCTTCTCCCCCTCGGCGGAAGTCAAAGGCCATGAGCTCGGCGAGGGAATTCTGCAGCTCGGCAAGCAGAATGTCGGCATCAGCGGCGTCGAGCCGATGGGCAACTACGCACTGCGTCTGCTGTTCGACGACGGGCACAACACGGGCTTGTATTCCTGGACTCTGCTCTACGCGCTGGGCCGTGAGCGCGACAAAAATTGGGCACGCTACCTGGAGCGCTGCGCGGAGGCCCGCGCCGCGGCCTCGGGGCAAGTCTAGCGCTCGAAATAAATAGCATGCGGGAGTCGGCTACAATGTGCCAAACGAGGCAACGCACGCTATGAACAACAGCAGACGCACGGTCGATTTTGGGTTCGAAACAGTCGACTGGGCCAAAAAGGCCGACCGGGTGCGCTCGGTATTCGCCTCCGTGGCGGGCAAGTACGACCTCATGAACGACTTGATGTCCTTCGGCGTGCACCGCCTGTGGAAGCAATTCACGCTGTCGCTGACGGGGCTGCGGCCCGGCCAGCGTGCCCTCGATGTCGCAGGCGGCACGGGCGACCTCGGCCTCGGAATGCTGCGCCAGGTCGGCAAACAAGGCCGCGTGATCTTATCGGACGTCAATCCGGCCATGCTCGAGCGGGGGCGTGATCGCCTGCTCGACGCAGGGTTCGTCGGCAATGTGGAGTGCATCGTCGCCGACGCCGAACGGCTGCCGTTCGAGGACAACTCCTTCGATTGCGTGACGATCGGCTTCGGGCTGCGCAATGTGACCGATAAGGCCGCGGCGCTGCGTTCGATGTACCGGGTGCTCAAGCCCGGCGGCCAACTGCTCGTGCTCGAGTTCTCGAAGCCGACGGCGCCCGGTCTCGCTCCGATCTACGACGCCTATTCGTTCAAGGTCCTGCCCTTGCTCGGCCGTCTCGTCGCCCGCGACGAGCATAGCTATCGCTATTTGGCCGAGTCGATACGCATGCACCCGGACCAAGAGACCTTGCTCGGGATGCTGCGCGATGCCGGCTTCGCGCAAGCGCGCTACTACAATTTGTCCGGCGGAATCGTCGCCGTGCACCGCGGCTACAAGATCTGACATGTCCGCAACGCCCGCGTGGCTCGCCTCGGTGGAGGCCATGCTCAACCGCAACATTCACGCGCAGTCGCACGCGAGCGCCTTACTTGGGCGCGTCGAGGGCAAGTCGCTGCAAGTGGACATCGAGGGTCTGACGCGGCTGCGCGCAACGGCGTGCGGCGGCCGGCTGGTTCTATTGCAGGGCGACGATACGCCGGCGGACGCGGTAATTTCAGATCGGAAGAGCACACGTCTGAACTCCAGTCACTTAG
>OBLW0100004960.1_pt1 | contig 10038 bp, 8 predicted proteins | sample 1520161 | NCBI WGS metagenome assembly OBLW01 (sample SAMEA3539309, study PRJEB22396) | soil metagenome | biome: tundra; feature: field; material: soil | place: USA | collected 2010-05 | depth 0.15 m | reverse complement strand
AAGCAGCCGGTGGCATTCGCCCCTCCGCGCAAGTTGCCGAGATGGTCGATGCCGGCGCAAATCGAATCGGAGCCAGTGCCAGTGCCGCCATCGTGCGCGAGTTGGGCGCTCCAACAGACCAATAATCCATGACTATTACCTGTTGCACTTTTACGGAGTCACCGTTGCCGGTTCCAATCGCACTACTTCGTAGCCGTTTGTCCGATCGTACGCAGGAGTTCTCATGGGCCGTCTGACCGGCGTGCTCGGCATTCTCGCCATCCTTTTGTTTGCCTACCTGTTCTCGACCGACCGCAAGGCGATTCGCGGCAAGACCATCCTGGTCGGACTGACGCTGCAGTTCATTTTCGCAATTCTGATTCTGCGTGTGGGATACGGCGAGCGCGTGATGACGGCCGCAGGCAATGCCATCAACCGCCTGCTCAGTTACTCGTTCGTGGGCTCGGAGTTTCTCTTCGGCGGGCTGGGCAGCAAGTATTCAAAGTACGGCGTGATCTTCGCCTTTCAGGTGCTGCCGACGATCATCTTTATCGCGGCGTTCTTCGCTATTCTTTATCACTTCGGCGTGATGCAATTCATCATTAAGCAGTTTGCCAAAGTGATGATGCGTTTCATGGGCGCCAGCGGCGTCGAGTCGATGGACGTCGCCGCCAGCATCTTCATGGGCCAGACCGAAGCCCCGCTGACGATCCGTCCGTTTCTGCCCAAGGTGACGCAGTCGGAATTGATGGTCATCATGACGGCGGGGATGGCGCACGTTTCCGGCGGAATTATGGGGGCGTACATTCTCAGCGGAATCGAAGCGCGTCACCTGCTCGCGGCGGTCATCATGACGGCGCCGGGAACCATCGTGATTGCCAAGATGCTGGTGCCTGAAACCGAGAAGCCGCTCACGGCCGGCACGACCAAGCTCGAAGGCCTGGAACTAGAGACCAAGGACAGCAACGTCCTCGATGCCGCCGCAAAAGGCACCACCGACGGCTTGCACCTCGCGCTCAATGTGGCCGCCATGCTGATTTCGTTCCTGGCCGTGATCGCCTTGATCGACGGCGTTCTCGGGGGAGTGCACAACCTGCTCGCCGCCCACGGATTCCAGTGGTTCCCCGGCAAGCTGGAAACTATTTTCGGAGTGATTTTCGCGCCCATCGCGTGGCTCATCGGAGTTCCCTGGCACGACTGCCTTTCCATCGGCAACCTGCTCGGAACCCGCATGGTGCTGAACGAACTGGTGGCGTTCACGCTGCTGGGCGCGGAGAAGGCGTCGCTCGACCCGCGGTCGGTCACCATCGCGACCTTCGCTTTATGCGGCTTTGCTAATTTCAGTTCCATCGGTATCCAGATTGGCGGACTCAGCGCGCTGGCCCCCAACCGGCGTCACGATCTCGCCAAACTGGGATTTCGCGCCATGATCGCTGGCACTATGGCCAACCTGATGTCGGCCAGCATAGTCGGAATTCTGCTGCGGTCGTGAAGAAGTGGTTAGTGGTTAGTGGTCAGTTGGGCGTCGTGGATGTTCCCCGCCCACGTGATCGCGCGTCCATCCCGTTGGCGCAAAGTGTCCGCCCTCACAATTCGTTGTGACCGCTGCACTATTTCCGGGCTCTCTTTCAGCCCATGCTTTAAGGTTACGAGCCACATTTAGGCTCAATCAGGCCCGTGCGCGCTGAAGCGCAAGACGGTTGTTACTCGCCCGTTGCTCCGTCGTAAGCTGCCACGGCGGTTCCTCCGTCGAGCACTCGCTCCGCACCCACGAGCCCGCATCTTTCAAAACGGAGACCATCATGTCCATTACCAAGCAGGACGCACTCGACTACCACCAGGGATCCCGGCCGGGAAAGATCGAGGTCGTATCCACCAAGCCTTGCCTGACCCAGCGCGATCTCAGCCTGGCGTACACCCCGGGCGTTGCCGATCCCTGTCTCGAGATCGAAAAGAACCCGCAAGACGCTTACAAGTACACCGCCAAGGGCAACCTGGTTGCCGTCGTTTCTAACGGCACTGCGGTGCTCGGCCTGGGCGATATCGGCGCGCTGGCCGGCAAACCCGTCATGGAAGGCAAAGGTGTCCTGTTCAAACGCTTCGCCGACATCGACGTGTTTGACATCGAGTTGAACACCAAGGACCCTGACGAAATCATCCGCACTTGCCAGCTTCTCGAACCCACCTTTGGCGGGATCAACCTCGAAGACATCAAAGCTCCTGAGTGTTTCTATATCGAGGAGACGCTGAAGAAGACGATGAAGATTCCGGTCTTCCACGACGATCAGCACGGGACCGCAATTATCTCCGGCGCCGCGATTGTGAACGCGCTGGAACTGGTCGGCAAGCGCATGGAGGACATCAAGGTCGTGGTCAACGGTGCGGGAGCTTCCGGCATCGCCTGCGCCGAGCACTACGTATCGCTGGGCGTGAAGCGTGAAAACGTTACTCTCTGCGACACCAAGGGCGTGGTTTACAAAGGCCGCAAGGAAGGCATGAATCCTTACAAGGAGCGCTTCGCTCACGACACGCCGCTGCGCACGCTGGCAGAAGCCGTGAAAGGAGTGGACGTGCTGCTGGGGCTCTCGAAGAAGGGCGCCTTCACGCCGGAGATGATCGCCTCGCTAGCGCCGCGTCCCGTCGTGTTCGCCATGGCGAACCCCGATCCCGAAATTACCTATGAAGAAGCCAAAGCGGTCCGCGATGACCTGATCATGGCCACCGGCCGTTCCGACTTCCCCAACCAGGTCAACAATGTTCTCGGATTCCCCTTCATTTTCCGTGGCGCTCTCGACGTGCATGCCACCACCATCAATGAAGCCATGAAACTGGCTGCAACCCACGCGCTGGCGGCGCTGGCCAAGGAAGACGTCCCCGACTCAGTTTGCCGCGCTTATGGTGTGGGCCGCTTCAAGTTTGGGCCCGAGTACATCATCCCCAAACCGTTCGACCCGCGCGTTCTGGTGTGGGAAGCCACTGCGGTCGCCAAGGCGGCCATGGACTCCGGAGTCGCTCAGAATCCCGTCAATCTCGAAGACTATCGCGAGCAACTGGAGAAGCGACTGGGTAAAGCTCATGAACTGATGCGCATCATGGTCCATAAAGCCAAGTCCAATCCCAAGCGAGTGGTGTTCCCAGAAGGCTCGCACGAGAGGATTCTCCGTGCCTGTCATGTGCTCCTGGAAGAGCAAATCGCCATCCCGGTGTTGTTGGGTCACGCCGGTGAAGTTCAGAAGGCGGCTGCGGAGCTGGGCATTTCGCTCAAGGGAGCAGAAATCATCGAGCCCGAATCGTCACCGCTGCGTGCTGAATACGTGCAAAATCTCTATCGCCTGCGGCAGCGTCGCGGAGTGACTCTCGCATCCGCGGATGAGCTAATGAACCACCGCAACATCTTTGGCTCCATGATGGTCAGGATGGGCGATGCCGACGCGCTGGTCTCCGGCATTTCGCAGACCTATCCCGACACCATTCGTCCTGCCCTGCAGGTGATTGGCGTGCGTGAAGGCATTCACAAGGTCTCCGGCATTTACCTCATCATCACCCGCAAGGGCGATCTGTACTTCCTGGCTGATGCCACGGTAAACATCGATCCCAGCGCCGAGGACCTGGCAGAGATCGCGCTTTGCGCGGCGCAGGAAGCACGCCGGTTTGACGTGGAACCGCGGGTCGCGATGCTGTCGTTCTCCAGCTTTGGAAGCACTAAGCACGAGCACTGCGACAAGATGCGGCGCGCCGTCGAACTGGTGCGATTCGCCGATCCTACGCTGATTATTGACGGCGAAATCCAGGCCGATATTGCAGTCAATGCTAAGAAGCTGGAAGCGTCGTTCCCGTTCTCTTCCCTGAAGGGCGGTGCCAATGTGCTGGTCTTCCCCGATCTCCAGTCCTGCAACATCGCCTGCAGGCTGCTGACTCAACTGGGCTCGGCAGAGGCCTTCGGGCCGATCCTGTCTGGTATGGCGAAACCGGTACACCTGCTGCAAACCGGGGCTGAAGTCGAGGACGTTGTCAATGTCACGACCATCGCGGTGGTCGATGCGCAGGATAGCTCGGTACAACCCAGAATCCAGGTTGCACGTCCTGCGATGACGGTACGGTAGCAGCTTCGGAGGGTTTGCAGGTCATAGTCGATCCGCGCAAGGTTGGCGGTTCGGCTACGACTTAAGTTGTACGTCACTACGATGGAAGAGGGATAGGTGCGCGTGGCACATGATGTCAGAATCCATCCCAATGGGATGTTCGCAGCGTAGCGCTAGCTAGCTAGTGGGTGCACAGATTCTTCCATAGCTTTACACTTCGTCTGGTTCGGCGGAATTCTGGGGGCTCATCAGTCCTTATCGGTGGTGCATTTAGGCCTTGCACTCCCGTCCAGAGTTCCGCCGTTCGTGTCTTGACCTGCTCCGCGCCGACCCACTCCCCTTTGGCCCCGTCTCAGTCGCCATGACCTACCTAAAAGTGTGTACCATCTGTCACCTTAGTTGGTGAGTAAGGTAACATCATTTGTGGTTACTATCTTGTATTGCTTAGGGGGAAGGCATGCTCCCCCTGTGCTTTACAAGACAATTAGCGCCGCGGTCTACGGCATTGACGCCAGCCTGATCGAGGTTGAGGTCGATGTCTCGGGCATCAAGACGGAATACGACAAGTTCACCACCGTCGGACTTCCCGATGCGGCGGTGCGTGAGAGCCGCGAGCGCATACGCTCCGCGCTGAAAAACAGCGGCTACGACATCCCCCCGACGATCATCACCAGTAATCTTGCGCCCGCCGACATCCGCAAAGAAGGATCGGGTTTCGATCTGCCGATGGCGCTGGGAATTCTGGGCGCTTACGGCGGATTGAACAATAAGCCGCCGGAGGATGCCCTGTTCGTCGGTGAACTCTCCCTTGATGGCGGTCTGCGTGGGGTTCGCGGGGCGTTGCCCATCGCTGTCACCGCGCGTGCCAACAAGCTTCGCAAACTGATTGTGCCCGAAGTCAACGCTCGCGAAGCCGCCATGGTCGAGGGCGTTTCTGTGTATCCCGTGAAGTGCCTGATGGATGTGGTGCAGTTGCTGAACACCGGCAACGGAATCCAGCCGCTGGCGATCGATACCCGCGCCCTGCTGGAGACTTCGCAGCAATTTTCGGTTGATTTCAAAGACGTTCGCGGCCAACAGTCCGCCAAGCGCGCCATCGAGGTGTCGGCCGCCGGCGGCGACAACCTGCTGATGATCGGACCTCCGGGCTCCGGCAAAACCATGCTGGCCAAGCGCATGCCGACCATCCTGCCGCCGCTTACCTTCGAAGAGGCCTTGGAGACGACGAAAATCCACAGTGTCGCCGGCGTTCTGGATTCAAGCTCTGGTTTGGTCGGCACTCGTCCCTTCCGCTCGCCTCATCACACCATTTCGGATGCGGGACTAATCGGTGGAGGCATGATTCCCCGGCCCGGGGAAGTTTCCCTGGCGCACAACGGAGTGCTGTTTCTCGACGAGTTGCCGGAATTCCCGCGCAATGTACTCGAGGTCATGCGCCAGCCCCTCGACAACGGTTGCCAGTGTAACTATCTCTAGGCCCACCGAAATCCGCCTGCCGATCAACTGGTAGCGGATGATGCCTCACAAACCAGCCACAATCAAAGTTTGCTTCATCGCTCTGGCGCATGCTATTCCGCGAACTCCGCCTACGGCACCCCTATATAGAGGTGTTCGTATGGCGACTGACCAGTGTGCGAACGGCAAGCACCCCCGCGACTTCACGGCTGAGGAGCGGCGGGAAAGATTTCTGGCATCCAAGGCGAAGGCTTTGGCTGGTGAGCCGATCAACGCCATCGACTCCACCGAGTGGCACCAGGTAGATCATCCGTTGACGGTCCAGCAACGCGAATTGATCCCATGTCCTACAGGATGGACATACCGCTATTCTCCGCTGCTCTGGCTGAAGTTGCTCGAACCAGGGACGGACAGGGTCATCAGGTGCAGAGGGTGGTTTGACCACCGCAGTGGCTGTTGGTTCGCTGGTTTTGGCGAGGCCGAGCAGGGAAGCGACAGCACCTTTTTTGTGAGGCCTATTGCTTGGGCACCCAGAGAGAAATGAGGAAATTTATGGATTTAGATGTAATACGCGCCACAATTGAGAAGGCTGTTTCCGACTGCGTGTTCGGAGTTCACTTACCCGGGATTGCCTCCGCTGCCGTAAGCAAAGTCACTATCCCCTCCGAGCAGTTGCAGGAGGTTTCGGCCCAGCTTGAGCAGCACGGCAAGTGTGAAATCACGCTTCCGGTTGAAGTTGAGCTTGTCTTGCGAGTCTCCAACATCGACGCATTGCGCTCGATCGAGCGTACTGAGTTTCGCGTTACCGTAAATGCAGACGCCGAGAATCTTCTCGCCGTGGCAAGCAGTGACACGAATTGGGAATTGGCATGGGAACATGGCATCGAGCCGATCAAGCAAGCCGCCCTGCAATCCTTGAAGAGCGACGTCTGGGCCATGGACGAAGAACTGGCAGAGGACAGCTTCACCTTTTGGGCAGCAATGGTTCTGCTGGCGTCCTACATGGTTGGTCCCTACACCGTTCGCGTAGCGAGGTTTCTTGGGTATCCTGTCGGTTTTGTGCAGGTAATAGCGGCGCGTTTGATTCAGTCGGGGATTTGGGCGGGTGACGAAGTCAGCTCTGAGCCCTGGCTCGACCCCGAAAAGGGGATGCTGTCATTCATGCTGGATCTCATGGTCGCGGAAGGTAAGTTCACCGCCAGCTGGTCGGAAGAAAAGGGGCAACGCAATTATTACTTGCCCGAATAAGTGGCCGTTTCACAATTCGCAGTGTGATTGATGGAGATTGCCTGGATCTCGCGCTGGGCGTGCACGAGGCGACAGGCATGTCGATTCCTCCGCATGAGAGGTCAAGACTCCAAGCGGCCCGCTATAACGTGTGGCAAGTGTAACCGTCATCTGCATCCGCCCGACCCGGCGATCCGCGCCAGGGATTCACGTTCTGGGTTAAGTTGCGGGATGGCCTGATCTCGCCAGCTATCGCGCTCGCACCTTCCGCGTGATGCAAAAGAAAAGCCGCCCAGACATCGGGCGGCACTAAGCTCGATTGACAATCATCTCTAGACGCGGTTCAGCGGAACTGCCCAGCGGCTATGCGTTCGTCTGACGCAAGACCCGCCACGGTGCCCGTAGCCAATTCCCCGCTGGTCCACTCTAAATGTGAGGCCCCCCGTGCAAAGCTTTTCAAGTTTCAACGCGGGCCAATCTACTGACAGCCCAGCATGCTCTTTGCCTGTGCGGCCGAGGCCGTGAGCGCATCTGCCTCCGGCTGTGATAGGGTGCCGTTGTTGACCTTGGCACGCAGTTTATTCACGAAGCCCGTCAGGATTCCACAAGCTGCCTTGTCATTGTTGGGATTGTTGTCCGGCAGGATCTTTGTGGCGGAGGACAGGCTGCCGGTCAGTTCTGTCACTGTTGATGGATCCAAGCCCATCCCCGCGAGGTTCTGCGAGATGTTGTTAACCACGTCAACCGGGCCGACCCGGGCGATCGACCGGAACAAATAGTAAATCCCTAGAGGTTGCCAGAATGGACCCATTTACAACCCATCCAGACCTGAACGCCTTCCTTGGCGCACGCGATTTTCTCCTGCAACATCGCGAGGACTACGAACTCGTTTACCAGGAATTCCGCTGGCCCCAGCTTACGCAGTTCAACTGGGCGCTGGACTATTTCGACGGCTACGCTCGCGGCAACCATAAGACAGCATTGTGGATTGTCGACGAGGATGGCTCGGAGTTGAAACTGAGCTTCGACCAGATGTCGCGACGCTCGAATCAGGTGGCGAACTTTCTTCGCAGAACTGGAGTTCGCCGCGGCGATCGCATCATCGTGATGCTCCCCAATGTGGCGGCTATGTGGGAGGTCATGCTGGCGGCCATGAAATTGGGAGCGGTCGTTATTCCTGCGGCGACTCTGCTTACCGTCGACGATCTTAGGGACCGTCTTACCCGAGGACACGCGCGCCACGTGATCACCAAGGCCGCCTTCACCGGAGGCTTCGCGGAGCTGCCAGGCGATTACTCGCGTATTGTCGCGGACGAACCAGTCAACGGTTGGGTCTCATACCTGGACGCAGGTCAGGAAGAGGAAAGTTACTTGCCTGACGCCGCGACCAAAGCGACCGATCCCATGCTGCTGTACTTCACTTCGGGCACTACTGCGAAACCGAAACTCGTACTGCACACTCACCAGAGCTATCCCATTGGTCACCTTGTCACTATGTATTGGATCGGTCTGCGCCCCGACGATGTCCACCTCAACGTCAGCTCTCCGGGTTGGGCCAAGCATGCGTGGAGCAGCTTTTTCGCGCCGTGGAATGCAGGGGCCACCATTTTCGTGCACAACTATGCGCGCTTCGACGCGAAGAAGACCCTCGAAGTGATCTCCCGCTGTGGAGTCACCACGCTATGTGCACCCCCGACGGTATGGCGCTTAATGGTGCTCGAAGACCTGGGCGCCTACCGCGTTCAGTGCAAGGAACTTGTCGGCGCTGGAGAGCCACTCAATCCCGAAGTCATTGAGAAAGTCCGACAGGCATGGGGCGTTACCATTCGCGACGGCTTCGGACAAACCGAGACCGTGCTCGCCATCGGCAATTTCCCAGGGCAAACCGTGAAGCCAGGCGCCGCAGGTGTTGCTGCCCCTGGACACGATATCGTTTTGCTGGATGCCGAGGGGAATGAAGCCGCTGATGGCGAAGTCTGCCTCCGGCTGAATCCTGCGCCGCTCAGCTTGATGGCTGGCTACATAGACGATCCGGAGCGGACCGCCAAGGTCATGGAGGGTGGCTGCTATCATACCGGCGACATTGCGAGCCGGGATGCAGACGGATACTACACTTATGTCGGGCGCGACGATGACGTGTTCAAGTCGTCAGATTATCGCATCAGTCCGTTCGAGTTGGAGAGCGTGCTCATTGAACATCCAGCGATCGCGGAAGCTGCTATAGTGCCGGCGCCCGACGCAATCCGCTGGAATGTGCCCAAAGCATATATCACCCTGAAGCCCGACGTGTATCCATCACAAGCGGTGGCACATGAGGTTTTTGGCTTCATCCGCAAGCGCCTCGGGCCGTACAAACGGATACGCCGCATTGAATTTGCGCCGCTGCCCAAGACGATCTCCGGCAAGATTCGCCGGGTGCAACTGCGGACCGCGGAAGCTGTCGAACGACCTGTGGGATCGAGGCGCGAATTCGAGTATTGGGAAGAGGATCTTCAGGAGTTAATTAGGGCACGTGCGTATCGGTTTTACGAGGAAAGGGGCTGTGAACACGGTCACGACCTCGAAGATTGGACCCAGGCGGAGTCCGAAATCATCGGTGGGAAATCCGCTTCGCCCACTGCTGGGCAAGAGGCCACGGCCGGCCGGGGCAAGCCGGCAATGCCGTGAAAGCACCCGTTGCTCACGGTCGTCGATTTCATCAGGACACCAGTGTGCTGTGTATTATAGCCAGCATCGGAAGAAGCGTCTGCTGAAACGGCTGGGGTCATGCGTCTTAGGGTAGAGCTGGTTGCATAACTGCGATTTGAAAGAGCACGGCTTCAACTGGGCCGCTCCGGGCCGCTTCTGGTGTTTGCGAATTAATCGCAAATCCCTTTTTCTCCGCACAGTGCGGCAATGCTGATCTGCTGGCCCTCTGAAGGAGAGGTTAATTATGTTCGCGCGTAACGCCTATTTCCGAGTGAAGTCCCTCAACATGGCTGCTCAGTTCAACCGTACTTTCGAAATTGAGATCCTCCCATTGCTCCGCAAGCAGCAAGGCTTCAAGGGCGAACTCACGCTGTCAAACCCCGGCAGTCTGGAACAGATCGCAATCAGTCTGTGGGAGAACAAGAATGATGCCGAAGCATACAAAACCGACGTCTACCCTCAGGTTGTGAAGATACTTGCCAACCTGATTGAAGGAACGCCCCGGATCCGGACGTATGAGGCCGTCACATTGAACGTTGATCACAGCACTAGCCTGAATAATTCGTGAAAATGAAGACGCGGAAGCGCTCTTCTGCTACAAACATGG
>OBLW0100004959.1_pt1 | contig 10041 bp, 8 predicted proteins | sample 1520161 | NCBI WGS metagenome assembly OBLW01 (sample SAMEA3539309, study PRJEB22396) | soil metagenome | biome: tundra; feature: field; material: soil | place: USA | collected 2010-05 | depth 0.15 m | reverse complement strand
ACCCCCTCGGCGGCGAAGGCCTCGCGCAGGCGCGGCATGAGGGCGGCCGCGCCCGCCGGCACCGGGCGCGACCGCTCGCGCCCGAGCCAGAGGCCGTAAAGGGGGATCGCGGGCTGCGGGCCGACTGTCGGCGGCCCCGGGGTGGGTTGGGCCGGCAGGGCCCTTGCCAGCTTCGCGGCCTCGATGTCGTCTATTCGCAGCTCGAGCCAGTCGGCGTAGCCCCCGTAGCCCGGCAGGGTGCGAAGCGCCACGAGGGCGGCGCGGGCCTCGGGCTCAAAGTCCGCGAGCTCCTCGAGCGAATTATTGTCCAGCGCGTGCTGCAGGCGCGCGGCAAACGCGTCCCACTGCTCCTTCGAGGGAAACGCATACTGCTCCTTGATCTCGGGCGTGGCATACTGGTCGAAGAGCTGCTGACCGAGGTTGTAGAGCTCGTCGGTGTTTGGGGGCGGCGTGGGCGACGGCGGCTCCGCGGCCGGCGCCAGGACTGCGCCCGCGAGCATGAGAGTCCATCGCAGGCGCACGGTGACCTTAACCTATCCCGGCCGCCGGCGATGGGCGAGCTTTGTCGGCCGCTCGGGGTGCCCCGGAACCTTCGCGGCCGCGAATCCTTCCCGAGCCACGGATCGTTTGCGCCCATCTTGCAAAATCCCTGCGAATAACACGCGGGAATCCGCGTCCTTTCGGGAAAATCGGCGGGGATACATGATTTTACGTATTCTTTTGCGTGCTTTTTTCCGACGGCCATTGCATCAGGTTCCAGCGCAGCCTAGCAAACTGGCCGCGATCCCAATTGACCGGTAAATATCAACAGCGAAAAAGGACTTAATCATGCCCACGAAAAAAACCTCCAACCCCATTGCCGGCAGCGAGCGTGCGCTGCGTGCGGGTTCCCGCCTCATAGGCCCCTGCAATCCCGACGAGCGCGTCGAGATCACCATGCGCGTGCGACCGCGCGTGGCGAAGGTGGTCCCGGCGGCGAAGATCGGCGCGACCCCGCCGCTCAAGCGGCGCAACATGAGCCGCGAGGAATACGCGGCGGCTCACGGTGCGGCCCCGGCGGACCTGGCCAAGGTCAAGGCGTTTGCAGCGAAGAGCGGGCTCGATGTCTTGTCCGAGAGCGCCGCCGAGAAGAGCGTCAAGCTTTCCGGCACCGTCAGGGCTCTCAGCGCCGCGTTCGACGTGAAGCTGATGGAGTACGCGCATCCGGACGGCGACTACCGCGGGCGCATCGGGAGCGTCCACCTGCCGGCGGCCCTTACCTCGGTCGTTAAGGGCGTGTGGGGGCTGGACAACCGTCGCCAGGCGCGCGCGCATGCGCACATCCACGACGCGGCGCGCTCCGGGCGCGCGGTGAGCTTCACGGCCCCCCAGGTGGCCCAGCTCTACAATTTCCCGGCGGGCACGGACGGCACGGGCGAGTGCATTGGCATCATTGAATTTGGCGGCGGCTTCGAGACCACCGACGTCGCGACATACTTCAAGAACCTGGGGATCGGGGTTCCCTCGATCAAGGCCTTCGCCGTGGACGGCGTGAGCAACACACCGGGGAAGGATCCCAATTCCGACGGCGAGGTGGCGCTGGACATCCAGGTGGCGGGCTCGGTCGCGCCGGGCGCAAAGTTCGTCGTCTATTTCGCGCCCTTCACGGAGCGGGGCTGGGTGGACGTCCTGGCCGCGGCCATGAGCGACACCGTGAACAGACCTTCCGTGATCTCAATCAGCTGGGGTTTTGCCGAGGGGGAGCCGATCCAGGGCTTCGAGTGGACCCAGCAGACGGTCGGGGCCGTGAACGAGACCCTGCAGGCGGCCGCCGCGATGGGCGTGACCGTGTTGGCCGCTGCCGGCGACGACGGTTCCAACGATCAGGTCAATGACGGGCACGCGCACACCGACTACCCGGCCTCGAGCCCCTATTCGCTCGGATGCGGCGGCACGAAGCTCATCGCATCGGGCACCAAGATAGCGAGCGAGGTGGTCTGGAACGAGGGGAAGGGCTCCGGAGGAGGTGGCGGCGTGAGCGACATGAATCCCCTGCCGGCATGGCAGGCCGGCATCGTCCCCCCGTCGGTCAATCCCGGGCACGCCGTCGGCCGCGGCGTTCCCGACGTCTGCGGGGACGCCGACCCGGCGACGGGCTACCAGATCGTCCTGCACGGCAAGACCATCGTCGTCGGGGGCACGAGCGCGGTGGCCCCGCTTTGGGCGGCCCTCCTCGCAAGGATCAACCAGAAGCTGGGCAAGCCGGTCGGGTATTTTAACCCGCTTCTATACAGCAAATTAGGCACCTCGGGCGCCTTCAACGATATCGTCAAGGGAAACAACGACACCACGGGGCACGTCGGCGGCTACGCGGCAGGCAAGGGATGGGATTGCGCATCGGGCTGGGGCAGCCCGAACGGCGCCGCCCTCCTCAAGGCCTTCGGGGGTTGATCCCATGGGCATGAATCCGAAGCGATCCCCGATGTGAAAAAGAAGAAAGCTCCCAAGCCTCCCAAGGCCGGCAAGCCCGCGGCGCCTGTCAAGCCGGCCAGCCCCGCGAAACCGGCCAGTCCCGCAAAGCCCGCCAGCTCCCCCAATCTGATCGGCAGCGGCGGCCGTCTGTTCGCAAACCCGGTTCCCGGAGCGGACGAGACGACCTTCCAGGTCAACAACACGAGCAGCGCCTACTACAATTCGCCGTACTACCTGGCGCACCAGAAGCAGCTCCAGCCGGTGCCGCAGCCTGGCGTGCCGCAGCCGAGCATGGAGCTGGGCGAGGTGGTCGGCGCCGGCATGATCGCCGCCATCCAGGCGGCGAAAAAGATCTCGTTCCACGCCGTGGGGGACACCGGCGCGGCCAAGTCGACCTCGGGGCAGGCCGCCGCCGCCTCCCTCTCTAACGAGGGAAGCGTCGCGGACGCGATGGCCGCGGACGTGGCGATCGGGGGTCCCGGGGCACCGTCGTTCTTCTTCCACTTGGGCGACCTGGTCTACGACTTCGGCGAGGGCCAGTACTATTACGACCAGTTCTACGAGCCGTTCCGAGGCTACGACCGGCCCATCTTCGCGATCCCGGGCAACCACGACGGAATGGTCTTCGGCCAGAGCGCGGACGTGGCGAAGGTGCCCACGCTCCAGGCCTTCCTGCGCAACTTCTGCGCCGCGGCGCCGGGGCCGTCGCCGGATTCCGGCGGCCTAATGCGCAGCGTCATGACCCAGCCCGGCGTCTACTTCACGCTCGACGCCCCCTTTGTGTCCATCATCGGCCTCTACAGCAACGTGCTCGACGGGCCGGGCGTCATTTCGCCGGAGGCCGGGGCATACCCGACCCTGACCAACGAGCAGCTGACCTTCCTCAAGGCGGAGCTGACCCGGCTCAAACCCGCTCATGACGCCGGCCAGCTGGCGGTCCTCCTCGCCGTCCACCACCCCCCGGCGTCGGTGGACAGCCTTCACGGCGGGACGGTCGGCATGTCAAACGACATCGACGCGACATGCGCGTCCGCGGGACTCTGGCCCGATGCCATTCTCTCGGGGCATGCGCACCTCTACCAGCGGTTCTCCCGGAGCGTGCCGGGACTCGGACGGGCGATCCCCTACGTCGTCTCGGGGAGCGGGGGGTTCTCGGCGACCCCGCCGATGACCGCCGCCCCCAAGGCGGGGACGACCATCGGCCAGTTCACGCTGGTGACGCCCCCGGTCGTCCATTTCGGATACCTGACCCTGACCGTGGACATGACGGGCGCGGTCGGGATGCTGACGATCGCCTTCCGGTCGGTGAGCCAGCCCAATGTGCGCGACAGCGTCACGGTGAGCCTCGCCCCGGTGGGCGGCGCGGCCGCGACCGCCCATGCTGCTGGAAAAGCCGCGTCGGGAAAGGCCGGGCACTCCCGGTCCCAGCCGCCGCCCCATCGACGAAGCGGCCATTGAGGCCGGCTGGCGCGGGCCGGCCGCCTAATGGTCCATCTTGTTCAGGATACCGAACCCAAACTTCTGCATGCTTCCCATCACGCCGGGCGACGCCACGGCCGCCTCGGACAGGGGAATGAGCGCGGTCCTTCTGCTGCCGTTGAGCGAAAGGTCTCCCGAGCCGAGGAGCGCCTGCGAGCCGTTCGCGAAGTGCAGGATGACGTCGAAGTTGCAGGTCCATGTGCCATGGCCGCCCGGCGTGATCCTGACCATGATCTGCTCGTGCTTCAAGTCGGCCAGGGTGAAGCCCGCCCCGGTAGTCGGCACGACCTCCGATACTGTCGTATAGGGGTCGAGGCCCTGTCCCTGGACGTCGAGGTAGCCCACCGCGGGCTCTCCCTCCTTCGGAAGGATGAAGAACTCAAGGCGGGTGCCCGCGTCCTTGCCGCGGTCCCGCGTCGTCAGCGCCACGTCCATCTCTGTGAATTCCTTCGTGGACGAGATGTTGGTGGACGAGGAGGAGGCCTTCGGCTTGTGGCTGCCCGGGCTCAGCAGTCCGAAGGTGTACTTTTCCATGCGCCCGAGGGTGGAATCGGCCGAGGCGACCGTCGCCAGGGAGAGAGGGATCAGCTGCCGGTCCCTGCCGCCGCTCAAGGCCTGGTCCCCCGAGCTTAGGAGCGCCTCCGCGCCGTTCGCGAAGCGCAGGACCGCATCGAACTTGTAGGTCCATGCTCCGCCGCCCGGCGTGATCTTCACCATGATCTGCTCTCGCTTGAGCTGGTCCAGGGTGAAGCCCTTGCCCGAGCTCGGCACGAATTCGGAGACGGTGGAGTCGGGGGAAAGCCCCTGGCCCTTGACGTCGAGGTAGGCCACCGGCGGCTCGCCGTCGCCCGGGACGATGAAGAACTCAAGGCGGCTGTTCGGATCCTTGCCCTTGTCCAGCGTGGTCAGCGTGACCTCCATCTGTGTGAAGCTTTTCGGATGCCTTGGCGGGGGGAGGGGCGGGCTCCCGGGCTGGGCCGCCGGCGACCCCGCGCGCGCCCTGGCCGGGTTCCTTGACGCGGAACTTGCGATTCCCCCGGTCGCGCCGCGCGACGCCACGGTCGACAGGTAGAGCGGGATGGTCTCCTGGGCCTTCTCGGCGCCGAGGACCTGGTCCCCGGAGCTCAGGAGCGCCTCCGTGCCGTTCGCAAAGTGGAGTACCGCGTCAAACTTGTGGCTCCATGCGCCGTCGCCGGCCTGGGTGATCCTCACCATGACCTGCTCCCGGTTCAGCTCGCCCAGCGTGAATCCCGTCCCCGCGCTCGGCACGACCTCCGCCACGGTGGAGTTGGGCGCGAGGCCCAGGCCCTGGACGTCCAGGTAGGCGACCGGCGGCTCGCCCTCCTTGGGGGCGATAAGCAGCTCAAGGCGCGTGCCGGCATCCTTGCCCTGGTCCCCCGTGGTCAGCGCCACGACCATCTGCGTGAACGCCGTGGAGGACACGAGCGCGGGCGCCGGCGGTTCCGCGCCCTCGGCCGGGGCCTCGGTCGGGGCCGCCTTGCTCAGCAGCCTGAACCCGAACCTCTCCAGTTTCCCGACGGTCGAGGGCGACGCCACGGTCGCCAGGGATAGGGGAAGTGTCTCGGTGTTCCGGCTGCCGCTTAGGCGCTGGTTTCCCGAGCCAAGCAGGGCCTCGGTCCCGTCGGAGAAGTGAAGGATCACGTCGTAGCTGAAATTCCAGCTGCCGGCCCCGGCCGGGGTGATCTTGACCGTGATCTGCTCGTGCTTGAGATCGGCGAGGGCGAAGCCCTCGCCGGAAGACGGCACGACCTCCGGCACGGTGGAGTTGGGCGAGAGCGCCTCGCCCTGGAGGTCGAGGTAGCCCACCGCGGGCCCGCCCTCGATCGGAGCGATCGAGATCTCGAGGCGGGTGCCCGCATCCTTGCCCCTCTCATGCGTGTCCAGCGCCACGTCCATGTGCGTGAACCGCGGCGGGGCCATCGGCGCGGACGTCGAGCAGCCGAGGAGGGCGGCGACCGCGAGCGCCAGGGCAATTGCGGGGATTTTAGTCTTCATTGGGGTACTGAAGGGGCCGGGACAGATCATTTCCTTGGGGCGGCGCGAAATCCACTTTAATTGTCGGCGGCCACAATTACTTTCGGGCGGTGGCGGCGCCGGGCCGGGGGACCCCCTTTTCCCTCGTAAGATGGCCCCCCGATCCAATCGCCTCGGCCTTGACCCGTGACCCGGGGGGCAACCCTCCGCTGGAATCCCGGGCCTGAGATCCCCTAACCATGGCCGGCAAAAAAATCCTCCGCACCTTCCCGGATCCCGCGTCCGGGCGCGACTACGTGATCGAGCACACGCACCACGAGTTCACCTCGATCTGCCCGGTCACGGGACACCCGGATTTCGGGTCGATCACCGTGAGCTACGTGGGCGCGAGGACGTGCGTCGAGCTGAAGTCGCTGAAACTGTACTTCCACGCCTTCCGCGACCAGGGGATTTAATTCGAGGCCGTGACGAACTGGATCTGCGACGACCTGGGGTCGCTGCTCAGGCCCCGGAGGCTGACGGTGGTCTCGGACTGGAAGGGCCGCGGGGGCATCACCTCGGTCGTCACCGCCGAGTGGAGGCCCGGGCGCCGGTCGCGCGCCTGAAGGGCCGCCGTCAGGGGCCGAGCGACTTTAGGTAGGCGACGCTCTGCGGGATGTTCTGAAGGGGGGTGGGGGATTCGTCCTCGATGAAGTACCACTCGACGCCGACCCGGTTGGCCTCCTTCAGCACGGAGGGCCAGTCGACCTGGCCGGAGCCGACGGGCACGTCGTCCGTCCCCGGTGCGTGCCCGGTGAAGATCCCGGTCGGCGCCCCCTTCCGAATGTCCTTCACGTGCATGAGCCTCCAGCGGCCCGGGTATTTCGCGAGGAGCGCCGTCGGGTCCTGGCCGCCGTGGGTGGCCCAGAAGACGTCCAGCTCGAAGGACACAAAATCGGGATGGGTCGAGCGCGCCAGGACGTCGAACGGAGTGTCCCCGTTCCCGTCGGGGCGGAACTCGTATCCGTGGGGATGGTAGGTGAATGCGATTCCCGCGGCCTTGAAGGCGGCGCCCCACGCGTTGAAGTCGGCCGCGGCCTTCCTCGCGTCGTCGTCCGTGAACGGGTTCTCGTCCTTGTGAGGGATCCACGTGACGGCGGCATACCCCACGCCGAGCTCGTGGGCCTGGGCCACCGCGCCGGCGATGTCCTTGGCCAGCCGCTCGTATGCGAACCCCTCGCTGACGAGCCTTAGGCCGCGCGCCGCGAGCGCGGCCCTGTACACGTCCGGCGTCACGCCCTTTGGCGGGCCGCCGCCCTCGATCAATTTGAAGCCGAGGTCCCTCGCCTGGTCCAGCCCGGCGAGCCAGCCCTTCTGCATGCTCGTGGCGCGCAGGCTGTACATCTGCAGGCCAAGGTGGTCGTTGACGGTCGAGGCGGAGGCGGCGGCGGTGGCGAGAAGCGCGAGCAGGATGGTCTTCATCGGGGTGCGGGCGGGGGCCGGGGCGTTGCGCGATCCCGGGCCGGATCGGAAGGAGACGCCCGGGGCCGCGCCGAGACAACAGAATATCGGCCTACTGCCGGTCCCACCACTGCTTGAACGAGTCCACGGCGTGGTGCCAGTGCGGGCGAATCTGCCTCACGGCCTCGTGCACCTCCGAGCTGTGCCGGTTCATGTACCAGACGCTGAGCGCGAGGATTCCCAGCCAGAAGAACGAGTTCCACAGGTGCAAGATGGGGCCGCCGTACGCGGGCCCGTAGGCGCCGTGGCAAAAGGCGTGGCGCATCGCGCGCAGCGGCCATTTCACCATCTGGAACGCGAGGATGAGGAGAATGACCCCGAGCCACAGGGGAATCCCGGTGGGAAGCAATATCCCGAAGATGGCGCCGGTCGCGATGAGCGAGATCACCGCTGCCACGCACACGAGCGTTATCAGGACGCTCAGCAGCGTGAGGATGAGAATGGCGAACCACGCCCCGCGGGCGGCCTGCGGGCGCTGCGACCAGTACTGGTGCCAGTTCTGGTGGAACTGCTGCGCGCCCTGGTGCATCTCCGCGTGGAAACCCCGCCTCCATCCGCGAATCTCCTGCTTGAACCTGCGCTTCCACTCCCTGTACGCCCTCTTGTCGCCAAACGTCTTCAGCCCCCCGTAGTATCCCGCCCTGGCGCGCCGGATGAAGTCCTGCGCGGTCGGCGGAACGCCCTGGGCCGCCGCCATCTCCGCCGGGGTGTTGGCCGAGGGCAGGATCAGCATCATGAGGAGGTACAGGAGCACCCCGGCGCCGTAGAAGAAGGACACGATCGCGAACAGGATCCTGACGATCGTCACGTCGATGTTGAAGTAGGCGGCGAGGCCGTTGCAGACGCCGCCGAGCATGGCGCCGTCGCTGATCTTGTAGAGGCGCTTGGGGGCCGGGCCCGGTCCATCCTGGGCCGCGGCCCTCGGCGCGGACTGCGCGCCGGGCGCCTGGGCGGCCCCGCCTTCCGCCTGCGGGGAGCCCGAGGCGTCCTCGACGGGACCCATCTCCCCGATGACGCCCTCGACCTCCTTCGTCACGACCACGGTCTTGTTCGCCCCGAGGAAGGCGCGGAACTTCTCCGCGATGGCCTGCTCGATGTCGGCCATTATCTCGTCCTTGTCCGGGTTGGCCCCGAGCCGGCGGGAGGCGCTGTCGAGATACGCGCGCAGCGCCTCAAAGCCGTTTTCCTCGAGCTGGTAGGCCACGCCATTCAGGTTGATCGTGATTACTTTGTTCATTTTAGGATTGGATTTTTCAATTCATTGCCCGGGCTTCTGCCCGAGGCTCTTCACGGTTCCGATGATCTTCTGCCAGTAGTCCGAGGTCTCCCGGAGCTGCTCGCGGCCCTTGGCCGTGAGTTCGTAGTACTTTCTCGGGGGGCCGGCGTCGGACTCCTTCCATTCGTAGTCCACCAACTCCTCGCGGCGCATCTTGCTCAGGAGCGGATAGAGCGTCCCCTCCTGGGTCGCGAATTCCGTCCCGCTGAGCTGGTTGAGGATGTCGGCCACGTAGACCTTGTCCGCGGCGACAATCTTCAGCACGAGGAACTCGAGGAGTCCCTTCCTGATGGGCGTGAATTTCTCATTGATATGCATCGTGGTTGGCAGGACAAGCTACCTTGTTTGATAAAGGTAGTGTATGTAAGAAAGGCAGTCGTCAACAATTAATATTGCCGGGGCGGGGAAGTGCCCCCTGCGGAGGCGGGCGCCAGGCTCGGGGGTGCTTGCCGTGCGCCGCGGCGCGTCCATTGTGGGCCCGCCCATGGATTCCCAGCAATTGCGCCCGCCGAGCGCCGGTTGGCTCCGCGAGGCCGGCTCGCGGATGCGCTTCATGTGGCTGACGAAGATGACCGGCACCGTCGCCATCATGACCGCGTTCTTCATCGGGTATTTCTGGCTCCTGAACCACGCGCGCTACCCGGTCACAACCATTCCCCCGATCTTCATCGACAGGATGGTCGCGTTCCAGCCCTGGACCCTGCCGCTCTACGTGTCGCTCTGGATCTATGTCCCCCTCGCGCCGGCGCTCCTGGTCGACCGCAGGGAGATGGCGTCCTATGCGGTGGCCGCGGTCGCGCTGAGCATGGTGGGATTCGGGGTTTTCGTCCTGTGGCCGACGGCAATCCCGAAGCCCGATATCGACTGGTCGCGGCATCCGTCGGTGTCGTACCTGAAGGCGGTCGACGCCTCCGGGAACGCCTTTCCCTCCCTGCACGTGGCCTTCGCCGTCTTCACGGCCGTCTGGTTCGGGCGCCTGCTGCGCGGGCTCGGGGCGGGCGGGCTTGCCCGCGCGCTCAACTGGCTTTGGTGCCTTGGGATCGTCTATTCAACCCTCGCGATCCGCCAGCACGTCGCCCTAGACGCCATCGCCGGGGCCGGCCTGGGCGCGGCCGCCGCGGCCGTGCACCTGCGCGTCCTTGGCTTGTTGCGGCCGCGGGTGGGAGCGTCCGCGGTGCCGGCCTAGGCTTACTTTTCCCCGGCCTGGAATTCCACCCACGGCTCCGAGGGACGGCTTTTCAGGAGTCCCTCCTGCCAGTCATACTGGGGGTGCGCCGCCAGGAAAGCCTCCGCGTCGAACGAGGTGCCGTAGATCGGAAGAGCGTCGTGTAGGGAAAGAG
>OBLW0100004957.1_pt1 | contig 10043 bp, 9 predicted proteins | sample 1520161 | NCBI WGS metagenome assembly OBLW01 (sample SAMEA3539309, study PRJEB22396) | soil metagenome | biome: tundra; feature: field; material: soil | place: USA | collected 2010-05 | depth 0.15 m | reverse complement strand
AGATGCCTAAGTGACTGGAGTTCAGACGTGTGCTCTTCCGATCTGGCACAGCGTTGCCAGCCTGCCTTGGGATAGTATCCTCCAGATTCTCCACCAGCCAAAGGCATTTGTCGGTCGCGCGACTCAGCGAGGATGTATTCTCTTATCAGTGCCTTAGAAATCAGTGAAATGAATCAACGGTTAGCGCTCTCCGTCGTTGCGGCCTCGTTTTGCGGCTTGCTATTCGGTTATGATATCGGCGCAATCTCCAGCGCAACACTGGGGTTGAGAGCGCAATTCGCGCTTTCCCCTCCTGCGCTCGGCGTGGCCATGTCATCTGCTCTTTTCGGGACCGTTCTGGGTTCGATCTCCGCTGGATTCATAGCCGATTCGATTGATCGGCGCAAGACCTTGCTTCTCTCCGCGTTTCTGTATTGCTTTGCATCGTTCGGAGCTGCCTTTGCGTCCAGCTTCATTGAGTTTGCAGCCCTTCGTTTTGGGTGCGGTGTTGCAATCGGTCTCATCTCGGTGGCCTCACCTCTATACCTCGCAGAGATTGCTCCGTCTCATTGGCGGGGGCGCGTGGTAGGCAGTTTCCAATTGAATGTTAGCGTCGGTGTAGTGCTCGCCTTTGGTCTGGGCTTCGTATTTTCTAACCATTTCGCGCTCGCCTTGGCATGGCGATGGTCTTTTGTCGCAGGCGCAGTGTTTGCGCTTCTGTGCGGGACAATTCTCCTGCGGGCCTCTCAGAGCCCACGCTGGCTTGCCCTAAAGGGCCGCTCCGCCGAGTTGAGTACAACTCTCAAAGCTTTGGGGTCCGCCGATCCCGATGCCGATTGTGCCAGCCTTGCCGCGTCACTTGAAGAGTTCAAGGCTTCACGGTACTCAACGCTGTTCTCGAAGCGGCATGCACGGCCAATTCTCCTTGCTGCCAGTATCGCCATTTTTAATCAGCTTACCGGAGTCAACGTGCTGCTTTACTATATCCTCGATGTTTTTGCTGAACTCGGCTCGGGGCGTTTGAACGGACGAAGAGACGCATTCATGATGGCCGCATTTAGCCTTCTGGTGACCACGATCGCTGTAGGCATCATCGATAAGGTCGGCCGCAAACCGCTTCTGCTAACCGGAGCAGCGGGCATGGGTGCCTGCCTCTTCGCATTGCCTGCGATTCGGTACATGGGCTGGCCCGCTGAGGCCGTAGTCGTCATTTTATTGTGCTACAACGTGTTCTTTGGCTTTTCCCAAGGCGCGGTCGTCTGGGTGTATCTTAGCGAGTTATTTCCCCTGCCGGTCCGTGCCCGAGGGCAAAGCTTCGGCAGTACCGTGCATTGGGTGGCCAACGCCATCATTATCGGGTCTTTCCCTGCGATCGCAAGGAGCCTGGGTGGAAAAGCATTCGCTGGCCTTGCCGCGATGATGGCCATACAGTTCTTCGTGATTTTATTTGTTTATCCAGAAACGAAGGACACCAGTCTGGAATCATTAGCTTCCAGGATCAGCATTAGCCGCTGACGAGAGAAAATGGATAGACGGGCAGCTAGAAAGGGCAAAGATTAGCAAATGAAGACGAAAAGCAATTCAATAACCTTGGTCGATGTAGCACGGTTGGCTGGCGTATCGCTGAAGACAGCCTCACGCGCCTTGAACGACTCCCCCGAACTTCGTCCCGAAACTGGCGCCCGCGTGCGCGAAGCCATGGCAGAATTAGGCTACCAACCGAACGAATTGGCCAGGGGGTTGAAGGCGAAGCGTTCGGCTGCGATCGCGATGATCGTTCCTAATCTTTCTGACCCCTTTACGGCAGCCGCGGTACAGGCTGTTCAGGACGTAGCTCGAGAGAAAGGGTACGCAGTTATTCTCGCCAGCTCTGGTGGAGATGCTGCTCTCGAAGAATCGGAACTTCAGATAATGCTCAGACGACAGATCGATGGTGTCGTACTGATGGCTGCAAGCAGCGGCAAGAGCAACCTCAAGCTACTGCTGGCAAATAACGTGCCGATCGTTGTCTTTGACGAGCAGCTTCGAGGTGAAGAGGTGGATACCATTACTGTGACCAACCGCAAGTCGGCACGTGGAGCCACAGAGCACTTACTCGCCCATGGCTACAGGCGGATTCTTGCCGTGGGTGCTCGCCCACATTTGTACACTTGCTCGGAACGGATCGCAGGATATCGATCTGCGGTAAAGAGCGCGGGAGCAGAACTGATCGAATTGTTGGTTAAGCATGAAAGCGATCTGACTCCAGAGCGTCTCTCGCCATTCCTATCCGGTCCCAACCGTGTCGAGGCTATTTTTACCCTCAACTGGGTTTGCACTATGCGTGTATTGCGTGCGCTCAACGCAGAAAAAAAGAAGATATTGACGGACTTTCCCCTCGTTTCGTTCGACGATTTCGAACTCGCCGAAATGATTCCGCCGGGCCTGACTGTGGTGCGGCAGCCGGCGCATGAACTTGGACACCAGGCAGCCAAGGTACTATTCGAGCGAATGTCGGAGACTAGAAGGCAACCGGCGCGGAAGATCGTCCTTGGTACTGAATTCATCGTTCGCGGATCGTGTGGATGCAAACCAAAGGCTTGGGGATAATGTACATTTTCACTCCGAAGGGTTAGTTTCGTCGGTGAATTGGTCGCCGACGAAGTCTTCGCCGACAGCCGGATCAAGGCGCTGGAGGAGTTGAATTAAGGATTCCCTCTTACATCGCCGGAGCATGACCAGAGAATTCTGTCCTACGTGGAAATGGCGCCTTTTTCCTTACTTGACAGTAATGACGAGTTCCTTCCCCTTAAGTAGCTCATGATGGGAGATAAAATACCCATTAACCTTTTGCCCAGCGTAGGTGATGCCAGTAATTTTCTCACCAGAGTTTCTTCTTATGATGGTCAAAGCATTCCCGTTACTCATCCTGATAACTACCTTGTCAAATATCGGCACTGTGACGATATATTGCGGGTCGGCCGGAGAATAGGTGTAAAGTCCGATTGCATTGAACACGTACCATGAGGACATTTCGCCCGCGTCGTCCATGCCGCTCAACGCCAGACCGTCTTTGCCCATGCCGTAGAAGCGATCCATGATCTTGTTCAGAATAGCCTGCGACTTCTCCTGCTTGCCCACGAAGTAGTAGAGGTAAGCGAAGCCGTGGTCCGGCTGATTGCCTTGGCAATACTGCCCGATGAAACTGTTGATATTCATCGCGATGTAGTTTGGATTCCATGGAATGGTAAAGAGTCGGTCGAGCTGTTTTTCAAAGTCGGCCCTGCTCTTGTAGAGGCCGATCAGGCCCTCCGTATCATGCGGGGCAAAGAAGGACGACTCCCACGCATTGGCCTCGCGATACATATATTCGTAGTAAGGAAACTGGGGATTGAAGTTCTTGATCCAATCGCCGTTCTCCAGACGGCCGCGCATGAGGCCGGTCGATGGATCGAACATATTCTTGTAGTTCTCGGAGCGCTTCATCAGAATCGCGTAGTTTGGATCGTCCTTCAGCTCCTTTGCCAGGAGGGCGACGGCGTAATCGTCGTAGGCGTATTCCAGCGTCTTGGTCACGCCCGCGTTGCCCTTCGTCTCCACACCGGGATTCGCCACGTCTGGATCGGAGATGAAGCCCTTGGTCATGTACTCGTTGATAAAGGGCCGCGTGCCGCCTTCCACCGTCGCATTGCGCAGCAGCAACCGATAGGCATCCTTCACGTCGAAGCCATGCAGCCCGCGCAGATACGAACCGGCAATGAAGGCCGCCGCGTGATCGCCATGGAAGAAGGTCGGGATAAAGCCGGTCTTGTCGCCACGGTCAATCAGCGAACGAATCACGTCCGTAGCCACGTCCGGCGAGAGCATTCCTAGCAACACCAGTTTGTTCCGGTAATCGTCCCACAGCGAAGGCAGCGTGTAATATTGGAAGTCTGCTTTGACGACGTTGCCTTTCTCGTCGCTATATTCGCCATTCACATCGCTTCGCAGGGCAGGCCACAGAAACGAGCGATAGAGGCTCGAATAGAAGAGCATCTTCTGCCGCTCGGTGCCGCCGCTGACCTTGATCTTGCCCAGCAGCTTTTCCCACGTTGCATCGGCCTCGGCCTTCACCGTCTCGAAGCTCTTCGCGCCCAGTTCGTTTTTCAGATTCTCCTTGGCGTTTTCCGTGCTCACGAAGGAAACTCCGATGCGAAGCTCCACCGGCTTCGAACCTGTTTCAAAGTCCACCACCGGCAGCTCCGCCTTGCTCCCCTTCAGGCGTCCAATCTGCTGGATACCGTAGTTGGAGACGGCGTAGAAATAGATCTTCTCGCTGAATCTCTGGTAGCCCTTGAAAGCATGGTCGCCGTCCTGCTCCATCTGCCAATCACGAATCCGCTCGTTGGAGACAGCCATGTTCACCACCAGCTTCTTCGCCGCGCTAGCGTCCTGGTAGGTGTACCGGTGGAAGCCTGTGCGCAGAGTCGAAGTCAGCTCGGCATTTATGTTGTAGCGCTCGAGTTGCACCTGATAGTAGCCCGGATGGGCCGATTCCTTCGCGTGGCTGAAGGGGGAGGCAAAGTCGTCCGGATTCACCTCGCCGCTCACGGGCAGGATCGGAATATTGCACAAATTCCAGTGGCCCTTGTTTGTGTGCGCAAAGGCGTAGATCTTCGGGTTCTCGTATTCATAACCAGCGCCGCTGCCGAATTTGGTAATCGGGCTCAGTTGCACCATGGCGTTGGGCGCCGATGCGCCCGGAAAAACCAATCCTGCCCACACGCGCCAGGGCGGATTGAATCCGATGTCCGCCGGGTCAGTCAGGGGCGCGGTGCCCAGAAATGGATTGACGTAGTCCGTGAGCCTCTGTTCAGTACCGGATGTTGTGATCTGAAGAACGGAGCCGAGGTGTTTGGAAAGTGGTGCGAACGCAGTCAGACCGTACATACCTGCAAAGGTGAATTCCCGCCGATTCATCGATTCTCCCTGCCGCATCGTGACTCTTGCCGGATGCGGAAAGACAGCGTCCTGAACGGGTGTGCGCCCATGTCACGGTCCCGGGAGAGCGAGGTTTTTGCCGATCGTGGATACGGCAACCAGGACGCTCACCGACTAAAACCAGTGGCACTGGCAATTCCCCTCCTGCCACAAGCCATTCGCAGCGCTGTCAAATTTAAGAAAGTATACACTCAAAAGAAATTAATGACAACGATGTCAATCAGGGCATAAGTTCCTCATGATTCAAAAATGGCAGCCATGCCATTACCGAAATGTCTGGTTCACATAGGTTCTCCCAGGACGCGTATCGGGCTGCGTAACGACGTCAGCAACGGTGCAGATTGCGATTGACGCCGCTCCAAGTGATCGCCCACGGCAGCATCCCTGGCCTGACTCTCGATAGACAGAGCATACAAATACGTTCGACAGCCTCGTACGCGATCTCCGGCGCAGGCTTCTCTGCATAGATGATTTTCCACTTCATTTGTCAGCAACATCCAGCTCCGGTGATCGCATTGACGACGACATTATCGGGCAAATCAAACATTTTCAGTTGCAGCCTGCAGCATTTGGAATTCAACCGTCTGCGTGCCGAGATGCGGGTGATGCGCGATAAGGATGACCTTTCCAGGCTGTTCGGTAGCGCGAATCCAAATCGCAGATGTCCCTCCGACAAGGGGCATTGGATTATCCCCGATAATTACCGCAGGGCCACGGAGTTCGAAACGAATGGCGTCAGATTCAAAAGGCCTGACTGCATCGAACTCGTCGGTGACACGTAAACCCACCCGCGTCGTATCGGCTCCGTCGGCAACCAATTCGGTATCGTCGGGTAGGAGCAGGAACTTCTGGTCCACATACTTTCCCGAGAATGTACGTGTAATCGCAAGCTTTCCGGCTACGTAGCCTTCGATTCTCAGATCGCCCCAATGCTGCAGATGTCTTTCCAGGTCGACTGTAAATGGGAGGTACTTAAGATGGGCAAATTGCATGCGATCTGGCTCTGCTTCGAGGGCAAATGCTCCATCGATATACACCTTAAGTTTGTCACAATTGGAGCAGATGACTCCGTTGCCAAAGGCTTGATTAACATCTCCGCGCGCCCAGTGAAATGCTGGCGCAAGCACAACTTCCTCGGACGGGTCACACTGTGACCGATAAAAGCCAGCAGCCGGTTTGGGCCCACGGAAAATGTCCGATATACCGTGATGGCAAATGCGATCGCCCGACCCGAAACCTGCGTGCGTGTTGTAATCAAAGGCGCACTAGCCGATGCCGCCGGCAAACTTCGGATTCGACATGATCCGATCGTGTACCCGTGCGTGGCGGCGCGTGTGTTCCTGGAGCCGCTCAGCGTTGTCAATCGACTTTGTGGGATACGTGTGCCCCACAAACTCCGTAATCAGATACATGGAATGATTGGGTTCCTGTGGACTTCAACAAATCTCTTCGATCCATCGCTTATTTCCTTCCTCTTTCTGTTCTCGCCCCTGTATCGAGCGTCGCGATATTGTCCAACTTCAATGGTTGGGCTAACCTCTGGCCGATTGAACTATCCACAGTCAAACTGATTAGGAAGTGACTCGTGATGCCGCCTCCCAGCCCGCGACGGGGTGTTGGCCTGGGCCCTGATAGTTTACTGACCCGGCAAGAGTTGCATCTTTCCAACTGAGGTAATGGCCTTCCGGGGTGACTAGACGAAACGAAAGGTGCCCGTCGCCGAAGATGCGAACCTTGAGGTTGCGGCTGACAGGGTCGGCGATGGGGTCGGTGATGCGTTCTTTGTTCCAAACATAGCTGCAGGAATATGCGTGCTTCTGCCAGCCGGGCTTTACAGGCTGCGGAAAAACTCGGGGTTTCGGTTGAAATTGGAGAAAGACATCCCTCCGGGGCTGAAGCCCGCGTTGATTTTGCCGGCATTTGCGGCACGACTGATGTCGTGCCCTTTCAAAACAATGTTGCAGCAGGAGTTTTTCCGCAACCTGTTTAGCCCGAGCACGTCACATGGAATCTCGCGATCACAGAACTCCTGAGCGAATGTGAGATCTATGGAAAGGGCGATCTGCTCGTCTAAGCGAAGAATCGGCTTCAGTAATATGCCAAGGCCTGCGCATAAGCTCAAGTAGAACCATGCTCGGTCATGAAAGGGCTTCTTCGGCTGTCGTAGAAAGGCGGTCGGTGATGCTGCTCCCGTGAGGGCAGCGATGACGTCATGGCCTCGTATTGCGAAGGTCCATTTTCTAAGCGATTCCTCGTAATAAAGGACATCGAGCCGCGAAATGTGAGGAAGGCTGTACTCCTGCAGTGCTCGTTCTCGCTTATTCACCCTGCACCTTTTGCGTGCAATATCCGTGAATGGGTGACCTATACCCTCAACGTCATTCCGAACCGCCTACAAACCGCCGCAATGAACTGATTTGCTCATTTCCTTCTATTGACAACGTTATCATATCTCAGCTAGAAATACTTAACCGTGAATAATCAATTGCATTTCGCCGCTATGTCGGAGTTTTCAGTGTCCTTCCCGTGCTCAGACATCGCACTGATGTGGGACCAGCTTGGTGATCTTCGATCACTGTGCGCCGGCAATCGGAGCATCTGGTGCTGAATTTACCTTCGAGAGGTTTCTTAAGATGATCAAATCTTCAAACTGTGAAGCCCGTTTACACCTTACTCCCCGCAAGATTGCAGCTGCATTAATCTGTCTGGGATTGACGCTCCCGGTTTTCAGTCAGCAACCGTTCCAGACCCTTCTTGTTGGCCTTGACCACCGCACAGTCACCAGCCTCAACGGAGATTGGCACTATCTTGTTGATCAGGCTCCTGGACGCGCTCTTTATCTGGGAAATGGCGCGATCAACGACAAGTCTTACGCCATGAACAGTCACCCCAATGTCGTCGGCCCGCACAACGAAGAGTACGACTTCTCTACCGCTCCCACCCTCAAAGTCCCTGGCGACTGGAACACTCAGGTTCCCCAGCTCTTCAACTACGAGGGCGTCATCTGGTACCAGCGAGACTTCGATGCCCAACCGAAACCCGGTACCCGAACATTCCTCCACATCGGCGCAGCCAACTACCGCTCCCACGTTTGGGTCAACCAGAAGCGGGTATGCGATCACGAAGGCGGTTACTCACCGTTCGATTGCGAAGTCACTTCCGTTCTCCACGCCGGATCAAACTTCGTCGTCATTGCCGTGGACGCCACACGTCTCGTCGATGGCATTCCCTCTGTTGCATTCGACTGGTTCAACTACGGAGGCCTGACCCGCGACGTGTCCCTTGTGACTGTGCCCATGGCATTCATTGACGATTACGACATACACCTGGCTCACGGGCCCAGCTTCGCTCCCGGCAATACCGAACTTGCTGGCTACGTCCATGTGCTTGACGCTCCGGCAGGAACGTCAGTTAGAGTCGACGTCCCCGAGGCAGGCGTTGAAGTTGCCGTTAATACAGACGCGAATGGCAATGCACCCTTCAGCGTCAAAGCCACCAGGCTCACACTCTGGTCACCCGAATCGCCCAAGCTCTACAAGGTGAGCCTCACTTCTGGTGATGACAAAATCACGGATGAAATCGGATTCCGCGACATCCGGGTCGATGGGACGCGCATCCTGCTGAACGGCAAGCCAATCTTCTTGCAGGGCGTCAACATGCATGCGGAAACCCCTGTTCGCGGGGGGCGCGTCAATACCGACGAAGACGTCGCCACCATATTCACCTACCTGAGAGAAATGAACGCCAACTTCGTTCGTTTGGCCCATTATCCCCATGACGAGCGTATGGAGCGCATGGCCGACCGCAAAGGCGTCATGATTTGGTCCGAAATACCCAACTGGCAGCACATCTCCTACGAGAAGCCGGAGGTTTACGCCAAGGACGTCGTCATGTTGAACGAGATGATCCGCCGCGACCGGAACAAGGCCTCCGTGATCCTCTGGTCTGTGTCCAATGAGACCCCAAACAACCCAACTCGAACCAGGTTCCTCACTGACCTCGCGAATGAAGCTCGCAAGCTCGATCCCACCCGGCTCATAACCTCCGCCATCCTCGGCCCTAAACCCAACGGCATGGAGAGAGTCGTTAACGACCCTCTTTGCGATGCACTCGACGTCATTGGCCAGAATGAATACATCGGCTGGTATGAATTAGCGCCCGAAGACGCCGACAAGATAGTTTGGACGTTCCCGCAGAAGCCCGTCCTCATGAGCGAGTTTGGCGCTGAAGCCAAATTTGGCAATCACGGAGCGGCCAACCAGCGCTGGACCGAAGAGCAACAAGTGTATGTCTTCCAGCATCAGTTCGCCATGCTCAACAAGATCCCTCAGCTTCGCGGCACCATTCCATGGACTCTAACCGACTTTCGTTCTAGCACCCGAAACATTCCGAAGCTGCAGGACGGCTACAATCGCAAAGGGCTGATCTCTGAAAATGGTGAGAAGAAGCAGGCCTTCACACTATTCCAGAAAGCCTACAAGGATCACTCAATAGGTAAGGCTGATTAGGTCGCGTTCAAAAATGTGCTGAGGTAATTCTAGACGAAATCCTGGATGGCGGTTGCTCGTTCGGACCACAGGATTTCTATGCTCGTGAGGGTTCCTACATCGCAGACTGAATGACATCGCTGTCTGTTGATGACGGAAAGCAGGCTAAGCTCCGTTTGACATTGTTGTTAAGACCAAAGATTTCTGGTTCGAGTCTGATTGCCTCCAATACTACAGGCCCGTAAACTGTATCCTGCCAGAGAAAGGACCAGCCCGTGGAAGATTCCAAGAAGCAACCGGAACCTGATGTACTCGATAACCCCTTGACACCTTCTTCGAAAGGAAGACGTGCCCTCTTAGGCGGCATGGCGGCACTTGGAGCCGGGCTTGCCGGTTTGGCCAGCGCGCCTCGAAACCTGATCGCGCTGCCCGCAGCTGCGGATCGCTTCGGGCCACTGTCGGCCGCAGTTTCTTGCGGAGGCGGCAAGGTCGCTGCGTCCGACGCGTCTACGGTGGTGGAGACAAACTCTGGAAAGATCCGTGGATTCAGGCGCGACGGCGTTTACGTCTTCAAAGGCGTTCCGTACGGTGCGTCGACATCCGGCGTTAGGCGGTTCA
>OBLW0100004956.1_pt1 | contig 10047 bp, 6 predicted proteins | sample 1520161 | NCBI WGS metagenome assembly OBLW01 (sample SAMEA3539309, study PRJEB22396) | soil metagenome | biome: tundra; feature: field; material: soil | place: USA | collected 2010-05 | depth 0.15 m | reverse complement strand
TTGAGGGAATCTTTATGAAATACGCTTAAGGAGGATCGATTTCGATCTCGTAACTGATGTGTTAACTTGTCTTTACACGTCAGCTTCCACGAGGAGTATGACGAGTCCGCGGGGCGAGGCGCCGAATGATTGCGAACCCCTGATTCCAAGCGCAGGCCGCAAGAGGGTGGATGGGAATACAAGTTGCGCTGAATCACCGGACATGCTATCGGTATGAAAAGGCGATATCCCTTGGTCCACAGGTTATCCAGTTGCGCCCCGCGCTGCACTGTCGCACGCCTATCCTCAGCTACTCCCTTGATGTCACTCCGTCCGAACACATCCTGAACTGGCAATTGGACCCCCACAATAATCGACTGGCGCGCCTTCTCTTTCTGGACAAGACAAAGGAATTCCTGGTTGAGGTAAACCTCGTCGCAGAGCTATCGCCTTACAATCCATTCGAGTTTTTCCTGGAACCGGGAGTGGAAGAATTCCCTTTCGCATACGCGCCGGGGCTGGCCAAAGATCTGGAGCCATATAGGTCGGTGGATCCGTCTGGGCCTCTGCAGCAAGCCTTTCTTGAGAGTTTTGTAGGACAGAGGAGCGGAACGATCGGTCTTCTGCTGGACTTGAACCGAAAGGTGCGAGACGAAATTGGCTATGTGACGAGGCTGGCGCCGGGTGTCCAGACGTGCGAGGAGACCCTGGAGAAGCGCACGGGATCGTGCCGCGACTCTGCATGGCTCCTGGTCCAGGCCCTCCGATACTTGGGAATCGCGGCACGGTTTGTCTCGGGATATCTAATTCAGCTGGTAGCAGACGACGGGGCGTTGGAAGGCGAGGGCGGAGGGCCGAAAGTGGACTCCGCAGATTTGCATGCCTGGGGAGAGGCGTTCTTGCCAGGAGCAGGGTGGATTGGATTGGATCCGACTTCGGGTTTGCTTGCCGGCGAAGGGCACATACCCCTGGTCTGCACTCCGAATGCTTCGCAAGCCGCGCCAATCGGAGGCACTGTGGAACCGGCCGGGGTTGAGTTTAGCCACTCCATCTCTGTTCGCCGTTTGAATGATCCACGACGGCCTTCCATGCCTTTTACCGAAAATGATTGGCTGCGCGTAAGACAGGTTGCAGCGGGCATCGATGCGGAATTGATAGCTCAGGATGTGCGCCTGACTATGGGCGGCGAGCCTACATTCGTCGGCATCGACGAGCCAGAGAGCCCGCAATGGAACATCGATGCCCTGGGATCAATGAAGCGAACCCGCGGTCTGGCTCTCATCCAGGATCTCCGCAAGAGGATGGCGCCTGGTGCGCTGCTTCACTACGGGCAAGGGAAATGGTATCCAGGCGAGCCCCTGCCGCGTTGGGCGCTGAGCTGCTATTGGCGTGCCGATGGTGTCCCCGTCTGGAAGGATGCCAACCTCATTGCACAGGCGCATCATGACTACAGTTTTGGCGCGACCGAGGCCTTCAGATTTATCGAAGCGCTTGCGCGGCGCCTTCAGGTGAGCTTAGAGAACCTTTTACTTGCATTCGATCCTGAATCCGAGTCCACTGAACCAGTTGGTTACATACTCCCTGTCCGCCGCCGGCAACCAAAGGGCCAAATCCGTTGGTCGAGTCAGTTATGGTTTCCTCGCCCGGAACGTCTGGTGTTGTCGCAGGGCGATTCACCAATCGGCTATCGTATTCCGACCGAGTCGATGCCCTGGGTCGCGCCAGATGAGCTTGAATACGAGTTTGATGCTGCGCCGTTCGCAGATCGGGTCAAGCTCCCATCACTCTCTGCGCTACGCATGGAACTGTTCGAGATAGATCCGGAGGGCGATCCGCTTCCCGCAGTCTTGCGTGCGTCCGAAAAGGCGGAGGTGCTGATCCGGCCATCGCTCTGCGTGCAGGCACGGGAAGGCCGTCTGCATGTCTTTCTGCCCTATGCGCCCATTCTTGCGGACTATCTTGACGTCGTCTACGCAGTCGAAGATACATGCCAGTATCTCAAAATGCCGGTTTGGGTGGAGGGATACGCGCCACCTTCCGATCCGCGTTTGCGATCCTTCAGTGTCACGCCCGACCCCGGTGTCCTGGAAGTAAACCTGCCGCCGGCGAGCAATTGGGTCGAACTCGAGCAAATCTACACAGTGCTCGACGAAGAAGCCCGCCACAATCGGCTCACCGCTGAGAAATTCCAATTTGACGGCGGCCATATTTCTACTGGCGGCGGAAGCCACATCGTGATCGGTGGCGCCACCGTGCTGGACAGTCCGATACTGCGACGACCAGATCTGCTGCGCAGCATGTTGGCGTTCTGGCAGAATCATCCCGCGCTATCTTTCCTGTTTTCCGGAATGTATGTCGGGCCGACGAGCCAATGTCCTCGCGTGGACGAAGCACGCCTGGACACCCTGTATGAGCTCGAAGTCTCCTTTGGCCAACTCCCTTCGCACGATTGTCCGCCGTTCATTGTGGATGGGCTGTTCCGCAACTTGCTTGCCGACATTACAGGGAACACGCATCGCACTGAGTTCTGCGTTGACAAACTCTTTCCGCCGCGCGGTTTCGGGTCACAACTTGGCCTGCTTGAACTGCGAGCGTTCGAAATGCCCCCGCATGTGAGGATGAACCTTCTGCAGATGCTACTGGTCCGCGCCTTGGTATCTCTATTTTGGAAAACTCCGTTCCAAGGCGGCCTGATCCGCTGGGGTTCGACACTCCACGACCGTTTCATGCTGCCTGAATTTGTCAAACGCGACCTTATCGAGGTGCTCGCCCATTTGCGGCGGTCCGGCTGCGATTTTGAAGAGCAGTGGTTTGCTTCGCATCTGGAGTTCCGTTTCCCAAAGATTGGGTCGATCGCCGCGGAAGGAGTCGAAGTGGAACTGCGTCAGGCGCTCGAGCCTTGGAACGTGCTTGCGGAAGAGAGCATTTCCGGTGGAACGGTGCGCACCGTGGACTCTTCGCTTGAACGGATCCAGGTGAAGGTGTCAGGGATCACTGAGGAATCGCGCTATGTAGTTGCCTGCAATGGTCGCCGTATGCCGCTTCAACTCAACCGCGAAACTGGGGCGGCCGTCGCAGGCGTACGATATCGCGCGCGCAGCTTGTCGGCGACCCTGCACCCTACCGTCCCCGTCCACGCGCCGCTCGTCTTCAACCTTATCGATTGCTGGAAGAATCGCTCAATCTGCCAATGCGCTTACCATGTTGTGCCACCCGACGGGCGTCTATACACAGCACGTCCAGTCAACGGCGCAGAGGCCGAAGTCCGGCATCATGAACGCTTTCAAGTCACGAGCCCTGCGCTCAATCCGATGGCTCCGCCTGATGAAGAAACCAACCCGATTTTCCCCCTGACACTGGACCTACGCTTGCCACCACTCGAACGACGGGCCCAAATCGGGATGCAGGGGATCGAGCCATGACCGTCGATCTAATTCAAAGTCCGCGCCCTTATGGAGATGCTTATAATGAGGCATCGGCTGACGGTGTGACTCCTCGACCGCACTGGGCGCGCCTGATCGAGTCTCTTCGGGATATCGGATCCGAGGAGTTGGAACGCCGCTGGGGGCGGGCCGAGCGCCGCATTCGCGAGAACGGCATCACATACAACATCTACAACGATCCGCTCGGAGCAAATCGGCCCTGGAAAATCGATGTCGTTCCATTTCTGATTTCGGCGGACGAGTGGCGCTATATAGAGACGGGCATCATTCAGCGTGCCCAGTTGCTGAGTCTCGTTCTCGAGGATCTTTACGGCTCGCAGAGCCTGCTCGCGAATGGCCACTTTCCTTCCGCGCTTCTCTATGCCAACCCTGCTTTTCTTCGCCCGTTGGTAGGGGTGCGCGTCCCGGCGCACAGTTATCTGCATATGCTGGCGGTTGATCTAGCCCGCTCACCGGACGGACAATGGTGGGTTCTTTCCGATCGAACGCAAGCTCCCTCAGGCAGTGGCTATGCCCTCGAGAATCGCACCATCGTTTCCGGTGTTTTACCCGATCTCTTCCGTATCTCGAACGTGTTGCGCCTTGCACCGTTCTTCCGAGCGCAGCGCGAAGCTCTTACCGCCCTCGCTCAGTGCAACAATCCGCGCATCGTGCTCCTGACCCCCGGTCCGTTCAACGAGACCTACTTCGAACACTCATATATGGCGCGATACCTGGGATTCACTCTGGTCGAGGGAGCCGATCTTACGGTGCGCGACCGCTGTGTATTTCTCAAGACCGTCGGCGGGTTGGAGCAGGTCCATGTGATTTTGCGCCGGGTGGACGATAGCTTTTGTGATCCTCTCGAGTTGCGGAGCGACTCCCTGCTCGGCGTGCCGGGCCTGGTCGATGCAATCGTCGCTGGAAACGTAAGGGTTGCAAATGCATTGGGTAGTGGCCTCATTGAGACCGCCGCGATCATGCCTTTCCTTCCCGGCCTCTCCAGATACCTGACTGGAGAGAAACTGAAGCTTCCATCCGTCGCGACCTGGTGGTGCGGGCAGCCGTACGCGCTCAATTGGGTTCTCAACAATCTCGATTCCGTCGTAGTCAAGCCAGCATTTCCATCGCGTGGCATGGAACCGGTATTCGGGACCGAGCTTGAGCAAGGCGAAAAGAGGAAGTTTGCCAGGCAATTGCGAGCACACCCTCACGAGTATGTGGCGCAGGAACAGATCGCTTTGTCCCATGCGCCCGTTTGGGATGACGGGAACCTTTACTCCCGAAGCGTGGTGCTGCGTACCTACGTGCTCAACACTGGCAATGGGTGGACTGCGATTCCCGGAGGATTGGTGCGCGTTGCCGAGGTGGAGGGGTCTGTCGTGTCCATGCAGAGGGGCGGACACAGCAAGGACGCCTGGGTACTGTGGGACAGTCCTGTGGATACGTTCAGCTTGCTCCGCCCCCGCAATGAGCCGGTTGCATTGCGCCGTGTATCGCCTGGTGTGCCGAGCAGCGTTGCGGACAATGTTTTTTGGTTGGGGCGCTATGTCGAGCGGGCCGAATACGTGGCGCGAATCGTTCGCTCCATGATCTCGCGCGTGCATCGCGCCAACCCAGCTGAGCTCGGGTGCCTGATCCGGCTCCATGGCTGTCTTGAGTCCCGGCAAAGCAAGTTGCGAAAGACGAAGAGAAAGCCCACGACTTCGCTGGAATTCGAACAAGAATTGATCTCTTTGATTTCCGACTCCAGACGAACCGACAGTCTGGCTTCGACGTTGACCGAGGTATCGCGTGTTGGCGGCAGCGTGCGGGAGCGCCTATCGTCCGATATGATGTCTCTTATAGGCAAACTCCGTGACTCGATCCGGTGTGAGCCTGGAGCGCCATTCCTCGAGTATCCCGCGATGTTAACCGGTTGCTTGGAGCTTCTTTCCGCATTTTCCGGAATGGAGCGCGAAAACATCAACCGCGGATTGGGTTGGTCGTTCATGAGCATTGGGCGGCGACTCGAGCGCGCAATCTATCTCACCAGGCAACTTCGCGAAATCTCCACGCCGCTCGGTGAACATGACTGGCCGCTCCTTGAGTGTTTGCTCGAAGTTGCCGACAGCTCTATGACCTACCGTTCGCGCTACTACACCACGCTCCAGCCGCTGGCGGTGCTGGACGTGTTATTTGCCGATGAGACAAATCCCCGGTCTTTGGACTTTCAATTGGCCCATCTCGTCCATCTCTATCAACAACTCCCTCGACACTTACCCGATGACTTGAACGCAATGCGCCACGCCTTGGGCCTGTTGCGCGCTTTCGATCTGCAAAGACTTAGTTACCCGTTGCCGGGCGGTGCAGCCATTGCCGCCGCAACCAATGCCAATGACGTCGATGGTCTTTCCCGCCTTGAGAGTTTCCTCAGAGGTTTGGAGTTACTCCTGCCTTCATGGTCAAATAATCTATCAAACCGGTACTTCAGCCACGCTCGCACCTTACCGATCACCATAGGCCTATGATCTACAGAATCGTGCATCGAACCACCTGCAGGTACAGGCATCCAGTCTCGGTTGGGAAGCATGTGGCATGCCTCAAGCCGCGATCTCTTCCGCGCCAGCAGTTGGCACAGAGCGAACTGCACATCCAGCCAACCCCGGCTACCATGACCGAGAGGATCGACTATTTTGGAAATCTCCTCTACTTCTTCACGGTGCAGGAGCCGCACAAAGAACTGGTCGTGGAAGCACGGAGCGAAGTAAGAATTCTGGACAACTCTCCATCGGGGCCGCAAGATTCGCCCCCTTGGGAAGAGGCGGTCAGACTGCTCCCCGCGGATCAAAGCCCCGCGGGACTCGAAGCCTACCAGTTTAGATTTGAGTCGCCGCGCATCAAGTTGCGGCCGGAGTTTGCCGCATATGCGTTGCAGTCGTTTCCTCCCCGGCGGCCGATGCGAGAGGGGCTTCTCGATCTCACCGCACGTATCCACAAGGACTTTCGCTTTGACTCAAAAGTCACGAATGTTCGCACGACTACCGAGGAGGTCTTTCGGAAACGTCGAGGCGTGTGCCAGGATTTTGCGCATTTTCAAATTGCCTGCCTCCGTTCACTAAACCTGTCGGCCCGCTATGTCAGTGGATACCTTCGAACTCATCCGCCTCCAGGGCAACTGAGGCTGGTCGGCGCCGATGCATCCCATGCGTGGGTGTCGGCTTATTGTCCAGGAATCGGCTGGATTGACCTCGATCCAACCAACAATCTAGTCCCTTCGAGCGGTCACGTCACGATCGCCTGGGGCCGGGATTACGGCGACGTAAGTCCTCTGCACGGCCTGATTCAAGGAGGTGGAGTCAATGATCTCTCCGTCTCCGTTGACGTCGAAGCGCTCGAATCATGATGGTCGGAAGCGCCGGACCGCTTCCTTGAAAGGTCTACTTGGTTCTGACGGGAGCCACGACCTATTTTTCGGAGCGCGTTGCCGCCTCTTCCTCGGTCACCACGAAGAAATGACGCAGGTCTGCCGGTCCAAATGAAGTGGTCATGGCTACATCGGCCGCATCCTGGCCTGTTGCCATGAGGATGCGGCCAAGCCTGGGTTGATTGTTCCGGGCATCGAAGGTCCACCACCGGCCGTCAAGATAGACCTCGAACCAAGCGCTGAAGTCCATGGGAAGGATCACAGGGACGCCAATGTCGCCCAGATACCCTGTTGCATAACGAGCCGGAATGTTAAGCGCACGGCAGAAAGTTATCGCGAGATGTTGGAAGTCGCGGCACACACCCACGCGGTCTGTGAAGACATCGAAGGCGGTTTTTGTAGGCCGGGCTTGCTGATAGTCGAACGCCACTTTTTTGTGAACCCAGTCGCAAATTGCCTGCACGCGACCCCACCCGCGCTCCGTTTGTCCAAACAGTTCAAACGCGATGCTTGAGAAAAGATCCACCTCGCAATAGCGGCTACTGAGCAGGTAGCTGAGAATCTCATGCGGCAGATCGCCTACGGACATCTGGCGCGCAGACAGGTTGACCTCATCCGGGTTATCCGAGGCTCGTATGAGTGTGGAGTTGGACAGCCGAAGAGGCCCGGGAGGCGCAACGAACCTGGAACAGCGATTCCCGAAACTGTCGATGTAATTGGCCACTTCGAGTCTAGGTTCTGTCTCCAATTCGTCCGGCTCCAGTAAATCGGGAACGCGTGAAGGGTGCACGTTGAGAAGCGCAACCATTGCGACAGGCGCCGGGATTTGGAATTGAATATCGTATGCAAGTCGGATCAACATTTTTGAGCTTCTTCTCTTCGAAGTACTGGGGTTGGCTGCGAGCTTGTTCGAAGCCGGGGGCGACCTGACGATACAGTCATCGTCTCATTGATTTAGATGCAAAAAATCAGGAAGACGTCTTGTGAAGAACAATTACAGGAACAAATCGCGAAAGGGCGATAGATCAAGGCCGGACCTCAGAAACCGAATCAGAAAGTCGACATCGCAACTGAAATATCACGACTGAGTGGTGGATTTAAAATGGCCCCCCGGCGCTTTGGCGACTCTGGCGAGGGCCCTTGCCCGGCGTTAGAAAGGTCAAGGGTCCATTGGCAGCCGCCTTAGCGAGTCAAGCCTGCACGCGCCCTCCCAGTATTTCCCTCTCGACCTCCGCGAAGACGGCCAGCAGCGCGGCCATCGCATGGCACACGGGGTGACCTGGTGGTCTGCGGCGGAGTGACTGTCTAACTGTCTCTAACCGTCGGCACGGGGCATGGCGGCGGAATCATCATGGATGGCTCTGTGATCAAGGGTCGAAAGGGGTTCGGCGGAGAGCTAGCCCGGATAATTCGTGAAGCCTGATTTAGCGAAAGCCTTTTGTGCTACAAACATGTTGACAAGACAGTGTTTAAGGCACATTGAGAGGCTTTCGCTTGACCGATTCTATCGCGACAGAGCGTTTATTGTTTGCAGAGATTTTCGCCAAGCCGGTGGTGCTGGAGTTTGACCAGCGGCAAGGCAGTTCTGATGGCGGCGCTGTGCTGCTGAAGGCAGCCGAGCAGCGTTACGGATTGATCGCCAGTATGGCAGTCTGTTTGCGCGATCCTCGGCAGGCGGGCAAGGTTGACCATTCGTTGCGGGATCTTTTCGCGCAGCGCGTTTTCTCCATCGGCTGTGGTTATGCGGACGCCAACGACTCGGCGCGTTTGGCTGCCGATCCGATGCACAAGATGCTGCTGGACCGCGATCCGGTTACGGGTCTCGATATGGCCTCGCAGCCGACGCTGTCGCGCTTCGAGAATGCCGCCGGCCCGCGCCAGCTTTATAACATGGGCGCAGCGCTGGCCGAGAGCGTAATCGAACGTCATGCGCAGCGGTTGCACCATCGCGCCCGGCTGGTCACCATCGATCTCGACCCCACCGACGATCCCACGCATGGGGCGCAGCAGCTATCGTTTTTCAATAGCCACTACGACAACGCGTGTTATCTGCCGATGATGGGCTTTGTTACATTCAACGACGAGGCGGAGCAGTATCTGTGCGCCGCCGTGTTGCGTCCCGGCAATGTTACGGCGGCGGCAGGAGCTGCGGGAATTTTGCGCCGGTTGATGGTCTTGATCCGCGGCTCATTTTCCAAGACGCGCATCCGCGTTCGTCTCGACGGAGGTTTTGCAAATCCCGGACTGCTGGCATTTCTGGATGAAGAACCCGGCGTCGAATATGTAGTAGCGATGGCCGGCAATGCGGTGTTGAATCGCAAGGCGGAAGAGGCCATGCAGGTTGCCCGCCTCCTGGCCAGTCTCCCGAGCAACTTCAAACGGATATCAGGTTGCTCCTCATGGACAGCTTCCGGGTCCCCAACGCACAGTGGAAGCAATGCCTGCAGGACCTGCGCGAGGATGCAAGAATCCGGATTAGAGGCGTCCATGAGGGGCGATGGCTTCGCGAAGATATCGAAAGCCTGATCCGCAAACACGGGGGCTACCTCGCCAGCACGCCCGAACTCGAACTGTACGTGAAACCGACCAACTGGGGTCAGATTCGCCGGGCGTTGGCTTTGAACCACGCTGCTCTGATCATTGGTCCATCCGGTACAGGTAAGACTTGGGCGACGCGAATGCTCTACGAAGAACTCCACCGTGAGATTCCGGAACTGGCGCACGTATCGATTCGCCTGGGACCCTACGAATTGGAGGACGATACGACCGCGTCCCCGGTCCTCTATGACATCGAGGACCCGTGGGGGCGATACGATTTCGACCCGAAGAGCCGCCCATGGAACGATCAGCTTGATCGCTTCTTCGCCCATGCGACCGCCGATCGAATGATTGTTGCTACAACACGCCGAGACGTCGCCGAGGCAGCCCGCGTAATGGAGATGATGAATCCCTGGCTGGTGCCGTTGGAAGCCGAGCTCTATGGGGCCAAGGAACGCGAAAGAATCTACGAGCTCCGGATCGCTGCCATTCCATGGGACCTGCAGGACACAGTGCTTCAAGCCAAAGCCGGTGTGCTCAAGGAATTGGTGACCCCGCTCGAGATTCAGAAGTTTTTCGACGCGGTTCCGACCATTGATCGGCTGCGGTTCAGCAACCGCAAGGCTCTGATCGAGGAAGCCATTCGTCTAGCCCATCAAAACTCCATCGAACGGACGGTGATCGAGCAGATCGAGCAGCGCA
>OBLW0100004955.1_pt1 | contig 10048 bp, 9 predicted proteins | sample 1520161 | NCBI WGS metagenome assembly OBLW01 (sample SAMEA3539309, study PRJEB22396) | soil metagenome | biome: tundra; feature: field; material: soil | place: USA | collected 2010-05 | depth 0.15 m | reverse complement strand
AGCAAGCGCGGATGCATTCTTACAGGCGGTGGCGGACGCCGGCCACCAGGCGCATGTCGCAGAGAACAAGTAAGACTGGAGCGAACAAGGCACCGGGCGTTCAACCAGGATTTCCGCTGACCGAGACCGCAGATCGGTTTCGGTCAGCGGTTATTTTTGCGGCAGACGCAAGGCGTAACTGACTAGGCGGTCCGGCTAACTTGCGTTCCCCTGCGGCTGCGTTCAAGATGGCCTGCGAGGTATTCGCCCATCGCGGCCGCTTGCACTCGAATCTCGGGCACCGTCGTAGTCTCCCAGAGACAGCCCTTGCGCGTGGGCCCAATCGCGTACAACAGACGAGAAGGGACTCCCTTGTAGTTAATCAGCGCGCCCTCCTCATCGACGTCCAGGCCGAGAAAAAGAGGGTCGGGCCGGGCGAATCCTTGCACGAACAGGCTGACGATGAACGACTCCTGGATGCAGCGGCCATCGTTTTCCGATCCTGTGCAATTGATCACGCGGTCGACCAGCAAGGTCTTTCCGGTTCGACTCTCTCGATCCCAGTATTGGACCTCGGCTTGGCCGTTGCGATTCTCCGAATATCGTCCGATGGCTCCCCGATGCATGCGGACCTGTCCTTCGTTCTGCATGTCCGCGAGAATGTCCGCGATCTCCGGTGCGACGCGGTGGCGATGAACATCCCAGTAGGCCCGCGCATGACGCAGGAATCTCTTTTGCTCTTCCAGCGGCAGGGACCGCCAAATATCCTGCGTTACCGGCCGCAGGCAGTCGATCACCGACCGCCAGTTGATCCCCTTTTCGGCGGCGGCTTGGACTTGGTTGCGAATCAACCGCAGCAAGCCGCGCACACTTCGAGGAGACTCGTCGTTCCAAAAAACCGGCCAAGGTTCGTCCGGCCTCTGTTGGCGGCGCTCGCGTGGGAACAACCCTTTCCGCGAAACGACATGAATGGTTCCCCGGAAGCCCTTTGACTTAAGCGCCATGATGAGGTCGACGCTGGTGAGTCCCGAACCGGCCAGTAAAACGCTGCCCAGTGGCGGCAGATTCTCCAACGCGTCGCTGACCCAGGGAAGGTACAAGTAAGACGAGGCTGAGGCTTTGCGGCCCGGCACTCGCGGATCGGCCGGGGGGAAATTTCCGGTCGCCACGACCACGGCTCGCGCCAGCAACTCGCTTCCCACTCTTCTTTGGACCGCGACCTTGCTTTTTCGACGATGGAAGGAGAGAGCCTCATCCTGAATCCATTGAAAGCGTTCGCGGCCACATTCGGCCAGAGCTGTTTCCAGCAGGTTGTCCACGTACGCTCCATAAACCGCGCGCGGAGGGAAACTCCGGGTTTGCAACGCGGCGTCGTAATGGATTCTCGCCCAGTGCAGGAAATCGTCGGGCTCGTCGGACCACGCGCTCATCTCCCCCGCGGGAATGTTCAGCAGGTGGAATCGATGAGGGCTGCTGTAGGCGAGGCCTCGGCCCCGCAACCCACCCCGATCGACGACCGCGACCGACAAGGACGAGGAGCGCCTCAGCAAATGTACGGCCAGCATCGTACCGCTGAACCCGCCACCGATAATCACTACGTCAAACTGTGGCTCGCTCACCAACGAGCACTCCGTACGCGTCGATTTGGAATTCCGGTACTGGCCGCGCTCATAATGCCTACTATTATAATAGACATTAGCCTATCCTGCTCGCGACATTCGCCAGGTGGTCAATCCTTGGCTTTGGCGGCTACTCAGGTTCGGTCGATCTTGTCAACGGTATTGTCACCATAACAAGGCAACTCCGCGATCCAAAGGGCGGTACCTTTGGCCTCTTTTCTTGGGTACCAAAACTTTTGATGCGCCGGATCGAAACTATTCATCTAAGAAATAACCGGGAAGCTTGACGCCTCCATTGGCGTAGCCTAGTATCCCTATCAATATGAACAGTTTTGGCGTTCTTCGCCGGATGTGCGGATGTGCATGTTGTTGTTGCGCATGCGTGTGTTCTGGCGCAGGGATGCTGCTGACTTAGAGATTTCATAGGATCAGCACTTATAACCCACCAGCCAGATAGCTTCTGGCGGTGGGTTTTTCTTTTTGCGGAAGGTCAATTTATGGCAACAAGCCCAGTCCAGGAAACGAAAGCGCAAAAGTCGGAACGCCTAAAGCGAACCCTGAACCCGTGGGAAGGCTTGGCCGAGATTCGCCGGTTTGCCAAGGAAGGCTTCGCTTCGATTCCACCGGAGTGGATCGGAACCTACTTCCGCTGGTGGGGAGTGTACACGCAGGGCGACGGAGCCGGCGTCGTCGGAGGCGAGGGTGGCCAGGGGCGGGCGGTGCCGTTCTTCATGGTGCGCATTCGAATCCCGAACGGCTTGTTGCAATCGCACCAACTGCGAGCTATCGCCGATCTTACTCGCCACTCTGCGCGCGGCATTGCTGACCTTACGGTCCGGCAGAATATTCAATTGCACTGGGTCACAATCGAATCTCTTCCCGAAGTGCTGGAGGAACTCTGGCGCGTCGGGTTGAACACGACCGGCTCCTGCGGCGATGTGACGCGCAACCTTACCGGCTGTCCCGTCGCGGGAGTCGATGCGGACGAGATCTGCGACGCCTCGTCTCTCGCTCTGGCAGCGGATCGGATGTTGGCGGGGAATCCCGAGTTTTACAATCTGCCGCGCAAGTTCAAGATTTCGATCACCGGATGCAGCGTTTGGTGCCCATATCCGGAGATCAACGATGTCGGCCTGACCGCGATCCGGCGTTGCGTTCCTGATAATAAGGATGGTGAAGCGTCTGAGATTGGCTTTTCGCTGCGTGTGGGCGGCGGCCTTTCCACCGATCCCTACCTGGGCGCGCGGCTGAATGCCTTCGTGCGCTGGAACCAGGTTCTGCCGGTGATTCGGGGAGTCGCGGAACTGTTTCGCGATTCCGATCAACTGCGCGAACACCGCGAACGAGCGCGCCTGAAGTTCTTGTTCTTGCGCCATGGCTGGACCCCGCACGACTTCCAAAAAGAATTGGAGCGAAGGATCGGATTTCGTTTGGATCCAGCCGAGCCCGAGCATCCTCCCGCCGACGTCTATCGCGATCACATCGGCATTCATGCGCAAAAGCAGGCTGGTTACCGCTACGTGGGGGCCACCGTTCTGCGGGGCAGGATTACGCCGGAACAAATGCACGCCGCTGCCGATCTGGCCGAGCGCTTCGCGAATGGCGAACTAAGAACGACGAATATGCAGAACCTGTTGATTATCAACGTGCCTCACTTGCAGGCGGATGAGTTGGCCAAAGAACTCGGCGCGATCGGCCTCCCCGTACACGGGTCGCCCTTCTGGCGCGGGGCGGTGGCTTGCAGTGGAAGCGAGTTTTGCAAGCTGGCAATCACGGAGACTAAGAGCTTCTCCCGCTGGCTGGTTGAGGAGTTGGAAGAGCGTCTGCCCGGATTTGATCAGGACTTGAAACTGCACGTGAGCGGTTGCCCGAACAGCTGCGGACAGCACTGGATTGCCGACATCGGAATCGAAGGCAAGAAGATAAAGATCGATGGCCACATGGTCGACGCCTACTACTTCTGCCTCGGCGGGTCTGTGGGCCTGAATCAGTCGATTGCAAGGCCCGTGGGATTTCGCTGCCCCGCGACCGAGGTCCCGGAAGCGATCGAACGGCTACTGCGCCAATATCTCGCCGATGGCAGGCCGGATGAGAATCTTCGGCGCTTCTTCGCTCGTCACAGCGAGACGGAACTACGGAGCTTCCTGGCGGGAGAGTTGGTCGAAGCAGTCGCCCGCGATCTGCCCGAAGGACGCGTCCCGAGTGGGGTGGAGGGATAAATGAGCAGTCTGTTTCCCATGTTCGTGAAACTCGAAGGCAAGAGATGCCTCGTCGTCGGCGCCGGCAAGGTTGGCGAGCCCAAGATTGGCGGCCTTATCGAAACCGGCGCGCGCGTTCACGTAATTGCTCTGCATGCGTCCGACGCGGTTTGGGAATGGGCCAGGGCGGGCAAGGTCAAACTCGATCTTCGTGCCTTTATCCCCGAAGATCTCAGCGGAACATTTCTGGCGGTTGTGGCCACCGCTTCACGCGAACTTAATGGCTCCATTTACCGCGAGGCGCAATCGCGTGGAGTCCTGTGCAATGTGGTCGACGATCCGGAGTATTGCGATTTCTACTATCCCGCCGTGGTGCGCCGCGGAGATCTTCAGATTGCGATCTCCACCAACGGTCGCAGTCCCTCACTCTGTCAACAGCTTCGGCAACAACTCGAGCAACAATTCGGCCCGGGATACGCGCAGTGGGTTGCGGAACTGGGAGAGACAAGAAAACTGGTCCTGGCTAGCAATCTCGATCCGCAACGCAAGCTAAAACTTTTGCATTCGCTCGCGAGTCGTGAGGCCCTCAAAGCGGCATTGGCGGAAGAGTCCGACGAGAAAAAGAATGGAGCAATCGCATGAACGGCAAAGTGTATTTAGTCGGCGCGGGTCCGGGTGATCCTGAATTGCTGACCGTGAAAGGTATGCGCCTGTTGCGTACCGCTGAAGTCGTGCTGCACGACGACCTGGTCTCGGACGAAATCCTGAAGCTCATTTCGCCGGCGGCGGAAGTTCGCAACGTCGGCAAGCGGTGCGGAAGCAAGACCGTCCGTCAAGCCGAGATCAATTTCTTGATGGTGACCCTGGCGGCTTCGGGGCAGCAGGTGGTTCGCCTGAAGAGCGGAGATCCGCTGATCTTTGGACGAGCCGGCGAAGAGATCGAAGCGTTGCGCCAAGCCAATATCGAATATGAAATCGTTCCCGGCGTAACTTCGGCACTGGGAGCCGCAGCCGCAGCGGGGATATCGCTGACGGATCGACGAACATCCTCCACGATCGTACTCACCGCAGGCCATCGCGCATCGGGAGACGGCGATCCAGAATGGAGCCGGTTTGCGGCATCCAACGCCACCCTCGTTGTCTACATGCCCGGTCACGACTATGCCGAAGTGGCCCACGGGCTCCTGCGAGCGGGATTCTCGGATACAACTCCATGCGCCATTATTTCCCGCGCAACAACTCCTCAGCAGCGCATCTTCCGTACCACCATTTCTGATCTTCATCGGTCGCCAATGCTCGCGTCTCCAACGTTACTGCTGGTTGGCGAAGTAGTCAGATTCGCCGATCGCAGTGTAATCGAGGAAGTGGCGGATCGGTCTGAACTCGAGCAAGCACCGGAAGCAGCCTTTGCGCAAAGCGTCACATCTGGCACGCAAGTTCGAGAACAAACGAGGAGTCTCGGCCATGAATGAAATGCATCCGGAACTGCAGATCGCGATGGAATCCTGGAGAGCGCAGCGCATTCTGGAATGGGCATGCGAAACCTTCGGAGAAACGGTGGCGATCGCTTCTGCATTCGGCGCCGAGGGCATGGTTCTGATCGACATGGCCTCTCGACTGCGGGAGAAGTTTCGGCTTTTTACGCTGGACACAGGGTTCCTGTTTCCTGAAACCAACAACCTTATCGATCAAGTGGAACAGCGCTATGGCATCACCATCGAAAGGGTGTATGCGCTAAATTCGCCCGAGGAAAAGGAGCGAATTCATGGGCCGGCGCTTTGGCAACGGAATCCTGACCAGTGCTGCACTCTGCGAAAGGTCGAGCCGCTGCGGCGCAAGCTTAAAGAGCTGCGGGCCTGGGTCACTAGCATTCGCCGCGATCAAACGGCTGCCCGGGCAAGCGCGGCCAAGCTCGAGTGGGACACAAAGTTTGAACTGGTGAAGCTCAATCCGATCGCCGATTGGAGTGCCGACGATGTATGGCAATACATCCGCGAGTACGACGTGCCCTACAACGTACTGCACGAACGCAACTACCCCAGCATCGGCTGCACGCACTGCACGCGAGCGGTGCAACCGGGAGAAGAGGAGAGGGCGGGCCGCTGGTCGGAATCATCGAAGACCGAGTGCGGATTGCACATCATTCAACCGCTGCCCAATCCACAGGAAGCGGATGTGTGAAGTAATAAGTCGACGATTGTCGAACCAGGTCTATGCTAATGTGCCCGGAGCACAGGACCTTCATGCCCGACAATTCGGCACAACGTACTCATGAAGACCTGTACCCCCCCTTGTACAGTAAGATGTATTTCGCGTTGGGCCAGAAACAGGCCGATGGGTTGGGCGATGTGCTACCCACCTTGATTGCTGTGGCCCAAGCTTCAGCACGTCAGGCAACGGGATAAAAAAGGTGAGGAGCAGAGATGACGCTTGAGGAGATCTTGCAGAGGGTCGCGATTGGCGTAGTGCTGCTGGCAGGGGTTAGCATGACCGCGGAGGCGAAGACGAAGGTGACCGCTCAGCCATTTGGAAAGCTGCCGGATGGTACTGCGGTAGAAGTCTATACGTTGAGTGACGGTGCCTACGAGGCGCGAATCGCCACTTATGGCGGGATCGTGGTTTCGCTGAAGGCGCCTGACCGCAACGGCAAGTCGGCGGATGTGGTGCTCGGGTTCGATGACGTCGACGGTTATGTGGCCAATTTTAACGGCCCTTCCGACGCGTACTTCGCCGCCATCATTGGCCGCTATGCGAACCGCATCGCGCATGCCAGCTTTACCCTCAATGGTAAGAAATATTCCCTGCCTCAAAATAATGGCGAGAATACTTTGCATAGCGGTACGCATGGGTTTAACAACGTGGTCTGGAAGGCAAAACCGATCGCGAATGGAGTGGAACTCAGTTATCTAAGCAAAGACGGCGACGCCGGGTTTCCCGGTAACCTGTCAACAACGGTTCGATACACGCTGATCAAAGGAGATCTGCGGATCGAATATGCCGCTACCACCGACCAGGATACGGTGGTCAATCTGACCAACCACTCGTATTTCAACCTTGCGGGGCAGGGCGATATTCTGAAACACGAGCTGACTCTGTACGCGTCCCGCTTCACGCCGGTAGATGCCAGCCTGATTCCTACAGGGGAATTAAAATCCGTGGAGTCGACGCCCTTTGACTTCCGCAAGGCGACTGTGGTGGGAGTGCGAATCAACGCCGATGACAGCCAGCTCCACCTCGGACGCGGCTACGACCACAACTGGGTGCTGGATAGCAAGGGCGGAAAACTGGCGGAAGCCGCCGAACTCTACGATCCGAGCAGCGGGCGCGTGCTGAAGGTATTGACGGATCAGCCGGGAATCCAGTTTTATAGCGGAAATTTCCTGGATGGCTCGATCAAGGGCAAAGGCGGGAAACCCATGGAGTTGCGTTCGGCTCTTTGCCTGGAGACGCAGCACTTCCCGGACTCTCCCAATCACCCGGATTTCCCGACCACCGAACTGAAGCCCGCGCAGCGCTATCACACGGTTACGGTCTTTCGATTTTCTACACGGTAAACGACAAAAAATGATGGAGACATTCTCGCTTTTCCACCGCGATTCAGCGGGCCAAAAGATCGCGCACGGGCCATCGGTGCTAAGGAGGGTTCATCAAACCGCTCCCGTGGCGCGGCTTTTCGCTTTTGCTGAGCAGGAGCAACTCCGAAGACCAAAATCGGCTCTTTCGCTCGACATGAAACGTGTCGACAAGAAAGCTGTCTCCGACTTCCGTTACGGGACGGAACGACAGATTGACGAAGCCCGCGCGGTTTAGGGCGATCCTCATTCCGCGCTCGGTCTGGAACGATTCCGTCCGGCCATTTGGAAATGCAACAGTCTTGCCGGTACAGTGGAATATCAGCCCATTGCCCGCGACGTAGACGCGAAACATGATGGCGGCCGGTTTCGGAAGGGCATTGTGCAGTAGCTCCCGGATCGTGAAAGCGGGGAGATGGAGACTTAGCCACAAACTGCCGCCCGGCGCCAGCACGCGATGAATTTCTGCCAGGGTTTTAGGAATGTTCGTGTAGGGGAGAGCGACGCTCGATAGTACCCGGTCAAAGCTAGCCTCGGCGAAGGGCAAGCATTCCCCGGAGCCCCGCACATACGTCCGGTTGGGAAATCGCGCCTTGGCAGCGAGCAGGCGCGGACGGTTCATATCCAGTCCGATTATCACGTCGGGAGCAGCGACGCCCCATGAAGCGAGATCGCGCCCCGATCCGCAGCCTAAATCCAAGACTCGCAAAAAAAACGCCTCCACATGCCGATTCAGAATCACGTCGTTTGCTACAGCCTGTGGCAATATATACGGAAATTGTTGCAAGCGGGTCCCATGATTAGTTTTGGGAACGCTAGCCGCTCCGTGCAGGGAATCCAGGTACGCCGGTGACCGGATGGGTTGGAAGAGACGAGCTTCGTATGCGGCCACGATCCTGCCGAGCTATGCCTGGCAGCAGCTTTCGCGCCGGACTCCGTCAGGGCCGGTCCACTTGATCTTCATGCTGGCCGATCACTTCGAACCCTACATTGATCCAAACGGTGGGGCGGCACCGGTCGCGCGCACTGAACAGGCTCACCGGCTGGAATGGTGGTGCCGTGAATATCCAAAGCTGAGCGACCGTTGGCGCGATCATGATGGTAAACCGTTCGTGCATTCCTACTTCTACGCGGCCGAGCATTATGATCCTGAACTCATCGAGATCCTGGCCGAGCACTGTCGTGCGGGATGGGGAGAGATCGAGATCCACCTTCACCACGGAATCGCGGTACCCGACACGGCGGAGAACCTCCGGCGCACGCTGCTCGAGTTCCGCAATGCGCTAGCCTTCCGCCATCGGTGCCTCGCTCTTGAAGAAGGCAAGACCGTTCCGAGTTACGCCTTCGTGCATGGCAATTTTGCTCTGGCCAATTCCGCGGGCGGAAGATTCTGCGGCGTGGATTCGGAAATGGCCGTGCTGGCTGAGACCGGTTGCTACGCGGATATGACACTGCCCAGCGGACCATGGCATCCGGCGCAGACGGGGAAAATCAATTCACTTTACGAATGTAAGTTGCCGCTCGATCAAGCCGCCCCGCAGCGCCGTGGTAGAGACCTTGAAGTGGCGCGCGCCCCCCAGACGTTTCCTCTGATTGTGCAAGGACCGCTCGCAATGGATTTTGGTCGTCCCGGCAAACCGGGAATTGACAACGGCTCCATTACCCGGTCGAATCCGCTCAGCGTGCGCCGGTTGCAGTTATGGAAGAAGGCCGCCGTGCGCGTTGTGGGGCGTCCCGACTGGATATTCATAAAACTGCACGCCCACAGCATGGACCCTTCGCAGAAGGACGCGGTCGCGGGCGAGCCCATGCGCAGGTTTCTGCAAGACCTGGTTCAGAATGCCCACGACCGGAAAGAAACGCTGCACTTCACCTCGGCGCGCGAGATGGTCAACATCATCCTGGCCGCCTGCGACGGACGGGAAGGAAGCCCAGGCCTCTACCGCGACTACCGCTTCAAACGCTTTCGCGAAGCATCCGGAGCCGGGGTTGCAGAGTCCCTCTGTCGCTAAAACGCGGACGCATTACCGAGCGGTTCGTATCAGGATATCGCTTTAGCGATATCGCAAACCCCCGTAGAATCAACGCCCCTTTAAGGGCTGAGGGCTAAATATCGACTTTTTCAGCAGCCTCGTTAGCCACCGGGGGACGCACTTCTTCAAACTGACCCCTACCCTCACCTGAATTGGGTTGCAAGTCTGCGGCAACTGGGGTAAGTTATCCCGACCCGTCCCCCGCGGGTCGTTGTGGGAGGTTCTGCCATGCGATTAAACACCCTTCCTGGAGCCAGAACCCGCGCTTTTATTAACGCGCACCCCGCCGCTACCTCGGCCGCGCGAGCCGTGAAAAAAGAGTTGGAGTTCCTCCTTCACAGCACGGCATTGCTGTTTCCCTCGATCATAGAACCCGATCCAACCGAGATCTTCCTTACTTTGACGGCGAATTGCAACCTGCGTTGCCTGGGCTGCCGCTATGGCCGCGACTTCATGCCGGGATCCCAGCTACCCTACGAGGTCGTAGAGGGTGTTCTCGACGATTGCAAGGCGATGAACCTGCGCAACATTCGGTTCTATGGCGGTGAGCCCCTGTTGCATCCTGACCTTCCCCGGATGGTCGCCCACGCTGACCGGCTGGGCCTTCATTCGTTACTCACGACCAATGGGGTGCTGCTGGAAAAGAA
>OBLW0100004954.1_pt1 | contig 10048 bp, 9 predicted proteins | sample 1520161 | NCBI WGS metagenome assembly OBLW01 (sample SAMEA3539309, study PRJEB22396) | soil metagenome | biome: tundra; feature: field; material: soil | place: USA | collected 2010-05 | depth 0.15 m | reverse complement strand
TTGCTGATGTGCATTTGCGGCTCGCTCTGCCCCGAGTTCCGCCGTCCCGGCTGCAATCCCAAGTAGCTGCCCACGTCCCGGCTCTTACGAAAGCGATGCGCGTCTTCCAATGTCAGCAAGAAGGTTAGCGCGATCAGCGTGCCTACACCCTTCACCTGCTGCAGCCGCGCCACCTGCGGATAACTTTCCTGCGCCAGTTTTTCGATCCGTTCGTTGTACTCGCCGATGCGTTCACTTAACGTCTCGATTCCCGCCAGCAACGGCTCCAGTGCCCGTTGCAGTTCTGGACTCAGCCCCTCCGCTTTCTCCGGATTCATATTCCGCACGTTGCACCCGCGCAGTCGCTCTCCGTAGCTCTTGGCCAGTCCGCGCACCGTGTTGACCAGCGCCGTTCGTGCCCGCACCAGTCCCGCTCGCGCCCGGATCACCGTCAGATCCGCTTGCGCCTTCGCGCTGCGATGCTTCACCGGACACAGCAACTGCGGATCGATCCGCGCCAGCCGCGCCAGCGTTTGCGCATCCAGGCGATCATCTTTCTTTCGGCTCTCTCCAATCAAGCGCACGCTACGCGCATGCGCCACGATCACTTCGTGTCCCAACTCGCTCAACAATCGGCTCACCCAGGGCGAATGCGTGCCGGTTTCCAGTGCGATCCGGCTCCCCGGCATTCCTCCAAACACTTCCTTCATCGCCTTCGGAGTCGTGCCCAGCCGCTGCTCCAGCACCACTTCGCCTTGTTCATCCAACACACAATACCAACTCGAACGATCGCCCAGATCGAAACCGATCGTCAGCTTCTGCTCGGAAAAATTCCTGTTCTGCTTCGTCGCTACGGTGCTAATCTTCTTCATTGCCGGTCTCCTTTATCTCTTGCGCTTCGAGCGCGTCGATAACTTGGGAGCCTACAGCATCCCGTCGGAGACCGGCCTTCTCATCCCATCTGATAGCGTCAGTTGACAATTTTTGTGCAAGCTGGTCAGGCATGGTTGGAAGATCGCCACGCTGCTACTGCAGCTTCGCGTACTCCGCTTTCGCTTGCTTCAGGATGGGAATATCTGTGTCGGCGTCTTTCCGGGGGGTGACCTAAGCTCGGATGGCTCTCGTTACTGCGGCAGCCCCACCTTCCGCACCAGCTCAGCAAACCGCGGGTCGGAACGCAGCGGGTCGAGTAAGAAGGAAGTTTTCAGATGCGCCATCCAAAAATCGCGCTCCTGATAAGCGGTGTTGAGCCATCGGAAGGCCTGATCTTTGTCTCCCAAGTCGGCATAGAGGGTCGCAATCATGAGCCCAGAGTAGTATCCGGTTTTACGTTGCGCCTGCCGGATTTCAATGCCTTTGGTAAGTGCACCCTTCCAGCCCGCTGAACGAAATCCGCGCTCCAGAGCAGAAGCGAATTCAGATTCGTTTTGGTTACCGGAAAGCTGGCCGTAGGCTTTCCATTCTTCAATGACCTGCGGGTACATGCGTTCCCCCCAATAGGCTTGGGCCAAAAAAAAGTGCGCCATGGCGAAGGTCGGGTTCTCATTGACTACCTTCTTGCAGATGACGATGGCCTCGTCGTACTGTCGTGCCAGGTTGTGAATGAACCCAACATCCGTGCTGATGATCGGTGACAGCGGATCGAGTTGGTGAGCGCGATTGACTTCAGCAAGGGCTTCCTGCTCCCTGCCGCCAATCAAGCCAATACTTATTGCGTACCACAATCGTGCCGTGGCATCGTTGGTGTCGAGTTCCAAAGCCTTCTTGAACTCGGCCTCTCCTCCGGCAAAATCCCAGTCATACAGCATCTCGTTGTAGCCCAGAACGGCATGGGGACGAGCCATGATCGCATCCAATTCCAGCGCCCTGCGGGCGGCGGCATTCGACTTCGGAAAGTTTTCGCTGGGAACGCCACCATAGCTAGGCAATACGCCATAGGCGTCGGCCAAACCCGAATACGCCAAAGCGTAGCCGGGGTCTTTGGCAATGGCCTGATTGAAATAAGAGATTGCGGTAGCAATGTCCGACGGCGTTCGTCTGTTCCACGAGTAACGCCCTTTCAAATACAACTCATAGGCTTCGGGATTTTGCGTGCCCTGCTTGGCGACCTGCCGTTTTTCCGAAGTGCTCAGCTTGGAACGCAGCTTTTCCGCGATGTCGTCCGCAATCTGCTGCTCTAGCGAGATGATCTCCGTGCTCTTGCCGCGGTAGTGCTGCCCCCAGATTTCGGTGTTGTCTCGAACATCGGTAAGCTCCGCACTCACTTCGATGGTGTCGCCCCTTGGCACCACTCGCCCACTCACCAGCGCGGAGACGCCTAACTCGTCGCCGACCTTTTGTAGGTTTACATCCTTCCCTTTGAACTGGAACGCAGAGCGGCGAGACTTCACCTTGAGTTGCGGTACATGGATGAGACTGTCAGTGAGTGATTCGGTAATGCCGTCGCTGAGATACTCCGTGTTGGCGTCCCCACTTCCGTTGATGAAGGGAAGCACAGCAATGGAATCAATCGGGGCTGTGCTACCAGAACGCAGGTACCAGGAGCCACCTGCCGTTAGCGCAATCGCGATAATACACACGGTGAAGACGACCCAGAGCTTCCGATGTTTGAACGTCTTCGCAGACGATGTTGCTGTGGCCGTGATCTTGCCGCTCTCCGTGTCCCGCTTCAGACGCTGCAAGTCGCTGCGAATCTCGGACGCGTGCTGGTAACGCAGGTTGCGATCTTTCTCTAGGCACTTGTTGATGATGTCTTCCAACTTAGGGGGCACGTCGGGATTCAGCCGTACCGCTGACGTTGGCGTCCCATCCAGAATCGCTTTGAAGACCACACCCGAACTTTCCCCACGGAACGGCAACGTCCCCGTCGCCATCTCGTACAGCACAGCCCCGAACGAGAACAGATCAGTCCGTGCATCCACTTCCTTCGCCCGGACTTGTTCCGGCGACATATAGGAAATCGTGCCTAGCGCTGTGCCCGGGCTGGTCAATTGCTGAGCACTGGTATCGATGGTCGGGGCGTTTCCATCCGCACCCGCTTGTGACGCAACAGACAACTTCGCCAGCCCGAAGTCCAGAATCTTGGCGTGTCCGCGGTCGGTGACAAAAATATTGGCGGGCTTGATGTCCCGATGGACGATCCCCTTGGAGTGAGCGACGTCGAGTGCATCGGCAATCTCGATTCCGAGCGATAGAATCAGTTCGGTTTCCAGCGGACGCCCGGCAATGCGCTGCTTCAGCGTCAACCCGTCCAGAAACTCCATGACGATGAAGGGCTGACCATCTTGCTGCCCAATCTCGTAGATGGTGCAGATATTGGGGTGATTCAGTGCAGAAGCAGCTTGAGCTTCTCGCTGGAAACGAGCCAAGGCTTGGCGGTCTTGGGCTACTTCTTCGGGCAGAAACTTCAGCGCGACAAATCGGTGGAGGGTTACGTCCTCAGCCTTGTAGACAACACCCATGCCGCCGCCGCCGATCTTCTCGACGATGCGGTAGTGGCCCACTTCAAGACCGACGCGCAAATCTTGGCCTGACGCTCGGCTGGCCATAGAGTGTCCCCATCACCTGCGGGGATGCCGTGTCTCAACGGCGTGAACTGCTCTTCGAAGCTTCGAAGAGGCGAGACGTATCAATCGCACACGAAGGGGCGCGTCCTGTCAGTGAAAAGGGTCACATCTTGATGTGCGGTCGTGAGTTACGTGGCAAAGCCCGTCGTTGTTGTTAAATCCCCATAGCACTCACGGTCCCATCCCGGGCACCGAGCGCGCGGCGCGGTCTCCGTCGTACAATTACTTTCCTCAGAGCTGAAGCGCGACCAGTCAAGCCGCGCTCCGCGAGATCACACTAAACTCTGCGATCAATGTCATTGACTTAGAACCCAACGCGCGAGAAAATAGAGGTTTAATTGGGGCAGTTTCGAGGCGCGTCATGAACGCGGACGTCCATCGAAGCTGCCCCAAACCCGTTTTCGGAGACCTTTTGCGAGTTAAGTCATTATTCTTGAAGACTTTGCAGGAGTTATCCCAGCTAACTGTATGATTCTAATCGATCAAAGCTTGTTAAGTCCTTATTATTGAATACTTTAGATATAAGTCATTATTTTTGAATACTTTGCCGACAAAATACCGCTAATCCAATGATTCTAATAGACCGAAAAAAGGGGGGGGTACCAACCCCAACGTACGATAGTCGGAACCGGCGGCAGCACTACCCCCCATCGGAGCGTGTTCATCGGAGCATCGTGTCGGCTAAATGACAACTTCAATTTCCCCCATTGCTTTTCTCTTTCCCGGCCAAGGTTCGCAAACGGTGGGCATGGGCAAAGAACTGGCCGCCAACCACCTGGTTGCACGGCGGACCTTCGAAGAAGCCGATGAGGCGCTCGGCTACAAGCTGTCTCACCTCTGCTTTGAAGGCCCGGAAGAAAAATTGAAGATGACCGAGATCACCCAGCCGGCCATTCTGACTGCGTCCGTCGCCGCTTGGCGAGTGCTGGATGAAAAGGGCCTCAAACCGGATTTTGTTGCCGGCCATAGCCTGGGCGAGTACTCGGCGCACGTGGCCGCGGGTACACTGACTTTCGCCGAGGCGGTGCGAACCGTCCGCAATCGCGGAAAATATATGCAGGAAGCGGTGCCGGTGGGCGTTGGCGCGATGGCGGCAATTCTTGGGATGCCGGCCGACGAGGTCAACGAGATTGCAGCCGATGCGGCCCAGCGAGAAATATGCCAGGCGGCGAACATTAATTCGCCCGAGCAAATCGTAATCTCGGGAAACGCCGGGGCCGTCGATCGGGCCATCCAACTCGCCCACCATCGCGGAGCAAAGAAAGCTGTCAACATCCCGGTTAGCGCACCCTTCCATTGCGCACTGATGCAACCGGCGCAGGACCGTCTGGCGGCGGACCTGGGCGCGCTGAGTTTTCAGAATCCGTCGTGTCCGGTGGTTTGCAACGTGGATGCTGCGATTGTCGCTTCCGCGCAGGCTTCGCGCGAGGCCCTGATTCGCCAGGTCACCGGCTCGGTGCGGTGGGAGCCATCGGTGCGGCTGCTGATCGAAAAAGGAGTCGGCCTGTTTATCGAAGTGGGTCCGGGCAAGGTCCTATGGGGATTGATGCGGCAGATCGACCGCTCGAGGACCTGCGTGACGGTGGGGGATGAGGCGTCGCTGCAGAAGACCCTGGCGCAGATTGCAGCCATGGCAGCCTAGCTGCGCTCGGTTTGGACGGGCGAGGGCGCCCGTCCCTACACGGGCTAGTACGGATACACCGTTAGCGTTTTGTCTGGTTTCTGCACGAACATGCGGGCGTGCTCGGCGCGTTCGTTGACGATCACCTCGACCACCACGCCTCCGCCACCAAAGTTTTTAGTGTTGGCCGACCCGTAGATTTTGTGCGACTTGATCAGGCCCCATTCGCCGCCTGGTCCCCAGTCGCGATAGAAATCCGCATATGTGTATTGAGAATATTTCTGCTGATGCTGGCGCCAGCCGGGATCATTGAAATAGATGCCATAAGCGGTTTCGCAATCCTGCCGCTGCAGCGCGCTGAAAAATTTGTCCACCGCGTGCTCTTCCGGCCAGTTACGGTACATCCAAGCCATCGCGGCCAGGACAATCACCAATAAAACGGCAAGCGCAAGCAGGATCTTTCGCCGTCGTGCCTTCGCTGCGTCGTAGGGTTGAGCGTCGAGCAGGGTCATAATGCTTCAGTAAGCATAACGGATTTTCGGAAGATTAAGGGAGGGGAAGGAGCAGGCACGGGGTGAAATAGTGCTGGTCCCCGAATCCGGCCGCGCCCATACTTCGTTCCGGAAGCACTTCCCGCCAGGACTTGGTCGTCGAGTGAAGGCGATTGGCAGCCCCGTTCGGCTGTCTAAAGCGCCGCCGCGGACTGCCGATATACCTCAAGTCAGCCAGAAAACGGCAATCCGCTGACAGCCTAACCGCAAAAGTGGTGGAGACCCATGGATAGGATACGAGCGCTCATTGTGGATGACTCCTCGGTGATGCGCAAAATCGTTGAGCGTTCGTTGCGCCAGTCGGGCATCGAAATGGAAAAGATTGTGGAAGCCTCGAACGGCGCCGAAGCACTGGCCGCCTTGCAGAACAACACGGTCGACCTCATCCTGTGCGATATCAATATGCCGGTCATGGACGGACTGGAATTTGTGCGTCAGGCTGGGGCGTTGGAATGCGCGAAAGGCATTCCCATCGTGATGATCACTACCGAAGGCAGCGAATCGCACGTAGTGCAGGCACTCTCGGCTGGCGCTCGCGGATACATCCGTAAGCCCTTCACCCCCGATCAGGTGAAAGAGCACGTAGTGCCCCTTCTGGGAAAGAAATCATGAGCACCGATACCACGTTTGGCACGCGCTCCCACGAGGAGAACTGGCTGCCTGTTCTTGAACTTGCGGTCGAGGAAGTTTTCGAGATCATGCTCGGCACCAGGGTCAAACCGGTGACGCAACCGGACCCGGCGCAAAGTCGGGAATTCACCGCCATGATCGGTCTAGCCGGGGCTCTATGCGGAATTCTGACCGTCTGCTGCGCCGCCAACACCGCCGGCCAGATTGCCAAAAAAATGCTCGGCGACACCGCCACCTCCCCAGAAGAGGTAGGGGACGCGCTCGGAGAAATCTGCAACATGATCGCGGGTAATTTCAAAAACAAGCTCGCCGGCACGGATGAACGATGCATGTTGAGCGTGCCCACCGTCATCAGCGGCGAAGAATACAGTTTCCATTCGATGGCTGAGGGGAGTTCCGTGGAAACGGTCCTGTTGTTTGAGGGCGCGCCGGTTGCCGTGCGTCTGCAACTCCAAAGCTGAGGGCAAAGCTCCGATCCCCCTTCGACAAGGTTGTGCCCACTCGGTAAGAACCATGACTGCAGATACCGCATTCGCCAAATCAACTCCCGTGAAGGACTGGCTGCCGATTCTCGAACGGGCCACGCATGAAGTTTTCGAGATCATGCTCGGCTGCCAGGTGGAGCGCGCAGAACCATCCGAGCACAAACTGCACGGCGGCCTTACCGCCATCGTTGGAATCGCGGGGGCGCTCTGCGGAGTAGTCACGGTGTGCTGCGCGACGAATACGGCTGGCCGGATTGCCAAGGGAATGTTGGGGGACACGGCCTCCGAACGAGAGGTGCTCGATGCGCTCGGAGAGATGTGCAACATGATTGCAGGTAACTTCAAAAACAAGCTTGCAGGCACCGATGAACGATGCATGCTGAGCGTGCCCAGCATTATCAACGGCACGGAATACAGATTCCATTCGCTGGTCGATGGAACGGCGCTGCACGCGATCGTGCTCTTCGAAAACGCTCCGGTGGTCATTCGGCTCAACTAAAAAGTTGAGGAGACCAAGGTGACAGGGCCAGGTGTCAGGTCTTAGGTATTGGGTCCAGGTTCCGGCTCTCAGAAAAAGCTTGGCGCAGACTTCCAGCTTGGCACAGACTTCCTAAGACCTAGCACCTGTCACCTGCCCTTTCTTGCCCGGCAAACTTTTCCACGCCTACGACTTCTTAGAAGCGTCCAATGGCTGGTGGCCGTGTGCCGCTGCCAAGTGGCTCAGAACAATGTCATTCGCAAAAAAGTCTCCATCGCCGTCATGGCTGCACGCTTGCATCAGGTTTAACCACACGGAGGCAACGTGGACAGCGGATTCTATGCAGCATGCGCCGGCCTGCAGGCGCAAAGTCAGGCGCTCGAAGTAGCAGCCCATAATCTCGCCAATCTAAACACCGTGGGCTTCCGCGGTCAGCAACCCACCTTCCAGACCTTGCTGGCGGCGGCGCGCCCCACCGTCCCAAACATACTCAACCTCGCCACCAACAATTTTGGGGTGCTCGAAGGGACGCACCTGGATATGACCGCGGGCAATCTGGAAACGACCGGAAACCCGCTGGATGTGGCCATCGAAGGCAGCGGTTTTTTTGCTATTCAGACTTCCGCTGGCACCCGCTACACGCGCAACGGAAGCTTTCAGGTGTCAACCGGCGGGCAACTGGTGACGGCCGCCGGCGATCTCGTGCTCGGAGATCCTGCGCTCAAGGAGAAAGGCGGCATCAATGTTCCGGCGGGAAGCGTCTCCATCGCTTCGGATGGAACGCTCTCGGTGAATGGCGCGGTCGCCGGCAGTATCCAGTTGGTCGAGTTCGCTCCCGGAACCAGGCTTACCTCCGAGGGTGGAAGCCTGCTCGCCGCTCCACCGGGCAGCGCCCATCCATCGCCGGAGTCGATGGTCAAGCAGGGCGCGCTCGAATCGTCGAATGTAAATCCCATCAGTTCGGTGGTAGCGCTGCTCGGAGTGCAGCGCGAGGCGGAAATGTTGCAGCGCGCCATGTCGCTGTTTGACAACGAATTCAACCGCATTGCCAGCACCGACTTGCCCAAGGTCTAAGGAAGGAAATCATGTTTCGAGCCCTCTACACCGCGGCCACGGGGATGCAGGCCCAGCAAACCAATCTGGATACTATCGCTAATAACCTGTCGAACTCCAGCACTGCCGGTTTTCAGAGCCGCCGCATGCAGTTCCAGGACCTGATCTACCAGAACATGGTGATGCCGGGCGCGGCGGCCTCGCAGCAGACCACGGTGGCCACCGGCCTGCAAATTGGACTGGGCACGCGTTCCGCGGCCTCCGAGATCATCCAGTTGCAGGGCGATCTGAGCCAGACCGGCAACCCGCTCGATCTGGCCATCGAAGGGCGAGGATTGTTTCAGGTGTTATTGCCGACGGGTGAAACCGCGTACACGCGCAGCGGCGAATTTCACCAGGACGCGCAAGGGAATGTGGTTACCGCCGCCGGAAATCCGCTGCAGCCCGCAATCACCATACCGGCGGGCGCCATTTCGGTGACCATTGCTCCCGACGGGACCGTATCGGTCACCCTGGCCGGGCAAACCGCGGCCCAACAAGTGGGCACCTTGCAGCTAGCTCTGTTTCCGAATCCCGGTGGATTGAATAGCGTCGGCCAGAATCTGTATCTCGCCACCACCGCTTCGGGCGATGCGGCCATCGGCACCCCCGGCGGCACGGATGGCCTGGGACAGATCGAGCAAGGCTATCTGGAGCAGTCGAACGTCAGCGTGGTCGATGAATTCATCAACATGATCGTGGCCCAGCGTTCCTATGAAGCCAGTTCCCGAGTGGTGGACGCCGCCAATCAGATGTTGCAACTGGTCAACAACCTGGGCAAGTAGCCTGAGAAAGCAACCTTAGAAAGCAATTTCAGAAAATCGCCCGGAGAAAGTAGAGAGACGTTTGTGATTGCCCGCTTGATTTTCGCTTGCTTCCTGGTTGCCGTCGTAAGCCTACCGGGTTCGTTGCTCTCGGACGAGGGATCGGGCGAAGCGTCTCGCCGGCCGCCAACTCTGGCGACGCGGCAGGAGGTGTGGCAGGCCGTGATCGCTGAACTTCGCGAGCAAGGAATCGCGGAAGCACAGCTGCCGCGGATCGAGGATATTGATATGCCGCTGGCTCCGCCGGCCCTTGCCGGACGAAGTTTGCGGGTCGCGTCGGCCTGCTGGGATGAGGGGCCCCGGCGCACACAGTTCCGGCTGGAATGTGGCGCGCCCGGCCAGTGTCTACCGTTTCTGGTTTATCTCCATGACCATGCTCCCGACTCAGTTTCCGGCGCCGTATATGCGGATGGAGCCGCTCGCGCCCCATCCTGCCAGCTGGCCTCGGGATCGCATCCCGCGCAACCGGCACCGCGCCTGGCAGCTGTCGCGGCGCCTAAGCCCACGGTGCAGACCGGAGAACACGCAGTTGCCGTCTTCCTCTCCAGCCATATGCGTATGACCGCAAGCGTGACCTGTCTGGAGCGCGGACGCCAGGGCGAAGTCATTCGCGTGCGTGCCCCGGATGGCCACATTTTCCGGGCGCGAATTTCGGGCCCTGCCCTGCTGGAAGCTTTGCCGCAGTAGCAAGGGTTGAGGCGAGGCGCAGCCCAGCACAAGCATAAAAAGCGTGAGCATGAACATGAACATGAGAGAGAAAAAGAAAAAGAGGACAAGATCGGAAGAGCACACGTCTGAACTCCAGTCACTTAGGCATCTCGT
>OBLW0100004953.1_pt1 | contig 10050 bp, 10 predicted proteins | sample 1520161 | NCBI WGS metagenome assembly OBLW01 (sample SAMEA3539309, study PRJEB22396) | soil metagenome | biome: tundra; feature: field; material: soil | place: USA | collected 2010-05 | depth 0.15 m | reverse complement strand
AGACATGAGCGGATAAAGGCCGCCTGCCCGAACCTATTTCGTTGAGATCACCTCACTGGTGATACATTCAGCGCCGCTGCGGGTTCGGTTGAGGAGCAGTTGAGCGTGCTACCTCAAAACGGCTAGAGCATCATTTCCGCAGCGCATCTCGCATCTACGATCTTGAGAGGGAGCTCCCTGTATAACCGTCGGCTTAGTGTACGTTGATTCGAACCCAACACCGCCACCACAGGGCCCCTAGGTCAGCCTGGCGTGAGTTGCTGATCTCGTACGCTCAGGGAGCGGTCCGCAACACCGCCTCCGTTGTTGTGAGGGGGAGGTCGCCTGCTGGTTTCCGCACGTCAATGAAGTTGAGCTGTCGTCTTGGCCGGATATCTCCGACACCAGTCGTAGTTGGCGCGGCTGATATGCGGTTGAGCTCGAGTTGCCTCGTACAGCAGCCCCAATCAAACCGCGCAGCCGCCCCGGCCCATCAGCTCATCGAACATTTCCGGCCACCGGGCGGAGTACACCATGGTCAGCGGCCACCCAAAGATCATCAAGGGTCGACACAACCCCCGGATATTGGACGGTAGCGGTGCATTCAGCACCGCAGGTGCAAGATCACGATCGAGGTAGTACAAGGCGGACGCCATCGGGGCTATACCGTCGGATCTGGTGGCAGCTAGGATGTCCAATCATCATCAACCTGTATCGTCACGACGTAATCGCCCGCGCACGGAAGAGGCGGCAGCAAGCCCCGATGCGGGTGCTGACTTACGGCGGGGATGGCCGAACTCAGCCAGTTGCCGGGAGGGAGAGAATTGCCCTACGAGGTTTCAGGTCGTCTCGTAATCGGCATCGCGTCCAGTGCGCTGTTCGATCTCTCCGAATCCGACGCGGTGTTCGTTGGTGAGGGCGAGGAAGCCTACCGCCGTCATCAAGAAGAACACCTCAGCGAGCCGCTCGGACCCGGGGTCGCCTTCCCGTTCATCCAACGGTTGCTGTCCCTGAACGACCTAGCTAGCGACGACGACCCATTGGTCGAAGTGATCGTTCTGTCACGCAACGACCCGGATACCGGCCTGCGGGTGATGCGCTCAGTTGCCCATCATGGACTAGGGATAACCCGGGCGATCTTCATGCAGGGCAGATCACCGTATCATTTCATGCCTGCGCTGAACATGTCGCTGTTCTTGTCCGCCAACGAGGAAGACGTTCGGAACGCTGTCGCGCAGGGCAAGCCAGCCGGTCAGGTACTCGCTTCGGCTTACACCGACGATGACAGCGCCGAACTGCGCATCGCGTTCGACTTCGACGGTGTCCTCGCCGACGACGAGTCCGAACGGGTAATGCAGGAGTACGGCCTGCAGGACTTCCATCAGCACGAGGCCGCCAACGTTGTGACCCCTCTCAGTCCTGGGCCACTGCGCGACTTCCTCGCGAACGTCAACAGGATTCAGAAGCGTGAGGAGCAGCGCCGTCGTGACGATAACACCTATTCCCAGCGGGTGCGTGTGTCGATTGTCACCGCCCGGAACGCGCCCGCGCACGAGCGCGCCGTCGCCAGCCTGAAGGCGTGGGGCGTCACCGTTAACGACGCGTTCTTCCTCGGTGGTATCGATAAGGGTGCTGTCATGGAGGTCCTGAGGCCTCACATCTTCTTTGACGATCAGAAGTCTCACTTGCGGTCGACCGCCCGGTCGGTGCCCAGCGTCCATGTGCCGTTCGGGGCCATTAATCAGGCCTTCAAGCCGACCGACGCGGGCGGGCAACGATCCCAGGATGCGCCAACAGCCGTTGGCCGGGACCTGTAACCTGCGCCTTTCTAGTTACATGAATGACCGTGCGTGTATGTCACCCTTGACCCACGTAAGGCGCGGCAACGCCGCATGATCGCTCAGCGGAGAAACGCACTCCATCTGACGGGCTAGTTAGTGCCCCCACCACTTTCGCTGCAACTTCCCATTTCTATCGCGTTTCCACCGACGGCCTCCACTATCTGCAAACAGCATCTGAACGCCGAGGTATTCGTTGGACACTTGCTGGCTGCCTGGTAGCGGTATCGTCAGCGGGGTATAGTCCACCCTTGGTCCGACTAAGGGATACGAAATTACGTCATAGGCTCGCCCAAGGAACTGTGGCGTAACCTGAACTTTGTAGATGGGGATATCTGACGAGTTGACGACGTGCAGGGTCACGTTCGACTCGCTGCGCTCAAGCCACGAGGCCACCTGACTTGCCTGACGGCGGTGGCGTTCCTTAAGATCGAGAAGAAGTACAATAAATGCGACGAAGAATGCTAACGTAGTCCCGATAGCTGCAATCCAGTCCGGAACGGCCCCGAGATCAACAGTAGAGGATGCAGTCATGGGTCCTCCCCCGGCCGATGGGTAGCGACGTCGCGTGGATCCACTGGAGCGGCATCCAGAATCTCGGTTGACATGATCTTCGCATAATATCATACTTGGTATCAGGCCGGAGGGGCCGTGTTACACAGACGATGGAAGTGGATCGAGGACTCGGATGGCTGGACGGCGTTTGTTACGTGGCAGGATGCTCTCCCGAGAGCGCACAGAGTGGAGCTCGCGGCTGGGCTGGAGATGCTCCTGGACTACGGGCCTGAGCATGACACTTATCAGGTCGGCGATGAGCTCTACGTCGTTTACGCCTGCAGTAAGCGCACTGTTCTCTGGCTCCTGGTTGGCGTGGCTCGGCCTGGCGAGAGGTGGCTTCTCCCGTTGGCGTGGGGAACCGGTTCGCCTTCCGCGAGGCGGCTCTCGGAGGCGGCAGACGAGGCTACCGAACAGCTGCGGAAGTGGCGGAGCGGCGCCTAGGAGGTGTGCAACCACATGACTGCCCGAAGAGGGCGTCAGGGCAGCAAGCAGCCAGAGCCAACCTTTGCCGACGAGGTGCAAGCTGCTCGCCGGAACCGCGAACTCATCACTGAGCTAGCGCGCCGGCGCAGCGAGGATGGCACTTCGCAGGCGGAAGTTGCGAAGCGGATGCATACGTCTCAGCCGGCCGTGACGCGTCTTGAATCCCATCAGCACGATGTGCAGCTCTCTACTCTCGCCAGGTATGTCACAGCTCTCGGTCTTTCGCTGCACTTCGTCCTGACTGACAGCGACACGGGTGAACGAACCTGGACATCGATGAGCATGCCGGAGCTCGAGGGCCCGTCCGCGGTTGAGCGGTCTAAACAACAACAAACGGTTAACGTCTCCGAGCGAGAGTTTCCAGGACTGATTGTGATTGATGGCAACTGGGCCAAGCTCTCCGGGCCCGATCTTGAACATCAACCATCTGTATTGGCTGCGGCGGCGGATCCTAGCTGGACCCTCGTTTATGCGAACGTGCACGGCAAGTCTGTCACTGTAGAGGAGGTCACACCAGAAGCTGGGCGGACCGAGAGTGCCGAAGATCCGGGCGTTCTTGGCATATTCGGCCCAGTAGATCTCGATCCGGTAGCGATCGCGTACACCATCGAATCTGCTCATCGTAAGCACCGTCAGGTCCTTACTCTGGTTGCCAAGATCAGAAATCCAGCAATGGCGGATGTTGGAGCCCAGCCTGATACTCCCGATGAATCGGCTCGCGTCGATATTGCCTCCACTCCGAATGTTCAAGCGAGATTCATCGAGGTGCTGATAGAATTTCTCGGTAGAGCGACCAAAGATTCTGGCCGGGTGGTCATGTGGCAATCACCAGAGCGCGAGCGAATGGTCGAGGTCTTGGCTTCGCGGGGGCAGGCGGGCGGGCGAATGAGCGGCACACCGCCTCATCGGCGACCGAAAGGGGTCGGAGCCATGCGTGGGCGGGAGGATCTTCGCGAGGCCATCAAAGAAGAGCTGCTGTTCGACCCGCTCGTCGAACCGACGAACGTAACCGTCAATGAGACGAACGGCGAAGTGACGCTCGACGGTACGGTGCAGAGCTACCCACAGTATTTGGAGGCTGCTGCGGCAGCGCAACGCGTCGCTGGCGTGAAGAAGGTGCAGAATCACTTGGAGGTCGTTCTGCCGCGTGGCGACGTTCGCGACGACGCGACGCTGACTACTGCGGCGAACAACGCGCTGGCCTTGGATATAACCGTGCCTGACGGGGTAGAGGCGACCGCGCGAGAGGGTAACCTCAGGCTGAGTGGCACGGTGAGTTTCGGCCGGCAGCGCACCGCAGCCGCTGAGGCCGTCGCCGGGCTGATCGGTGTCCATAGTATAGAGAACGAAATCCGGATCATCGGTGGCGCGGACCCTGCCGAAGTGACTGTGACCGTTCAGAACGCCGTGGATCGTTATTCCTTGGACGTTGAAGTGGATAATGACGGGGGAACGGTGACACTATCCGGTCAAGTTCGCAATTGGGCGGAACGCGATGCAGTGATCAGTGCCGCCTGGATGGCCGGCGGGGTCGCGCATGTCCGCGACGAGCTCAACATTACTGGTCAGCAGCCGTCAGACTAAGAAGAAAACTACGGAAAATTCGGCACTGATGTATCCGCTTCTCTTGAAGTCATTGGTCATCTCTCGCCAGAATGGCCGACATCAACTTGCAGGAGTATTGAACGGGCAGCCGATTAGGGCCTGTATCGACGTTCTCCCAGTCGACAGCTGCGAGCTACTCTTCTGCAGAACTCCAGCATCTATATGGGGTTTCCGCGAGGTTTTCATTGCTGTACCTCAAATCATCAGTTATCTCCTCCCCGCACCAGCTAGGCACCTCGAGCTGGCTCGGATCACGTGCTTCATACTCTGCGATCACAAGGCCCTCGTTATCCCCGTGGAACACATCTACGTCCCACGTGCCGTCAGCCTCAATTAATTCGTAGCGCGTCTTGGAGACGGTATAAGGAGCCCGCTGCATCAATTGCGACGCTGTTGCGGACGGTATCTCGATTTCGTACTCCTCCCTGGCGTTGCGGTATCTAGGCCCCTTGAGCGCGAACATGGCGAGATCTTTTTCACCTGCTTCACGTCCACGATGATGAATTCTGCGCACCCTGACGACGTATCCGTCTTTCGAAAAAAGGTAACCCTGGACGATCACGTCGCCCTGAATTCCAGCTAGAACACCTTGATCGCCAACCAGGAAACGGCGTTCTCTTTCGAATACTGGTTCCATGTCATCCCCCCTGTATCAGTCCGTGTAACGACCTAACGGTTGATCCACGCGCCGAGTGCTGGCTGCTCATGCGATCCTCCAAGGCGATGGTGAAGTTCGTAGGCTTGCAGTTCCGTCAAGGATGCGATGAAATCTACAACGCCCCTCGTATATTTTTCCTCGTCCGACTTGTATTCCTCACAGCAGCCTGAGTCGTTGAATGCCAGTTCTACAAAGTCCCTCAGGAGTGCGGGCAGGTGAGACTTTCTGAGCTCGATGATTTGCAAGCTCTCTGGAGACTGGTGCGCGAATGATTGACGTACCCAGTTTAGTAGCCAGTCGAATAGGTCTCGGATTACCCTGATCTGCCCCTGCTGCAGAGTTGCAAGTGCAGGTTGGTCAATAACGAAGTACCATGTGAGCTGCTTAAGCGCCTCAATAAGCATCTTGGTCTCGGGCTGGATTTCCAGCTTGCCAGACGAGTTAACTGACATGCCCTGCTGAAAACGCTTCACTAGTCCTGAGGCGAGCGCGTGAAGTATCAGCCTGTCACTATCGCTGTCACGATAAGCAGCAGCTGGTAGATCTCCGCTGACCTCTCTTAGCGCACTGAGCGCCAAATCGGGTTGAAAGTTGATCTCACCCTTATATTCAATATTAAATGTGGCATAGCTCCAGAAATTGTCAAATACCCTTACGGGTGTCAGGCTCGGAGCCATTGCGCCCGCTCTAATTTCATGGAGCGGGATAATGCCCACACGGAAGAAATCCTCAATGTCGTGAACCGCATAGGTGACGTCGTCAGCCCAGTCCATCACATCAGCCTCTAGCGTCCGAAAGTGTGAGGGCGGTATTAGCTGCGACGCCCAAGATAGCTCGTGTGCCTCGGAATTGTATGCGCCCCACTTGCGTTTGAAGTACTCGCTCTCAGGCGGATGTCCCCCCCTTAGCCATGGATATTTTAGAAGCGCGGCTAATGTTGCGCGGGTGAGACCAAGGCCCTGATACCTGGTGATGCGTCCGGTTGTGGCCGGATGCCTTCGTGCAGCGAGCTTAGCGACGATGCGAAAGGTCTGCGCATTACCCTCGAAACCGTCTTTAAGCAGCACTTTAGGACGCGGGCTGGAATAGCTGCTACCTTGTGGCGCCGCGGATCGAGGCTCGCCGTCGAGTATCCGCCGAAGTTCGATCTCTGCAATGTGGCCAAATGGGGGATGGCCTAGGTCGTGGGCTTGGCCAGCCACATTGAGGACAGTTGGGTCCAATCCGCCGCCTGCAGCTAGGTGGGATGGATCAGTAAGTTTGATAAGATATGCCGCTGAGCGCTTGCCGACCTGCCCTACCTTTAGCGAATGAGTAAGTCGATTGTGGAAAATATTGGGCTCGCGGGATGGCACTACTTGGGTGACACCGATGAGGCGCCGGAAGGCCGACGTGTAGAGTAACCGGTCTTCATCTCGCTCAGCTGGAGTGCGCCAACCCTCGATGGCGGCGCCCTCGAGTCTGTCGTCCCTCATTTGACCCCCAGGCGATGTTCATGTGGAGCTAACGCCAGGTTTGACTATATCTGCGGATCGAGCATGTCGGAGGGAAACTGTCGCCGTGGGTCAAGACATCGCTGCGCTTGGTCTATGACGAGCACGAGGCCGCCAGCGTGCAGGCCTAGTACGACCGGCTCGCAGATGGGGTCACTCGCCAGCCCTGAAGGTCGCTGACCACATGGAAGCACCAGCGTGGACGTTCTGGCGTTCGCCAGTTCCCGGAAGGGATCTGGCAGTAGACCTTGTCTAACGACGTTGTGCACGATTGAGGTCGGGGCGTGCTGGCTTGAAGTGGCCGATGGTGATCTTCAGCGTTCGGCGGTGCGGTCGGAGACTAATCCGGCGATGGCAAGGGCAGTGTCGTCGAAGTAGCCGCGGTGCCCGAGGTAGCGCTGCGGGGTCCTCCATTGCTTAGGTTCGGCGATGGCGTGCTCGACGCAGATCCGCCGGGAGGATTGCTGTTTGCGGGCTGCTTCGCGCTCGGTGACCTGGCCGGGCGTGGCGTCTTTGCCCGGCTTCTTGGGCGGGCGGTGACCTGGCCAGGGAAGTCGCGGGCCAGGCCCTGGTACCCGGAATCAACGTCCGCGGTGACGCCGGGGTGGCGGCGTAGCAGGTCTTCGATGCCCTCGGTGCGCAGCGCGGTGATGTCGTGCATGCGGCCCGGGCGGATCGCGCCGAGCCACAGCAGCCGCCCCTCGCCATCACTGATCACGGTGGGCTTGACGGTGTTCTGCTTCTTCTTCCCGGACACGAACGCGCGGCGTCCTGGCCGGTTCGCCCGGGGACGGCGGACCTGCACCTCGGTGCCGTCGATGCGCAGGTGCACGCCCTGGGACGCGGCGTAGGCGAACACGTCGGCCAGGGGTGCGCAGCCGCAGCCCGGGCTCGCCGGGCACGGCGAAGCCCCGCCGGGCGAGCAACGGGCGGACCTCGCCGACGGCCCGGGTGATCGTGGAGCGGTCCACCCCGTAAAACAGCGCAAGAGCGGCGTGCGGGAGCTGGAACCGCAGCACGGCCAGGGGTGGCGATGACCCGGTCAGTGAACGGCAGTTCACGGCCCGGGCCGGCGCCTTCGGCGCGCCGCCGGGCATGGCCCCGGCGCTGGCGCAGCCGCGACTCCTGCTGCGCCACCCACGGGTCAGCCAGCTCCTCGATCAGCTTGCCTAGACGCGAACGAGAGAGACCCGTGCAGATACGATGCGACAAGGCCGCGCGGGCCCATGGTGACGACACATCTTCATGATCTTGCGCGGCCCTCTGTCATCCCGGGACCGACACGCCAAGATCATCCCGTCACATCAGGCATCCTGCTATCGCGCACCAAGTCGTAACAACCCCACAGCCGACGACAGCGGCACCGACCCTACGGGGCGACCGCCGCTCACGACCTCCAGGCGCCCAGCGCCTGACCCCAGCGCAAGGGTCACGCCTCAACCGCCAACGCCGCGGCCACGGGACTTGACTGTGGGGATCGACCATACGGGCGTGTCTGAGACATCGTTGAGTCGGGCTGGTACGGTCTTGGAGTTTCCGAGAGGACGTATCGCTGTTGCATTCCGGTCGTCGTGGTGATGCGTGATCCTTGGGTATGAGTATGTTCAGTACTTTATGGTTCCTAAATAGCCCATAGTTCGACAGGACGGAGTGCGGCAAAATGACCGCAATGCAGTTGGCGACTCGATCCGTTCAAGGATTGATGAACAAGCATCTCGTGGACGAGCTGCTCTGGCAGAAGCTGGTCGCCCGAATCGAGAGAGACTCGCGACTGGACCGGCAACTGGCCGAACGAATCATGGACCAGGCTCTGGGCTTCCTCCGGCTAGTGTCCGCGAGCCCCGATCAGGCCTTCTCGCCGTCCCCTATGGTGGACATTGGCTGGCACACGTTGGTGCTTCATACGCGCGCCTATATGGCCTTTTGCTATGAGCACGCGGGTCGTTTCATCCATCACGAACCTACCGACGACGCGGGCAACCACGAGTCCGTTATCCGCACCGCTTCAGAAATGAGAGCTCGTGGGATCTCGGTTGACGAGGAGTTGTGGATCGGGTCGGCGCAATGCGGTTCCCACTGCCGTACATTGTGATGATCCAAGAGATCGGGTTGGACCAGCGTGTACCCCAATGACGCGCCGGTATCGAATGAAGGTCTGCGGCGCTCGGGACGCCTCCCGGATACAGGTGGACTGTCCGACAGGATCCGGTTGAGGAGTGAGGGTTTTCATCCGGCGATCTCGCGGGCTTGAAGGACGTGGATGGCTTTGGCGAGGTATCCGGCGCGCCAAGGCCAGCAGCGGAGCTTGCGCAGGATGTGCCAGGTTTGAGCTGGGCGTTGGCGCGTTCGCTGGGGGCACGCAGCCTGGCGTGCGCGCTTTTTGTGAGGGTGGCTTGTTCCGGCCCTTGTACGGGTGATGAGGTGCTGGCAGGCGCCGGTGTAGCCTTTGTCGGCGAGGACGGTTTAAACCGGCGGCGGCGAGCTGGCGCACGGTTCCCCAGATCCGGGGCGCGGTCAGGTGGTGGGCGCTGCCGGCAGGGCACCGGAGACCTGCAGGACCTTTCCGGCCGGGGACGCGATGACCTGCAGGTTCATTCCGTGCTTGCGGTGCTGCCCGAGTAGAACGGCCGGTCGGCGGTGACCCTGTCGACGGGATAAGGGTGCCATCGATCACCACGAACGCGTGCCTGGCCTTCGCGGCCCGCAGCGCCGCCCAGCTTCGGGGCGCGGGCCGCCAGCAGCCGCACGGCCTCGTTCACATGCCGCTAGGCAGTGACGGTGCCCACCCCGAACCCGGCTGCCAACCCGGCGAACGTCTCTCCCTTGCGCAGGTGCACCAAGACGAGCAGCGCCTGCCGGCCACGCGTCAGCTTGCGCCAGCACGAGCCGATCTGCTCGCGGTGGCGGCGGACCACTCCCGTCACGTAGGTGATGGTCTGGCGAGACAACGGCAGCGCGGTACGGCAGACAAGCATCGGAGCCCCTGGGCAGGCGAAGGGTTGTGGTGATCGCTTCATTTACCAGGGGCTTCACCAGGCCCCAAGCCGCCAGTACCGCGAGGCCGGGCAGGTGCGCCGTCAGGTGTTCGGCGACTGGCAGTCGCTGCTCGGCCCGGCCGCCGTCTTGCAACCGGGACTCCGTCCTACTGTGTTTAGAATCTGTTTTCGAAGGATCAGCATGGCCTGTTTGCGGACCTGCGCAAGATCAAATTGAGTGGCAGATCGAGTGGCAATTTGCGCTAGCGGGTGCCCGTCTGGGCCCTGCGAGTGCTGGCGCGAGCTTGTGTCTTTCCTGGTCAAGTGCCTGACCTGCGGTTACGGAACCTTACGGTGATCCATGGTAAGGAGAAGGTCTACGGTTCGATTCCGTAAGGGGGCTCCGCGAGGTCTTCACGTTTCGGTGAGGCCTATTTTCACGTTTGGGTCTGACATTCGGG
>OBLW0100004951.1_pt1 | contig 10050 bp, 8 predicted proteins | sample 1520161 | NCBI WGS metagenome assembly OBLW01 (sample SAMEA3539309, study PRJEB22396) | soil metagenome | biome: tundra; feature: field; material: soil | place: USA | collected 2010-05 | depth 0.15 m | reverse complement strand
CTTCGAAGATGGTGGCGAATTTCGGCACCACGAAGCCCAACAGGATGGAAATGGAAGCCAACCCGACCGTCGCGAGCAGGGCCGGGTAGATCATCGAGGAAATGATGTAGCCGCGCAGGTCATCGCGCGAGCGCTCGAAATCCGCCAGACGCTCGAAGACGCTGGCCAGAGCGCCGGACGCTTCGCCGGCCCGCACCATATTGATGTAGAGATCCGAGAAGTATTCCGGGTGCGAGGCCAGGCTATCCGCCAGCGCCTTGCCGCCCTTGAGGACGCGCAGCACGTCCAGCACGATGAAGCGGAAGGCGGGCTTTTCGGTCAATTCGGCGCCGATGGTCAGCGCACGGTCGAGCGGCACGCCGGCGTTGAGCAGGGTGGAGAGCTCCTGCGTGAAAAAAAGGACGTCGCGGCGGCGGCCCTTCCCGAACGACGGCAGCTTGATCTCGAAGGAGGCGCCCTTGGGCGCCGTCCCGACATACACCGGCGTGAGCCCTTGCGTGCGCAGCTCGCGGGCGACGATTTTCTCGTTATCGCCCGTCAGGCTGCCGCTGCGCATTTTGCCGTCGGCCGCCACCGCCCTGAAAAAGAAGGTCGCCATCAGAGAGCCGCCGCGCCGGCCGGCACAACCGGCGCTCCGCGAGATGCGAGGTTTGACACGTCCACCGCTCCTTGAGAATAGACGCGGGGCGGCGCCGGAAAGTCGGACGCCTGTAAGCATTCAGTGTAGCGAAGGCTGGGAACATCCGGCTGGGCATGCGGGTACGGGCCGCTCAGACGGAGCGGCCTGTAAGTGCGAAATGCGGAGCGGCCGCGAGCATGTGCCGGTCGTTGGTCCATATTTCACGTTCGCCTATATCTTGCGCGGTGACCAGGTGGACCGCATCGCCGGCGCGCAGGTAGACGCCCGGCGGGGCCGAACTCAGAAGCGAGGCCACTCTCCGCAATACCCGCCCGCTTACCGGGACCAGCGTCCAGACGCCTGCGTCCACATGCTCCAGAAAGGCTCGCACGAGTTCGCGAACCTGACCGGCGTCGAGGAAGCCCTCGCGCAGATGCCGGTGAAGCGCGCAGCTCACTTCGCCTAGTGACCAAGCCGACGAAACCAACGAACCTGCCCGGCGAATAGCGGTCCGTACAGCCGGCGAATCCGGCTCATTTACATAGAACTTCGCGACGTAGGCCGAGTCGAGATACATGCCCCTAGCGGTCCTCTTCCAGATACTTGCCGCTGTCTCCGGGAACCTGGGGAAAGAGCTTCCAGAAGCGCGACATATCCGGCAGCTTCGGTTTCGCCGGGGTCTTCGACAGAGGACGAAGCTCGGCGACCGGTTCGCCACGACTTTCAATAACGATAACCGCGCCATTCGTGGCATCACGGACCAGCTCCGAGGTACGAATGTGCAAGTCGCGAATCGAGGCCTTCTTCATGTGCTACAGTGTAGCACACCGGCTTCAGACTTCCAACTTCCACGGAGCGCGGTAGTCGAATTTCGTGAGTGAGGCGGCCTCGACCTGGCGGACGGAGAAGGTTTTCTCGTCGAGATCCACCCGGGTCTTGGCGCGCATGGCAACATTCGCCAGGAGGCAGGACGCGGTCGCGCGCACCAACCATTCGATCTCGGCGACCGGCGTGGCCCGAGTCTTGACGCACTCGAGGAAGTTCTTCCAATGGTCGCTCGCTTCCGGCGGCGTTCCAGGCGGCGTGCGCGGCGGATGGTACTCGACGGCCTCGACCTTGGAAGCCCGGCCGGACGGCGCCAGCCAGCACCCGCTGCGCGTCACCACCACGTAGGCCTCGGTCCCCAGAACGGCTGTTGCGCCGCCTTGGCCGAGCAAGGGAACCGGGCAACTCTGACGCAGCTCGTAGTTCATCATGAACTTCGGGTACTGGAATGCAGCCGCCATGGTGTCGGCGGTCTGCATATTGTCCTGGACCCAGAACCGGCCGCCCTGCGCGGTGACGGATTGCACCACCGGTTCACCCAAAAACTGGTGAATGGGATCGATGTAGTGGATGCCCCAATCGGTCATCTCCCCGCCGGCGTAATCCCAGAAGTAGCGGAAGGTGGGGAATTGCCTCTCGTCCACTCCCCAGCGGTTCTGATTGAACGGAACCTTGGGGGCGGGGCCGAGCCACATATCCCAATCGAGCCCATCAGGGATCGGAGCCCCGTCCGGCGGATTGCCCTTGCCGGCCTTGTTGGCCAAGCTAGTCGCCCACACCTTGCACCAAGTGATCTCCCCCAGCAGGCCCTTGTCGATGAACTCTTTAGCCTTCAAGAAGGTCGGCATAGTGCGCTGCATGTTGCCGCCCTGCACCACACGCTTATATTTGCGCGCGGCCGCCACCATCTGGGGGCCTTCGTCGAGCCGGGTGCAGGCGGGCTTTTCCACGTAGACGTCCTTGCCGGCCTTGCAGGCTTCCACCATCATGTAAGCGTGCCAGTGGTCGGGACTACTGATGCAGACGGCGTCGATGGACTTGTCGGCCAGGACCTCGCGGAAGTCCTTCACGGACTTCGCGTCGGACCCATACTTGGCGCGCACGGTGGCGGCGGCCTTCTCCAAGTGGGGTTGATAGCAATCGCACAGCGCAACCACCTGCGCCTGCGGAGCCAGCAGCGCGTTGTTCAAGTTGCCGGTTCCCTGCATCCCGAGGCCGATGTGGCCCAGGCTGATGCGGTCGTTGGCGCCTTTGACGTTGCCGGTGAACATGGCAGTCGTGAACGCGGCTCCCGCGTTTACCAGGAATTTCCTGCGATCCGTTTCCATTAGTGCTCCCTTCTTCGGCCTCCGTCGATCCAAACGGAGGGCCTCGCCGGAGTTCCATTTCGAACTTAAGGCTCCGAATTAGTATACACGCTAGCGCAGGAGTACGTCAGGCCGAGCCGCGAACGTAAGAGACCGTCCATGGGCTGCCGGCCCGCCAAAGGTGACGAAGACGCGGCTTGGCGGTGGGGCGGGCCTCAGGGCCTGCCCTCTTCGAGATGATCGTTATCGCCGTCGGGAGGGCAGGCCAGGAGGCCCGCCCCACTCGGAGCGTCTTCTGCGGAGCGGCGGAATGCGATAGCCGGCGCCCCATCAGCGAAGCATCTGTTGCTCGGCGGAAAGGCGGGCACGCCCGTGCCGCTTCACCTGCTCCGCGAGGTCGCGCATGGACTCCCGTGTGATAAGACGGCCCTCTCCACTGGCAAGTGAGGCTTCCGCCTCATCGACGGCTGCAAGGATCTCCGCGCGGGTGCGCTCGCGCTCCTCCCACAAGGAAAAAGCCTCCTTCACCGAGTCCTCCTCGCGCCGAAGCCGCCCGCTTTCGATAGCCTGGCGGACAAACGCTTCTTGGTCGGGGGTGAGTTGAACTTCCATTACGCTTAAGGTAAGGATTGTGGAACCGGCTGTCAAGCCGGTCCAATCACCGGAAAGGGTTCCGCACGGTCACCGAACCGTATCGCTGGCCGTCGTTGAGATCCTCGCTCCAAAGAACCCCGGACTCCATCTCGATGGCGCTGTTGATCACAAGCGCGTCCCACCAGGCGATCTTGTGACGGCGTTGCAACCGGCACGCGCGCAGGAGGCTATCGTGAGTGGGGCGGTGGATGGCCCAGACGCCGAAGTCCGCAATCACGGCTTCTGCTTCCTCGCTCTTCATGCCGAGCTTTCGCGTGGCAGCCGCGTAAAACTCGCTAAGCACCTGAAGGCTCAAGGTCCCGGTTCCAGCGTCCAGAAGGCGTTCAATTAAGGCTGCCGCCTTGGGGGCCTTCCCTGGGGCGTCTCGCGAATGCGCATAGACCAGGACGTTTGTGTCCACGAACTCAGCGTTCATGCAGCTCTTCGCGCGTCCAGTTAATGCGACCGCCCGTTCCACTCCAAGGCGGGTTGCGCATCCTGGCTAGAATCCGGCGCTTGGCGGCGGCCATCTCCTGCTCACGCTCCTCCCGCTCGATCAGGCTCCGGATGGCCTCCGTCATGAGCGCGGTCATGGACTGGTTCCGCTCCGCCGCATGGACCTTGAACCGGCGGAGCAGCGGTTCCGGCAGGCTCAACGTGACGTTGCGATGTTCCTTCACGTATTCTAGTGTATCACGCATTCACGTGACGATCGAGTCGGCTCGAACCCGCTTCCCCCTCACCGGGCGTGGAGCAAATCGATGACTTCCCGGCAGATTCGTAGGACCTCTTCGGGCTCATCGCCCTTTATCGGCCTTAACCGATGGTCTTCGTTGTTTCTGAGATCAGACTCCGTCGTCACCTTTTCTTGAACACCACCACGGCCAGCGGAGGGAGCGTCACGGCGATGCTGTTGGGGCGGTTGTGCTTGGGAATGGGGCGGGAGGAGACTAAGCCGCCGTTGCCCATGTTCGATCCGCCGAATAGCTCCGAATCGGTGTTCAGGACTTCTTCGTAAAAGCCCTCTTCCGGCACGCCGAATTCGTAGCCTTGCCGCGGCACGGGGGTGAAATTGCAGCAGAAGATCAGGGCGTCGGCGGGGTCTTCGGCGCGGCGGATGAAGGCGATGATCGAGTTCTCCCAATCGTGGAAGTCCAGCCACTCGAACCCCTCATAGTGGAAATCCACCTGGTAGAGAGCGGGGTTGGCGCGGTAGAAACGGTTCAGCTCGCGCGCCAGCGTTTGCAGCTTGCGGTGGCTATCGAACTCCAGCAGATCCCAGCGGATGCCGGTCCCGGAGTACCACTCTTCGCGCTGGCCGATCTCCTGGCCCATGAAGAGCAGTTTCTTGCCCGGATGGCCCCACATGTACGCCAGGAAGGCGCGCACGTTGGCGAACTGGCGCCATTCGTCGCCGGGCATTTTGTCGATCAGCGAACGCTTGCCGTGAACCACCTCGTCGTGCGAAACGGGCAGCAGGAAGTTCTCGGTAAAGGCGTAGAGCAAGCTAAACGTGATGTTGTTGTGGTGGAATTTGCGGTAGACCGGATCCTGCGCGAAGTAATCCAGCATGTCGTGCATCCAGCCCATGTTCCACTTCATGGTGAAACCCAGGCCGTTGAGATACACGGGCTTGGAGACTCCCGGAAACGCGGTCGATTCCTCGGCCACGGTGAACGCGCCGGGGACCTTATGCGCCAGCTCGTTAAAGCGCCGAAGGAAATCGATGGCCTCCAGGTTCTCGTTTCCACCGAACTGGTTGGGGACCCATTCGCCGGGCTTGCGCGAGTAATCGAGATACAACATGGAAGCCACGGCGTCCACGCGCAGGCTGTCGATATGGTACTCCTTCAGCCAGAAGAGCCCGTTGGAAATGAGGAACGTGCGCACTTCGTTGCGGCCGTAATTGAAGACCAGCGTGCCCCATTCGAGGTGCTCGCCTTTGCGGGGGTCGGCGTGCTCGTAGAGCGCGGTGCCGTCGAAGAACACCAGGCCGTGGGCGTCCTTGGGAAAATGCGCGGGCACCCAATCGACAATCACGCCGATCCCGGCCTGGTGGCAGCAATCCACGAAGTATTTGAAATCGTCGGGCGTGCCGAAGCGCGAGGTGGGAGCGAAATAGCCGATCACCTGGTATCCCCACGAACCGGAGAACGGGTGCTCCATGATGGGCAGCAGCTCGATGTGGGTGTAACCCATCAGCTTGACGTATTCCACCAGCTTGACGGCCAACTCTCGATAGGTAAGAGGCTCGCCGCGCGGACCGCGGAGCCAGGATTCCAGGTGGACTTCGTAGATGGCCACGGGAGATTTCAGCCAGTCGGTTTTGGCGCGCGTCTCCATCCAGGCTGAATCGCCCCACTGGTATTGGGTGATGTCCCAAACCACCGAAGCGGATTTCGGCGGCGTCTCGCAGTAGAAGGCGTACGGGTCGGCCTTGAGCTGCCGGTACCCCAACAGGCGCGAACGAATGTAGTACTTGTAGGCGGTTCCCGCCTCCAGGCCGGGGATGAAAAGCTCCCAGATGCCGCCGTTGCGCAGGCGCATGGGGTGGCGGCGGGTGTCCCAATCGTTGAACTCGCCGGTTACGGTGGCGCACTCGGCATTCGGCGCCCAAACGGCGAAGCGCACGCCGCGCACGCCATCCACCTCCACAACGTGGGCGCCGAGGGACAGGTAAGCCTCATGGAGCGTGCCTTCGGTGTGCAGGTAGAGATCGGAATCGGAGATGAGCGGGCCGAAGCGGTAGGGGTCCTCCATCTCGATGCGCCGGCCATCCCACAGCAGCGCTCGAATCAAGTAGCGTTGCGGGCTGCCTTTGAGCGAGGCGCAGAAAAAGCCCTGCTCGTTCTGTTTGGACATGGGGTAAGGCTGCTGGCCGATCAGCACGTCGGCCGATTCGGCTTGCGGCAGGAACGCGCGCACTTCCCAGCGGCCTTGCGACTGCTTTTTCCTGACGCCGTGCGGCCCCAGAACGCGAAACGCGTCGCCGTGGTAGCCGCCGACTATGGCATCGATATCTTCGCCGGTCATGTATCCTGGCTATCAGTATGGCCGATTTCCTGGCGGAAATGCCCAAAGCGGAGCTGCATTTGCATCTGGAGGGCGCCGTGGAGCCGGAGACTCTGCACGAATTGGACCCCGCCACGCCCGTGGAGGAGTTGCGCGCGCTGTACGATTACGGCGATTTCGACGGTTTTTTGAAGGCTTTCGGCGCGGTGGGAAAGCGGCTGCGGACGCCCGAAGACTACGGACGAGTCACCCGCCGCCTGCTGGCGCGCCTGGAAGAGCAGAACGTGCGCTACGCGGAGATCACGCTGGCGGCGGGCGTGGTCCTGTGGAAGGGCCAGGAGTTTGGGCCGATTTTCGAGGCGGTGCGGGAGGCCGCCGCCGGTTCGCGGCTGGAGGTCCGCTGGATTCTGGACGCGGTCCGCCAGTTCGGGGTGGAGCAGGCGATGCAGGTGGCGGAACTTGCAGCGGATCGGGCGGGCGCGGGCGTGGTGGCGTTTGGCATCGGCGGCAGCGAAGAGCGCGGGCCCGCCGAGTGGTTTTCCGAAGTCTTCGCCTTCGCCAAACGCGCGGGCTTGCGGCTCACGGCGCATGCCGGCGAAAGCATGGGGCCGGAATCGGTCTGGGCGGCGCTACGCCTGGGCGCCGAGCGCATTGGTCACGGCATTGCCGCCGCCGAAGACCCGGCGTTGATGCGTCACCTCCGCGAAAACGACGTCCCGCTCGAAATCTGCATCACCAGCAACGTGGCGACGGGCGTGGTGAAGCGCCTGGAGGACCACCCCATCCGGCGCCTTTACGACGCCGGCGTACCCATCACCCTGAACACGGACGACCCGGCCATGTTCGGTTGCACGCTGGCGGACGAATACCGGCTGGCCGCGCGGCAATTCGGCTTTAGCGAGGCGGAACTGCGGGGGATCGCCGAAAACGGCTTCCGCTATGCGTTTGCGCAAGGGCGTGGCGGCCGCAACTTACGCCATCCAGCCGGTTTAACATAGTTAGAGGGGTCGCGGGATGCGTAGGAAAGCAGTTGCCGGGTTGCTGGCCGGTCTTTGCCTGATGCCGGGTTGGGGCGCGGCTACATTCTCCAAACGGATTACCCCGGACCAAAGGGTCCAACAGGCGCTCAACCGCTTGACCTTCGGGCCGCGGCCGGGAGACGCGGAACGCGTGAAATCGTTGGGGCTCAAGAAGTGGATCGACCTCCAACTCCACCCCGAGCGCATCCCCGTCGACCCGACCCTCGAAGCCAAGCTGAAAACGCTCGACACGCTCACTATGACCGGCGAGGAGTTGGTCGCCAACTATCCTTCGCCGCAGGTAGCCAAGCTAATGGTCAATGGCCAGCTTCCTTTGCCCACCGACCCCGACCGCCGCATGATGATCCGCAAAATTGTGGACCGTCTCGACCGCGCGCAGGGCCAGCCGGCCCGGGCTCCACTCACCCCCGCCGATCTGTTCACGCCGGCGGAGCTTCGGACGCTGCGTACCGGGACGCCGCAACAACGCCTGGCGTTCTTCAACGCCCTGCCGGCGGAAAAGCAGGACCAGGCGATCGAGGCGCTGCCCGGGGTGCGGCAGGCTCTGTACGATGGCGCGCCGACGGAGCTGCGCCGCCGCATCGAATTATCCGCCGGTCCCGCCCAGGTGGTAGCGCGCGACCTGATGGAAGGCAAGATGCTCCGCGCCATCTACAGCAGCCGCCAACTCGAGGAAGTGCTCACCGATTTCTGGTTCAATCACTTTAACGTCTACCTCGACAAGGGCGCGGACCACTACCTGGTCACGGAATACGAGCGCGACGTCATTCGCCAGCACGTGCTGGGGAAGTTCAAAGACCTTCTGGAAGCCACGGCCAAGAGCCCGGCCATGCTGTTTTATTTAGATAACTGGCAATCCGTCGGCCCCGGCGTTTCGCAGGCGCGCGCCGCCAACCAGATTCGGCGCGGCCTCAACGAGAACTACGGCCGAGAGCTGCTGGAGCTGCACACTCTCGGCGTGGACGGCGGCTATTCCCAAAAGGACGTCACCGAAGTAGCGCGCTGCTTCACCGGCTGGACCATCCTGCAGCCGCAGCGCGGCGGCGATTTCGTATTCAACGCGCGAGCCCACGATAACGGCGAAAAAGTGGTGCTCGGCGTGAAGATCCCCGCCGGCGGCGGCATGGCGGACGGTGAAAAGGTGTTGGACATCCTAGCGCATCATCCTTCCACCGCGCATTTCATATCCAGGGAGCTGGCCCAGCGCTTCGTGGCGGACGATCCTCCCGCCGCTCTGGTAAATCGCATGGCCCGGACGTTTCTCAACACCGGTGGCGATCTGCGCGAGGTCATGAAAACCATGCTGGCCTCCAGGGAATTCTGGAGTGTGGACGCGTACCGCACGAAGATGAAATCGCCGCTGGAGTTTGTGGCGAGCTCCGTGCGCGCCGAGGACGGCCAGGTGGACTACGCCTTGGGACTGGCCAACCAGGTGGCCCAGCTCGGCGAGCCGCTGTACCGCAAGCAGGAGACGACGGGCTACTCCAATTCCAGCAAAGAGTGGGTGAACACCGCGGGACTGTTGGCGCGCATGAATTTCGCGCTGCAATTGGGGGATAACCGGGCGCCGGGCGTGAAAGCCGGCGCTGCGAACATCGCCGGCATTGAACTGGGCTCGCCGGAGTTTCAGAAGCACTAAGGGTATGCACATGACGAATCGTCGCATTTTTCTTCGTAATTCGGCCTTGGCCATGGTGGGAGCCGGCGCCGCGCCGCTGTGGCTGCAACGCGCCCTCTACGCCGCCGACGCTCCCAACCCGCGCAAGAAGATTCTGGTCGCCATCTTCCAGCGCGGCGCGGCCGATGGCCTGAACGTGGTCGTACCGCACGGCGAGAAGGCCTACTACGATCTCCGTCCGACTCTCTCGGTGCCCCGCCCGTCCTCATCGGGCGAGAAACGCGAAGACGCCGCCATCGATCTGGACGGTTTCTTCGGCCTGCACCCATCGCTGGCCCCGCTCAAGCCGCTATTCGACCAGGGTCACCTGGCGATCGTCGACGCGGTTGGCTCACCCGACCCCACGCGCTCGCATTTCGACGCGCAGGACTACATGGAATCGGGCACGCCTGGATTGAAGGCCACCGCCAGCGGCTGGATGAACCGCGCGCTGCCCGTGATCGAAGGTAAGGTTTCGCCCGTCCGCGCGGTGGCGCTGGGGCCGGTCCTGCCGCGCGCGATGAGCGGCGAGCGGCCGGCCGTCGCTTTGCAAACCCTGGCAGGCTTCCAGGTGCGCGACGCCAGGGCCGCTCAGGAGTTCGAACGGCTTTACGCAGCGGCGCAAGATCCGGTCTTGGGCGGCGTGGGCCGGGAAACCTTCGAAGCGGTCGCCATGCTGCAATCCATCCAGAAGCAGGCCTATGTTCCCGCCGCCGGCGCCGACTATCCGCGCGGCCGCTTCGGCGACAGCCTCCGGCAGATCGCCCAACTGATCAAGGCCGACGTGGGCATGGAGATGGCCTTCGCCGATATTGGCGGCTGGGACCACCACGTCAATGAAATGGGCCAGCGCGCCTCTGAAGGCCAGCTTCCCAACCTGCTGCGCGAGTTCGGCCAGGCCTTGGCCGCCTTCTGGCAGGACATGGGCGACCGCATGGCCGACGTGGCCCTGGTCAC
>OBLW0100004950.1_pt1 | contig 10052 bp, 7 predicted proteins | sample 1520161 | NCBI WGS metagenome assembly OBLW01 (sample SAMEA3539309, study PRJEB22396) | soil metagenome | biome: tundra; feature: field; material: soil | place: USA | collected 2010-05 | depth 0.15 m | reverse complement strand
ATGCCTACGACCACAAACAAGGATTACTACGCCAAGCTCGGCGTGAAAAAGACGGCCACGGCGGAGGAGATTCGCAAAGCCTTCCGCAAGCTTGCGCGCAAATATCACCCGGACGTGAATCCGGGGGACAAGAAGGCTGAGGAGAAGTTCAAGGAAATCTCCGAGGCAAACGATGTTTTGAGCGACGAGAAGAAGCGCAAGGTTTACGACCAGGTGGGGTTCTACTCCGACCAGATCGACCCGGAACATGCTGCAGCCTATGCGCGGCAACAGGGCGGCGGGCAGCGCGCGCCGGTGGACTTTGACGGATTCGACTTTTCCGGCTTTCAGAGCGGGCCGGGGCACCAGCCAGGCGCGCAGGCAGGGGCGGGCTCGGCGTCGTGGGGCAGCTTCAAAGACATCTTTTCCGGCATCTTTACGGGCGGCCAGCAGCCGATGCGGGCACAGGGGCCGCAGCCCGGCACCGACCTTGAATACCAGGCCACGGTGGACTTCTGGACGGCGATCCGGGGCGGGCAGGCGCGCATCCAGATCAATCGGCATGAGACTTGCCCGACGTGCCACGGGCAAACGAATAACGGCGGCCAGATGCAGTGCCCGGAGTGCAACGGCACGGGCCACGTAACGCAGATGGGCGGCCGCATGAAGTTCAACATTCCCTGCCCGCGGTGCAATGGCACGGGACGCACGTCGAACACCTGCCCAACCTGCCACGGCGAGGGCGTCGTGGCCAAGTCCGAGTCGGTTGAGTTCCGCATCAAGCCGGGCACACGCGATGGGCAGCGCATCCGTTTGCAGGGCAAGGGCAACGCGGGAATCAACGGCGGCGCTCCCGGCGACCTGTTCCTGATTGTGCGCACTGGGACACATCCAGTATTTACGCGGGTGGGCGACGATATTCACCTGACTGTACCGGTGACCGTGCCCGAGGCCTCCCTGGGCGCAAAGGTGGACGTGCCCACCATTGACGGCCGTGCGCATTTGAAGATTCCTCCCGGCACACAGAGCGGACAAAAACTGCGCTTGCGGGAGCGAGGTGTCGAGAATGCGGGGCGGCCGGAACAGCGCGGCGACCAGATTGTGACCGTCGAGGTGGTGGTGCCGACATTGCAGGACGAGCGCAGCCGCGAGATTATGCGCGAGTTGGCGAAGCTGAACAACCAGGACCCGCGGGCGGCGCTGTTTGACAAGCTGTGATGAGGCAGGGACTAGGGGTTAGGGACTGGGGATTAGGGAAACCCCATGGCCACAAAACGTAAGTCCAAAGGCGCGTACATGATTTCGGCGGTGGCCGAGATGTACGAGATTCACCCGCAGACGCTGCGCCTTTATGAGCGCGAAGGGCTGTTGAAGCCCTCGCGCACTGAGGGCAACACCCGCCTCTACACCGATGAAGACCTGGAGCGGCTGGAGTTCATCCTCAATCTCGCCCGCGACCTCGGCGTGAACATCGCGGGCATCGCCATCATCCTGCAGATGCGGGAGCGGATGGAGGAGATGAACCGCCAGATGCAGAGCTTCGTCGAATACGTGCGCACGGAGATGCTCGCACACTTCCAGCAAGCCGCGCCGGGATCTGCCGGGGCGATTGTGCCCATGCGCAAGCCGGGGGTTGTTGCACGGCAGGCTGCATCGCGCAAATCGTAAAAGTCACAGGACCTGCGCGCCTCGACTCGCTCCAGCCGGATATGCTGGAACTGCATGTCGTACGTTCTTCTTGCATTGGCCGTCTTCGGTTTGATCACCTCCACGGTGTTTGCCGGCATGGTGCTGGCGGCCATCCCCGGCTATTGGCGTGAGCGCCGCCAGGCATTGGCCCAACTCCAGATACGGCCTGGCTATACTCCTCCGCTGACCCTGCTGAAGCCGCTGCACGGAGCAGAGCCGGGGCTTGAGGCGAATCTGGCTACCTTCTTCGAGCAGGATTTTCCGGGGTACGAGATCCTTTTTTGCGCCCGTTCGGCAGGGGACGCGGGGCTGAATATCGCGCGAGAGGTAGCCCTGCGTTACCCGCAGATCCCTGCCAAATTCCTGTGGACCAGCGGCCAGCCGCACTATATCAACGACAAAGTAATCTCCATGGAGAAGATGGAGGCTGAGGCAGCCCACCAAATTCTGGTCATCAGCGACAGCGACGTGCGTGTTACGCCCGACTACTTGCGCGCCGTGGCGGCGCCCTTTGCCGATGAGCGGGTGGGGGCAATGACGTGTCCCTATCGCGGCGTGGCGGCCGAGGGTGGATTGTGGGCGAGGCTTGAGGCTGTTGGCATGAGTGTGGAAATGACCTCAGGCGTCTTGGTGGCTCGAGCAATGGAGGGAATGCAGTTCACGCTGGGGCCAACGATGGCCTTCCGCCGCGAGGCGATCCGGCGGATGGGCGGTTTCAAGGTGACGGCCGACTACTGCGCCGATGATTTCGTATTGGGCAACGAGACATTCAAGCTGGGCCAGAAAGTAGTGCTGAGCCACCACGCGATCGACCACATGGTCATCAACTCCAGCCTGATTTCTTCGCTCAAACACCAGGTGCGCTGGATGAAGTCGACGCGGTTTTCGCGACCTAAGGGACATTTTGGCACCGCGCTCACCTTCAGCCTGCCTTTTGGCGTGCTGGCCTGGGTAGCAGCGGCGGCGCTTGGCCACCCGTTGTTGGGGCTTTCGCTGTTCGGCTGGAGCGTGGCGACGCGGCTGGCGCTTTCTGTTGGGGTGGGCCGGCTGGTCGTCCGCGATCGCAGTTGGTTCGGGTTGCTGGTGCTTTATCCAGTGCGCGATTTGATGGGGTTCGGATTCTGGGCGGCCAGTTATCTGGGCAGCCGGATCCTGTGGCGCGGGCGGGTCTTTCAACTGCTGGCTGGGGGAAAGATGCGGGCAACGGAATAGGATGCAGAGGTTCGTGGTCTCCCACCCTTGCGACAGAAAAGAGTCGCAAGGATGGGGCACCCGGCATATTTGTTCTGCCGGAGGCGACGTGGCTGAAGCCGCGCCCTTTCGAGACGAAGATTCTACTTCAAAGGCCGGTCGGTCCACAGGGCTTTGTCGGCGATGGACTGGACCGGGTAGAGACGGCCGGCAAGCAATTGCTCGGCTTTTGGCTGGTTCACGTCCTGGGCAAAAAGCCATTTGCGCTCGCCGGTTCCCCAGACCTTGGCAAGCTCGCCTTCACTGAGGAAGATGTTTGGAGCGTCGGGGTAGCACGATCCCCAAAGCAGGGTTGAGCCCTCGCCATGCTGGCCGCAGCGCTGAACCACCATCAGCGCAGGCTTGCTGTGGAAGAAGCTGTGCGTATAGAAGATGACCGACGAAGCGGCAGACTGTTCGCCGAAGACAATAAACGAGTCGGCGGGAGTGCCCTTTTGGATGATGGTGTCGGCAAGTCTCTTGGAACCGAGCATGGGGTCGAAGCGGGCGAAAGCAATGTGCGCGGCGACGAGGAAAACCGACGCGGTGAGGGCGACGCTGACGGTGGCGGCCAGGTGTTTTCGCTTGAGGCGCATCAGCCAGCCCAGGGCCGGGCCGATGAGCAATGTCACCGCGGCCAGAGCCGCGGGCAGGCGCAGCGCGGCAAATGAGGCGCCGGTAAGGTCGAAAAAGTGGGACATCGACAGGGTGTAGTCCCCGACGCCACGGTGCGCGAGCAGGGTGCCAATGTCTGTGACAAACGGCAGGTTGCGGGAGTCCCAGAGTCCCCAGGCTAAAGTCGCGGCTGCCAAAACACCCACAACAGCAAAAACCGCCTGTGCGCCTGTGAGCCAGGCCGTGGAAAGGCTCGGTCTTTCTCCATTCGCAATTCGATTTTCCTCGATGCCGGCCACGACGCCCGCAATCAGGATGAACAGTGGCGGCCAGACAGGAAATGTGTAGTACTCCTGGTTGGTGGAGATGGAGAAGAAAAGCAGCGAGAACGCGGAGAAAAGGCTCAACAGCCAGATGGTCCGTACGCGAAACTTGATCCGTAAGACGTAACTGGCCACCTCTTCCCTGGCGGCGCTGTCAAGATAGAAGTCAACTGTCTGGCCGACGTTGGGCCGCAGGTGCTGCAGCCAGGTGTGCCGGGTCTTCCACGCAACAACCACAACTGCGGGCAGAAACAAGCTCCACGGGAAAAGCCAGACCAGGTGAAGGAGCCAATAGGCAAAGAACGGCAGCTTGTTGTAGTCGTGCGGGTAGCGCTGGCCGAAAAAGCGCAAAAAATGCTCGTTGACGAAGTAGAAGTACCAGAAGCCGTGGACATTGCCGATGGTAGGATGGTTGCCGACGGGATGGCCCTGGTCACGATTGGCGAGGCCGCACAGGATGTGCCACGGAGCGGCAATGGCCAGAAAAAGCAGCAGGCCGGAGACGGGCTTCAACTTGCGCCAGCGCCGCCATTGGCCGGTGAGCAGCAGGTAGGGGATGGCAGCGCCGATAAAGAAGACCGGGGCGATGAAGCCCTTGGTGAGCAGGGCCAGCGCAACGCCGGCCCACATCCAGTAGAAGCGCGCGGGCCGCTCCAATTCCAGGCCGGTTATGAGAGCGTAGAGGGCAATCAGCAGAAAAAGGGCCAATATCGCTTCGGGAATGATGAAGCGGGTAAAGAGAAACGGTCCGATCGAGGTGAGCACTCCCAGACCGGCGTACAGCCCTGCGCGGGGACCCCATGCGCGCCTCGCCCAAAGCCACGACAGCCAGACGAGGCCCAGCATGGCCAGCGCATTGGGCAAGTGAGTGGCAAAAGTGTTTTCGCCGAAGATTATGTAGCTGCCGGCCACCAGCCAGTAGGGCAGTGGCGGCTTCTCGATATAGCGGATGCCGTTGATTTTGCAGGTGACCCAGTCGCCGGTCTCGGCGACGGTTTGCGCGGCCTGGGCGTGGGCGGCGTCCACGTCGTCCATCAAGGGCGGATTGAACAGAGAGGCAAACTGTACGGCGGCGAATATGGCCGCAAACAGTACCCAGGTTGCCAATGTGGAAGGCCCGATCTTCGGGCGGGCGTATGTCGTGGCTTCGTCTGTCATCGCTTTGATTGCTGTCAAGACAAGGATAACAGCCGTGGTTTATGGAGGGCTGCGCCGAATGCTTTGCGCAGGGGGCGGACTAAGGGTCCTGCGGGCAACTGGCGCAGTCGTGTATGTTGGCCGGAGGGCCTGATTTCGATTACGGAGAGTGCCGCCGAACCCTATGCCTACGATTGCCGCCATCGATATCGGTTCCAATTCCTGCAGGCTGAAGATCGCCAAGATTGTGGCGCACCAGTTGAGGACGCTGCACGAGGATCGCGAGGTCACGCGGCTGGGGGGCAGTGTCTTCGAGTGCGGGCTGGTGTCGCCTGAGGCTATGGCGGCTACGCTCCGGGCGCTGAAGCGCTTTCAGCGAGCGGTGCAGACGCACGGTGTGGACCAGATTCGGGTGGTGGCTACGTCGGCCATGCGCGACGCCCGCAATGCCCCTGCCTTTCAGGCGTGGGTGAAGGCGGAAACCGGCTGGAACATGGAGATCATCTCGGGACTGGAGGAAGGCCGGCTGATCCACCTGGGCGTAATCGGAGGCGAGCCGCGGACGGCGGGGCGTGTACTCATGGTGGACCTGGGCGGCGGCAGTTGCGAGATCACACTCTCGGAGCGCAGTCGCATCAAGGAGACGATCAGCCTGCCGCTGGGAGCCGTGCGCTTGACCGGGGAGTTTTTGCAGTCTGACCCGGCAGCTCAAGAGGAATTGACCCGGATGCGGCATCTTATCGCGCGCGAGCTAAGGCGGGCGCAGCGGAAGATTCAGCCTGTAAATGTGCCCCTGGTGATCGGGACGTCGGGCACGGCTGCGGCTCTGAGTGACGCCATTGGGGCTGCGGGTGCGGGCAAGGCGTCGGCGAGGACCTCCAGGAAGTCCACCACCGCGACTCGCGCCGGGATTGTCAGCACTCGCGAAGTGCGGAAGCTGGCGGCGAGCCTTGCCAGGATGACCTTGGTTGAGCGCGAAGCGGTGCCGGGGATCGGGCCGCGCCGCGCGGAGATTATCGTCGCCGGCGCCAGCGTGTTCGCCGAACTGCTGGAGAGCTTTGGACTGCCTGGGTTCCGCTACTCCCCGCTGGGATTGCGCGACGGCATCCTGGCCCAGATGCTGGCCGCGCAGGACGCCCGCGCCAAGGTGCATCGGGAGTTCGAGCACGAGCGCTGGGAGAGCGTGCTGGCTACGGCGCGGCGCTACGGCGTCAATCCCAAAGAGGCCGAGCCGGTGCGCTCGCACGCCGTGCAATTGTTCCGCGAACTGAAGGCGCTGCACCAATTGCCGCCGGAGTACGAAAGCTGGCTGGCCGCCGCGGCCATCCTGCGCGACACGGGCAAATACATCAACCACCAAGGGCACCACCGGCACGCGCAATACATCGTTTCGAGTTCCGAAATCTACGGCTATACGCAACTGCAGCGGACGGTGGTTTCGGCCATCGCGCGCTACCTGGGCAAGAGCCGGCCGCAGCCGGGGGACCGCGCCATGCGCAACATTCCCGCCGAGGAGCACCAGCATGTGCATCGGGCGGTGGTGTTGCTTCGGCTGGCCGTTGCGCTCAACCAGGACCGCGCCAGCGACGTGCTGCGCGTGGCGGCGAAGGTGTATCCGAAGCGGATTTACCTTGAGATCAAGCCGGGACGGACCGGGGCGGAGCTCGAGCTGTGGTCGCTACGCAAAGAGGCGGATTATTTCCGCGAGGTCTTCGGGCGCGAGCTTTTTGCCACGCTGGCATAGATTGACCGGGCCATGCGCGGATCGATAAGCCATTGCAAAAGCGGTGGATGCTTGGTCATATCGACGCGGGCCACGGAGCCCTTCCGCATGCGCACGCCGGCCCCGCCGTTGCCCGTAATCACCCGGCCGAGAAACTGGAAGAGGTTGGGATTGTGGCCCACGGCCAGCACTCCCTCGCATTCGGCATAAGTGGACAGCATGTGCTGGAAGTCGGCGTAGTCCGCGTCGGGCGCGAGGGCCGGGCTGATCTCCACCTTGGCGTCGTAGCCCAGTTCGGTGCCCACAAACTGCGCCGTCTGCAGGGCGCGCTTCAGCGGGCTGGAGACGATTACGTCCACCTGCACCTTGAGCGCGCTCAGCAGGCGCGCCATCAACATGCATTGGTCTTTGCCTTCTTTGATGAGCGCGCGCTTGGCGTCGAGAGTCGGATTTCCCCTGGGCAATCCGGCATTGGCGTGGCGCATGAGATAAAGGTTCATTCGAGTGAGTCCGGAGGGAGGCTTGTTGCGGCCGGCGCGTTCCGTGACGTTCGATATTAACACGTTTGTAATGGTTCGACAGGTGTTAAAAGCACTTCCCTGCCCGGCTGCCTGCGTGTTCCCTCAGCAGTTCGTTCCCTTCGCTTAAGAAGGCATCCGGGGCGTGAAATCTTCAATAATTCATGCAAAAAAGCGTGCTTTTGGGCTCAAAAGAGGCCAAAATCTGGCGGTATTCATTAGTATGTAAAAATTGCAAATTATTCATTCCGTGATAGTTACTTTGACATGCAGGCCGCAAAAGTAGCAAACAAAGGTGGAGGGGGTGGGGGTCCGCCCGGAAAAGTGAGTTTCGCGGCGTGTTTTGACCATTGTGGAGTCTCCTAAGAATAGTGTGCGCCGGATGAGCCTAATTTTCTGCAAAATTTCAGGTCAAGGTTTGTTGGTTCCCAGGTCTCAGAATCGAGACCTGGGGCACCCGGGGTTTGTTGGTTCCCAGGCACCCGGCACCCGGGGTTTGTAGGCCACCCACCCTTGCGTAGAAAAAACGCAAGGATGGGGCACCCTGCGGAAAGTGGCCTGAATGAAGGAGAAATTGCGAAAAACGGCGCGTTTTTGGTCAAAATCGGCGGAAAAGCACGAACCTGGAAGTTACCTAGAATCAATTACTTATGCTTCACGTGCGTTGATTATAATGGGGTTACGGGTGGACTATTTTGCCTATAAATATCCGATTCATTGATTGGCGGCACGCTTCGGCTGCGGCCTAATGGGCGCTATACCATCAGCACCAAAAACCAACCGTTCAGCCCCGCGATAAGGATGGCTACGGACCAAGCCGCCACTTTCAACCAGCGGGGGTTCACGAATTCGCCCATGGTTTTGCGGCTGCTGGTGAACAGAACCAGTGGAATGACGGCGAAACTCAATTGCAGGGAGAGAATCACCTGGCTCAGCAGCAACAGCTTTTCGGTGCCTCGCTCGCCGGTGATGGCGACCACGATGATGGTGGGGATGATGGCGATGGTGCGGGTGATGAGGCGCCGCAGCCAGGCGGAGACCTTGAGGTGGACGAATCCTTCCATGACTACCTGGCCGGCCAGGGTGCCGGTGATCGAAGAGTTCTGTCCGGAGGCCAGCAGGGCGATGGCAAAGAGGGTGCTCGCTCCGACCGCGCCCACCAGAGGGCTTAGCAACTTGTAGGCATCCTGAATCGCCGCGACTTCGAAATGGCCGCTGCGATGAAACACCGCCGCGGCAACGATGAGAATGGCCGCGTTCACGAAGAGGGCGAGGGTCAGGGCCAGGTGAGAATCCAGGCTGGCCATGAAGATGGCTTCGCGCTTGCCTTCGGGGGTGCGCTTGTAGCGACGGCTCTGCACGATGGAAGAGTGCAGGTAAAGGTTGTGCGGCATTACGGTGGCGCCCAGCATTCCGATGGCGATGAACATCATGCCGGGGTTGGTGAAGATCTGCGGCGAGGGTACGAGCAGGTGCTTGAATGCAGGCCAGTACTCGGGCTTGGAGAGGAACATCTGTATTCCGAACATGGCCACAATGGTGCCGATGAGCGCAATCACCAACGCCTCAACGTAGCGGAAGCCCCAGCGCTGCAACAGCAGGATGAGCAGCACATCGAGGCCGGTGATGAGGACGCCGTAAAAAAGCGGGATGTGGAAGAGAAGCTGGAGGGCAATGGCCGAACCGATGACTTCGGCCAGGTCGCAGGCGGCAATGGCCACCTCGGCGAAGATCCACAGGACAAAGCTGACCTTGGGGCCGTATCGCTCGTGACAGAGTTGCGCCAGATCCCGCTCTGTGGCCACGCCAAGCCTGAGGCTCAGGCTTTGCAGCAGAATCGCCATCAGGTTGGAGGCCATGATGACGAACAGCAGCGTGTAGCCGTACCGCGAGCCGCCGGCGATGTCAGTGGCCCAGTTGCCGGGATCCATGTAGCCGACCGAGATGAGGAAGCCGGGACCGATGAAGCCCGCCAGCCGCCGCCAGAAATTGGGCGACCGGGAAACATGAACGCTGGAATGCACCTCCGGCAGAGAAGGCTCGATGAGCGCCATGTTTGTTTCGATTCCGGTAGCCATAGGAGAAGGTCGTCGCAAGTACGCAAGACCAGTATGCCACACCTGGTTAATTATGGTTAACAAGTTTTCTTATGTTTAATTACCATCAAAATTCAGGGCGCAGCCAGATGGCTTCGGCGGCGGGGCGGCCGAGGATGGAGGCGCCCGCAGGTAGCTCAATCGAAACGGTCTGGTCGTAGTTCTGGCTGACGACGCGGAGGGTTTCGTTGGGCCCGATGCCTGCGCCGTGCAGAAAAAGCAGCAGCTTGGGGTCGCGTTCGTGCAGGCTGACGACGGTGTAGCGTTCTCCTGCCTTGGCCTCAGAGAGCGGAATTTCGCCACGGCTTTTGCGCTCGGCCGGGCTCTCGGGCAGCACAAAATTGCCGTGCGGACAGGCCCCGCCGGCACCCAGTTTGTCCTTGAGTTTGGTTTCGAAGGCTGGGGAGACGGCGTGCTCGAGGCGCTCGGCCTCTTCGTGGATTTCGTACCACTCCATGCCGAAGATCTCGCTCAACATGCGTTCGATGAGGTGGTGGCGGAGGGCGGTGCGGTAGGCGGTCTCGCGGCCGGTCGGGGTGAGCCGCACAATGCCGTCCGTGCGCACCTCGACGTACCCATCTCGCTTGAGCCGCTTGAGGGCCATGGTGACCGCCGGCGCGGAAACCTCGAGCCAATGGGCAAGGGTCGCAGGAATGACCTGATTCCCTTCCGCCTCAGCCTCGAGGATGGCCTTCAAATAGTTTTCTTTGGATACGTAGATGGCGTCTTTCATCGGGGCACA
>OBLW0100004949.1_pt1 | contig 10054 bp, 11 predicted proteins | sample 1520161 | NCBI WGS metagenome assembly OBLW01 (sample SAMEA3539309, study PRJEB22396) | soil metagenome | biome: tundra; feature: field; material: soil | place: USA | collected 2010-05 | depth 0.15 m | reverse complement strand
CTGAACTACGATCCTGATCAGTTGCAGGTGATCAACGTGTCGAATGGCGGGTTCTTGTCGCAGGATGGTCAGATCGTTACCGTCGCTCACCGTGAAGATCCACTAACAGGCACCATGCAGATTACGGCATCGAGGCCTCCGGGGGCGGGAGGGGTTTCGGGTCAAGGCGCGGTTGTAACCCTGACCTTTATGGCGAAGTCGCCCGGCCAGTCGGCCCTGACGATAACCCGAGGCGGAGCTAGAGATCCGGCCATGCAACCGATTGCAATGACGGGGGCGCAAGCGGCGATTACGATTCAGTAAACATGTTGAATGTGACGGGGGACCCTGACCGTTCGGCGGTTCCGATCGAATCAATGGTTCGATTCGCCGGTACTTCCAGGGCATCTAATTCAAATGAGCCAATTGACTCACGATCGAGATACCCAGAGGCGCAAGCGACGCCTCGAGCGCGGATTTACGCTGATCGAGTTGATTGTTGCGACCGCAATTTTGGCCATCCTCGTCGGAATGGCAGTGCCCCTCGCGAAGAACACCGTCAAGCGCGAACGTGAGCGTGAGCTACGCTACGATCTCTGGATGGTCCGCGACGCGATCGACCGCTACAAAGACGCGGCGGATGGGGGTAAGTTCAAAACCAAAGTAGATAGCCAAAATTATCCGCCAGATCTTGACACGCTGGTTAAAGGCGAGGACGTAGCTGGAAAGAAGCTGAAATTTCTCCGCAAGATTCCGGTCGATCCGATGACCAACAAAGAGTGGGGCATGCGCTCCATGCAAGATGAAAAAGACTCAGATTCATGGGGCGAACAAAACGTTTTTGATGTCTACACCAAATCAGATGAAACCGCGCTGGACGGTACGAAGTACAAGGACTGGTAGATGAAACCAAGATCCAACGCGCTGCGACGTATCTTCAAACTAAAGCTTGCTATCTCGGCGACTCGCGGAGGCGGCGCCCGCCATCGCGGCTTCACGCTGATCGAGATGCTTGTCGTCATCAGCATCATCATGGTGCTGCTGGCGATTGCAGTGCCGAATTACACGCATAACGTCATGCTCGCCAAGGAAGCCAAACTCCACCAGAATCTAACGACGCTCAACAAGGTCATCCAGGAGTATTCGCTGGACAAAAAGAAGGCGCCGCAGGCCCTGGATGATTTAGTGCAGGCCGGATACCTGAAGTTTGTTCCCGACGATATCACCGGGAGCAACACATGGGTGACCGATCCGGAGGATCCCGAAAATGCATGGGACCCAAATAACGCCGGCATTGGGAGCGTGCATAGTGGTTCAACGGAAACGGCGCTCGATGGCAGCGCGTATTCAGGTTGGACGCACTAGTGGCGGCGCAAGAGTCAGCCTCGACCTATCCCGAAGCATCGAACCTATCAAGTGCTGAAGTGAAAATGAGCCGACGGCAAACACGACGCGAACGCGGATTCACGCTGATCTCCATCATGGTGGTCATCAGCATTATGCTGATCCTGCTGGGCGTAGCGATGCCGATCTTCAGCCACAGCCTTGCACGCGTCCGCGAGGAAAATCTCCGCAAAAACCTCGAGCTGTTGAATCAGGCCATCTTTCAATACGCAATGGACAAGCAAAAACCGGCGCAGTCACTCGACGATCTGAAGTCAGCCGGATATGTGACCGAGATCCCGGAAGACATTACCGGCAGTCGCGATACCTGGGAGCTCGAGTCGTCTGAAGACGTACTTCTCTCGGTAGATCAGAAAGACGCTGGCGGCGTTTATGGCGTCCACAGCGGTTCTAATCAAGTTGGCAGCAACGGCGTCGCTTATTCGAGCTGGTAGATAGCCAATAACCATTAGCGTTCAACTGTCAGGTTCTACCTCGCTTTACTCTTACGTTCTGAACCTTCCGAATCGAATCTTGCGCAACCCCCGCACGGAATCTTCCCAATCAATGATCGATAGCTTACCCAGTGCTACGATTCGAAGGTAATAATTTTTCTAAAATCTAACGTTAATAAAATGTCCTGTGGAGGATCGCTTGGAATTTCTTAATCGGCTGCAGCCTTTTGCGCTGCTTGTGTTGCGCCTAGTCTTAGGCGCGATCATGATTGCGCACGGCTATCACAAAGTGTGGGGCGGATTTCATCATCACATGGATATGGTGGGCTCGCTCGGGCTTCCGCGCTGGATGGCTTATCTTTCGGCGGGAACGGAATTTGTCGGCGGAATTGCGATTATCCTCGGATTGTTTACCCGCTTCTTCTCGCTGGCATTCGTGATCGAGATGGGCGTCGCTATCTGGAAAGTTCACTTCAAGAACGGGCTCATGGGAAACGGCGGATTTGAATTCCCACTGGCGCTGGCCGCGATCGCTTTCGGACTCATGTGTTTCGGCGGAGGGCCATGGGGATTTAATTTCGGAAAGGGTGGCGGCAGTACGCAAAAATCAAGGAGTCGCTAAAAAAGTCCAAGAAGCGTATTGCCGAACACACTTCGCTTCAGGGTCGTGCGACCTACTTTAGAACTCCGCGAGTTCTTTCATCGCCCGAAACAAATCGCTAGCCTGCGGCAAAATTGCATCCTCGAGAATCGGCTGGTAGGCGACGAACGTATCTGTTGCTGCCACTCGCTTAACCGGCGCGTCGAGATGATGGAAGAGTTGATCCGCGATGCGAGCGGCAATTTCAGCGCCGTATCCCCAACTCAACGAATCTTCATAGGCAATCAACGCACGATTGGTTTTTTTGACTGAGGTCGCAATCGCATCCCAATCGAACGGATTTAGACAGCGCAAATCTATCAGTTCGACGCTGACCCGATGCTCGCGCTCGAGCTTCTGCGCTGCCTGGAGCGCCCGCGGAACCACCGCGCCGTATGTAATCACGGTAAGGTCCGTTCCCGCTTGCACAACTTTCGCCTTACCGAACGGGATCATGTAATCAGGCCCAGGGTAGGGCGCGCGTCCGTAGGTCTCACGATAGAGCCGCTTGTGCTCCAAAAAAAGCACCGGATCGTCGCACCGAATCGCGGTGCGCAACAGTCCTGCCGCATCAAGCGCGTTAGAAGGGAAGACCACACGCATTCCCGGCGTATGCGTAAAGATGCTCTCACCGCATTGCGAGTGATAAATCGCCCCTCCCGTGAGATAGCCGCCGATTGCCACGCGGACGACAGCCGGAGCCGAGAACGCGTTATTCGACCGCCAACGGATCGTCGGCAGTTCGTCGCGCAACTGCATCATCGCTGGCCAGATATAGTCGAAGAACTGAATCTCGACCACTGGCTTCAGTCCTCGCGTTGCCATGCCGGTGGCTCGTCCGACGATGCTAGCTTCGGCCAGAGACGAATTGAATACGCGGTCAGATCCGAACTCCATCTGCAATCCGTAGGTCAGCTTGAAAACTCCGCCCTTACCTTTTACCTGCTTCGTCTTGACGTACTCTTCGCGGCTGCAGTCGGCAACGTCCTCGCCGAAGATCACCACGCGTTCGTCTCGGCGCATCTCATCGCGCAAGGTCGTGGTGATGAGGTCTGCCATGGTTTTATTTGCGGCAGCGGTGCGTTTGCCATCCGCGGCAGTTTCTGAAATCGCCGCTGCGGGCTGCGTTTCAAACGCGGACGAAGTGGGGTCGAGATCGGGCGAATAAACGAAGTTATAGATCGTGTCCGGCTGCGGTATTGGAGCTCCAAGGGCGCGGTCGGCGTCAGCCTGAATCTGCTCCTCAATGTCCTTCTCGATCTTGTTGATGCCCTTTTCGTCGAGAATTCCCTCGCGCAGCAAGAACATCTGCAAGCGGTGAACGGGATCGCGTGCCGCATCCGCCTGCCGCTCGGAGTCAGGCCGGTATAGCCGTTCGTCATCCGAGAGGGAATGCGAATAAGGACGAATTACATGCGCGTGGACAAACGCGGGACCGTGACCCGCACGGCAATAATCCGCTGCTCGCTGAAATGCGGCGTAAGAAACGACCGGATCGGTGCCATCAAATTCTTCAAAATGAAAATTGGGGAAGCCGGAAACGAGACGAGAAATATTTCCACCCGATGTCTGGACTTCCACCGGGACAGAGATCGCATATCCGTTATCTTGAATGCAAAAAATCACCGGCAAACGATTGTTGGATGCGGTGTTCAACGCCTCCCAGAATTCGCCTTCGCTGGTGGTGCCATCGCCCAAGGACACGTAGCTGATTTCGTCGCCCTGAAACTGGACATCTTTAAACTGCCGGTAGTCGCCGTTGGCCTTGCGCGCCGCATCGGGGTGCGCCGAAAAATAGCGACCCGCTTCGGCGCAACCGACCGCTTGCAGAATTTGTGTCCCGGTACATGATGACTGCGTCACGACGTTGAGGTGCTTGAAAGCCCAATGTGACGGCATCTGCCGGCCGCCGGAGCTTGGGTCATCCGCCGCTCCCACCGCGCCAAGCAGCATTTCATAGGGAGTCGCGCCCAGAGCCAGACAAAGCGCGCGGTCGCGATAGTAAGGGAAAAACCAGTCGTAGGCCGGCTTCAGCGCAAACGCCGCAGCGACTCCCAAAGCTTCATGCCCGGCACCCGAAATCTGAAAGAAGACCTTCTGCTGACGCTTGAGCATGATTTCGCGATCATCGATGCGCCGCGATGTGAACATAATGCGGTAGGCATCGACGAGTTGCTCGCCGGTCAAGCCCTGGTAGCTCTTGGCTTTCGCAGCGATGCTTTCATTCAATTTGGGATCGATTTTGGTTGTCGCCATGCCGCGCTATTCACCCCACAGAGTTTCAGCCCCGCATCATTGTAAATCAGCTATCCTGAACTCTAGCTCTAATTTCCAGCTCTAATTTCTAGGTCTAATTTCTAGCTCTAACCTCTGATGATCAATTTTCTGCGCCAGTTCGATCCGCATCGCATCCGTCTGCTCGTTTTTGATCTCGACGGCACCCTGATCGATTCGCGTCTCGATTTGATTCATTCCATCAACGCGATGTTGCATCATATTGGCCGTCCCGCGCTGGATGGAGAGATTATCGCGAGTTATGTGGGAGATGGCGCTCCGACGCTGGTCCGACGCGCTCTCGATAACACCGACGACGAGGCCCTGCTGCGTAGCGCGCTGGAATATTTTCTCGGCTACTACCGCATTCACAAGCTTGACCACACTACTGTGTACGAAGGCGTTCCCGAGACACTGGCCGCTCTGACTGCGACTGGCGCTTCAAACGGAGCTAGGCGGCTCATGGCCATTCTTTCGAATAAACCGGTCAATCCTTCCCGCGATATTGTGCGCGCGCTTGGCTTGAGCGACTTTTTCGTTCACGTCTACGGCGGCAACAGCTTTTCGACTAAAAAGCCCGATCCGCTTGGAGTGCAGACAATTCTGCAGGAAACCGGCATTCCGGCTTGTGAGTCGCTGATGATCGGTGACTCTTCGATCGACGTTTTAACCGGACGCAATGCCGGTCTTTTTACCTGCGGCGTCAGCTACGGATTCGCGCCCCACACGCTTAAGGAAGTTCCGCCCGATGTTCTGATCGAGAGTCCGCGCGAACTGGCTGAGCTCTTGCTATCTGACACCTCGTGATTTGTCTAGAAACGAAAACCTGCAGCCTTAATACGATTTTCAGCATCTCTTATATAGCAGGGGCCTCGGGAACGCAGATAGAGGAGGTTCTAAAATGACTAGTCTCACGGTCGTTCGAGAATTCGCATTTATGAAAAAACTTCGTTTAGACAAGGTTCGTTTGAGTAATTTTGGTTTCACCAAGCAGGGTTTGGTTTTTGCTTTGTTCGTGGCGTTGTTATTTGCCACATTGCCAATCGGCCTCTGGGCGCAGGATACCGAAGCCGCACCCCCGCCAGATAATCAGCCTGCGGATAACCAGCCTCAAGGCACTCAAGCTCCAGTGCACGCGCAACAGACTCCCGAACAATTGCAGCGATTAGTGGCGCCGATCGCTTTGTATCCAGATTCGCTGGTCGCGCAAGTTTTAGCGGCGTCCACTTTCCCCGATGAAGTCGTCGAAGCGGATCGTTGGGTGCAGGCGCATCCCGACCTGAAGGGCGAAGCCTTAGGCCGTGAAGTCGATCAGCAGCCGTGGGATCCAAGCGTAAAAGCTCTGGCTGCGTTTCCCTCTGTCCTCGGAAATATGGACAAAAACCTGTCGTGGACTTCATCGCTCGGCGACGCCTATTACAACCAGCAACAAGATGTAATGGATGCGGTACAGGTTATGCGCCACAAAGCGAAAGGGGCCGGCAATTTGCAGGACACTCCACAGCAAGTTGTCAAAGACGAGGGCTCTGATATCGACATTGCGCCAGCCGATCCAGATGTTGTCTACATTCCGGCTTATGACCCATGGCTTGTCTACGGTTACCCGGTAGAGGCTTGGCCAGGATGGTATCCGTATCCCGGAATCTGGTTTGGTGGTCCGCGCTTGTCATTTGGTTTGGGCTTCGGAATCGGCTGGTTCGGCGGTTTCGGATGGGGCTGGGGCCATTGGGGATTCGATTGGCACAATCACTATGCCATGTTCGATCACGGTCGATACTTCTCGCGCAGCCGCACGTTCTATAACCGCAGCAACTTCTACCACGGGGGAGCTTACGGGGCCCGCGGTGGAGCTAATGCAGGACGCGGCTTTGGCGGCGAACGCGGCGGTGCGTATGGCCACGTCGGCGCAGCCCCGCGCCCATTTGAAGGAAATCGTCAGGCCGCTCGCGGGTACTCCGCACCACGCGGCGAGAGCGGCGTTCGCTCGGGAGCGTTTAGTGGCTACGACCACGGGGGAGAATCGAGAAGCTATTCTTCCCGTGGACGTGCGAGCGTTGGCGGTGGTGGTGCACGTGGCGGCGGCGCTCCGCACGGCGGCGGGCATTCCGGCGGTGGTGGTCGTCACTAATAATTCTTTCTTAATTCAGTTTTCAACCTAGAAGATTTTGAAATGGAGTGATTATGCAGTCAGCAAAAAGGAATGCCGATAGCTGTCATCGAAGCAGTCTTCCGAAAGTAGCGGCGATCGCGATGGTTCTAACAATGTGCTTGCCTGCGGTTTCGCAAGCGCAGCGTTCTGGCCAGAAGACTTTTTCATCTGCTGAGCAGGCCACCAGCGCGCTCGTTAAGGCTACGGAAAGCAATGACGAAAAGGCGATGCTCGAAATCCTTGGGCGAGATGGAAAACAAATCGTCTCGTCCGGAGATGACGCTGAAGACGCCGAAAATCGCGCCAACTTCGTGAAGCGCTATCGCGAAATGCATCGCTTGGTTACCGAGCCCGATGGAACGACGATTCTTTATATCGGCGCGCATAACTGGCCTACGCCTATTCCGATCGCGCACAAAGGAAATTCGTGGTACTTCGATACCGAGACGGGGAAGAAAGAAATTTTATATCGGCGAATTGGCCGCAATGAAATCTCGGCAATCCGTGTCTGTGAAGAACTAGCATCGGCAGAAAAAGACTATTCAGGACAACACGGAAACTACGCGCAGAAGATCTACAGCGACGACGGTCAGCACAACGGTCTTTTCTGGAAGGCTGGCACGGGCGAACCGCAAAGCCCTATCGGACCGCTGGTGGCGTCCGCTTTCGTCGATAGCGACAGCAAGGATGGCGCTGCTACTCCTTACCGCGGCTACTATTTCCACGTTCTCGCAAACCAGAAAAATAGTGACGGAAAAACCGGCGGATTAGCATTCGTCGCCTACCCGGCCGAGTATCGGTCGTCTGGAGTGATGTCGTTCATCGTCGACCAGGACGGAGTCGTCTATGAAAAAGATCTCGGCAAGAAAACCGAATCTGTCGCAAAAAACATGAAGGATTACGATCCTCATGCCGGTTGGCAAAAGGCTGAAGAGCAGCAGGAGCAGGCGAGCAACGTTTCTTCAAAATAAATCGATTGTGCGAATCGGTGTCAGAACCGGGCCTAATGGGCCCGGTCTTTATTTTGCGGTGAGAAAGGAAAGTGGTTTTCGCGGACACAAACGCAGCGGGAAAGGAATCCGAACTCAATCTCGGGGTTTCTTGCTCTCTTCGGTCATTATTTTTCGCAGCACTCCGTTGATTCGTGTCTGATAGCCATCCCCCTCCTTTTTGAACCAGGCGAGGACGTCGGCATCGAGACGCAAGGTGACTGGTTTCTTAATCGGACGGTAGTATCCCGGAAATTGCTCCATTACAGCTGTCGGATCTGATCCGGCGCTGGAAGCCTTTAGCCTTCCAATGGTCCGCTTCTTCGAAGGTCGAGTTTGCCGTTTCTTCTTAGCCATTTGGATATATGTATAGTACGATACGTACATTAACGCAACTACAAAGAGCTTCACGCGGAACACTTCGTCCATTTTATCAATATGGCCAAAGGTACGTCTTGGGGCCTTACGCCCGCCGAACTTCGAAAACTAAAAGGGCTGAAAACTCCCCATGGCATCCAGCGGGCGCTCGACGCGATGCCCTACCATCTGGCCGATAGCGCCTGGTCGCCACGGAAAGTGCTTCGCGAAAATACTTCGCATTGCTACGAGGGAGCTCTGTTTGCCGCCGCCGCTTTGCGGGTCATCGGGTACCCTCCCCTCATCCTAGACCTGGAGGCCGAGCACGATACAGACCACGTCATCGCCGTCTACCGAATCGACGGCCATTGGGGTGCCCTAGCTAAATCGAATTACACCGGCTGCCGCTACCGCGAGCCTGTCTATAGGACGCTGCGCGAGCTGGCGCTTAGTTATTTCGATACGTACTTTAACTTGCGTGGAGAACGGACATTGCGGACATTTTCCCGGCCAGTAAATATGCGACGCTTTGATGCTATGGAGTGGGTCACCTCAGAAGAACCGGTATGGTTTGTGGCGGAATACCTGCTTACGATTTCTCACTACCCGCTGATCACTCGCGCCCAAGCGAAGCGGCTGCATCGGCTGGATTCACGCTCGTTTCGGGCTGGGTGCCTGGATCGGGCCGAGAAGAAGCTTTAACCACAGGTGCATGGGGTTTCACAGGAAGCTTTTAGGAACCGCTGTACTTCTTGTTTCGTATTCTGTTTATGCGAACTTTTCTGTTTCTTTCTCTTTTCGTTGCGTTGATTGTTCTCTGGCCTTGTTGTCTTTCCGCGCAAGACTCGCTTCCCGCTTCGAACCCTGCGCCTTCGCCTATCGAGCTTCGTCCTGATGCTTCCGGCACCGTTCCTGTGGAGCAGATTCGCGAGGTTCTCCAGCGGGCCGAAGAGAAGGATCTGGAAAACGATAAGCGTGCTCGCGATTACACCTACATCGAGCGGGAGGAGCGTCACTACCTCGATGGACACGGTGGCGTAAAAAAGGTCACCTCGCGGACTTCGGAAAACCTTGAGATTTACGGGGAGCCCGTCGAACGAATCACGGCAAAAGATGACAAGCCGCTGCCTGCGGATGAAGCGAAAAAAGAAGACGAAAAAATCCAGAAGATTATTGATAAACGTAAAAGCGAATCTGAAGAAGATAGGCGCAAGCGTTTAAAGCGCGAAGAAAAAGACCGTGAGCAAGATCGTAAGTTTGTGTTGGAGATTGCCGACGCTTTTAACTTCCGGCTTGCAGGCTCCGAGACCATCGACGGGCACGATACTTGGATCTTCGAAGGCGAGCCGCGTCCCGGCTACCAACCGAAGAGCCGCGAGGCCCAGATGCTAAGCAAGTTCAAAGGCCGGGTTTGGATCGACAAGAAAGAAGAGCAATGGGTGAAGCTCGATATTGTGGCCATCGACACACTATCGATCGGTTTTGTATTGGCCAGATTTCATAAAGGATCCCATGTAGTCATTGAAATGACCAAAGTGAACGACGAAGTTTGGCTCCCGCAACACGTTCTGTTCCATGTTGACCTGCGTTTAGCTTTATTCAAGAGCTACGACGAAGATATAGACCAGACCTTTCGCGATTACAGAAAGTTCCGCGCGGACACGAAGATCACCGTGGTCGGCGAAGAGAATCAGCAGTAGCGGACGGTATCAATCTCGAACGGGAATCCGCCCCACTACTGCTCCCGACGGAGAGAGCAGCTCTTACCAGAGCGCGGGCACCGTCTCTTCTTTGAACACTGGCGGCGGCCCACCTTGATTAGAAAGAT
>OBLW0100004948.1_pt1 | contig 10056 bp, 2 predicted proteins | sample 1520161 | NCBI WGS metagenome assembly OBLW01 (sample SAMEA3539309, study PRJEB22396) | soil metagenome | biome: tundra; feature: field; material: soil | place: USA | collected 2010-05 | depth 0.15 m | reverse complement strand
GGCGGCATTACTCCCTACACGTGGTCGATAACCGTCGGCAGCTTGCCTGCGGGCCTGTCATTGAACACGAGCACCGGCGCGATCTCTGGCACACCGGCTGGAACTTTCACTGGCACCGTCAATTTCACGGTCACCGTATCCGACAGCGAATCGCCAACCAAACAGACCGCGTCAGCAAACCTGAGCATCGCCATCAGCGCGACGCCGTTGAAGGTCACGACCACATCGCTGGCCGGTGGATCCGTCGGCATCGTCTACACCAATCAAACCCTACAGGCGACGGGCGGCATCACGCCTTACAGTTGGGCTGTGACCACCGGCAGCCTGCCCGTTGGATTGTCGCTGAATGCTTCGACCGGCGTGATCTCCGGCACACCGACCGGAACATTTGTCGGCACGGACAGCTTCACGGTTACGGTGACGGACTCGGAGACGCCGACCGGTGCAAAGGCAAGCGCTAACCTCAGCATCACGATTACAGTCGCACCGCTCAGCGTCACCACCACTTCGAGCTCTCTACCCGTAGGCGTAGTCAGTTCTGTCTATGCCGGCGCGACATTGCAAGCGACAGGCGGCATCGCACCCTATTCATGGGCAGTGACGACTGGCAGCTTGCCGGCGGGCTTAACGCTCAACGGTGTCACAGGAGCGATCTCCGGCACACCGACCGCATCCGGCACCGCGAATTTCACCGTCACGGTAACCGATTCGGAAACACCAACCGCAAAGACGGCCACGGCGAACCTGAGCATCGTGGTGAATCCAGTTCTAGCGGTGACCACTACCTCTCTGGCGCCGGGTGTCATCGGAACAAATTACAGCCAAACTCTGGCTGCAGCGGGCGGCATCTCTCCCTACACGTGGTCGATAACCACTGGCAGCCTGCCAGCGGGTCTGTCCTTGAACACCAGCACCGGTGTGATCTCCGGCAACCCGGGCGGAAGTTTCACCGGCACCACGAATTTCACCGTCACCGTAACCGACAACGAATCGCCCACCAAAAAGAGCGCGTCGGCAAATCTGAGCATCACCATCAGCGCGCCAACTCTAAAGGTCACCACGACCAGTCTGTCGAACGGAGTGCTCGGCAATACCTACAGCGCCACGCTGCAGGCATCGGGAGGCATCACTCCTTTCTCCTGGCAAGTGACCGCCGGAAGCCTGCCTCCGGGCCTGTCACTCACATCCACCGGCTGCGGCAGCAATGTGAACTGCGCCATCACCGGCACTCCCACCACGACCGGAACCTATAACTTCACCGTGACAGTGACGGATTCGGAGACGCCAACCGCGCAAACTGCATCCGCGAATCTCAGCATCTCCGTCAACAACAGTGCGCCGCTCGCGATTACCACGACCAGCCTGCCTGCGGGCGTTGTGAATACGTCTTACCAGAACGCAGTACTCCAGGCGAACGGCGGAGTGCAGCCCTACACTTGGAGCATCAGCGCGGGCTCGCTTCCGGCCGGCTTAAGCTTGAACGCCAGTTCCGGCGCTATCACCGGCACTCCGACCGCAACCGGAACCTCAAACTTTACCGTTAAAGTTACCGATTCGACTCAGCCCACTCACGAAACAGCAACCGCCAGCCTGAGCATCACGATCAACAGCGCGCTCACGATTACTACGACCTCTCTGCCAAACGGCAGCGTGAACTCCCAATACAATGCCACCGTGAACGCCGCCGGCGGGTTACAGCCCTATATCTGGAGCATCCTGAGCGGCAGTCTGCCCCCGGGGCTCACAGCTAACAACAATAACAACAGCCTGAACATTTCCGGACAGCCGACTACAACAGGGACCTATACCTTCACGCTTCAAGTCACTGACAGCGAAAACACGCCAGTCTCCGTCAGCAACAGCTATACCATCGTCATCGGCACCCAGCCAGCGGGCTACACCGTATCGGGCACGGTAACTTACGGCGGCTCGAAGACGGGCTGGACCTATCTGCAACTGAACACCAACAACAACGGCTGCAACGGCTGCGGCAACAATCTGGGCACGAGCATCTCCGAAGCGGTACTCAAGTCGGGAGGCGCTTTCACGATTCATGGCGTGCAACCGGGCACCTACACCTTGCAGGCTTTTATGGACAACCTGGGCTATGGCGCCGAGAATGCCTCTAATCCCACGGGTAGCGTCTCGAACATAACTGTTGTCAACTCTCCGGTCACCGGCGTCTCCATCGTGCTGACCGATCCAGCTCCGGTGACGCTCAGCTCGGCGCCCTCGTGGAACGGTAACAATGGAAATGGCGCATTCAACGGCGGCGCGCTGGTCTCGTTCCAGACCATCCAGAACAGCAACGGCATCGAGATGCCGGCCTCGTACACCGTCCAATGGAGCACCAGTTCGTCGTTCACCAGCATCTTGGGAAGCAAGAGCTTCCCGGCAACCGGCGGGAACAATCCGTGGATCGTAAACGGACTCACCAACGGACAAATCTTGTACTTCCGCGCCCAAGGCGTGGCGGGGAGCTCGACCAGCAACTGGTCTGGGCCCTCCAACGCCATGACCATCGGCGCACCCACCGGCGGCAATACGGTCTCCGGCACGGTCACCTTTAGCGAGACCGCCACGGGACCGTTGTATGTGGGCTTCTACAATCAGAGCACAGGCGCCGTGTATGCCGACGTGGTGGGAAGCAAGGCGAACCCGCCGAAAAGCCCGGCAGCGTATACCGTCCAAGTTCCGACCGGAACCGATTATTTCTTCTTCGGAGTAATCGACCAGAACAACTCCGGGCTCATTAGTGGGCCGGGACAAGTCTCCAACACGAATCACTCAAACAACCAGGCACCGGTATCCATCACCGGCAACATGACCAACGAAAACCTGACCTTGCCGAGCGGCAATAGCACCGCGACGGTGATGACGCAGGCTTGGGAACAGATCAACTCGAATGGCACCAACACCGTTTACAACATCGGCTTCAACGTCAACGGCCTGATCAAACTGCCGGTCGCTGTCGAACTTGCCACGGGACCTGCCCTGGGAGTCGTGATCCCCACGGACATTGCCAATGGCGGGTTCTACGGTAACTCCGATCAGTTCAGCTACTGGGCCAACCTCAACGGCGCGACGCCGCAAGTTGGCGACACATACACCTTGAACGTCACCTATAGCGACGGCACTTCGGAGATTCTGACGGTTACGGTCACCTCCGTGCTCAACGCCTTTGCCACCAATCTTTCACCTCAGGGAAGCGGCGTGAGCACGACGCCGAATTTCAGTTGGACCGATCCGCAGAATGCCAGCAGCTACACCTATCAATTCCAACTATGGGATCAGAACGGAAACCAGATCTGGCAGATACCGGGCAATAACTCTAATTCGAACGGCTTCTCCAGCTCGATCACCTCCATCACGTGGGGAGTCGATCCAACGGGCTCGGGCGATCTGCCGAGCGTATCCAGCCTGAACGGCAGCTCGAACTACAACTGGCAGATCACCGCGAAAGATGTTAATGGCAACTCCGCAGGCGTGCAGGTGACTTTCCAGACGGCTGCAGCGCCTCTCACATTACCTGCGCCCGGCTCCGTAGGGAGCACCGTCGTCGGCCAAAGCTGGAGCGGATTCATCAATGCCTCAGGCGGCGTCGGACCCAACTACACCTTTACGGTGAATGGCACGCCTGTTCCCACCGATGGAACCCAAGTCAGTCTCGGTGACAACCTCTTCGCCTGGAACACCGGCGGCAACACCTTGTCGCTGGGCGGAACTCCCACCGCGATCAGCACGGTCTCGTTCACCGTCTCGGTGACAGACAGCGCGAGTGACTCTGCTGGCCCATACACGTACACAATCAGCGTGACTGCAGCAACCCCACTCACGATCCAATCGACGACGCTGCCCGGCGGCGATAAAGGCTGGCTCTACAACACGTCTTTGCAGGCCAACGGAGGCGTCCAACCTTACACTTGGAGCATCACCAGCGGCACTCTGCCAGGTGGGCTCTCCGTTAATAACAGCAACGGGAACGGAAACATCTCCGGAACGCCGACCGCAGCCGGAACCTCAAGCTTTACGATTACGGTCACCGATTCGGCGTCAGAAACTGCCAGCGCCAGCGTCAGCATTGTGATTGGCGACTGCGGAAACAATGCCAACCTCCACGGGAACTACGCCCTGCTGGTCAACGGCTGGCAAGGGAGCGCAACCAATGGCACCAGTTCAGTCGGCAGTTTCATCGCTGATGGAGCCGGCCACATTTCCAGCGGAAGCCTGGATACATCGAATCAAACCAGCGGACCCGCGACCGGCACCTTCACGGGCACTTACTGCGTGAATTCCGACAATCTCGCGCTGCTCAGCATCACCATCTCCCCGGGCAGCACAACCACCACGCTCGCAGCCGCGCTCGACACCAGCGACGGCAACGGCCACATCATCTCCTACGATCCCAATAACAGCGCGGTTGTTTCCGGCCTGCTGCGCAAGCAGACGACCTCCGCATTCTCCACCAGCAAGATCAGCGGCAACTACGCCTTCGGATTCGTCGGAGCGGATCAGGGTTCCAACCGCTTCGGCATGGCCGGAGAATTCAACTCCAACGGCAGCGGCACCCTGACCGGCTCGGCAGACTACGACGACAGTTGTTCTGGCGGTGGATGCACAGGCAACGTTGGCACCACAAATCTGAGCGCCAGCGATTTCAGCGTCGTGTCTTCTACCACTGGACGTGGCACGGTCAGCATATTCGTCAGCGCTCCGGACGTTACCGTGAACTTCGTCTTCTACGTCGTCAGCTCTTCAGAAGTGCTGATGATGGCAGCCGACAACACAGAGTCGCCGTCGATGATCATCGCCGGGCAAGTCTTGCAGCAAAGTGGATCCTTCACCGATGCCTCGCTCAACGGCGTCAGCGTGATCGAACTACAAGGCGTCGGCAACAATGGAGGCTCGCCTCAGGCGACTGCCGGATTCGTCACGACAAATGGCAGCGGCACGCTCTCCATAGCAGCCGACCAGAACCAGGGCGGCACAATGAGCACGCTCTGTGGATCGGGAACCTACAGCGTGGCGACGAACGGACGCATGACCTTAACCAGCTTCACGCAGTGCGGAGGCGGAGGTGGAGGCGGACATAATCCGGTCTTCTATCTCGTTGCCAAGAACCAGGCCTTCGTGGTCGGAACCGATAACTCGGTAGAGCTGGGGATGATGACTCCGCAAGTGGGAAGCGGCTTCACGGTCGCGTCGCTCAGTGGTAACTATTTCGGAGGAGGTCAAGACACCGACGACTCGAACGGGAAGGCTCAGGTCATCCAGATCCATGCCGACGGAGCCGGCAATCTGACCGGAACTTCAGACCAAAACGACGGTCAGAATGGGTGCGGCGGAAGCTGCGCGGGCACAGAGAGCGATACCATCGTGGCGACGTATGCCCTCTATCCCGGCGGTCCTGACGGAAAATTTGCCATAAGCCAGGACGGAGTCACTCAAGTGTATCTTTATATGATCTCTACCACGCAGGCCGTCATCCTGCCGGTGAGTTCATCCGAGAACCAGAGCAGCAACCCGTCGCTGGTTGACTTCCATCAGTAACCGAACCAGCGCAACAAATCGCGCGACCGGCGGCATCGCCGCCGGTCGTTGTCGGTTCCGAAAATCTTTCCAATCCCATTTATCGAGCCACCAATGGAACCCTGGGAATGGTCGCAATCCGGTCCCGATCCCTGAGGCTATATTTCTCGAAAACGTCAACAACCGGGAAGCGGCCCCAAGTTTTGCTTTAGCGTTTCGCCCGTTAATTCTCCCTCCCACCGCGCCAGGACCAATGTAGCTATCCCGTTTCCAATCATGTTGACTACGGCTCTGAACATACTCAGGAAGCGGTCAATTCCGAGAATTAGCGCCATGCCCGCGACAGGGATGGTTGGGATTACGGAAAGCGTGGCTACGAGCGCGATGAAGGATGCACCTTGCACTCCGCTGGCGCCCTTGGATGTAAGGACGGCTACTGCCAGAATGGTGAGTTGTTGCGTGAGAGTCAGATGAGTATTGGTGGCTTGGGCCACGAATAGAGCGGCCATGGTCATGTAGAGGCTCGTCCCATCGGTGTTGAAGGTGAAGCCGGTGGGCACGATCAATCCGACCATGGATTTAGAGCAGCCTAGATTTTCAAGTTTGGCCATCAGGGTGGGAATAGCGACTTCCGACGAACTGACGGCCAAGACCAGCAGGATCTCTTCCTTGATGTAGGCGAGAAAACGAAAGATGTTAAAGCCCGCGGCTAGAGCGATCGCGCCGAGCACGACCACGACAAACAGTACTGAGGTGAGCCAGAAGGTTGCGATCAGTTTCGCCAGTGGACCCAGAGAAGCGAGGCCAAACTTCCCGACGGTATAGGCCATGGCGCCGAAAGCTCCGATGGGGGCGAACTTCATCAGGATGTTCACGACGCGAAATACGACGTGGGTGAGGGAGTCGATGAGTTCGACTAGCGGTTTGGCTCGGGCTCCAGCGGCCGAGAGCGCGAAGCCGAAAAGCAAAGCTATGAAAACTACTTCGAGGATGTCTCCCTTGGCAAAGGCGTCGACTACCGTGGTTGGAATGATGTGCATCAGGAAGTCGGTGACGCTCTGGGCTTTGGCCTGGCCGGCGTAATCGGCGACCGCTTTGGCGTCAAGCGTGGCGACGTTTACGTTGAAGCCGCTGCCCGGTTGCACGACATTGCCGATCACGAGACCGATCAGCAGCGCGATAGTGGAAACGACTTCGAAGTAAAGAAGAGCCATGCCGCCGACGCGGCCTACTTTTTTCAGGTTCTCCATGCCGGCGATGCCGGTGACTACGGTGCAGAAGATGATCAAGGTGATGATCATCGTGATCATGCGAATGAAGGCGTCGCCTAGCGGCTTCATGGCGACGGCGCGGGCGGGGTTGGCGTAGCCCAATACGATGGCTAGGGCCATGGCGACAAGAACCTGCACCCACAGCGCGCGGTAGAAGGGAAGCTTGCGGGATGCCGGTGTGATCTGTGCCGGAACTGCTTGCTTGGTTGGAAGGACGGCCATCGAAAACTACCGAGCTTCTTTCGCGGGCTCCAGCGTGCGCACGAGCCACGGGATAATCACTTCTTTGAAGATGCGGGGATCGGGCCACACTCCAACTTGGCGCCCGAGATGGCCGCCCTGAGGGTTGATCCATGCGGTCTTGGGCACGTCGCCTTTGTTCATGAGCAGGTAGATGTCGTCGATTGGGACCTGAGTGTCGTTCACTCCCGCGAGAATGAGCATCGGCGACATTGGCTTGCCCAAGAGTCCTTGTTTGACGAGCGACATTCTTGGCAGGACCTCCGCCATTTCGTCCACCGTTGTGACATTGTCGAAAATCGCCATCAGAGCGGGAACCTGATCGAAAAGATATTCGCGATTGCCGATCAAGGAATTCAACAAAAAATCTTTTTGAAAGAAACGATCGGTAGGCGGGGACTGGGCGCTGGCTCCGCGCAGGCGCGCATGTTCGACGATTGCCATCTTCGTGGCCCAATACGCGCCCCAACTCACGCCGTGCATGGCGACGCGGTTCTTGTCGATCTCGGGACGGGTGGCGATGTAATCGAGCACACGGGAGAGCATACGCTCGGCATTTTCGCTGACCTTGATCGGATTCTGTCCGGTGCCGGGCCCATCGACGGCTAAATAGCCCACGCCGAAGGGCAGGATTGCGCTGAAGCTCTCGGCTAAATCCTCTTTGCGGCTATCGAGTCCATTCACGGCGAGGACGAGCGGGACCGGCGCGCTCGCATTCTTGGGCAGGCGCAGGTAGCCGATGATCTCTTTTCCTTCAAAGGGAATTCTTACGATCTCCATGGGAGGATCCCAGAATTTGGCATGGGCCCGGAAAGCTTCGAGCGCCTTTTCGTAGGAGCGCTGCTTGCCGGGAGATGCGGGGATGGGCCAGCGTCCGAAAGAATAAAGCCGCCAGGCGCGAATGTAATCGGCATTCGCTTTCGTGGGATCGGTCTTCTCCAGCGACTGGGCTTCATTCATGTAGCGGTCGGCCACGCCCATAAACGCGGCCGCCCATTCATCTTTGTCGCGCGTGTGAACGGAGTTGAGAGCTTCCCTGATATCGTTCGGATCAAGTCCGATGAGCGGGTATTGTCCTACTTCGGCGCGGCGGACGGCTTCCGTTTTGATCTCGTCGATGGTGCGCTCGGAGCGAGGCTGCTCTTGTGCAAAGGACGAGGCGCTGGTTCCTGTGAATAGGGCCAACGAAGCAACGAGTATGAGGTAGCCGTCGCGGCGGCAGAGAAGTCCCGTCATGATGAAACATTCCTTTCAAAAAATGGGGGCCGGATGGGAGTCCGGCCCCCGCCGTCATGGGGGGCGGCAGGTTAAAAAGCAAGCTTCAGGCCGAGTTGAACCGAACGCGGGCCTCCGGAACCTACGGCCGGATTGGCGGCCGCTATATCGGGAGTGGCACAGCCGCAACCGAAGCCAGGTGAGGTGGGAGAGTAGGGCACAGAAGGATCGTTGAAGCCGAAACCATTCTGCCCGCCGTACGGATTAGCGAAATTGGGATGATTGAAAATGTTGAAGAACTCCGCCCGGAACTGGGCGTGGAAACGCTCGCCCAAATGCCAGTTCTTGGCCACGGAGAAATCGAAGTTGCGAAAGCCGGAATCGGGGAAGATGTTGCGCCCCATAGTCCCAAAAGTGCCGAGTGCTGGCGGGATCATGACGGAGTTGCCTTGGGCATAACAGCCGAACAGGTTGACCGCAGCGGTCGCCGCGCCGGGGGATCCGCCGTCCAACGCTAAAGCTTTATTCGTGCAGGCTGCGGGCAAATTGCCTGCGAGGTACTTCGGAATTCCGTTTGGCCCGGACTTAAAATCGTTGGGGTTGCCGAAGAAATCCCACCGAATGGGGCTGTTGGCCGGGGGGCTGACGGGCAGGGCACCCACGCCGGCGGCATCGGTTCCTTCATCCATAGCTCCCCAGTGCTGGGGACTTTGCAAAGTGACGATGGAGTTGAGTTCCCAACCCTCCAAAGCCTGGCCGTAGCCCTTCTTGTCGGGGATGTCGTAGGTGAGCGAAAGTGTGAAGCGCTGACGAACATCGAAGTCGCTGTTTGCATATTCCGCGCCCGGATTATGAGCGTTCTGCGGGAGTCCCGATCCGTAACCGAAATCCCAGTTTGCACCCACATCATCGAGAGAATGCGAGTATGTGTAACCGGCGACCATGTTCAAGCCATGGAAATTTCTGGAGTTCAACGTCGCCTGCAGGCCATTGTAATTGGACCGATAAATGTTGCCCATCTGGAAAATGTTGCTCAGATAGGGGAACTTCGCATAGAAGGGCTCATTCGTGATTTCATACCCCGTGAAGGGATCATTGTCGGGAGCACAGTTGTTATAGAGCGGAGCGCTGGCTAGGCAGGCGGTGAGGGTGCCAGCACCGGTGCCCGCAGTCGTCCAGCCCGATCCTACCGGCGGCTGGTTGATGTCGCGAATGCCAGTCAAATTCCCACCGTGGTTGCCGACGTAAGCGACCTCCAGCGTAAGGTTCGGAGTAAATGCGTGCTGCACGCTGAGGGACCAGTTCCAGACGTATGGAGTTGTTAGATTGCGGTCCACGCTCATGACGGGGCAGGGATTTGGCGGAGTGCAATCGATCGTGGTGTTAAAGACCGGAGTGTTGTCCCAAGTCGTCCCGGGACCGAAAAACAAAAAATTCTTTGTGGTGACGTTACCGGTGGTGATCGTGCCGCCGGGATCAATCTGGTTGCCGTTGTAGAGTCCTGCGGTCGGTACACTGCCCGGTCCAAAGGCGTTGTTGAAGGCGATGAACGACTGCCAGTTCACCGCTTCATAGACTAACCCGCCGCCGCCACGAATCACCGTGGTCCCCTTGCCGTTGGTATCCCAGGCAAATCCGAAGCGCGGCGCGAAATTCTTGTGATCGGGTTTATAGAGGCTAGAGATCGGATTGGCGCCGGTTTTCACCTGCACTAAGCCGAAGTTCGGATCGAAGTTGCCGAGCAGGTTGTGCTCTTCCTGAACGACACTGTTGAACTCGTAGCGGAGACCGAAGTTGAAGG
>OBLW0100004947.1_pt1 | contig 10059 bp, 6 predicted proteins | sample 1520161 | NCBI WGS metagenome assembly OBLW01 (sample SAMEA3539309, study PRJEB22396) | soil metagenome | biome: tundra; feature: field; material: soil | place: USA | collected 2010-05 | depth 0.15 m | reverse complement strand
TCATGCCCCGCGCATGCAAGTCTGCCGAAAGTTCGTTCAACAGCGCTATATAACCCAGCTGGCCGGTGTCCGGGAAGGCTTCGAAGTCCACCATCAAGCCGCCGAAGTGGTCGGAGGAAAGAAATATGCCTACCTGCTTGCGGAACGCCGCGCGCGCCTCGGGATCATTCAGGAATCCGGTAATGTCGCCCACCCAATCAGTGCCGTTGAAATTGTTAACCATGGGGAAGACTTCCATGCTGGGGTCTTCCGCCTTCAGAAACGGCATCACGCGGTCATCGACGGAGCGTGCGTGATTGTTCTGCACCACATCAAAGAACTTGTTGGTCTGGTCGTCTACCCCCTGCAAGCGGCCATCGGGAGTGAGCACATGCAGCCAGTCGGGATAAAGCAAATCGATCTGACGCGAGAAATCGCGCAGCGAAGAAAAACTGGCTGCATCCCACGGAACATAAAACGCTGCCCGAATGCCTTCTTCCTGATTTAGTTTGACCTCCGACGCTGGCAGCTTCGATTTCCGATGCGAGCGGTTAGCCAATTTCTTCAGCCGATCCCGCGCCTTCTGCTTCTCGTCTTCTTTCAGCGCCTTGAAGGCCCGCTTCTGCGGCGAGAACAGCAGTTCTGGCAGACGCTCGTCCCGCAACGTGGTGTACACGAAAAAGATGATGAGCGCCGAAAGCGCCGCGACCAGAACGTCTACCAGACGTCTCAGGCGCTTCCAGCGAGCGCGTTGCGGATCATAAAAGACAGGTTCGGCCATGGAAAGCTAAGCGTTAATCGTATGCTGCAAGCGGTAGACGGTCAATTCTTGTGAGAAGGTACAGGGTCCCCGGCAAGTGGTAATTAATGAGTAAGATGCGCTTTCCCGCCGCGAAGTTGACTCAACGCGCTATATTCTCATCGTGCTGCAGCTGCTGCGTAAGGATGCTCGATTCTTTCTGGCAGCGACCTTGGTGGCAGTTGCGCTACGGCTAGTCTTCGTCCTTCACTTTCCCGGCATCGTCGACGACTCCCACCTGTATGCCGACATCGCCATGAACTGGCTGCAGTATGGCGTCTATGGCATCACCAATTCCAGCCATGTCGTCCCCACGCTCTCACGGCTGCCCGGATATCCCGCGTTTCTGGCGGCGATTTTCGCTGTCTTCGGCTGGAACAACTTCCGCGCCGTCCTGCTGATCCAGGTGCTGTTCGACCTGGGCACCTGCTATTTGATCGCCGATCTCTCGCGCCGCCTATTCAAGGACCATGCGGCAAAAGCCGCATTCATGCTGGCTGCCATATGTCCGTTCCTCGCCAACTATTCCGCCGCGGCTCTTACCGAAACTCTAGAAATCTTCTTCACCACCCTGGCGCTGGATTTTGCCCTGTGCGGACTCCCATCCTTTTCTCAGGACTCTTATGCGTCGAAATCAACCCTCGCCTGGGTCGGCTGTGGCCTCTCCATCGGCGCCAGCATTCTGTTGCGCCCCGACGGCGGAATTCTCCTCGCCGCTGTCGTGGGATATTTATTTCTACTTTTTCTGAGGACAATCGCCGGGCCAAAGCCAGCGACACTCCGCCCGCTTCCTATTCTGCGCGCCGGAATTATTTTGCTTGTCAGCGCCCTCGCGCCGTTAGTCCCATGGACACTGCGCAACCTGCACACGCTGCACCGCTTCGAACCGCTCGCGCCTCGCTACGCCAATGATTCCGACGAACCCGTCATGACGGGATTCAATCGCTGGACCAAGACCTGGATCGTAGATTATGTCTCCGTCGAAGAGATCTATTGGAACGTTCCCGGCTCCGAAATAAATGTGGCGCAACTGCCGCGCCGAGCCTTCGATTCGGAAAAGCAGCGCCGGGAAACCGCGCAACTTTTCGCCGACTATAACCTGGATCACGATGTAACTCCCGAACTCGACGCGCGCTTTGCAGCGCTCGCGGCCGAGCGCATTCAGTCCGCTCCGTTACGTTACTACCTGGGGCTTCCCGTTCTGCGTATCGCCGACATGTGGCTCCGTCCTCGCACCGAGTTGCTGCCTTCCGACCCGCGCTGGTGGGAGTTCAACGACGAGCGCAGTTGGCTCGCCCTCAGTATCGTCTTCGGCGTGGTGAATTTGGCCTACGTGGTTGCAGCCGCCGCGGGTCTGTTACAGGCGAGCATATTTTCCGGGATCGGGCTGTTCCTCTTATTTCTTGCGCTGCGCTCTCTGTTCCTAGGTTCGCTGGAGAATCCCGAACCTCGCTACACCCTGGAATGCTATCCCGCGGTCATAGTCTTGGCAGCACTCTTCATCAGGAAATCGCATCGTATCCATCGAAACCCCGCATAAACAGGCTTCTAAATCTGGAATGGCGTATGTGAAAAGCTGTATTCAATAGTTTCAGAGCACCCTAACAGTTGAAGATTCAGCTTGCCCTTTGTGGCCCCGCAGTTGCACAATAGCGCCCCATCAGGTCCCCAGGGTCTCAAGTCCGCGCCTAACTTCCTGGGCAAACACAATTGATTGAAGGTAAGGCCCCCATGGCTGGAGGAGCTCGACATGCGTTCTGGCTCTCGTGTAGTGACTCTGTTGTTGGTCTCTCTACTCTGTCTTCCAACCCTGACGTTCTCCCAGTCGGCAACTTCCTCGCTGCACGGTACCATCACTGACGCCAAGGGCTTGGTGATCGCAGGTGCTTCGCTCACTCTGAGCAACGCCGAAACAGGTTATTCGCGCACCACAACGACGGACGGTCAAGGCACCTATCAATTTCTCGAAGTCCCTCCAGCCAAGTATGTCCTTAGCATTGTCGCGCCGGGGTTTGCCAAGGTGAAACGCGAAAACGTCGTGCTGCAAGTCAGCAGTCCCGCGACGCTGAACCTCGCCTTGCAGGTGCAGGGTAGTTCAGTCGTAGTCGATGTCAGCGGCGAAGCTCCCATGGTCAACACCACGGATGCAACCCTGGGGAATAATTTCAACGCCCGCCAATTAACGGATCTCCCTGCCGAGGGTCGAGATCCTGCATCGATTCTTAGCCTGCAGCCGGGCGTTGTCTTCATTGGTAATGTCACTACGGACCAGCAAGACAACGACAGCCGCGGGGGCGCTGTGAACGGCGCTCGCAGCGATCAAAGCAACATTACACTCGACGGTTTAGACGATAACGACCAGTTAGAAGGCTATGCTTTCCAGGGTGCCATGCGCGCCACGTTGGACTCGCTGCAGGAGTTCCGCGTGACCACCAGCAACTACGACGCGGCCTCCGGCCGCTCTTCAGGCGCACAGATGAATCTGGTCACCAAGAGTGGAACCAATTTCATCCACGGTTCTGTCTACGAATATAATCGGCCGACCTTCGACGTGGCCAACGATTGGTTCAACAAGGCGGCGGAGATACAGTCCCAGTTGCCGAATGTTCCGCAGCACAAAGTCCGCAATACATTTGGCGGGGCTGTCGGCGGACCTATCAAAAAGGACCGTTTGTTTTTCTTTGCCGCCTTTGAAGGCCAGCGTACTGCCGAACAGGAACAGATCACAAGGATCGTGCCCACCGCAAGTTTAAGACAAGGCATCCTGACGTATCTCTGCAATCCGGTCGGCGACTCCGTCTATCCGAACGGCGATCCTAACTGCTTCGCCGGCAATACCGGGTATAACGGTTCCAACCAGCTATTTTCTGTTGCCAGCAACCCTACGTACGCGCCGGATTTGGTCGCCACGCTCTACCCGGCAGGCATCACGCCCCTCGATCAAGGATGCGTGGCTAACCGCACCTGTCCGGCTACGCCCGGCAATCCGAATGGCGGAGGGCCCAACGGATGGCTCGCCAACATCGGCGGCGCCAACCCCAATGCGCTATTCGCACACTATCCTCTGCCCAACTGCACGGCTTGCGGCAACGCCGTCAATGGTAGCGGAGACGGACTGAACTCCGCCGGCTACACGTTCCCGGGCAATGACCCGATAACGCTCGACACCTACATCATCAAGTTGGATTACAAAATTACCGCCGACGGAAACCAGTCCCTGTTCGTGCGCGGCAATCTGCAGAACGATCGCGAATCGAAGCCCCCTCAGTTTCCAGGACTTCCTCCCGACGACTTTGTCACCAATAACAGCAAAGGAATTGCGGGCGGCTACACCTATATCATTCGCAACAACCTGATCAACAATTTCCGCTATGCGTTTATCCGGCAAGGGCTGGGCAAGAGTGGGCTTAACAATCAGGATTACAACAGTATCCGGGGACTTGACGATACCCAGGCGCTCGACCACACTGACACTCCCACCATCCTCACGAACGTACCAACGCACAACTTCATCGACGATGTCTCTTGGACCAAAAACCGGCACACCATTCAGTTCGGCACGAACTGGCGCCTGATTCACAATAACCGCCAGTCGAACGCACAGAACCTTTCGAATGGTTACGCCAACCTGTATTGGATGAGTCCGTCCTTTATCTCTAATCAAGGAGTCAGCCTGGATCCCGGGCTCATGGGCGCTGCCGCCGGGGGATCTTATCCCTCCGTGGATCCGTCCTTCGGGGCGTCTTACGATTTCGCGGCCGTCCAGGTTGCAGGCCTCATGAGCCAGGTCTTTACCATAACCAACCAGGACAAGAACGCCAATCAAATCGCCAATGGCGCACTCGTTCCTCGCCACTTCCACAACTTCGAAGGTGAGATGTACCTCCAGGATAAATGGAGTGTAACTCCAAACTTGACCATCACCTACGGCCTCCGCTATTCGCTCCTGCAACCTCCCTACGAGGCCGATGGCAACCAGGTATCGCCCACCGTAGACATGCACCAGTGGTTTGAGAATCGCATCAACAGCATGTACCAGGGTGTGGTGAACCAGCCCTTGCTCGGCTTTGGTCTTTCCGGCCAAGCCAACGGCCAAAAGCCTTATTGGGCCTGGAACTACAATGATGTTGCTCCCCGCTTCGCCATCGCTTATGCGCCCCACGCAGATAGCGGCTTCTGGCACAGTCTCTTAGGCGATAAAGGGAAGAGTTCAATTCGAATCGGTTACGGCATGTATTACGATCACTTCGGCGAAGGAGTCGTCAACACCTTCGATCGGCAGGGTTCATGGGGGCTTACCACCACCATCAGCAATCCGGCTGGTGTTCTTGGCGTAGATACCACGCCACGTTTTACCGGCTTGTTGGGTGCGGGCAATCTGCCTCCAAGTCCGGGAGTTCCATCTCCCCACGGATTTCCCTACACGCCCTCCGGAGATCAAAATACTTATGGTCTGGCCATTGCCTGGGGGATTGATGACAACCTGAAGACTCCGTACTCACACGTGGTTGACCTTTCTCTGACTCGCGAACTGCCGCACAGCTTCGTTATCGAGGCAACCTACACCGGACGATTTGCTCGTCATCTGCTGCAGGAAATCGACCTCTCTCAACCGCTTGACCTGGTCGATCCAAAAAGCCACATGGATTACTTTACCGCGGCGCAGATGTTGTCAAAGAACGCGTACGCCGGAACTCCCGAAAGCTCCATGGCAGCCATTCCGTACTGGGAAAATCTGTTCCCGCAAGCCGCAGGGGCAGCGAATATCATTGGTTCTGCTCCCGGCACTCCAGCCAAACCCACGGCTACGCAGAATATCTACGACCTCTACACTTCCAACTTGGGCAACGAGACTTTATCCCTGGAAGACCTCGACGCATTCTGTTACCCGGCGTGCGCCGGGACCGGCTCCAATACCGTCGGCGGCTTTGTCGGACCCAACGGTACTCCGTTTTCGTTCTACCAGCCCCAGTTCTCCTCGCTTTACGGCTGGCAAAGCCGTGGCAACAGCAACTACAACGGACTGCAAATCTCTTTGCGGGACGCTATGGCAGCCGGTCTTCAGTTTGATTTCAACTACGTTTACTCGAAGTCGATCGATGTAGGGTCCAACGCCGAGCGCGTGAATGGATTCGAATCCAATGGATTGGCCTATAACAGCCAGGTGATCAACGCCTTCTCGCCGGATATGTGGCGTGCGCCCTCGGACTTCGACACGACTCATCAGGTAAACGCGAATTGGGTATGGGATCTGCCTTACGGCCGCAGCCGCCATTGGGGAAGTGGTGCCAAAGGTCTCATGAACGGAATCTTTGGCGGATGGGGTTTAAACGGCATATATCGCTGGACCAGCGGATTCCCCTTCTCCGTCGAAGCGGGCAATGGATGGTCCACCGATTTCGAGCTGGAAGGCTCATCCATTCTGACTGGTCCTAAACCGAAGACCGGCGTTTTTATGGAGGCCAACGGGAGTCCCACCGTCTTCCAAAATCCTCTGCAGACCATCTCCTGCTCCTGCTCACCCGGCAGCGCCAATGGATTGCAGACATTCCGTTCCACCTACGCCGGTGAAGCCGGGCAGCGCAACAACTTCCGTGGCCCGGGCTATTTCGGAGTCGATGCCGGCCTCTCCAAAATGTGGAACGTGGGTGAACAAAAGGCAGTAAGGTTTGCGTGGGAAGTGTTCAATGTCACCAACTCCGTGCGCTTCGATGCCGCGGGCTCTCTGATAGGACAAACTCTCGTGAACAATACCGGCTTCGGCATTTTCAACACGGAGCTTACCTCGCCCCGGGTGATGCAGTACTCGCTCCGATTCTCCTTCTAGGTTCACCGCACGACCAAAAAGGGACGGCCTCGCCGTCCTTTTTTGGCAATCGCTGGAAAGTTTTTCTCGCGACCGCAGGCGCTAGGACAGCGGCGAGTCGCTCATGCGGAACCGCGTCCGCACGTGCTCCGAGATCAATTCGATCGCCGAGCGATTGGTTATCGGGTCACTCTGGGCCAAATATCTCATGGCCTCCACCAGCAGGCGCTGCCCGTCCACGTAGCGAGGATCGGACGAGCGTTCTCTTTTTGTGGAACGACCTAATCGCGGAGGAACAGGAATCGTGAACACTTTGGCCATGCGTGGGACCCAATGAGGATTCTCAAGGCAGTATAGCGCCCTGCCCGCATTTTTCCGAACACATTCTTGCCCTGCAGATTCAACCACTTAGCCACGAGGTGACACAAATTTCGTCTTGCTCGTGGTCTTCAGGCGAAACACATCGTTATTGATCTTGGTATTAACCCTTATGGCCGAGTACTTAGCTGTGCGGGAATCGCCCTGACCCTGCATGAACTTCTGTTGGACGGAGATGCCGCGTTTCACGTCAATCCAAAGAAACGCTTCGCTGAAATAGTTCCGCACTTTTTCGCTCTTCGGAATAAGGTGCAGTTTCGCGGTCGCAATGTTGTCAATGGTTTCTTCGCCCTCAAAACTTACATCAAATGACTTTTTCAAGTCCTGCCCACTGCCCCCGAAGCCCAGCACCAGATAGCTCTCGATCTCGCTATGTTTCACGCCCGTCGAATACTCAATCATCTGCTCAATCTTTGGCTGGTACACCTGCAGCTTGCCATCCTTATAGAGCACGTATTTGCGATCGGGCTCCCTGATGTCAGCTAGCATTTCGATGTCTTGACCCGACCGGCGATAGTAAACCGTGCCTTTCTGCAGGTCGTGTTCATCCACCACCTTCTGATACTGATCCCAGACAAAATCGGCCTGTGCCGTCTGAAAGTGAGCCGCAGCCGCGTCCATCGTCTGCAGGACGCTGTCCAAGGTTTCGGGCGCCTTAGCTTGCAGAGCAGGGGAAGAGCTCACTACTGCCGGCGAGAGTAAGCCGATGGAGGTTTGCGCACCGGAGGATGAGCTCACCACCGCGAGCCAGAGCAAAACGATGGGGATCATATGAGTTTGTTTCACTATTCTCTCTTCACCCAAACCCGGTAGCTCTGGACCTTCCCCGTGCGATCGGAAACGGCCTCATACTTCACGATCGATACCGCGCCTGAAATCCGCTCGATGATCTTTAACAGCTGGTCGCGGACCGAGCCGTCGTCCCCGGGCGAAACCGCAGCTCCCGAAATCTCGTAGACAAGGCCGCCTTGCGCGTCGGGCGTAACCACTACACCCGTCAGATGCGGGTTCCGAGGCACGGGTTTATCGTTGAAGTTGATCCAGTAGGGCGAGGAGAAGATGAAAAGGAGAATCAGCGTGACCATGATGTCGTAATGCAACGTACCACGCTCATGCTGCCAGAAAATATAGCTTCGGATTGTAGGCCAAACGCCGCTCATCGGTAAGGATGGCGCGCCTGCGGCCGTCGTGCTGATTTCCACACGTTGCAAGTCTAGTGACCGCGTCCTTTCTTGGCAAATAACGCTTCTAGCTCCTAAGCTTCTGAACCTCATGCGGTTCAGGCTAGAAGCTAGTAGCCAGAAGCTAGAAGCTTTTTGCCGTAATCCTCTCCGCCCCCACATAGGGCCGCAGCACGTTCGGAATGATCACGCTCCCATCGGCTTGCTGATAGTTCTCCACAATCGCTACCCAAGTTCGGCCGACGGCAAGCCCGCTTCCATTCAGAGTATGCACGAACTCTGTCTTGTTCTTGCCTTCCGGACGATAGCGAATGTTCGCCCGTCGCGCTTGGTACGACTCAAAATTCGAGCACGAAGAAATCTCGCGAAACAACTGCTGTCCCGGCAGCCACACTTCAATGTCATACGTCTTTGCCGAGGAAGGCCCCATGTCCCCGGTGCACAACGTCACCGTTCGATAATGAAGGCCAAGCTTCTGCAGCACCGTCTCTGCATTCCGCGTCAGCTTCTCGTGCTCCTCATACGAATTCTCTGGCCGGGAAAACTTCACCAGCTCCACTTTTTGAAATTGGTGCTGCCGTATGATGCCGCGCACGTCCTTCCCGTACGATCCCGCCTCGCTCCGGAAACACGGCGTATACGCCGTAAGCGAAATCGGCAACCGTGCCGCATCGAGAACTTCATCGCGATATAGATTCGTGACCGGCACCTCAGCCGTCGGAATCAACCAGAGATCCTTCTCTCCGTGCGGAACGCGAAACGAGTCCGCCGCAAACTTCGGCAGCTGCCCCGTGCCATACATCGACTCCGAATTGACAAGATAAGGCGGCAGTACCTCCGTGTACCCATGCTCGCGCGTATGCAAGTCGAGCATAAAATTTGCCAGCGCCCGTTCCAGCTTCGCGCCCAGATCCCAATAAACCGCAAACCGCGCCCCCGTTAGCTTGACAGCGCGTTCCAGGTCAAGCACGCCGAGTTCCGCGCCCAGGTCCCAGTGCGGCTTGGGCGTGAAGTCAAACTTCGGCGGCGTTCCCCAGCGCCGGACCTCTACGTTATCTTCCGCGCTGTGGCCCACTGGTACGCTTACGTGTGGCAGGTTGGGGATTCCCGAAAGAATATCCTGCAGGCGGGCGTCGAGGTCCGCAGCGGTTTTTTCCAGCGCCTGTATCTGCTCACGCAGATCCTTCGTCTGAGCGATGGCCGCAGTCGCGTCTTGCTCCGCCTTTTTCAGTTTGGCGATCTCTTCGGAAGCTTTATTCCGCTGCGCCTTCATGGTCTCAGCTTCCGTGATAGCCTGCCGCCGCTGCGTGTCCACCTCGCGGAAATCCTTCAACACGGCAGCCGGGTCTGCGCCGCGCTGGCGCAGCATTTCCTCCACCCGAGACAGATTGTCGCGCACAAAATTCAGATCGAGCATGGGAACCCATTACTCTATCGGAAACCGGGTGGAGAATGCACCTTCGCCTGACCGCAGCGCCACGAACGGCTGGCGTTGACGAGAACCGGCGTCGATGAACTCCCATTTCTCGCAACAACACAATGCTCAGAAGCAAGAGCACCCAAACCTGATGCGGCATCACCAGCACCTCCCACCACCAACGATTCGTCAATGCCCTGGGAATGCGCCCGGCAATCTGCATGGTGTCCAGCAGCGTCCCTCCCGGAATCAGAAAAGGAAGCATCAACCCCAATGACACCACCGCAGCAACGCGCTCTCTTCGAAGCGAAACAAATGCCCAGCACAGCGGCAGCACCAGCAAGGTAGCGCCATAGAACCGGTGATAAACCGGCAGGAGGCTGATCACGGTAATCGCGCTCAGCTCGCAATGCGCGATCATCCCGAGATTCTTTTCCCCCTCCGGCTCCACACGTAAACCATCCAAACTGCGAGCGGAGTAGATCGGAAGAGCACACGT
>OBLW0100004946.1_pt1 | contig 10060 bp, 6 predicted proteins | sample 1520161 | NCBI WGS metagenome assembly OBLW01 (sample SAMEA3539309, study PRJEB22396) | soil metagenome | biome: tundra; feature: field; material: soil | place: USA | collected 2010-05 | depth 0.15 m | reverse complement strand
AACTCCGCCGCGTATCCGCCAGAAATAACCAGCGCGACAGAAGATCCCGTTCTGCGCGCCTCGAACGGACCGGGCTGAAGGGGCTGTTCCAGTACAGAACGGCGGCTCTGGTGCGCCAGATATCGCAGTTGGCGGTTACGCTCAGTACCGTTCAGCTTGCCTGGCGTGCCTTGTCGGCTGCTAGCGCGTCTTTAGCGTCGGGGATGTGAGGAGCGCGTCTGGCTGTCCTTCGAGGACCAGCCCGGCACCGGACAACTACCCAGCCCTGCGGCCGGCCGTCAAGCCGGGCGCAGATCTCGCCCGGTTCGGCGTGGCTTCAGGTCGCCATCACGGCGATCAGGTTGCCGGCCATATCGGCTAGTTCCAGCTCGGCCTGGGCGTTGTGTTCCTGATCTTGCGCTGAGTTCTTCGCCCTGCCCGCGTGCCCGCCGCACCGGGACCGATGTAGTCAGGGCTTAGGACCATCGGCTGATTTCCGCCTGCTTGGCTGGCCGGTAAGACTTGGCCATGACGTCGGTGACCTCGACGACCGGCTGGGTCGATGACTATCTGGCCCGGATCGGCGTCACACGCCCTGTTTGGGCGGACATCCAGGCGCTGCGCGACCTGCAGCTGGCGCATCTGCTGACCGTGCCATTCGAGAACCTGAGCATCCATCTTGGCGAGCCGATCGTCCTGGAGCAGGCGGACCTGGTGGCCAAGGTGGTCCGGATGCATCGCGGCGGCTTCTGCTACGAGCTGAACGGCGCCTTCGCGGGCCTGCTCACCGCGCTCGGGTTCCGGGTCAGCATGCTGTCGGCGCGGGTATTCGGCGCCGGCGGACAGCCTGGGCCGCCCTTTGACCACATGACCCTGCGAGTGGACCTCGCGGAACCGTGGCTGGCCGACGTCGGGTTCGGCCGGTTCGCCGTGCAGCCGCTGCGGCTGAGCTTCCCTGGCGATCAGCCCGATCCCGCAGGAACGTTCCGGGTGGCAGATAGTCCCTCCGGGCACGGCGACTTCGACATCTTCCACGACGGCGAGCCCGCCTACCGGGTCGACCCCCGGCCCTACGCGCTGAGTGATTTCACGCCGGCCTGCTGGTGGCAGCAGACCTTTCCCGGATCGCATTTCCGCACCTCCCTGACCTGCTCGATTTCCACCAGCTCGGGTCGCATCACGCTGAGCCGCGACCGGCTCATCGTGACCCAGGACGGCCATCGCGAGGAGCACACGCTGGCCAGCGACGCCGAGATCCTGGCCGCTTACCGCCGCTACTTCGGCATCACCCTGGACCGGGTCCCGGTCACCGGCGGGGATTGATCCAGCCGGAAGAACCGGGCTTCACCTGATCCGGCAGCGCTGATGCAGCGCGGTGCCCAGACGGCGAGCACGGCCAGCAGCCCGGTCACCGGGATCCCGCCGAACCACGCGGCGGCCACAGATTCGTACCAGCCCGCGCCCGCCGCGGCGGCTCGGGCGCAGATCACCCAGGCATGTCACAGTCTCCACCACAATCGCATGATTGGCCTGCGGCGCATAGCGGCGGGGTATTTGCGCGGGCGCGCGAAGACTCAGGTTGCTCTCCGTGACAGGCTTCCCGTCAGAGGCCCAGGCCCGGGTCCACCGGTGACATCATCGCCATCGTGAACGACTTTGCCGGGCCCTACTTCCGAAACCACAGTCTCAAGCCTAACAAAAATCACTGTTGCTCTCAGTAATGTAACAGTTTACGATCAAGGTATAGACTTGAGTTCCGTTCCGGCGCCTGCCGGGTAAACCGCCAAAGAAAAGAGCGGAATCTGGTGGATCGTGAAGCCATTTCTTCGGACGCTCCCGAGGTGATCGGCTTCGGAGCGCTTAACGTTGACTATATCGCCAGCGCCTCGCTTCTATCCAAGCGAATGTCTGTTCAGATAACCGAGTCGGCGGCGCGTTTCGAATCAAATATAGAGGGTCCCGTCGCCCAGGATGTCATTGAAGACGCCATCCAGAACCTGGGTGCCGCCTCGCTAAGCTGTTCCTTGGGCGGATCCGCATGGCTGACAATTTATGCGCTGGCCGAGATGAGAGTTGGCCTGCGCTTGGGCTACGTGGGCGTCGCGGGCCAGATCGGGGTCCCTGGGCTGTCGTTTATCAAGCAGATGGAGGAACTGGGCATCGATCACCGGTGGGTAGACCGCCAGCCAAGCCAGCCCTGCGGTGTCTGCCTCTCCTACATCGAAGACGCGAACCGGGTTATGCTGACAAATCCCGGCGCCAATCTCGAGATGTACGAGTATATACGGGAGAACTTCAACTCGCTGGCCGCATACCTGGCTTCGGCCCGGTATGTCCACCTTACCTCTTTTCTCGACCCGCGAACGCCCGCCGTGGTGCTCAGGCTGGTCAGGAAGGCTAAGGAAATTAATCCTGAACTCCAGCTCAGCTTCGATCCGGGCCCCGACTGGACATCGCACAGGACGAAGGTCATTGACGACATACTAGCCCTGACGGATCTGCTGTTCGTAAATTATCGCGAGTTCAAGGCGCTGGGCCGTTATGTTCCTTTCGAGGAAGATATTACCATAGCCGCAAAGATACTTAAGACCTGCGGGAAAAGCTGCCGGGTATTCGTCACGAAGCGCTACGATTTTATCGCGGCATTCCGGGCCTCGCCGGGCGGTATTCTTACCTATCAGTTCCAGTTGAGCAGGCCACCACGCGAGACGGAGATCGAAGACGCTACGGGCGCGGGTGACATTTTCGCCGCGTCCGTTCTTGCTTCGCTCACCGCGCGGCGCTTGCAGGTTCAGCTTGGCGCGTTCGTCGGATTGTGTCTCGCCAGGCAGAAGATGAGTTCCAGCGCAGTCGGTTCCTACCAGGTGCTGCAGGACCTCAGCAAAGGCTTCCTGCAGCAGACCGAGACCCTTTCGGATAGCGATAGGCCGGCCGCCCGGATATTCCTGGTGCACGAAAGCAAACGCGATTGGCAAGCGGTACGGCGATTCATCGTCGATCAGTGCAAGCTAGAGGTCTTCGAGCTAAGCCTGGCCAATATCGACGAGAACACCCTGGCCGAGGTCATGGAAGAGCAACTTCCCCGGTGCAGCTTCGGAGTCTGCGTGCTCAGCACGGATGCGTCGCCCGGAGGAGCAGCCGGGAATGCCGACCAGGATCTCGTTCACCAGGCCGGAATCCTGCAGGGCAGGTACGGATTCAAGCGAGTTGCGATACTAGCCGAGCAGAGCTGTAAGACGTTCTCCAACATCGCCGGGCTGATTCACCTGGACTTCCCATCGGGCCAAATCGAAAATACTTTTTTCGAGCTGGAGCGCATGTTTCAGCGAGAAGGCCTGATCCCCCCGAGGGATAATCACCGTGTCTGAACAAGCCAGCTCGCCGCGTCGGGCGAGAAGGACCAATGATCGCGCTCTTGACGTGGTTGGGATCGGGGCATTGAACCTGGACTATATAGCAAACGTCTCCGTCCTGGCCAGGACGCGCAGTTCGCCATCACTGACAACGCAGATCGCCGAGATGGTCGAGAAAACCGGTGCCCATGTCGAGTGGGGAACGGAGAGGTCCGTCGACGAGCAGACGATCCAGGCCGCGATCGAGGCAGTAAGCTCGGCGGCTCCGACAACTGCACTGGGCGGATCGGCGTTCAACGCGATACAGGCGATTGCCCAGACGAACGCCGGCCTGCGGCTCGGTTATGTCGGCGTCGCGGGGAAAGTGCCTATCATCGGCATGTCGAGCATCCAGCAGCTCCAGGCCCTCGGCATCGACCACCAATTCGTCCGGTATGACGATCACCGGCCATGCGGCATTTGCTTCTCGTTGTGTGAGGAGGGTGAGCGGACATTGCTGACGCACGCCGGTGCCAACTCTCGCATGGCTCAGTATCTTGATGATCAATTTGATGACATCGTCGCATACCTCGCGAATGCGAGTATCATCCACGTTACTTCATTCCTGGACGACAAGACGGCCGGTCGGCTGCTCGCCGTCCTGCGGAAGGTGAAAGAGGTAAATCCCGGCACCGCAATCTGCTTCGATCCGGGTCATGTGTGGAGCGTAAACCACGACGCAGACATCGGGGGGCTCGTAGGCATATGTGATTACCTGCTCGTCAACTACCGAGAGTTTCACGAGCTGGGAGAATATAAGGCAGACGAATCCGACGAGGGGGTCGCCAGCCGGCTGCTCCAGCAGATCAGCAGCGACCGAAGTTTTGTCATTGTCAAGCGCCCGACCGGCATCTGGTCCTATCGTAGCGACAACGGAAATACCACGAGCGACTTTTATCCGCAGATCCCCCTCGCCGCCAGCGAAGTGAAGGACGCGACCGGCGCTGGCGATGTCTTCGCCGCCGGCCTGCTGATCGTACTGACCTCCGACCAGCTGCAAGTTGAATTGGGGTCGCTTCTCGGCATGCGCCTAACGAGACATAAGCTTCGTTACGTGGGCAGTGCCGGTCACGGGCAATTCGCGGAGGTTACCCAGAAGTTCATTGACAAGCTGGACAAGCAGAGGCGTGATGGCAGCCAGCCGAACGGCGTATTCATAGCCCATGGCCGTAACCTCGACTGGCTCGCGGTCCGCCGTTTTGTCGAGGAGCGGTTCGAGTTGCCCGTGTCCTCCTTCGAGAGTTCGTCATGGGGCGGCCACCAGATCACGGAAGCCCTGTCCGGGTACCTGGAGACATGCAGCTTCGCCATCTGCGTGCTTACCTCGGAGGATTTCACCGGAGACGGGCGCCATCTCGCGCGTCAGAACGTCATCCACGAGGTCGGCCTCTTTCAGGGGCGGTACGGCTTCGACCGCGTGCTTGTCCTGGCCGAAGAAGGCTGCGGGTTTATTCCCAGGACCACAGGGCCCTATACGATCTTCTTCCCGCACAACGGAATAGATCAAACTTTCTACCGACTTGACGAGATGATCCGGAGACAGGACGTTGCATATCCGGAGGATAAGTGATTCATAAATTTTCGGCGCGGCCCCTGGCGGTCGCGCCGGATATCGCCCGGCTTCGCCGGGCGCTCAAGCTGCCCGATCTGGAGGTGTGGCGTGAATATTACATAGAGTTCGAGAAGGAGCCGTGCGACGAACAGCTGGGGCTACTATGCGCGGCACTTACGGAACCCGTCGGCTACCGGGTCGAAGTGGACAGCTCGCTGGGTCCGGACACCGTGATGGTGGCGCATCTACAGGGAGTGGTCGACAACGAGAGCGACTCCATCGTCACCATGTGTGAGCTGCTAGGGATCCCGGCCCAGGCGGCCAAGGTGGCGACGAGCTATCGTTCGCGCTCTGGAGGCCTGCGCGCGGTCATCGCCAGCCACCGGTTCAATAGTGCGATCGAGGAACTGCACGAGACTGAGCCCGCCTACCGATCACTGCAGCCGCGGGGTTTCTATCAGCCTGCCCGGCACTATGACCTGAGGGCGATGACGGATCCGGCCCTGGCGGTGCTCGGGCGGGCCGACGGCCGGAACCTTTCGCTCGATCAGATGCGGAACATCAGGGAGATCCAGGCCGCTCTCGGAGAGCAGTCGACGAGCGATGTGCTGCTTGAGGCGCTTGACGCCCGCTGGAGTGATCACTGTGCCCATACGACGTGGCAGGCCCTCGGCGACCTGCTCGGTCGGCTTGCCGGGGCGTCCCGCGACACCGGCAATCCGAATATTGTCAGCATGTTCCATGACAATGCCGGCGTGTGGAAGTTTTATGAGGGCTTCGCCCTGGCCATCAAGGCGGAGACACACAATGGCCCGTCCGCGATCTCTGGCTACTTCGGCCAGCTCACGAAGCTCGGCGGAGTGCTCCGTGACATCATGGGTACCGGACTGGCGGCAGATCCGATCGGCTGTTTCGAATACACTGCCACCGGGTTGCCCGAGGCGCCGCCACCGGCCAAGGGCCGACCAGGGCCCACGCAGCTAGCTCTCGACACCATCAGGGCGATCAAGGAATACGGCAATACTTTCGGCGTCCCGATGATGTGGTCTCACATGACCTTTCATCAGGGTTATCGCGCTAAGCCGTTCGCGCTCGGCGGTAGTATCGGCATCCTGCCGACCGCAGCCGCCGAACGAGGACGCCCGGAGCCAGGTGACCTGGTGATGCTCATCGGCGGCCTCACCGGCAGCGAAGGGATACATGGCGCCTCGGCCAGCTCGGCCGGGAGCACCATGGATGAAGTCTCCGTGCAGATCGGCGCCCCGCTCGAGCAGGTCAAGTTCCGTAACGCGCTGCTCGACCTCCGGGACGCCGGGTACGTGCGCGCGATCACCGATCTCGGCGCGGCCGGCCTGAACAGCGCGGTCGGCGAGATGGGCGAGGCCTGCGGCGTATGGATCAACACGGCGCTGGTACCGCTGAAGACCTCGGCCTTGCCGATGTGGCGGATCCTGCTCTCGGAGTCGCAGGAGCGAATGCTGCTGGCCCTGCCGCCGGATAAAGACGCAGCGGCCCGGAATATTCTCAGGCGACATCAGGTCCGAGCTACCGTCATCGGGCGATTCGGCCATTCGGGCAGATATTGCGTATTTCACCAGCCAGATATGGACGAGAAGACCGTGATCGGGCTGACCCCCCATCAACTGCCCGATGACCTCGGCGAACTCGGCTTCGACGTCCCTTATGCCCTGTTCGAGGGGCCTGTTCCCCAGCAGCGCGTCGGCCCGCCTCCGCAACAAACGGAAACCCACCTGAGCTGGCCGCAGTTTGCTGCGCACGAGCTGGCGTATCTCCTGTCGCGGGTAATCGAGGACGCGGAAGTCGCCTCACAAAGCTACGCAGACTCCCAGTACGATTCCACCGTTCAGGGAAACACCATTCACGGACCGCAGTACGGTCGCGTGCGTCCGGTGACATCCGGCTACTGGGCGGGTACCCCGGTTGACGGTTCCCCCGCGGCTGCGGTGCTGTCGACTGCATTCAACCCCTGGTTGTTCGACATCAATCCCGTCCGCGCGCTGCGCCAGATGTTCTGCGCACTGCTGGCCGGCCAGGTACTCGCCGGGGTGGCACGGCTTGATATCTGCTTGTGTGACAACTTCTACACGCCGCACCTTTCGGACCACTGGCGTGAGTGGCTCACCGCGATGGTTGACGAACTGTCGCTGCTCGTCCGGCGGTTCGGGACACCAGTCATCTCGGGCAAGGACTCTTCAGCCGGCTCGGCACAGACGGACGAGGGTGTCGTGAGCGTACCTCCCGCCGTCTTCCTCACGGCGCTGGGGAAGGTGCCACACTATGACCGGCTGCTTGACGAGGACTGGAAAACGCCCGGCAACCTGCTTGTTCGTATCGGACCCAGCACGCCTTCCCTGGCCGGAACGGTCGTCGCCCGTAGCCTGGACATCCCCGGCGGGACCCTTGATGACGTGGCGCTGGACGAGATGGAGACCTACCTCTACGTGCTTGCCGCCAGCCGTCACCTGTTCCTGAGCGGGACTCGCCTTGGTCCCGGCGGTCTCGCCGCCAGGCTGGTCACAGGAGCACTGGCCAGCGGACTGGGTGTGGAACTCGACCTATCCGCCGCCGATGCCGGGGGAGGCTTCGCTGAGACCCTGTTCGCCGAACACCGTTGCGGCAGCCTCGTCGAAATCGACGAGTCAAGCTTCACCGCGCTGCCGGCCGAACTGCGCCCGGTACGCGTGGGCCGGCTGATCGGCAGCGGACAGGTGAAAGCCGGCGACTGGGAGCTCCTCACACCCGCCGTGGCTGAGCGGTGGTCAACCTCCTTCGCGCGGAGGCTGACGTGAGGCCTACCGCGAACGTTCTATACCTGCCCGGGACGAACTGCCAGGCCGAAACGCTCAGGGCGTTCAAGCGGGCCGGCGCCGATGCTAGCCTCGTCTTCCTTTCGGACGTGATGAGCGGTGCAGCCCGGCTGGACGGTGCCGACATCCTGTGTATTCCGGGCGGATTCTCATTCGGCGATCATCTCGGCGCAGGAGCGATTGCCGGGCTTCTGCTCAGGACAAAGCTCGCAGATCAGTTCCAGAATTGCTGGGACCGTCCCCTTATCGGTATTTGCAACGGCTTCCAGATCGCATTGCGGGCGGGATGTTTCGGTCCCGGGATCGCACTGATGACTAACTCGGACGGTACCTTCAGGAACCGGCCGGACCAGAGCCATGTCGTAAACAGCATGAACGAGAGCCCGTGGCTTTCCGGACTGGGCGGTCATACACTCGAATTTCCATGCGCACATGGCGAAGGCCGGCTTGTATACGAAAACACCGGGATGGCGATCCAGTGGAAAGTAGCATTGCGCTACCCAGATGACGCCAATCCGGACGGCTCGATGGATAACATCGCGGGCCTGACCAGCCGCAACGGCTTGCTGTTCGGCCTGATGAACCATCCGGAACGGGCCAGAGATCCGGCGGACCGAATGGTGTTTTTCGAAAATGGCGTACGGGCCGCCGCGGGGTTAGCCGCTGATCACCTGGGCCGTCCGCAGCATACCGAGTGCCCTGGCAGTGTTCTTGTGACGTCGGCTCTGCTTGGTCTTGCCGGCAGCCCCCGGCTAGGTCGGGGAGACTCAGCCGAATGGGACACAAATGAAGGAACCACGCCATCCTGCCCCAACGGAGGCATGAACGACGTGGTTTCACTCCAGTGTCAGGCGGCGAGCAACCGGGCCGACTCAGTTGGCGACCCGACGTGAGCTCACAGTTAGTTACCGCCGCCGCCGCTTAGAGCTGCCATGTCCGTATTTCCCCTATATCATTAGCTTGAGGTTGCCGGTGGGTTCACCAGCGCCACACGATACCATATTTCGCTGCCGCGTCCCCCTGCCCGAAGAGCTTTTCCGTGTATCCGTAGTCGGAAATTTCCAAATCGCGCCCCTCCTCGGCGCTAGGCGGATCCAGGCGCCCGAGGTCGGGCATGGCGGCGAAGTACCAGCACCGTGTGGGCAAGGCGGTACTGAGATCAAACTGTACGCGCATGGTCAGCTGCTCGATGCCATGGCTGGTCACCTGGATCTCTTGCCACGTTGTCGCTTCTGTTACCCCGGTACGCTTGACCTGGGTCGCGAAGTTGCACCCGGTTCCCTTCCGGTAGGTCCGAGGCAGCAGCATCTCGGCCTTCACCGCGACGAACCCCGGGCCAAGATCGACTGGTGTATGCGTACCCGCTTGGCAGTTCAACAATGGCCGGACCTCGATGTGCGCATTCGGGGCACCTTGCACGTAGTCGCGCACGATGTACCTATTGACGTCATCTTCTGTAGCAACGACGCGACGCTCAGTTGCAACATCCGTAACAACCTGGCCCGTAAGAAAGTACGTAACCGTCAGGTTCAGGACCCGGAGCGGCTGATACCCGCTGGGTGAACCATGGCTCGCCCATTTTCCTATCAGGTGAAGATCATCTTGATTTTGCTCGACCAGCTTGGCCAGTCGCCGGACGCCGGTCTCCCAGCTTGTCTGGGCTTCGCCCAGATCGAAGGTGCGGCCGAATGCCCCCGCACGGACCCGTACTTGCAATCGCGCGTTTATAGTCGGGAATTCCTGGCCATCGGAGACATCTGGGGCAAGGCAGAATGCAGCCTGCAGGGCCGCCTTGCACCTGGGATGCTGCTGATCGTCGAATCCGCCGATTAATTCCCGAATATATTGACGCAGCGCACGCGCTCGACTGTCGACTTGCATCCCCGCCCTGGCTAGCGGTTCCGTAAGTTTCATCAGAGCACGCAAGCCATCGGCTTCCGGATTAGTGAGCTTACTAAGGTCGGGTCCGATACCGCGCGCAAGCTCTCGAAGCCCATTTTCGAGTATGTTCGGCGAAATCGCTCCGCCCCCGGCACCGGCTACCGGTGTGCTCATGACACCCCTCCTTAGCTTGTACTCATATCACTCCAAAGCAGGGCGGTCAAGAACAGCCGGACCTGACACAGATTAGCCCATGAGAGCCTGTTTTGGTACCGTTGCGTGCGGGGCATACAGAGGCCTGTGTGTTAACGCCGGATCTGTTCCGGCCGCTCTCCTCGAATTCGAGGAGAGCCTCATCGGCGGAACTGGAATCCGTTCGCGACGCCTTCAGGCAGATCGGAAGAGCGTCGTGTAGGGGAAGAGTGTAG
>OBLW0100004944.1_pt1 | contig 10062 bp, 13 predicted proteins | sample 1520161 | NCBI WGS metagenome assembly OBLW01 (sample SAMEA3539309, study PRJEB22396) | soil metagenome | biome: tundra; feature: field; material: soil | place: USA | collected 2010-05 | depth 0.15 m | reverse complement strand
GAGATGCCTAAGTGACTGGAGTTCAGACGTGTGCTCTTCCGATCTGAGACAACGCGCGCCGAGGCGGCAGAGTTGCTGCTTGCACCGATCGATTCCCCGGCGTTCACAACGCTGATGGACGTACCCAAGCATGCAACGACCGGCGCTCCTGCGTACGTTGAAGGTCGGGTCTACTACGACACTACAGCCCATAAGCTCAAGATCGGCGGCGCTGCCGGATACGAGACTGTGACATCTGTCTAGTGGCAGGATTCGACAACACCCTACAGCCGATCGACCTAGTGGGCACTCCTATCTTCGAAGGCGACCTAGTGCAGTACGGTAAGCGTACTGCGTACGTGCTGGTCACGCTTGAAGACACGTCGATGCTCATCGAGTTCGACCGGTACAGTACTCGTACGGACATCATCGAGCAGACATGGCTGTATAAGCCATTCGACTGTATCGTTCGCACCGGAGCACTATCCCCCATCCGTTAGGCCGTGGTAGGATGAAGTTATCCGACTGCACCACAAGGACGTAGAACATGGCAGGCATCGCAAACACTGACGCAAACTTCGCTGGATGGGACGCGTTCCTTCGCAAGGTGTTCGGACGTGCGAACTACCTGGGCGACGTTTCAGCAGACACGATCGCCACACTCACTGGTGGAACACCCGGCGACTGGCAGTCAACGAATCTTGGTTCGTCTTCCACGGTGAAGTTCGTGAACAGGGACGGCAGCATTGCTACGCTGACCGACACCGAAGGTAAGGCGCTCGCAGTCGCAGTCGGCGCTAAGCTGACGAAGCTGTAACGCTATTGGCTAACGACATCATCCACGTCCAGTTCGGCGAAGTCTTCAAGTTCAACAAGCAGGAAGACGGTAGCCTGCAGATTTTTGGCAAGGCGACTGACGACACGCTCGACGGCGACCTGCAGAAGTGCGACCTTGCATGGTCTGCTAAGGCCATGGAGAAGTGGTTGTCTACGGGCGGCAACATGCGCGTCCAGCACAACCCTTCGCTGTATCCTGCTGGTGTCGGCATGTCGGTGGACAGCAAGCCGGACGGCATCTACCTTATGGCAGAGGTCGCTGAGGCCACTGCAATCCGACTGGTAGAGAAGGGCGCACTGCGTGCATTCTCTGTCGGTATCTCCCGCCCCAAGTTCGCACGTGATGCAACCGCACCGAATGGTCGCATCGTAGGCGGCGACATCGTTGAGGTATCGCTAGTCGATCGTCCGTCGAACCCACAGTGCGCATTCACGGTCAAGTCTGCAGGCAAGGACGACACTGCGCACTTTGAAGGTGAGTACACTCGGCTGCCAGAAGTCAGCAGCCCGCTGAACAAGATCATGAACGGCGACGACCTGCTAACCAAGAGCGGCAGCGGCGACAACGCTGGCGATGATGGCGATGACAACGACGACAGCGGCGATGACGTTGATGAATCTTCTGCTGGTGACAACGCTAACAACGGCGACGGCGGCAAGGATACTCCTGCAGACAGTGACGGCGATGGCAAGCCCGATGCCGACCAGAACGACACACACGGTGACGACGGTAAGGACGGCAAGGATGCCAAGGCCGACAAGTCTGCACAAGACTTCGATGGCGACACCGATGGCGGCGAAGACAAGACAGACCCCGCTGACACACCCGATGCAGGCGAGCAGACTGACAACGACGGCGATGCGCCTGCACCCGACACAGTGGGTCCGATTGACGAACCACTCGACGGCGGCAGCACTGAGACGAGCACCGACGACGCGCAGGTCGATGCGATCGTTGAGGAGCTTGTAGCAGAAGTCGGCGGCGGCGACGGAGCAGAGGCACTCGATGATGCCGACGACCTTGACGTTGAGAACAAGGTGCTCGACACAGCAGACAAGGTACAGCAGGCGTGGGCAGATCGTGGCAAGGCCAAGCTCAACATCAATGATGAGGAGCAGCGCATTCGCACGGCTGCCAAGGCACTCAGCGTAGCCGGTCCATGGGACGAGCCGGGTGACGGGAAGAAGACACGCTTCGCCGACTGGGCACTGCGCCGCTTGCACGACACGTCGTGCCCGGTGTACAGTAACGAAGCCATCAAGCACGCGTATCCTTCACTAGCGAAGGGTATCGATGCAGCAGCAGGTAAGACCGCACAGCAGATCATCTTCACTATGTTGCAGGAGAGTGTAGCCAGCGATGACGGTGGAGACAAGGCGTACAACATTGAATCCCTTGCCAAGGCATACAGTGCAGTGTGCGGTGTGGTGTCGGATGCAGTGTGGACTGAGGTAATGGACGAGCTTGGCCTGGACAAGACACTGACACATGGTGACGTAGTTGAGGCAGCACGTGATTCGATGCGCAAGGACGCTGAGATCGATGACACTGATGACCCAGGTATCACTGTTCGTACGAAGGGTATGCGTGTGTACTACGCATCCGAAGCAAGCAACGCCATCGGCAAGCAGCTACAGTCGCTCCATGATGCAGTGGTTACTGTCAACCCCGACCTGTGCACACTGCCGGAAGCAACTGAGAAGCCTATCGCCAAGGTCGAAACGCCTGAACTAACCAAGGCGATCACAGTCGATGACCGCATCGATGAGATCACGACGGCATTCGATGCAGAGCGCACAATCCTGAATGAGAAGATCGAGAAGCTGAGCGCAGCACCCGACTTCACGCTGTTCAACACGCCACGCAGGCGTGCAACCGGCGCTGCCGGTGGCGGCGTTGACTTGGCTAAGGGACTTGCAGTCACGGACGCCAACGAAGCTGCGCAGGAGCAGGAGCGTCAGTCACGCATCGCATGGTACACGGACCTAGCTAAGGGCGGCGCAACACGCGCAGAACGTGAGGCCGCTGGCGAGCTACTTGAGAAGCTACAGTTCCCTAACCTGACGAAGTAGTCATGGCTACGCGCAAGGTGTCGGCGAAGACACGTGCGAAGCAAAAGGCCACACTCGCACGTGAGGAGACGAAGCATATCGGCAAGCGCCATACGCTCAGGACAACGAACGCACCCAACCGCCTAACGGCTCACAGGGTCAATGCACACAGGCTGTCGCAGTAGTCCTTGCAGTCACACGGTTGTGTCGTGTACGATGAGTACATCGACACCAAAGGCGTGCCAAGGTCCATAAGGGCGGCATGTGGTAGAGATGAAAACCGTTTCACCTTTCAACACATGCAACACCCATAAGGGACACATCACATGGTACAGGTCGCATCGACCCTCATTGACGAAGCTGCTGACCTAGCAGCATCGGGCAAGTCACCCAAGTCTATCTTGACCGGCAAGATGATGGGCGCAACATCCGGCGCATCGTACAACTCTGCGCTCACTGGCGGCAAGACCGTTGGAGACTTCACATTCGGTGGAGTTCGTGAACTCGACACAACAACACACATGGAGAATGCACGCAAGGCAGAGATCAGCCTGCGCAGCGAAGTCAGGCGTGGCTACGAAGACCCCGCAGGCGTTATCAAGGGACTGAATCCCAGCTTCCTTGAGGCATATCCCATGTTCATGCAGTCACCGCAGCGCAGTGACCCAGCATTCGTTGCACTGCAGGAGCAGGTCGCAATGCTATCTGCTGAGTTGGGCAAGAACTTCACGTCAGCAGGACCGAACAACACGGCTCCGTCGCTGACACCATTCGACCTTGAGAACCCTTCTCATCTCATCTACTGGTTCGAGACGCCGCTGCGTGCGAAGGTCAGCCGTGAGCCGGGTAAGGGCACAAGCCACCGCACCAAGGTCATCACCGGCATCTCTGGTTCGCAGACTGGCGGCGTTGACGGCAACATCATCGACATCTCATTCGCTGAGACGACTTCGTTCGCCACCTTCCCTGCAACACTACCTGGCTCAGGTCTGCAGGCCGGTGACGACGTGAACATCAACTACAAGTTCATGGGACTTTCGGAAAGCCTCTCATGGCTTGCACAGTTCGCAGGCGTCGGCTTCGAAGACATCTCATCGCTGGCTAACCTTGTTCTCATGCAGGAGTTCCAGTTCGGTGAGGAGTACCTGAACATCGCAGGTACAGCAACCGCACTCAAGGCACCGACACATGTGGCTACGGCTCGTACCGCAGCAGCCGGTGAGACTGCCATCTCTGGTAGCACTCAGGGCGACGTGTGGATTGCCGTTACAGCGCGCAACTATTACGGCGAGACAATCGCCAGCACCAGCCTAGCTGTCGCATGGACATCCGGTCAGGTCATCGACGTGGTGATCACTCCTGGCGCTAACGACGCAGTGCAGCAGTACAGTGTGTACGTCGGCACAACGTCAACAGACCCGACTGCCGCAGGTAGGTTCCTGTACAGCACATCGGGCGCAACGAAGGTCACTGTTCAGGGCGCAGTGCCGACTGCCGGTCACACTGCTCCAACCGTTGACAGTGGTACTTCCGGTTCCAACCGCTGGGAAGGAATCCTCAGCGTCATGTCCGGCAAGGCAGCAGCCAACTCTGTGTATCCTACGGGCTTCCAGGGCGGCTACTTCAACGGCAACGTCCAGGACGTGCTCAACCTGAACGCCATCAACAAGGCATTGCAGGGTGTCTACAACGGTCCTGGCGCATTCCGTGCCAGCCCTGAGGAACTATTCTGCGACGGCATCGACGCTACCAACCTCTCAGCAGACGTTGCCAAGAACGGCAGCGGCACCAACTACCAGTTGCTCATCGAGCAGGGCCAGATGGCCGGTGTCATCCACGGCACCGCCGTATCGCAGTTGGTCAACCCGATCACCCGCCGTCTGTTGAATGTCACAGTTCATCCCGGCTGGCTGCAGGGTACTGCGTTCATGACGCAGTGGACAACTCCAAACGCCGCTCGCAACTCCAACGTGTGGGAAATGCGAATGGTACAGGACTTGCTCTCAGTCGCATGGCCTGTGATCGACCCGACCTACCGCTACTCGATGTTCGAGTACGGCACGTTCTTCGCTCAGGCACCGCAGTACGCTGCTCTGCTTGGTGGACTACAGCAGAAGACAGCATCAGTGGGCGGCACGTTCGCCTAACCGCTGACACAATCGATTACCGAAGGGTTCGGCCATTGGCCGGACCCTTCATTCGTTTCAGGGTATGATGAGTACATGACCACATTCAGCCTGGACAAGGGCGCAACACTTGGTGCGAAGATGAAGTCGGATGGTACTGTGTACCGCCCCGATCGGCACGGTCGCATCCATGTAGAGGATCGCAGACACATCAACGAACTACGCAACAGCAATGCGAAAAACGAGTATGCATTGGTGTCGGAATCGATGATCCCTGTGGGACCAAACCTACCCGACAACTACTGCGATAGTCCCGATGGTTGCATGCTAAACAACCTGATCTACCGCACCACGTGTGCGCGCTGCGGCAGTGCACTCGGCGGAATGGCATTGGTGCATCGTGCTACGATTGATGCGGAGGAATAAGCCAATGCCTATATACGGACCCGCCGACATCTACAGCCTAGTGATGGGACATCCTGATGGTAGCTCGTGCCGCCACGACTTCTCTGATGAGAATAAGCGTTACAGCGCGCCGATTGCCAGCGACGAGACACGCTCGTTGCCAGTGCTCGAATGCAACAAGGGCTGCACGGAGTGGGCACTTGAGGAGCGCAACGGTTGGAAGAATCGCCCAACGCAGGTAGCACTCACACAGACAGAGATCGACAACGAAGAAGCCGCAGGCAAGGATGCACGCAGCGGCGTGAACATCATGGCTGCCGCTGTCGCAGAAGCGATGCGTCAGCAAGCTGTGCGCAGTGACGGAGTGGACGTACGTCAGGCACCGACCAGGGCGCGCCGTACCCGTTAGAGTGACTGTTCGGCTACCCGATCGTCAGCAGATGTTCGGTAGACCGGGCGCACTGTGTGGCCTGTGTCCCGATTCAAGGCACAATCAGCGACCGACGGTCAGCGAGTGCGCCACTTGCGTCGGCGTTCGTTACTGTAGGAGACACATCGTGTGGTACGCAGACGCTTGGCGCTGCACCCGGTGCGTTCGCTATATGAAGGCACGCGCTGCCAAGGTAACATAAGAGTATGGCTGGACTGACTGGATACGTTACCCCTGCGATGCTCATCGCTGCGCCTACGGGCATTTCTTGGAGCACGATCCCTGTACCGGGTGCATCGGCGACGCAGCAGTTGACGAGCCAGCAGGACATCTGCATGCGAGCCACGGCCAGCGCCGAAGCATTCCTGAACCAGCAGGTACGATGCACGATCGACGTACAGACAGAGAGTGCACCATCCCGTCGTGTATGGATCGACGGTCAGGGTGTCGGACACTTCACGTGTAACCACTTCCCAGTGCTCGATGTTGTGTCTGCGGAGACAGCACCATCTGGCACGTTCCCACGTCAGTATACGCAGGTCGTGTCCGGTATGTGGGAAGTCGATGATCCGCCGTCTATCAACACTGGCAGCGCCGTCACTGGTGGTGACGGACAGGGCGGCAACATCATCCTGTTCGCACCCGGCACGGTCAGCTACTGGAACGGCATGAAGGGTAGCCGTATCGCAGTCACGTACCTGAACGGCTGGCCGCACGCCGGTATCACGGCTGCGATGCTCGTCAACGCTACCGCAGTGCATGTCGATGACGTGACCGGCTGGTCTGTAGCCACAGCAGGCGCACCGATCACGTGTCCGATCTACGATGGTGGTAACAGCGAAGTGGTCGCAGTCGTCGGCGTCGCAAGCACTACCAACGGCACGACCGGTCTGGCAGCATACGGTCCCGGTGTGCTCACGCTTGCTGCAGGCACGGCCAACGTACATGCTGGCCCGACTGCAGGCGTGGCGAACTGCGTGATCAGTACTCTACCAGCGACCATCATGTCAGCCGTCATCAAAATGGCGGTCGCCGAAGCACTCGTGCGGGGTGCCACGGCGACCAGCGTCCAGCGCAACCAGGGACAGACCACCAAGTCCGGCTCACCCGGCGACCTGTACCTTGAGGGCTGCGAGATGCTTCTTCCGTACCGGCGTGTCGTCTAGCCGTCCACATAGCGGGGCTGTAGTGGTCCTAGCAGCCACGGAACGCCAGGGGGCTTATACTTAGGTCATGCCGATGAACTCTGTACAGGAAACTGTCAAGGCCGCACTGACCGGTTTGACCATGCCAACGTACTCTGGCAACCCCATTTCGCCGGTTCCGCTGGTGTGGATCGCCCCGCCCGTTATCGGTGACTTCGCCAGCGCGCCGCAGATTTACGTCTGGGGCGGCGTGGTGCGTGAGAAGCGACAGACGATGGGACCACGTGGCACGACGATCCCCACATCGGTTGGCACGTTCCCGGCTGGGTTCAGGGACGCGCACTACACGGTAGACATCTGGATCAAGTACGCAATGGAGAACGACGCGCCGCTAGAGGACAGTCTGTTCCCGCTCATCATCGACACAGTGATGATCGCACTGCGTGGCATGGTGATGCCGGTACAGAACGTGACCGACAGCATTACCGGCTGGGTCACCAACATCACACACATCGGTGAGGAGTTCACGATCGAGTACGGTCCGATCAGGGAGCTTGACGACCAGCGGTTCTGGCTATACGAAGCCCACATCGCCATGCAAGTCTTCGAAAAGATTCAGCAGTAGCATGAAGAACTTCTTGCTCGCAGTTCATCATTGGCTGCAGACCGACATCCACGGTAACGTACCGGCGCGCTTCATGTCCGGCAACATGCGCTTCGAACAGTGGCAGTGGCAGTTGTTCGCTGCGTTCATGGTCGGCATTGTAGTGCTCGTCTGTATCGGACTAGCGTTCCCATGGTTGTAGTAGTCGTCGCACTTGCACTCGTGGCGCTCTGGTTGATGGCGATCATGGTGGATCGCCAGATCGATCGCAACATGGCTGAGAGGTACGCGCTGCACTTGGCTTACTACCACGCTGAGGACGCAGCTTAGTGGCGTTCATCATCGATGAGGCACTCGCAGGGTGGGCGTCGCATGCGTCCATCGTGCTGCTGCATGCTGTACAGATGGAAGCACCGAAGGTAACCGGCACGTTCGCCGCATCGATGTTCCCGCTGGTGTCGGTGATCGATGGTAACGTGACGATCAGGGTTAGCGCCAGCAGTGGCAAGCCCAAGGCCGTCTGGATTCGAAACGGCACCATGGAGCATGAGATCGGCGCTGGTGGGAACTTCCTATGGAATCCAACCGGTGCTAACGAGTTCGCCGCTATGGGACCGGTCGTGCACCCCGGTACGCGCCGCAACCAGTTCGGCCTGCGTGCTATCAATATGGTACGTGCACAATTGCTTGCATCACTCGCAGTCGAAGTGATGGATGCAATGACTGCTGCTGTTGCTGAGACTAGGAAGTAGGGTATGATGGAGACACACGTGAACACCACCGGAGTACTCTACTGCTAACCCTACGTTGGAACGGCCCGCCTGAACACCCCGTCGCTCTTATCGGCGTTGGCCTAGTAACACCCGGTGAGGAGTTCTCCTGTGACAACGACCTTGCAGATCGGTTGATCGAGCAGGGGCGTGCAACGCTCGTTGACGACCAGGGTCGCACGGCTGACGCTGCTCCTGATGAGGATGTAGCGCCATCTAATGCAGACATCCAGGCCGGTCTGCCATCCACTACGCCGACGAAGAAGTCGAAGACCGAAGCCGCAGCCGATGTAGCGACGGACGCAGCAGCACTTGCAGCAGCAGAGAGCGCATTGACAACTGCACCGGAGACTGGTGCTGTCGTGACAGGTCAGCAGTCACAAGCTACACTAGAAGCAGTTGTTGCCGCTGATAGTGCATCGCTTGCAACGGCGGAAGCAGAACTCGCATCAGCGGAGAAGGCATAAGTGACAGCCCCAATCGTACAGGTACCGGGTAACCTTAGCGCATTCGGTCTTGCCAAGGAAGCAACACCGGGCACACCGGTCGCTGCGAGCGCGTTCGAGCCGTTCTCTACCTGCAACATCATCCCTGAGACTGGACTGTTCTTCCCGCCCGTAATGATGGGCGTGCGTGAGACGGATGTCTTCGCACTGTACGGCCAGGAGAAGCTCGCCGGTCCGATCGACGGTCCGCTGTTCCCGGTCAACGGCATTCAGCTATTCATCGGTTCGATCGGCACAGACAATGCACAGTCTGGTACTGCTGCCGTTAGTGCGAAGGACGGCACGGTTACCGCTGCCGCTGCTGGCGCAACGTCGCTGACATACAGCACAGTGACCGGCACTGCGCCTGTGGCGAATGAGTACTACCAGATCGGCATTGCTAAGGGCACATTCGGCACTGGTGCTATCCCATTCGGTAGCGGAGCTACTGCTACCGCTGGCTCGCAGGTCGTGAAGGTTACATCTGTTGCCGGTACATCGTCTCCATACACGCTGACTGTTCCCGCACTGCAGTTCAAGGTTGACACAACCGGCAACGGCGCTGCGGGACTGGTCGCACAGTCTGTCATCGCCCCGTTCTACCACAACGTCGCACCGGCTAACACACTGTCGAGCTTCACGCTTGAGAAGAACATGGGCGGCAAGCAGTCGGAACAGTACGCAGGTTGCCAGATCGACAGCTTCAACCTCAAGTGCCCGACGAGCAATGCAGAAGTGTCGTTCTCCGCAGCGGTTATGGGACTTGCGGTTGCTATCCTGGCAACACCGACGACCGCCAGCTACGACGCTGGTGTACCGTTCGTCTTCGCTGAGGGTTCGCTGTCCTTCCAGTCGAACGTGATGACAACCGCTACCAACGTAGAGATCGACATCCAGAACACAGTCAAGGATACGTACACGGTGGGCACATCCCACTTGCCAACGTACCTGACTGCGACGACACGTAAGTTCAGCGCCAAGGTTACTGCTGTCTTCACATCTCTGAACGACGCAGCATGGGGCTACTTCAAGCAGGCATTCCCCAGTACTGCTACCAGCGGAGCACCGGTTGTCGGCGCACTGTCACTAACACTGACGCATCCTTCCGGTGGCGGCATCATCGGCATCAGCTTCCCACAGGTCAACATCGACAAGATCGGTGACGACGTGAAGATCGGCGACGTGATCACACAGTCGCTTGACTTGACACCTTCGTACGACATCGCCAC
>OBLW0100004943.1_pt1 | contig 10063 bp, 9 predicted proteins | sample 1520161 | NCBI WGS metagenome assembly OBLW01 (sample SAMEA3539309, study PRJEB22396) | soil metagenome | biome: tundra; feature: field; material: soil | place: USA | collected 2010-05 | depth 0.15 m | reverse complement strand
CGTGAGTCGCAGGCGACGTACCTGGCTCACCGCCGCGAAGCGGTGACCAGCATCGTTGCGCAGCGGGAGTGTCACGCGTCTTTCCTGGAGCAGGATGCGATCTGCGGGTTCGAACAGCAGGACCGCTCGGGGGGTCCCGCTGTCCCGGGAGGTGAACACTGCGCGGGCGTCAGCCCCGGGGTGGTCCGTGAGCCGTACGGCGTCTGGGGCGGGATGACCGAGCACGAACGCGAGATGCTGCACATCGCCTCAACGGACCTCGCGACGGCGAGTTGAGCACCTGCCCCCTGCGCATCGCTGGCGGCTGAGGTTGGTGACTTACATCCTCGGCCCGGCCGCGCACCTTGCTGCTACATCGAGGATCTCCATGTACCCCTCGACGTTCCACGCCGCGCGCCCGACAAATAGCCCGTCCACCCCGGGAAGCGCCAGGATCTCCGTCGCGTTGCCGGCATTCACCGAACCACCGTAGAGAATGGCCTCGACGCTTCTACCGAATCGCGTCGCCAGGGTGGTCAGTGCACCCGCGATGCCGTCCGGACCGGGTTCGCGCCCGGCCTCACCGATGGCCCAGATCGGTTCATAGGCCAGCAGTACCGCCGTGGTATCTGGAATCCCGTCCAGGGCCGCCTCAACCTGACGGGAGATGTAGTCGCTCGACGTGCCTGCCTGGAGCGACGCTTCAGGTTCCCCCACGCAGACAAGAGGTCGTAGTCCGTGCCGCATTACCGCCTTCACCTTGAGATTGACCGTCCGATCCGTCTCGCCGAAGTACTCACGGCGCTCTGAATGACCCAGTTCAACAATCAGAGCGCCGGCATCTGCCACCTGAGGGACGGACAGTTCCCCCGTCCAGGCTCCGCTTTCCTCCCAATGGGCGTTTTGGGCACCCAGCATGACCGCCGAGCCGTCGCCGAGTTCGTCATGCACCGCAGCCATCGCCGTTGATGAAGGGATGACGAATGGCTGAACTCCGTTCCACCTATCGGCGGGTTGGGAGGTGAGCCGCGATGCGTAGTCGCGGGCGAACGCGATCAGCCCGTTCATCTTCCAGCTGGTGCCAACCCAGAGCACGTTCAGCACTCCTCGTAGGAGGAGATTTCATCGACCTTGGGCTTCGAATGCGAACGCGGGTCGAAGGTGTACTCCAAGAACTCGCTTGCCAGGCGCCGCGCCAGCTCGGGGCCGATGACTCGCGCTCCGAGGCACAGCACCTGGGCGTTGTTGGAGAGCACGAGCCGCTCCACTGAGTACGAGTCATGTGCGGTGCACGCACGGATGCCCTTGACCTTGTTGGCAGAGATCGCCATACCCATACCGGTCCCGCACAGGAAGATCCCGAAATCTGCCTGACCCGCAGCAATAATGCGCGCAGCCTTCACGGCGACATGCGGGTAGTCGATGTCTTCCCCCACCGACACGCCCGCATCGATGACCTCATCCACCCTCCTGTGGGACTTCAGGTCCTGTCGGATCAGCTCCTTGTAGCTGAAGCCAGCAGAGTCAGCGGCAACAACCACGCGATAACCCATTATCGTTCCCCTCGTTGCTGGTTCGAACACTCCAGCTCCGCTCCGACAGCGGTCATCAGGAGCGCGAACGACGTAGCCCCCGGGTCCGGGTGTCCGATCGACTGGTCACCATGTATCCGGGCCCGCCCCTTGAGGGCTGCGATCTTCGAGGTCTCCTGCGCTGCCCGCGTGGCAGCGGCCGCCGCCTCTCGCCACGAATTGGCGATTCCGGTTCCGGCCCGAAAGCTGCGCTCGAGGGTCTTCACAAAGGGAACCGTGGCGTCGACCATCGTCTTGTCGCCGGGCTTGGCGCCGCCCAGACGCGTGACGCTTTCGGCGCCAGCGATGATGGCATCAACGAGGCCATGATCATCGACGGCCGTGACGTCGCTGAGCCCTGCCGCTACCGCGCACAACGCGGCACCCCAGAGGGCGCCGGATGTCCCGCCCGCCCCTTCGGCCCACGCCCGGCCGGCACGAACGAGAAGTGTGTGAGCTCCCGCGCTCATGCGCGCTGACTCTTGCGCGGAGTTCAGAGCTGCGACGGAACCGAGAGCCATCGCCTGCCCGTGATCACCGTCACCGGCCACCGAATCCAACCTGCCCAGAAGTGCCTCTGCCTCCTCTGCGGCTCTCGCGAACGTCGAGATGGCCTGCAACATCAGAGCTGCCTGAACTATGGAGTCATGACTGCCGGGCTCGATCGCGAGCTCGTTGTCATCCTCGACCGCGACCTCTCGGGCGGCTCGACCGGTCAAGTTGCCTGACCGGAAGGCGGGTGTGTCCGCCGGCTGGGACCAGAGCTCCTCCAGCTCCTCATCAAGGAAGAGGATGGACAGTGAAACCCCTGCCATGTCCAGACTTGTGACCTGTTCACCCACGACGGGCCTGACCAGCACTGCACCCCGACGCTCGAGCTCGTCCATCACTGACGTGAAAAGCACGAACAGCTCTTCGTACTTGGTCGCACCCAGCCCGTTCACCAGGACCGCGACACGTCCTTCGTACCCATCCTGACCTCGCGCCGGTTCCTCGGCCATGACCCCATCGACGAGCGACTCAGCCAAGTCTCTGGCGCTCGCCTGCGGTTTCATGGCTAGGCCGGCCTCGCCGTGAATACCCAGTCCAAGGGCACACTTCCCCTCGGGGACTGTGAAGAGGGGTTCGGCCGCGCCGGGAAGCGTGCAGCCGCTGAACGCGACTCCAAGCGAGCGGGTGCGGTCGTTTGCGCGGCGAGTGACAGCCTCGACGCCGTCGAGGTCAAGACCCGACTCGGCGGCAGCGCCAGCGATCTTCACGACGAGCAGGTCTCCAGCGATACCGCGTCGATCGCCGCTACTTTCGGGCGGATTGGACGCGATGTCGTCGGAGACCGGGACATATCGAACATCAAGTTCCTGCGCGTTCAGCTCTTGCGCGGCGAGCCCGAAGTGCAGGACGTCCCCAGCGTAGTTACCGAAGAGCATCAGGGTTCCTCCGCCGTTGTCGGCGTTGACGACAACGGATCTGACCTGTGAGGCGGACGGAGACGAGAAGATATTTCCGCACACGGCGCCGTGCGCCATCCCGGGTCCTACCCATCCGGCGAAGGCGGGGTAGTGGCCAGACCCGCCACCGACAACAATCGAGACCTGCTGCGCAGGGCTGACGGTCGCCCGGATCACACCGCCGTGCACTTGCGCGACATAGGTGGGAAATGCCCGGACGAAACCACGAAGACTCTCGGCGGGAAAATTGTGCGGGTCGTTAAACAGATGCGTCAAGAGTTACCCCTTTTGCTGTCGCTCCGGACGCGATTTCCACTTTCTGAAGGCTTGCCCTTTTCCCCCAACGAGCGCTTGACCAGGAGGGTCCCGGCCGCACCAAGAAGGAGCACTGCCGAAAGGAAGTACATGCCAGCGCGGGTCGAACCGGTGCTCTGCGCGATCAGTCCAACAGCAAATGGACCAACAAACCCGCCCAGGTTGCCGAACGAGTTGATCGCGGCGATACCGACGGCTGCTGTGGCACCCATCACGAATCTGGTTGGAAGGGCCCAGAAGACACCTGCGATCGAGTAGAGACAGAAGGCTGCGACGGAGAGTGCGGCAAGCTGCCCGGCCGGCGACTGGAGCACTCCGCTCATGCCAATACCGATCGCCCCTCCGGTGAAGATCACAGACAACGGGATCCAGTTCTCCTTGAACTTGGAGGCCCAGCGAGAAGTCAGCAGGATGCCAATGAGCGCAAACACATAGGGGATATCGGTGAGCCATCCCGTCGCGATGTCACTGTTGCCAAAGCCTTTGATCACCTGTGGCAGCCAGTAGCTCAGCCCGTAGACTCCCACGGTCGACGGAAAGAAGAGCACGGCGAAGATGAGCACCTTCTTGTTCAGGAGGGCGCGCAGCGGGTTACCGTGGTCAACCTGATGAAGTTCGATGGCGTCCTTCCTGATCTCATCCTCGATCCAGGTCTCTTCCTCGGGGTTGATCCACTTCGCGTCCCGGGGCGAGTCCGGCAGATACAACCACGTCGGGATGGCCATGAGCACGGCGGCTCCGCCAACGACAATGAACAGCCACTGCCAGCCGACCATTCCGAGTCCTCGTACGCCCAGCAAGTATCCGGCTATAGGACTCATGATCAAGAAGGCCAGGGGTGCGGCCATAACAAAGATGCCGGTAGCCTTCGTGCGATGCCGCTGGGGATACCACAACGTGATGTAGTAGAGAATACCCGGGTAGAATCCTGCCTCTGCGGCTCCAAGTAGGAAGCGCAGAATGTAGAAGCTGTTCGGGCCTCTGGCGAACGCCATCAGGACGGTGACAAGGCCCCAGCTCACCAGGATCCGAACAAACCACTTACGTGGCCCAAACCGTGGCATGATCATATTGCTGGGAACCTCAAAGAGAAAGTAAGCTAGGAAGAACAGCCCCGCGCCGAACCCGTAGGCAGCGGAGCTAATGCCGAGGTCCGTACCCATGTGGATCTGAGCGAACCCGATCGCCGATCGGTCAACGTACGCCACGGTGTACATGACCATCACTAACGGTATGAGGCGGAGCGTGATCTTCTTGATAAGCGCTTTCTCATATTCCAAGATGTCACTCACCTTTCGGGGCCGTACCGAGCTCACGCAGCAGGTCACCCATCTTCGAATAGGCCTTGTTGCGGTAGGCGATGACAGCGGCTTTCTTCTCGTCGTCGAAGTCCCCGGTCAGTCCCTTACCGTTCTTTATGCCGTTTCGACCCGCGTCAACTGCTTGTTTGAGCATTACCGGGGTGGCGATCCGGGGACCAAAAGCATCCTCAAAGGTCTTGAAGCCGTTGGCATAGACGTCAAGACCGGCCTGGTCCGCGATGGCAAACGGGCCGAAGAAGCCCAAGCGGAAGCCGAAAGTGGTGCGAACGAGGGTGTCAACGTCCTCCATCGTTGCCACACCTTCCTCGACGATTGAGGTCGCCTCTTTCAGGAGCACGTACTGCAGCCGGTTGAGGACCATGCCGGGGGTGTCCGCCACCTGCGCGCCCTCACGGCCGGCGCGCACGAGCAGTTGCTTTACAGCGTCGATGACCTCGGCCGACGTGCCCTCGGCTGCAACGAGCTCGACACCGGGAATGAAAGGTGCCGGGTTGGAGAAATGCACGGTCAGAAAGCGCTCCGGATGCGCCACCGCCGGCGCCAGGACGTGCAGCGGGATCGTGGAGGTGTTCGTGCCGATGATGGCGTCGGGACGAGCGTTCGCAGAGATGAGCTTCAGGGTGGACATCTTGATGTCGGGAACCTCGAATACGGCCTCTTCAATGAAATCCGCGTTGGCTACAGCAGCCTCGATCGACTCGCCGCAGCTAAGATTTTGCTTGATGATGGCGGTGCTACCGGCCTTGTAGAGACCCTGTGCCTCGAACTCGTCGGCCTCTTTGAGGAGCCGCGCAAAGGCCTTGTCCGTGGTTTCCTTGTTGACGTCCGCGATCTGAACGTGCAGGCCTGCGAGGGCGAGACTCTGAGCGATGCCACCGCCCATGTATCCCACGCCGACGACGGTGACTTTATTGATTTCGATTGACATCTTCTATATCCCTTGGAGAGGCTGCTGAAGTAGGCACGTGGCCTGGTGCAGTGTGGCTGTGACGACTACTCGCTCCCGAGCCGTGGAGTGGTCGATTGCCGAACTTCGAGTGAGGACCAGATCAGATAGTCAGGACTTGAGCGCAGACCTGAGAATCCCGCGGATGTACTCCGCATTCTGTGCGCAGACGCCCAATGAGTCGCTGCCATAGTGCTCGCACACGAAGGGACCCACATAACCGAGCTCGAGGGCCCTGCGAATCACGGTGCGATAGTTGATGATTCCGTATGCCAGCGGCAGTGGTGCGGAAGCATACGCGCCGGTCGCAGGGTCTTCGTCCCGCATGTAGTTCTTGATGTGCCAGAAATTCGAGTAGGGAAGCACCTCTTCGAACATCTCCATGAAGGGTGGCATGGGCCGGTGCAGACGAATGAGGTTGCCGATGTCCGGGTTCAGTCCGACTGCGGAATGATCCACGTCCTGGATGAACTGGGCCGCCTCGTTGGCAGTACCGATGTACGTGTCCTCGTACATCTCAAGGCTGATCTGCACGCCTGCCTGAGCAGCGTGTTCTCCTAGCTCCCGGACGCGGGAGATCGCCTTGTCACGCAGGTCCGGGTCGTCCCTGTGCCCGTCCGCGAGCCAGAACCACAGGGCCCTCTTCTGGGCAACGGTGAGATCCTGCATGAACCCCGTGTTGACCACTGTGGCACCGAAGCCGGGCGCGAGGTCGATCAGTCGATGGCCCAGAGCCAGGAACTCGTCTCCGCGCTCCTTGTCGACGACGCTTCGCCGGGTCATCGAGATCGACGAGACGGCGAGGCCTTCATCTGCAAGTACCTGTTTGAATTCCGTCAGTCTGGCTTCGCTCAGCTCCGCGACCGGCACCCACGCGTCCGTCGGATCCACGTGGGTGAACCCGAGTTCCCTGACCTGCCGCAGCTGGCCGGCCCAGACGTGGGCCGGGGCCTCTCGAATAGGCGTGCCGTCGTCGGCCGAGCCCCCAAAGGGGAGCATGTTACAGGCGATTGGCCAAGTCTCTGCTGAGAACATCTTTGTCCTTTTCAGTAGTGGCGTCGTGCGCTCAAGCTCGTTCATGTGTACGACCGCGGCACGTCCTTGGTCGGTCGCGGTCGGGTTCGGGGTCAGGCGCGTGGAGAGGCTTGACAGCCCTGCTACGCATTCGGTGAGTCTATACGTTGAATGTTACATCCGCAACGAAACCTGTGCATTGTCTCATGATTGACGGCCTGAACGTCTCAAATATACCATGAGCGTCCCACTCGATATGATTTTGGTAGCGGTACGGAACACACGTGTGACAACTTCCCTGAAGTTGGGCGCTGGTATCGGGCCGGTCCACTACGCGGGGCGAAGGGGTGAGCGACATGGGGGTAGGTGACATGCCGGTGGCTGAACCTGGGAAGCACGTCGTCCGGCTCAATGCCTCGGCAGTCGATCGGCAGTCACTCATCCGGGATCGGGTGCACAGTGAAGGTTCGGTCACCGTTGACCAGCTGGTCAGCGTGCTGGGTGTGAGCCGGATGACCGTGCACCGCGATCTCGACATGCTGGAGGCCGAAGGGGTGCTGCGCAAGGTACGTGGAGGCGCGACCGCCCTGCGCTCCAGCTTGTTCGAGAGCGATTTTCCGTACCGCCTGACGGCATCTGTGGCAGCAAAAGAAGCTATAGGCCGCGCCGCGGCCAGATTTGTGGAGGGCGGCCAGGCAGTGGTCTGCGACGAGTCGACGACCACGATGGCCGCACTGCGCGCGATCGACGCCAGTGAGGCGATCACCGTCATCACCAACTGCCTCCCCACGATGCAGTACGTCAATGAGTCGACCAAGCACCGGCTCATCGGTCTGGGTGGGGACTATGTGACAAGCTACCAGGCCTTTCTTGGCATCATCTGCGAGCAGGCAATCACCCATGTCTACGCGGATGTCCTTCTCGCCTCCTGCTCAGCGGTACGCGGGGGCAGTACCTACCATCAGGATCAGCAGATCGTCGCGGTCAAGCGGGCAATGATCCGGTCTGCGTCGACGCGCTTGCTTCTGCTGGATAGCAGCAAGGTTGACGTGGGTGCGCTGTACCACTTGGGCGAGATCCGCGACTTCACCCATCTCATCACCGATGACGGGACTCCTGAGACATTCCTGGACCAGGTCCGGGAAGGCGGTCTCAAGGTGGTGGTCGCTCCCGTTCACGACACTTCCGCGTAGACCCGGGACTGAGTCCTTCTTCGCTGCCCCGCCTCGTTGTCGTCACGTCCCACGCAGTGGTCAGGACTCTGGACATGGAGCCTTAATCTCTGCGGGTTCAGGGCCGGGTTTTGATCTCGTAGCGCAGGGTTAGGTTGGTTTCGGGGTAGGTGGTGCGTGGCCGACCTGGCCCGTGCCGGGGGACGCGTAGCTCGGCGAGAAGCCTTGGCAGCGCTGGAGAGTCGTTGGCCTGTCCTGGTGTCACGGCTATGACAAGCGGCAGACCATTGCCGTCGACCAGGGTGTGGGTCTTGGTCGTCAAGCCACCGCGAGAGCGTCCGATGGCGTGATCGCTGGGTTCGTCCCAGCGCCCGCGCAGATTCTTGTCATTCGGCGGTGCCCCCTGTGTGCGAGGTGGGTCCGATCACTGATCTGGACGCCGTCGCGCCGTGCTGGTGAACCCGGGCGCTGGTGGAGTCGACCGACAGCCGCCAGTCGATCTAACCGTTGGCGTCCGCCTGCACTTGCAAAGCCGTCAGCACCTTGTCCCATGTGCCATCGGTTGAGAACCGATGATGGCGCTTCCAGACCGTCTGCCACGGGCCGAACTCCGCCGGTAGGTCTCGCCAGGCGACGCCGGTGCGGTAACGGTAGATCGCACCCTCAACCAGATACCGATGCTCGCGCATCGGCCTGCCCATAGCGCCTTTCACAGGCGGCAGCAGCGGCTCGACCCGAGCCCACATCTCATCGCTGAGCAACGTCATACGAGTCATTGCTGCAGCATTGCGCCTAAACGACGCTCAACATTGGAGACACGCCCTAGCTCGCCGCGTCCCAGCGCGACACCGGCAGCAACCGGGTCGAAAGATTCCAGACGGCTCCAGAGTCCGACGTAGTGAGCGAGCGGAGCCCGCGATTGCAGCCCGACCAAGTGCTCGACCGCGTCGAGGGTCGCCATACTGACGCGTTTGAGCAGAAGCTGCCGAGCCAGCGGGACGCGGTTGAGCTGTCGAACAGTCGAGACGATCCGGACGAATCAAGGAACCCATCTGGCAAATGCCACGCCCGGAAAAAACGTGCCCCACTGAGACTCTGTACCAACCCGGGGGCGATGGGCTCGCGGACCGTCGGTCGCCCGACTGTGAGCCCATCAGGTGCCCGCGTGACGAGGTCGACCGGCATGCTGGTCTCATGCCTCGGAAGCTGAGCGCCGGTCTGCTGCTCTACCGCCGCCGCAACCAGGACGGCGCTATAGTCCTGGAGGTGCTGCTTGCGCACATGGGTGGCCCGTTCTGGGCGCGGAAAGACGATGGCGCATGGTCGATACCGAAGGGCGAGTATGTCCTCGGCGAGGATCCGTTCCGTGCCGCGAAGCGGGAGTTCGAGGAGGAACTGGGCTCAGCACCTCCTTTAGCGGTGTACCGCGACTTGGGCAGCATCAGCCAGCCCGGCGGGAAGCTGGTAACTGCATGGGCAGCCGAGGCGGACCTCGACACGGCTGGCGTTCTCAGTAACACTTTCGAACTCGAGTGGCCCCCAGGATCAGGTCAAATACGGTCATTTCCCGAGATCGACAAAGCCAGTTGGTTCACGATGGATGTCGCTCGGCAAAAGCTGGTAAAAGGTCAGCGACCACTGATCGACCGCTTTGCACAAATGTTCAACAAGCTGGCGTGAATCTGAGGGACGCTGCGAAACAATTCAGCGACCCGGACCGGAAGACTGGTCAACCCACGCCGATGAGGATCGGCAACCATTAGAGCGCGCGCGGATAGGCGGGTCTAGTCGGTCCATCGTTTGGCCCATTTGACGAGTTTCACGGTCAGGATGAGGGCGACGGCGAGTGCGACCTGTCCGAGTCGTTGTTTGCTGAACCGATCGGTGTTGCGGCGCAGCTGACCAAAGTTTGAGAACCAGGAGCTGGTGCGTTCAACGGGCCAGCGCAGGCCGAGGGTGAGTGGTTTTTGATCTTCGCTTCGCCCTTGCGTTTCTTCTTGGCGCAGACGATGTCGGTGAGCCCCAGGGCCTGGCAGCGTTGCGTGGTCAGCGCGCTGTCGTAGCCACGGTCCAGGTGCAAGGTCTCAATGTCCAGCAGGAGTCCGCGGTCGGCGACGGCATGCAGGGTCGGTTCGAGCAGGATGCTGTCGTTGCGGTTCGCTCCGTCGATGACCCAGCCGATGGGGATCGGCGAGCAGGTCGGTGGCGACCGACCACTTCCACCCGATCTTGGCTCGGTCGGTGGGGTTGGGGCCGGTCCCTTCACCACCGCACGGGGCTTTGTGCAGGCTGCCGT
>OBLW0100004942.1_pt1 | contig 10064 bp, 8 predicted proteins | sample 1520161 | NCBI WGS metagenome assembly OBLW01 (sample SAMEA3539309, study PRJEB22396) | soil metagenome | biome: tundra; feature: field; material: soil | place: USA | collected 2010-05 | depth 0.15 m | reverse complement strand
CCGCGATCACCAGGGAGATGAGCGGGAAGGCCACGTCCACGTGGATGTTCTGCTCCTTGCCGTTGTCGAAGAGATGGAACTGCTCGGGTCCCAGACCGTCGACGTTGTCGCCATGGCGGTCCACCACGGTCACCGGGGCCATGACCACCTCCACCGTGACCCGGATCGGCTGGTCTATGGTCACCTCAGGTTTAGCGGAGTCCTGTTGGCCTTGGGCGAACAGGCCGGCCGCGAGCAGCCCGGCAAACATCCATCTGATAGTTGGCATGAAATTCCAGACGTTACGAGTTTCCAAAACGTTGCGCATCCCGATGCTCCGTGCGGCCTCCCAGCAGGTCGAGTACGTGGGGCACTAACTCCACGATAGCATCCAGCGACTCCACCGCACCCTTGGGCGAGCCGGGCAGGTTCACGATCAGCACGTCGCCGCGCGTGCCCCCAATGGCCCGCGAGAGCGCCGCCATGGGCGTGGAACGCGATCCGCGGGCGCGCATCAATTCGCCGAGGCCGGGAATCTCTTTGTGCAATATCGCACGTGTGGCTTCCGGGGTGACATCGCGCGCGGCCACACCCGTTCCGCCGGTGGTGAAGATGGCCGCCACGCGATGGCTGTCCGCCAGCGCAGCCAGCCGCCGTCCGATGATCTCGGCGTCGTCCGGGATCGCTTCGGTCACGGACACGCGCCAGCCCAATTGCTCCAGTCTTTGGCGCACGGCAGGCCCGGAAACGTCGGCGCGCGTGCCGGCGTCGACGGAATCGCTGATGGTCAGCACCGCCGCATCGATCATGATGCGAGTGTACCGCAGCCGCCGGTCAGCAATTGGAAGGCCCGCCGCGCTACGATCAGCTCTTCGTTGGTGGCCAGGGCCACCACGGCCACCCGGCCGTTCGAAACGATGCGATCGCCGCTGCCGCCGGCGTTCGATTCCGGGTCGAGCGCGATGCCCAGAAACTCGAGGCCGTGGCAGCAAGCGGCGCGCAGCGTGACGGAGTTCTCGCCGATACCGCCCGTGAAGGCCACCGCATCAAGTCCGCCCATGGCGGCGGCGTAAGCGCCAATGGTCTTCTTAACCTGGTAAACAAAAACCTCCAGCGCCTCGGCGGCGCGCGCGTTGCCCGCTGCGGCGGCCTGTTCCAGGTCGCGCACATCGCCGCCCTCGATCCCCGAAAGGCCGGCCAGCCCGCCGCCTTTGGCGAGTTGCTCGCGCACCTGTGCGCAGCTCCAGCCGTGCCGCTCCATCATGAACAGTACGGCGAAGGCGTCCAGATCGCCATGCCGGGTGGCGTTCTCCAGGCCGGATTGCGGCGAGAAGCCCATGGTGGTGTCGATGGACCGGCCGCGGTCGATGGCGCACATCGACGAGCTGCCGCCCAAATGGCAGCTTACCAGGCGGGTCTGGCGGCCCAGCAGCGCGGCGCATCGCTCGGCCACGTACTGGTGCGAGGCGCCGTGGAACCCATACCTGCGCACGCCCTCGGCGAACCACTCGGCGGGCACGCCGTAAAGACGCGCGCAGGCGGGCATCGTGGCGTGGAACTCCGGCTCGAAGGCGGCCACCAGCGGGATGCCCGGCAGGCTTTCGCGGAAGGCGCGGATCGCCGCCAGATAGATGGCATTGTGCGCCGGCGCGGCGGGCAGGAACTCTTCCAGGGCCAGCAGCACGCTATCGTCAATCGTAAACGTGCCACAGTATTGTGGCCCGGCATGCACGGCTTTGAAGGCCACCGCATCCACCGGCACGCCGCAGGTGCGAATCCGTTCGATGGCTTCGCCGTAATCCCGCACGCGCTCGACCCGGCCGCGGCCGAGCACCTTCTCGGAGGGCATCTCCAGGATCTGGTACTTCAGCGACGTGGAACCCAGATTCGGAACCAGGAGGTTCATTTGACGCCGTGATACTGAGCTCGTATGGCGGTCATGTTCTTAGTGGCGGTCGCCTGAAACGGACTGCTCGCGGCCGCGCACGCCTTGAAGAAGGTGTAGGCGTCCTGGACTTTCTCCAGCTTGTAATTGGCCACGCCCAGGTAAAAAAGCACTTCCGTCTTCACCGTGGGGTTCGCCTCCACCAGCGGCAGCGACTTACGCAGTTCCGTATCGGCCTGCGCCAGCTTCCCGTCGCTGAGATACTGTTGGCCGCTCATGGAGTAGGCCAGCCCGACAAAGGTGTTCTTGCGCTTGGTCCAGTCCGCGTCGGCGACGCCTTCGGGCTTGGGCTTGGAACTCATGACTTCGATGAGCTTGGCGCTGTAGGCATGAACCTTGTCGCCGTCTTTCTTCTTGGCGGCATCGTCGGTGAGAACCAGGAGCATGTCTTCGCTCGGAGTACCCGCGGCGGCGATCTGTTGCGCAAGGGCCACCGCCTTATCGTTGGCGCCGGATTTCTGATACGCCACGAACAGCGTGTCGATGGCTTTGGCCAGATACTCGCTCTTAGGATTGCGCTGTTGCAGGGCCTCGATCAGCGCGCTCTGCTTCTTGGGATCGGCCGTCCCGAGCGCCGCAGCGTATAGCGAGTACTCGGTGTAGGTGTTGACCTGACGGGCGTAGTCCACGCGCGCCTTCCAGTTTTCGACCTCGTCGGCATCCGTCGGCTGGGGAGAGGCGACCACCTTCTGGGCCAGTTCGGCGGTCTTGCCCGACCATTTCAAGACCAGGTCTGGATCCTTCTTCAGTTCGGCCGCCTTGAGGGTCTGCTGGGCGTTCTCCACGCATTCCGGAGGCATGCCGGCCAGCTTGTCGGCCACGGCCAGCGCCTTGTCGGCGTCGTTGGCCTTCACGTAGGCGTTGAGCAGTTGCTCGTAAACCCAGCCGGCCGCCTCGTGCTGCGGATACTGGGTGACGAACTGCTCCTCGAAGGCCAGCTTCTTGGCTGCGTCTTCCTCCTGGCCCGCCTGCTGGAGCAGTTGCCCCTCCGGTGTGCCGCTGTTGACCTCCGCGAGCTTGTGACACTGTGCCCATGCGGGGGCGGCGGCGAGCGCCAGGGCAAAAAGGGTGGCGACGGTTTTCATGCGTACCTCCTCGATTCTGCGGAATGTTAACACAATTCGAGGTTCGCTTTGTGAGATGCTAAGGGAATGGCACGGGCGGCAGCGAAATACGTACTCGCCGCGCTGCTTGCGTTGCTCTCAACGCAGGCAGGCGTGCCGTCCGTACGTGTTGTAACAGCCATCGCAATCGTCTGCTCGACCGAGGCCGAACAACAGATCCCTCGCGAAGCCCGCCGCGCTCGGGCAGGCATACCAGTTCGCCAACCCGCCGCTACGTACTTGTCCCGGACCCGGCCTGAGCCGGACGCCGCCATCCTGTTCCAACGGCCGCCTCCCACACCTTTTCTCTTCTCGTAGTCACAAACAAGGGCAAGCGAAAAGGGAGAGGACTGTGTCTTTCAGAAACTTATTACGTCATTTGGGGCTCGTAGATCGCGAGTCCGAGGATCAACTGCGAGCCATTGCCCGCCGAAGGCAAGAGCTAGCCGAGTTGCCTGACGATCGGCTCAAATCTGCTGCGAGAAGTTTGCACCGCGATGCCGACGCGATTGAAACATTCGCGCTGGCGGCGGTGATCGCAGCTCGTGTGCTCGGGTTGCAAATGTTCGACGTGCAGATCCTGGGCGCGCTGGCCATGCACCGCGGCCAGATCGCGGAGATGCAGACTGGAGAGGGCAAGACGCTGGCGGCCGTGCCCGCCGCGATCTGGTACGCGCGTCAGGGCCGCGGCACACATGTGCTGACCGCCAACGATTATCTTGCCCGCCGCGACGCCGCGTGGATGCGCGGGATCTACGACTGGTTCGGGCTTTCCGTCGGGCATATCTCGCAGGACATGCCGGCCGCGGATCGCCGCGCCGCATACCGGTGCGACCTCACCTATGCGACGGCCAACGAAGTCGGCTTCGATTACCTGCGGGACGGCCTGGCGCGAAACGCGGAAGAACTGGTACAGCGGGAGTTTGCATTCGCCGTCATCGACGAAGCCGACTCCATCCTGCTCGACGAGGCGCGCATCCCGCTGGTTATCGCGGGCGGCGTGGCCGAGGATTCCGCGCTGGCCTACCGCGTCGATTCCGTGGTGGCCGGGATGCAGCCGCACATGCATTACTCGCTCGATGAGTTCGCGCGGAACGTGCAGTTGACCGATGCCGGCATTGAGCGCGTGGAAGCGTCCCTCGGCTGCGGAAGCCTGTTCGACGCGCCAAACCTGCGCATTCTGACGGCGGCGCAGGACGCGCTGCATGCGCACGCGTTGCTACGGCGCGATGTGGACTACTTGGTCAAAAAAGGCTCCATCGAATTGGTGGACGAGTTCAAGGGCCGCATCGCCCAGAACCGGCGGTGGCCGGCCGGGCTGCATTCCGCCGTGGAAGCCAAGGAACGCGTGCGGCTGAAGACGCAGGGGCGCATCCTCGGTTCGATTACGGTGCAAAGCCTGGCCGGAATGTACGAGCGAATCTGCGGCATGACCGGCACCGCGGCGACACAAGCCGAAGAGTTCTGGAAGGTGTACAAGCTGCCGGTAAAGGCGATCCCGACCAATCGGCCGGTAATTCGGCAAGATCTCCCCGATGCCGTGTATGCCGACAGGGAGGCGCGCAATCGAGCGCTGGCGGAAGAGATTCAAAGGGTCCACGAGACCGGCCGTCCGATTCTGGTGGGAACGGCCAGCGTCGAGGAGTCGGAGGCATTGAGCTGCCGCCTGCAATTGGCCGGCATCGAGCATGCGGTCCTGAACGCCAGGAACGATGAGGCGGAAGCTGGGATCATCGCGCAGGCCGGCGCACTTGGAGCGGTGACGGTTTCCACCAACATGGCGGGACGGGGCACCGACATTCTGCTGGGTGGGAATCCGCCAAAAGACCGCGAGAAGGTAGTGGCGCTCGACGGTTTGTACGTCATTGGCACCACGCGTCACGAGGCCAGGCGGATTGACAACCAACTGCGCGGCCGTGCCGGACGGCAGGGCGATCCGGGCACGTCCCGCTTCTTCATCAGCCTGGACGACGACCTCCTGGTGCGTTTCGGGATTCGAGAGAACCCGGATATCGATAGCGTGCAGCGCACCGCGGAAGGCCAGAACCTTGAGATTCGGCAGACGCTCTGGAAATACGACTGTACCGTTGAAGATCACCGCCGCGAAGTGTACAGCTTGCGCCGCGAGATTCTGCTATCGCCCGGCTGGAGCCTCCGTTCGATGCTGCCCGAAGAACAATACTGTGAACTGATCCAAGCTGCCGGTGAGGATGCGCTCGAAACGGCCGGGCGGCAACTGGCCCTGGCGGTCGTTGACGATCTATGGGCCGATTATCTGGCGAATGTCGCTGAATTGAGGGGAGGCATACATTGGGTTTCGTGGACCGGGGCCGACCCGCTCCATAGATTCCTGACCGGCGAGCAAGCGATTTATGCGGATCTTCACGAGTGCCTTAAGGGAGAGATTGCCGATGCGTTTCAGACGGCTGAGATTCGGAATGGCGAGATTCACTTCCGCGATGCCGAGCGCATGGAACGCGGAGCGACCTGGACCTACGTCACCACCGACCAGCCTTTCGGAACGCTCGCCGAGCGGATCAAGAAAGGGATCCAGCGAAGGCTCTCGAAAACATAGGTAGAGGAAGGGATGCCGATCCATTTGCCGCATGTCCGCCTGGGCATCCCGATGTTATTGTCCGCCGCCGGGTGGTCTGTATTTGCGCTCTACTGGAGTGCTGCCGCGAAGAATGCTTCGCCGGTGAAGTCCGCGGAGTCGCGGCCATCGCGGCGCGTACATGAGCTATTGGTAAACCTCGCGCTTTTGCTGGTTGTTTTCCCGGTACCAGGGCTGCCAGGCCGGCGATTCCTGCCAGGCGGGCCATACCCGGCTTGTGCCGGTCTTTGCATCCAGACAGCGTCCGGATTGCTGGGCGTATGGGCGCGGCGGCATCTCGGTCGCTATTGGAGCGGAGAGATCGCCATCAAGGTCGATCACCGCCTGATCCGGTCCGGTCCATACCGCTTCGTGCGCCATCCTATCTACACCGCGATGCTGGGGATGTTTGCCGGCACGGCGGTTGTATCCGGCCAACTGCACGCCGCTGCTGGCTTGGCGATGGCGGGTTTCGCATACTGGCGCAAGATCCGATTGGAGGAGGCCAACCTGCGGAAGGCCTTCGGTCCGGCGTACGATGCTTATCGGCGTGAGACAGGGTCGCTGGTTCCGAGGCTGCTGAAAGTGGGCTGACGGCGCTAATTCTTCTTTGGGCTGCGGGTTTGGTGTTCCCGTGTCTGGGTTAATTTGCGTAGCATCGCCTTGGAGGGCGGCCAGAGCCGGCTGAAAGCCGGCTGCGGGCAGAATTGCCCGCCCTCCAATTGCAAGGTTTGACGAAAGCTCTCACGATCAGAATGCTCATTTGTACGGCGCGCTCGCTGTTGAGCACAGCGGAGAGCATGGCCGCGCCGTGTTCGGTGAAGGCATAGGGCGGCCGGCGCATCCCCATCTTCGCCCCTGGATTGGAGGTCACAACCTGTGACCTCCAATTCTCAAACTCCTCGTGGCTGAGTTGGAACATGAAGTCTTCCGGGAAGCGGGCAAGGTTGCGTTTCACGGCCTCGTTGAGGCGTTTGGTGGGTACTTGGTAAATCTCCGCCAAGTCGCTGTCGAGCATCACTTTCTGGCCGCGAATCATATAGAGATGCAGCGCTCGATCAATGGCATGGCGGCCGGGATCTGGCTGGCAAGCAACGCTTTGGGCATCTGAGAAGATCGTGGCTTCAGGCCCGTGGCCTGCGGCGGCCTCCCAGGCCGCCCACGGTGTTCAGGCGTGTTTCGTGATCCTGACTGTCCCCTCGGTGGTTCCGCCTCCGGCCTCCGCCGTGAAACTCCCCGCAAGAATGCGGTCTTCGCCGGTAGGCTGAAGATCCCAGTTGAACGACCAAGGCTCTGGCGGCCCCGTCAGGCCGGCCAACTCGGGGGGTGGTTCGCTGGTTGACGTGATCAGGTGTAACGCAAATGGCGTGCTGGTGAAGCTCAGACCGCCTCCCCCGGAGCAGCTTACATTCGCGATGTCGTGGGCTACGTGGAACTCACCTTGAAAAGGTGGGTGACCAGCGCGTCGCGGGTCGAAGAGAGTGAAGGTCAGGCGGCCGTGCGCTGTCCCTCGCCCGATTTGATCGCCTCGCAGGTACGAATGGTCGCCTCGTACATACAAATCGAGGATGCCGTTCAATTCCGCAAAGCTTGGCCAATCCACCTGGAGGCCCCGCCACTTCGTGAGGTGGGCGGCGAAGGTCCATCTACCCGTGTAGCCGTGTACGATCTCCGTTCGGACTATCTTCTCCGCGGTGACGACTAATTGGGAAGACCACAGTTGCAACTTATGTCGCGCGTCGTTCCTGCAGTCCTCCCGTTTGGCCGATGCAAGCGGAGCCATCTGCACCACCGTGAGCCCTTCGAGATCGGACGGCAGTTCGGCCTGTCCATACTGGCACAGAGCGATGTTGAGGCGGCCCAGCCGGCCGGCAACCAGGCCAAACTCCAACATTACGTTCGCCCTGGGCATCTCCACTGGGCGGCCTCGTATGGCGCCGTGATCGTCGGGGGTTGCCACGAAAACAGCGCCGCAGCATTCCAGCAACATGTCCTCGAGCGCCTCAAAGGTCAGGGAACTGGGAGCGAAGATCTCAGGCCAGAAGACGGTTTCGGTGTCTTTATTCTCTAAGAGTTCGCGAACTTCGGCGGCCTCAGGGCGGCCCTCGCTTGATGAGCCCACGAAGACACTTCGCATACAGCACACCTAGTTGAACAATATACCGCCTGTAGACCCCGGCCGCATAGGTTTTTCAATCGGGGCGCGGCCCCCGCCTCAATTGCCCGCCAGCGCGCCGGCCAGCACGAACACCAGCGGGGCGTTCCAGTTGATGGCCACCTCGTTGCTGGAGTAGGAAGCCAGCTCATCCACATACATCTTGGCGGGAGGCCCGTTGGGCAGCTTTCTGATCGCCGCGTCCTGGCGGCCGCGGTTGGGCCCTCCCGAAAGCAGCCCCGGCCACGGTTCCGGAAGGCCGCCGCTGGGACGGTGGTGCGGATGATGGTACGGGTTGGCCCCCACCTGCGTCACCCAGGATAGCGAAAAGGTATTGCGGCCCAGCAGGTAATGCAGGTTGTCCAGCGCCGCCTCCACGAAGCGTCGATCGGGCCGCAGCGCGTTGGCCACCAGGAGCTGCATGCTGTAATTGGCGGCCACGCCGTTCGATCCCCAGATGTAATCCGCGGAAGTCAGGCTGATGCGGTACGGATGGCGGCTGGAGCGCTCCACGATCTGCTGCGCAGCGCTCGCCGAATCCTGCGCGATGGCGGCCACTGCCTCGGCGTTCTTCCCGTGCCCGAGCGCGTAGGTCCACAATGCCAGCGGCGCCACATGGCCCCAATCCGGAGGCGCGTTTGGCTTCAGCGTCTTGCGGAATGCGCCGAAATGCTCCAGAAAATAGCGCTCGAAGGGTTCGTCGCCGGTCGAGCGCCACAACTCCGCGGCGGCCCACAAATGCTCGTCCGCGCAATCGCCGTCTCCGTAATCTCCGGTCTGGACGCCCGCGGGATTGTGGAACGTCACGTCGGGATTCTTCTCCAGCCAGCCCCATGCCTGGCGGGCGGCACGCAAACACTTCTCCGCATAAGCGGCATCGAAGGGCTGGTAGGCGCGGGCCGCGATCGCCATCACGGCCGCGAAATCGCCCGTGGCGCAAGAACTCTTATACGGCTCCTTCCCCGTGCCGATGACGTAGCTGATCAGCGTATCTTTCTCCGGCGGGATGAAATCGCAGAAGCGCTCGCTCGATTGTTTGTGCCAAACGCCGCCATCGCCGTCCTGCATGGAGAGCATCCAGTCCAGGTTCCAGCGGATTTCGTTCAGGATGTCGGGCGTGCCGTTGCCGGATTCCGGAATGTTGAGCTTCACCTGCTTCAGGCGCCCCCCGAAGATCTCCCAGGCCCACAGCAGCGTGCCTGTGGAGATGCCGGAGTTGACGATGTACCGGCCGTAGTCGCCGGCGTCGTGCCATCCTTTGGCCGAGATGTGCGGGCCGGTCTTGCCCGAGGAAACATGATAGGCCCCTTCCAGGTGACAGGCGGCGTGCTTGTAGGCTGGAAACTCCGGCCCGAGGTCCACGGCCGTCCCGCAGCGCTGCCCGTAATACGACCGCATGGACAGATAAAACGCGCGCGCGAATACATCCGGGCCGATGCCGAACTCCCAGCTTCGGCCCACGCCCGGCACTTCCAGATAATACTTGCCCGGCTTATCCAGTTTGGTGAAGTCCGCCGTTTGGATGAGGTCGCCGGAATCCGGATCGTTGGCAGGCTCCGCCAATCTGCCGTGGAAGACCACGGAGTCGTTGCCTGCGCGGCGCACGGAGAATTCCTTTGCCAGGATATGTGACACCACCATCGCCAGCTTGGGGGAGTGCGGCAGGTAGCCAACCTGGTCCACTTTAATGTCGGGGGTGGGCGCAGCCGCAAAGGCGCACATCGATATTAAGAATAGAGAGGCCAGTTTCATCGACACTGAGTATAACGCCCGGTGCTCGGCGTGCGATAATCGCCAGACGGGTACAGTACGGGTACGTAGGGGTAGATGCTTCACCACCCCTTGCATGCGAAGCGGCGGGTCTGGTATAAGAGCTTACTGACTGAAGTCGCCGGTTTTTGGGCCCCGTTATGCCCGTGAAGAAGAAAACGCCAATGCCGAAGAGCGCCGAAACGCGCAACGTCCCGGGAGCTTCTCCGGCACAGGATCGCAAGAACGGCCAAGCGGAGCCGTCGCGCGAACGGGGACCCAGCCAGATGCAGTCGTTCGAAGAGGGCATGCGCCTGTTTCATGCGCGCCAGTTCCAGCCGGCTAGGGAGTCCTTTCTACGGGCCATGGGTGGCACGGATCGCGCCGTGGCGCATCGCGCCGGCCTGCACGCGCGCATCTGCGAGCAGCGCCTCGAATCCGCCGGCCCGGTGTTGAACACGCCGGAAGAGCACTACAACTACGCCGTCACGCTGATCAACTCCCGCGACCTTGCCGCGGCTCAAATACACCTGCGGGCCG
>OBLW0100004941.1_pt1 | contig 10064 bp, 8 predicted proteins | sample 1520161 | NCBI WGS metagenome assembly OBLW01 (sample SAMEA3539309, study PRJEB22396) | soil metagenome | biome: tundra; feature: field; material: soil | place: USA | collected 2010-05 | depth 0.15 m | reverse complement strand
CACCTCCCGGAACACTCGCCGGAACTCGCCCAACCAAGCGGCCGGGCGTGGTGATAAGATCAACTCTCCATGTTGATACTCGCTGCGATTCTTGGCATTCTGATCTACGGCATCGTCGCCGCCACCTGGGGAACGTTCAACCCCACGCTCGGATTCACGGACGCGCAGGCCGGCACCATCGCCATGGCGCAAGGCATCGGGCTGGTGGTCGCATCCCTCTCCGTCGGGCCGTTGATCGACCTTAAGGGCAAGAAAATCGCGCTTGTTGGCGGCCTCGCGCTGATCTCGATTTCCTTCTGGCTGCTGCCCTTCGCCGGCCGCGATTTCACCCTGGTGCTGGTGGCGCTGACGCTGCTCGGCCTGGGCGGCGGCATCGTGGTCACCGGCGCCAACGCGCTGGTCTCCGATGTCAGCGAATCGCGCCGCGGCAGCATGTTGAACATCCTGAATCTCTTTTTCGGGCTCGGCGGGCTCATCACGCCGTTCGTCACTGCCAACATCCTCGGCGGCAGCGCCGTGCGCATGTGCTACGTCGCCGCCGTGCTGGCTACCGCCGCTCTGATTTTCAACATCGTCACACCGATGCCGAAACCCACCGGCGAGCGCGGATTCAAAGCTTCCGAGATCGGCTCCGTGGTGGGCCGCCCTGCGCTGTATATGCTGGCGCTGTTCCTGTTCCTCTACATCGCTTGCGAAGTGGGGGTCTGGAACTGGCTGGCCAGATATCTAATCGATGTGCGCAAGCTGGATCGATCCACCGCGCTCAATGTCCTGGCCCTAGGCTTCGCGCTGGGCCTGCTGGTGGGACGCCTGGTGGTGTCGCGGATTCTCATCAACGTGTCTGCTCTGGCGGTCACGCTCGGCGCCTCCGTCGCCATGGCCATCACCACTTTCGCGATGCTGCAGGTCACCAGCCCATCGGCTGCGTGGGTGGTGGTGTTTTGCGCCGGCCTCGCCATGGCGCCTATCTTCCCCACTACGCTGGCCCTGGTGGGCGACGCCTTCCCGCGCATGAGCGCTACCGCGATGGGCATCGTCATTACCTGCGGCTGGCTGGGCCTCGTCGTCAGCAGCCCCATCATCGGCCAGTTTGCCCACTTGCAGACCGCTCTACTCCTGCTGCCCGGCTTCTCCGTGATTATGATTCTGGTGAACCTGGCGCTGCGCCCCCTGCTGCGGAAGCCGGCGTAGCCGACTGGGACCATGACCGTGGAATTCGATGCCATTGAAAAGCCGCTCCCTATGGTCGCGGCTCCGATCAGAGCTGCGACCATGGGCGGTTAACGCGCGCCGGGCCGGGCGTGCCCGGCCCCTACAGGCACGGCTCGCCCCTTCGCCTAAAACCTAATAAAAAGCTCTTTTTCTCTTGACTGCCGGTCTGAACCGACTCATAATGAGGCGTTATTGGGCGCGCGGCACGGGACTAATAGCGCGCGTTCGTCCCTGTGGCTCCGAACTGGATAGCCAACCTGCCGGCCGTCGCGCCGCCAGTCAGCGATGGGGGAAACCTGATGCCTGGTCGCGAGTCGAGCATTGCGGACGCCCTGCGGTGCTATGGAATCCCACGAAGAAAATTTCTGAAGTTTTGCGGGTCGATGGCAGCCGTGCTGGGTCTGCCCTTGGGCGCAGCGGCACAGGTTGCGGCGACCCTGGAAAAGAAGCGCCGGCCGGTGTTGGTATGGCTGGAGTTGCAGGATTGCGCCGGCAACTCGGAGTCGATGTTGCGCTCCAGTCATCCGTCCATCACGGAGCTGGTGCTCTCGTTTTTCTCCTGGGAATATCACGAGACCATCATGGCGGCGGCCGGCAAGCAGGCCAACGCCGTTCTGGATCGCGTGGTGCATGAGGACGCCGGCAAATACCTGGCGATCGTGGAAGGTTCGATTCCCACCGGCAACCCCGGATATTGCACGATCGGCGGCCGCTCGGCTCTGGATATCGCGAAGCAGGTTTGCGGGAATGCCGCGGCGGTGATCGCCGTCGGCTCCTGTGCGTTCGATGGCGGCCCGCAGCGGTCGGCGCCGAACCCAACCGGCGCGATCAGCGTAGGGGAAGCCGTCCCGAACTTGAATCTGGTGAACATGGGCGGCTGTCCGCACAACCCCGCCAACACCGCCGCGCTGTTGGTCTATTGGCTGACTTACGGCCGGATGCCGGCGCTGGACGCCCATAAGCGCCCGCTATTCGCGTACGGCCACATCATCCACGACCAGTGCGAGAGGCGCGCCAATTTCGATGCCGGCCGATTCGTGGAACGCTGGGACGACGATGGCGCGCGGCGCGGGTATTGCCTTTACAAGATGGGATGCAAGGGGCCGCAAGGAACCTTCAACTGCCCGGTGGTGCGGTGGAACGACGGGACGAGCTGGCCGGTCGAATCCGGGCACGGCTGCGCCGCCTGCGCCTCTTACCGCTTCTGGGACACGGCGCTGCCGCTCTATCAGCGCCTGCCGGGGGTTCCCGGTTTCGGGGTGGACATCACGGCCGGGAAGATCGGCGGCTGGATGACGGCCGGCGTTGCCACCGGTCTGGCGTTGCACGGAATCGCCAGTGCGGCGCGCTCGCAGATGCGCCCGCGAGGCGAGGCGCCGAGGGGCGGCCCGACCGAGATCGGACGGGGAAGCGGCCTGGTGGAGCGCGAAGGGCCACCCGAGAAATCGTGACAGTGGATGGGGTGTTATGAGCATCGGACCTGCCGGAAACCGGGAGTGCAAACATGGCGCGCATTGTCGTTGATCCGCTGACGCGAATTGAAGGGCACCTTCGGATCGAGGCCCAGGTAGAGGGTGGCGTGATCTCCGATGCCTGGAGCTCCGGTACCATGTTCCGCGGCCTGGAACTAGTGGTCCGCAACCGCGACCCGCGCGAGGCGTGGTACTGGTTGCAGCGAATCTGCTCCGTGTGCACCGTCGTCCATGCCCTCGCCTCCGTGCGAGCGGTGGAGGACGCTCTGCAGATCGAAGTGCCCGATAACGCGCGCCTGGTGCGCAACCTGATCGCCAGCGCGCAACTGGTGCAAGATCACGTCGTCCACTTCTATCATCTGCAGGCGCTCGATTGGGTCGATGTCGCGAGCGCCCTTAAGGCCGATCCGGTGAAGACGGCGCAGATTGCCAACTCGTTATCCGACTGGGCCAAGTCCGGGTCGAGCCATTTCAGGGCCGTTCAAACCACTGTGCGAACTTTGGTGGAGAGCGGCCAGTTGAGCGTGTTCGCCAACGGCTACTGGGGCCATCCGGCGTACCGTCTGCCGCCCGAGGTCAACCTGCTGGCGGTTTCCCACTATCTCGATGCGCTGGAATTTCAGCGCGACTACATACGGATCCATGCGGCGCTGGGCGGCAAGAATCCGCATCTGCAGACGTTCCTGGTGGGCGGAATGTCGACCGCGATGGACCCCGATTCTCCGCAAGCTCCCCTCAACCCGGAACGTCTGCAACTGCTCCGCACGCTGATTGAGATGGGCCGGCAGTTCGTGCGCCAGGTCTACGTACCGGACGTGCTCGCCGTGGCCGGTTTCTACCCCGATTGGTTTACGCGCGGCGAGGGCGTGGGCAACTTCCTATCCTACGGAGACTTTCCGGACAAGAGCATGCACGACCCGTCGGCGTTCTTCTTCCCCGCCGGAGTGGTTCGAAAACGCGACATCTCGGCGGTGCAGCCGTTTTCTCCGGAAAAGGTAACCGAGTATGTTGCGCGGTCCTGGTATGAATACGGAGATAACAAGCCGGCCAAGCATCCATTCGAAGGCGAGACAAAACCCACTTATACGGGTCCCACGCCGCCGTACGACTATCTCAACGTCGATCAGAAGTATTCGTGGCTGAAAGCTCCGCGCTATGAGAACGAGGTGATGGAACTCGGACCTCTGGCACGTTTCGTGGTCGCCTATGCGGCCGGTAAACAGCCCGCCAAAGGGCTGGTCGATACCGTGCTGGCCCAGATCAAGCAGCCTCCGGCGGTGCTGTTCTCGACCCTGGGGCGGATTGCCGCGCGCGCCCTGGAGGCGCAGCTTGTGGCGGACAAGATGCCCGACTGGCTGCATCAGTTAGAGGACAATCTCGGCCGGCGAGAGCTCACCATGCACAACGGCGCGCGCTGGGATCCCGACTCGTGGCCGAGCTCATGCCGCGGCTTCGGGTGGCACGAAGCGCCGCGAGGCTCTTTAGGCCACTGGGTCGAGATCGAGAATGGCGCCATCCGCAATTACCAGGTGGTCGCGCCCACCACCTGGAACGGCGGTCCGCGCGATGCAATGGGGCAACGCGGTCCGTACGAGGCTGCGTTGATCAAACATCCCATTGCGGACCCGGACAAGCCGCTCGAGCTGCTGCGCACGATCCACTCTTTCGACCCGTGCCTGGCCTGCGCGGTTCAAGTGGTGGATGCGCGAGGACGCCGCTGGCAGCCGGTTGAGGCGACATAGGAGGCTCCGGTGCCGAAACCCGCTTCGCCCAAATCCGTGCTGGCGCGCCGTCCCGCGACGGAGCTGGTCCGTACGTATGTTTGGGAGCTGCCGGTTCGCATTGCTCACTGGCTGATTTTCTTTGCGTTCGTGTCGCTCGCGTCGACCGGTCTGTTCATGCACCGCCCGTTTCTGCTGCCATCCGGGCAAGCGCCTTTCCTGATGGCCACGGTGCGATTTGTTCACGTGGTTTCGGGATTCGTGCTGATTGGTGCGTTCGCGTTTCGCATGTATTGGTTTTTCAAAGGCAACTTTTGGGCGAGGTGGTCGGCTTACATTCCCATTCACCGCGAGCAATGGCGCGGTATGGGATCGATGATCGAGTTCTACTCGTTCCTGCGGTTCGAGCCCGGCCATCGGGTAGGTCATAATCCTCTGGCCGCGCTGACTTACTTCGTCATCTACCTGCTGTTCCTGGTCGAGATCCTGACCGGCCTGGCCCTGTACAGCCGGGTGGTGGGCAACCCCGTACTTACTCAATTCATCGGCTGGCTGCCGCTGCTGATCGATCCCCAGTACCTCCGCGAGATTCACTTCTTTCTGATGTTCGTGTTCTTCTCGTTCGTGATCTTCCACGTCTATCTTTCGGTTCTGGTCTCGATCGAGGAAGAAAACGGATTGCTGGACAGCATTTTCTCCGGATGGAAGTTCGTGCCCGCCGGCGAGCTGCGTCATGAGGTCGCGGCGATTCCGGAAGCACGGCGCTTCGTCAAACGCCATCAGTTGTTGCCGGAAGCGGGGCCGGGCGAGAAAAAGCCACCCACGCCCCGTCCCGGACCGGGGCCGGTGGCGCTTTACCGCAACTGGATCAGTTTCGCCGGAACCGGTATCGCCGCCGTTGGCTTGTTCGTATTTGTCGTGCTGACCGCCTACCACACTATTGGGGGCGGCGCGCTGGCCGAGCCTTACGGCGACCTGGTGATCTTTTTCGGTCCGCCGATGTTGGTGATTGCCGGCGTTTTCGTCGTGTTGATCGGCATGTACGTTCAGTGGATCCGGTGGCGGATGCACAAGCCGCTGTCCTTTGCGCGCTACCCCAAGTGGGACCTCAATGTGGCCAGGGAGAGAAAGGCTCTTCTGGTGGTCGCGATCGGGGCCGTGCTTCTATCCGTGCCTGCCATTTATGGCGGTTACCAGGCCTATCTCTATACCGACGCGGTGCCGTTCTGCGGCGCCGTTTGTCATTCCATGACGCCCGAGTACGTGACCTATAAGCTGTCGCCACATGCGCGCGTGCAATGCGCGCAATGCCATGTCGGACCGGGCCCAACCGGGTATCTCGAATCGAAGGTTCGCGGCGTGGAAGAGCTGGTGGAGACCATGCAAGACCGCTACCCGCGCCCGATTCCGGTTCCCGTGATGTCACTGCGCCCGATACGGGGCAATTGCGAGCAGTGTCATTGGCCGGCGAATTTCTTTGGAGCCAAGCTGGTGCGCAACACGCACTTCCTATCCGACGAACAGAACACGCGCTGGGAGATCGACATGGCGGTGCTGGTCGGCGGGGGCGCGCCCGTGGGCCGGTCAGACCTGGGAATTCACTGGCACGTGGCGAGCAAGGTGGAGTATGTCGCGACCGACGCGGAGAGGCAGAACATTACGTGGGTGCGGGCCGTGGACCCCAGAACCGGCCAGGCGAACGTGTATACCTCGCAGCCGCAGTCCTCGACGACCGCGCCGGCGGGTGAGATCCGAACCATGGACTGCGTGGATTGCCACAACCGCCCGAGCCATATCCTGCAATCGCCGGATCGAAGCGTAGACCTGGCGCTGGCCGATGGCCGTCTGGACGCGTCACTGCCGTTCCTCAAGCAGCAGGGCGTAGCGGCGCTTACCGCGGCTTACGGGGACAGACATCAGGCGATGCAGGGAATCGACAGCGCCCTCGACAGCTATTATCAAAAGACTTACCCGCAGGTATACGCGGTCAAGCGGCAGGCGATCACTGCCGCTGTCGTTTACTTACAGGAGACTTACAACCGATATTTCTTCCCGGGGATGAAAGTCCGCTGGGACACATACTCCATGAATGAAGGCCACATGCAGTTCCCGGGATGCTTCCGCTGCCATGACGGCCAGCATAAGAGCCTGGGCGGCAAGGCCATTCGGTCCGATTGCGGCGACTGTCACAAGATCCTGCAGCAGGGCAAAGCCGGGAGCCTGCAATTCGCCAAGGGGCCGGACGGGCTGGCTTTCGAGCACCCGGTCGACATCGGCAATGCGTGGGCGGAACAGCCGTGCAACTCGTGCCATACGGGAGGGCCGCAGTGATTGATTTGGCTGGCGAACCCCGCGTCTACCGCGATCCGGATCCGCCGCGGCCGATTGCCATCGTCGGCGTCGGGAACCTGCTGCTGTCCGATGACGGAGTCGGTATTCATGCTATCCGCAGGTTACGCAGCGATTCGCGCGTCGCATCGATGGCTCGCCTGATCGATGGCGGCACGGTTGGAACGGATTTGCTGGCCGAAGTTTGCGGCTGCGAGAAACTGCTGATCGTCGACGCCGTGGATGCGGGCCTGCCGCCCGGCACTACCATCCGGATGGATTTTAGCGGCCCCGATCCGCAGCAGATCGATACGCGGAATGCGCACCAGTCCGGAATCCCCGGACTGCTCGACGACCTGCGCCTGCTCGGCCAGGCGCCCTGCCAGGTTGTCCTGGTGGGAGTTCAACCTGCCGCGATGGGATTGGGAACGCAGTTGTCGCCCGCGGTCGCGAGCGCCATGCCCGCTTTGGCCGCGGAGGTGGTGCGGCAACTGGACCGGTGGACATCGGCCGGCGGCGCCGCGAGTTCCCAGGGGATTCAAAGCGTGGCGTCACTGGACGCCGCGATGCCGAGAAGCGCAAGAGAGACAGCAAGAGAGACACCAGGAACAGAGCAGCTTAGAGAGTGCATATGAGCGGAATTCGAGCATTAAGGATCATTGCTTTCATGTCGATTTCGATCGGCATCGGTATCCTCAGCCGAGCGGCGTGGGGCTTCGTCGCTTTCGGAATACTGGTGTTGATCGACAATTTCGTCGTCCCGTATCGCCCTCCGGCGCCAGGGGACCACGCGGTTGACGGAAAAGAAATCACGGAGCCGTAGCACGCTCCGTAAGTGCCTGCGAATGCTCCCGGCAGCGGTGTCGGTGAGCTCTCGCGGACGCGGTGCCCGTGCTGCGCCGTGCCTCGGATCGCGCCAGGATGGTGCCGCGCGCCGAAGCCGCCGCATTGCCATTTCCCGCCGCGTTGTTGATAAGCTGAAATCACATGAGACTGCTGGTGGTCGAGGACGAAAAACGCATCGCCGACTTCCTGTGCCGGGGCCTTGAGGGCGCCGGCTATGCGGTGGATGCGGCGGCCAACGGGGCCGGCGCGCTGGATCTCACTCACTCCACCGATTACGACCTGGTGATCCTGGACCTGATGCTGCCCGACATGGACGGTATCGAGGTGCTCGAGAGAATCCGCCGGGCCAAGGCGGGCCCGCCCGTGCTCATCCTGAGCGCGCGCAGTTCGCTCGACGATCGCGTCAAGGGCCTGGAGCAGGGCGCCGACGACTACCTGGTCAAGCCGTTCGCCTTCGTCGAACTGCTGGCCAGGGTGCGCGCGCTGCTGCGGCGCGGCCAGCCCACGCTCGAAAAGCTGCAGGTGGCCGACCTGGCGCTCGATTGCATCCGCCGCAAAGTAACCCGCGCGGCCGAGACCATCGATCTGGCGCCCAAGGAGTTCGGCATACTCGAATACATGATGCGCAACCGCGGCCGGCCGCTCAGCCGCACCATGATCGTAGAGCACGTCTGGGACATGGATTACGACGGGCTGACCAACATCGTCGACGTCTACATCCGTCACCTGCGCAGCAAGATCGACGACCGCTTTCCGCAGAAGCTCATTCAGACCGTGCGCGGTATCGGTTACATGATCGAGGCTCCCGACAAGCCCGTGGACCGGGCGCCGGATGCCGTCTCCGAACGGCAGGGGTAATATGCGATTCCGCCGCCGCGACCTGCTCCGCATCGGCCGCGACCTGCGCCGCGCATCGCGCGGCCTGCGCTTCCGCCTCACCGCTACTTATGCCGCCCTGTTTGTGGTTCTGGTGGTGGGCGCGGTGTGGCTGGCCCGCGCACAACTCTCAGCCAGCCTGCAGACGCAGGCCACCGATTCGCTCGACGAGGACTGGACCGCGCTCAAGGGCAGCATCCTGCGTATCGAACGTGATCCGGACTCGGGCGCCTACGAAGCCTACTGGTATTACGACAAGGACGATCCCGACGAAACCACCGTGGTGCTGGATATCAAGAAGGTTCTGCTGATCACCGACAGCAGCGGGAAGGCGATTCAGGACCACGAGACCCAGGAACCCGCCGAATCCACCATCTACCAGGATCTGCCGCAGGATCGCCCCGCCGAGATTCAGGCGCGCGTGCGGCAGTGGGTGAGCGCCTCCAAGCCCGGCCAGGCCGGCAAGCCGTTCTGGATGGAGAAGCGCGACTCATCGGGCGAATTGTTCCTGATTCGCGCGGCGGTGATCTGGGACGAGCACCGGCACGCCCCGTATTACGTGGCTCTGGGGACTTCGCTCGCGAAGAATGAGGTGATCCTGCGCAGATACTCCTTTATGCTTTTTGTCGGCGTCCTCCCCGGCGCAACCCTCCTCGGCTGGCTGGTGGGCTGGTTGGTGGCCGGCCGCGCGCTTACTCCGGTGCGCGACGTGGCGCAGGCGGCGCAGCGCATCACCGGTTCGAACCTCGGCCTGCGCATTCCCTCGCGTAACGCCGGCGATGAGCTGGACTATCTGATCCTCACCTTCAATCGCATGATCGAGCGCCTGGAGGCCTCCTTCCGGCAGATGAAGCAATTCTCCGCCGACGTTTCGCATGAGTTGCGCACTCCCATCACCGCCATCCGCGGCCAACTGGAGGTGGCATTGATGACGGCGGGCAGCACCGAGCAATATCGCGAAGCCATGTTCAACGCGCTCCAGGACATCGACCGCCTGTCGCAAATCGTGCGCGCGCTGCTGCTGCTCTCGCAAGCCGAGTCCGGCCAACTGGCGTTGCAGAGATCGCGCGTCGATCTCGGCCTGGTGCTGGAAGATCTGGCCGAGCAGTTTCAGATACCCGCCGAGGGCGCCGGCGTGCGCCTGGCCGCGCATTGCCAGCCCGGCTGTTTTGTGGATGCCGACCGCGTGCAAATCGAACGCATGATCACCAACCTGCTCTCGAACGCCCTCAAATTCACTCCCGAAGGCGGCGAGGTGCGGCTGAGCGCGCAGCCGCTCGAGGGCAGCGTGGAACTGGTCGTCGAAGACACCGGCCGCGGCATTCCCGCCGAGCACCTGCCGCACATCTTCGACCGCTTCTACCGCGTCCCCGGTTCGGGTACCGCACCGGCTCCCGATCAAGGCCTCGGACTGGGTTTGAGTTTCGTCGCCTGGATCGCCAAGGCGCATCACGGCGTCATCGATGTCGAGAGCACGCCCGGCAAAGGCACGCGATTCACCATCACTTTGCCCGCCGCCGGCGCCGCCGCCCTGCCGGCAGAAGTCTCGGTATCTCAATAAGGCACAACCCGGCAGCAGGGGCTAAAGCCCAGACCTTTCTCCCGATCC
>OBLW0100004940.1_pt1 | contig 10065 bp, 5 predicted proteins | sample 1520161 | NCBI WGS metagenome assembly OBLW01 (sample SAMEA3539309, study PRJEB22396) | soil metagenome | biome: tundra; feature: field; material: soil | place: USA | collected 2010-05 | depth 0.15 m | reverse complement strand
CCGAGATCTACACTCTTTCCCTACACGACGCTCTTCCGATCTACCGCCGACAAGCCCGTATACAGCTTCGAGGCATCGGACCAACTCGCGAAACAACTGGCCGATCAGGATGTCAAGCTTCTGCTGTCTTACGCCGGGACTCCGGGCCCGGTTCAGCAACCGGTTCCGCCTGCCGGTCCGGGCGTGGTCCCCGGCCCAGGGCCAGGGCGAGGCGGACCCGCAGCGCCTCCCACGGACCTTAACAAGTACAAAGAGATTGTCAGGACAGTCGCCAGGCACTACCTTGACATCGGACTTTCCCCTGAGGTCCACGAGGTTTGGAACGAGCCGGACGGCACATTCCAGTATTGGACCGGCACCGAAGCTCAGTATGATCAGGTGTACAAGGCGGCGGTGGAGGGGATTCGCGAGGCCGACCCGGATGCGGTCGTCGCCGGGCCCAGCGCGGATCACCACTTGTTGTGGAATACCAGCTTCGTCGATTTCGTCTACAAGAACAAGCTGCCGCTCGACCATTACACGTTTCATGAGTATGGCAGCGGCGATCTGGCACTGCGGCAGATCGACCGCGCCAACAGCAGCCTCAACCGATATCACGACTTCGATGCCACGGCGTTGAGCCTGGACGAATACCACGACGGCGAGTGCTGCGAGTGGTGCCACGACGACGTCCGTAACCGCTACGAAGGCGCCTCCGAAATGTTGCATGACTTCACACTGCTGTTGGGGCGCCCCGAGCTTCTCTCTCTCAGTTGGGCCTGGTGGATCGATACCCCCAGCCAAGGTGCTGGCTGCATGGGATTGCTGACCGTGGATGGCCGCCCCAAAGCTGTCTACAATGCGTGGAAGGCCTACGCCATGATGCCGGTTGACCGGCGCAAAGTGACCAGCGAGGGAGCCGTCGAAGGCATCGCGTCGTCGGACGCTCATAAAGCCAGCCTGCTGATCTGGAACAACAGTTCCTACGACCGTCGGGTCGACGTGCATCTCAGGAATCTGCCGTTCCAGAAAGGCACCGTCCGGATTTACCGTATCGACAAGACCCACGCCAGCGTAGTCGATGGCGCCGGCGCGAACTTGGAGGTGGACGAAACCTATCCGATCGCGGATGCGGCGGGCTGGTCGTACTTGGACGGCCAGATCCCGAAATACGCCACCATGTACTTCGAGGCGGATGACGGCACCGGGACCTCCGAACTGACCCCGATGAAGGTGGGAAATGTGATTCGCATCAATCACTACTATCCCGCGCGGGGGAAGACCAGTTCGTGGGCCGATTTCGACCGGAAGACCTGGATCGCCCGCCTGGGGATGGAGGGTGAGCCCAGGGCTGACGAAAGAGTTGGCGTGTTGGCCGACGGGTTGCCGGAGACCTTGGATGTGGCAGTGAAGCTGGATGGCAAGCTCGAAAAGTTGAACTCGGACAGCGTGCTCGGCGTGCGCCTGGACTATAGCGTTGGCAACAAGTACGTCAAGGCCGTGCTGTTCCACGGCGCCGTCTATGACAAGGCCCGCACGGATGCGAATCCCTGGGGGCTGAAAGCGCAACTTGACGACGCGGTAGCTGTACCAGACCTGGCGCACTTCCAACTTCCGCTGAAGCAATACGCCCCCCCGGGATGGACCGGTAAGGTACACATTTCTTTCATGATGAAGGACACGGGTCTGGCGACCAGGTCCAAGTTTACACTGCGTCCGGCGAAATGAGGGGTGCGTGAGGGTGCGTGGGTTTTCTGCCCTGCCGCCGACAACAACTTCACGCGAAAAGCCGAAACGCGTGCAAGACTATGCACGCGAAAAACCTAATTTGGACAGCAGTCTTGCGGAACCATGTTGTTGGCATTCCATTCACCTGCCAGGCCCTCGTATACTTACGATTTCGTTGGCCTGTTTCCCCGCCTTCGTGTACAATCCGAGAACATGCCGGACTACGCCCGACCATACAGGTTTGTCGGAGGCCCCGGGCGCCTGCGGTTTGCCAGCGCATACATTTGTGAAGCTTGGGCAATCTTTCCGAAAAGGATAAGTCGTTTATGTGGCAACCCAACTACATACCGCTTGCGGGCAGTTTGCCGCTCTCAGCCTTGATAGCTTCGGTTCCGATTGTGGTTCTCCTGCTGTTGTTGGGAGTGCTGCGCAAACCGGCATGGATGGCCTCGGTGATCGGTCTCGGCACAGCCTCGCTCATGGCGTTGCTGGTCTATGGGATGCCGCCCGGACGGCTGGTTGCGGCCGTCACAAACGGTGCTGCGTTCGGTCTGTTCCCGATTGGATGGGTCGTCTTCAGCGCCATCTTGCTCTATCGCGTCACGCTTGAGAGCGGCAAGTTCGAGATCCTGAAGGATTCCATCGCCCGTCTGACGGCCGATCCCCGCCTTCAGGCATTGTTGATCGCCTTCGCTTTCGGCGCCTTCGTCGAAGGGGCTGCCGGCTTCGGGACACCGGTGGCAGTGGCCGGCGCCATGCTCGTCGGACTGGGCATGCCGCCTTTTCGTGCGGCGGCCATCTGTCTGCTGACCAATACGGCTCCGGTGGCATTCGGCTCCATCGCCATCCCGCTTACTACCCTGGCGGCCACTACCGGTCTTCCCTTCGACCGCCTGAGCGCCGCCGTAGGACGAATCTGTGCGCCCGTCTCGCTGTTCGTGCCGGCCTATATGATTCTGGTAATGTTTGGCTGGAAGGGCCTCAAGGCCGCGTTTCCCGCGGTGGCGCTGTGCGGCACGGTCTTTGCCGCCACCCAGTTTGCCGTTTCCAATTATCTGAACGCGCAACTTACCGATATTCTTTCGTCGGTCGGAACCATGGTGGCTCTGTTCGTTTTCATCAAGCTCCGCGGGGCCGAGGCGCCACCCGCAAGCTCCGGTCACACACCGAGGGCCTTGGTCCTCAGGGCGTGGGCTCCGTATTTGCTACTGGTGCTGTGCGTCCTGGTGTGGGGCTTCGCGCCGGTTCAAAGGTGGCTGGATCACTGGTCGATCATTATTCACTGGCCCGGTCTACCGGCCAAGGTCACCCCGTACAAATTGACCTGGGCGGCGGCGTCCGGTACGTCGTGCCTGCTGGCCGCGCTCCTCGGTGCGGTAGTCGTGGGATTGAAGCCGAGGCAGTTCCTCAAGGTAGTGCGACATACTTGCAAGCAACTTGTGCTGGCGGAGTTTACCTTAGCCGTTGTGCTCGGCCTTGCATACCTCATGAATCACTCTGGAGCAACCACCACCTTGGGGTTAGCCTTCGCCGCCACGGGAGTGGTCTTCCCGTTTGCCAGCGCGTTGCTCGGGTGGCTGGGCGTATTCCTCACCGGAAGCGACACTTCCTCAAACGCGCTGTTCGGAAGCCTGCAAGTGGTGACTGCGCACAAGCTGGGTATGAACCCTGTGCTGATGGCGGCCGCGAACTCCGCGGGTGGCGTAATGGGCAAGATGATCAGCCTGACCAGCATTGCGGTTGCCGCCTGTGCTACCAACATGAAACACGAGGAAGAGTCGCTGTTGTTTCGCTTGACCTTGAAACATAGCGTGCTCCTGGCTTCCGTCATCGGTCTCGTGGTGATGTTCTACGCCTACATCATGCCGGGCTGGGCGCCCTAGAATTCAAGGTCCACCTATACATGCTAATTCCATTCCCGCGGCGGCCCGGCATGGGGAGGCGTTTCATAGTTGTTTTTGATCGCAGGCTCATTGGCTGCTCAAATGGAGTCCCAGGTCAAGAGAATTCTGATATCGCTTGCATGGCTGTCTGGCGCGGGGTTCGCGCAGGTCCCGGCGTTGAAGTATGTTAGAATTTGGTACCGAATGAGCAAATTCACCCTCAGCATCGCGCTCGCATTGGCCGGCAGCCTCCTCCCGGCCGCCGAGAACCTTCGAATCTATTCCATCGATGTAGAAGGGGGGCAGTCCACGCTGATTGTCTCGCCGGCGGGCGAGTCCATGCTCATCGACACCGGTTGGAGCCGGGCCAACGACCGGGATGCCGACCGGATTGTCGCCACCGCCAAAGCGGCGGGTGTGAAGCAGATCGATTACCTCGTGATCACGCACTACCACGTGGATCACGTGGGCGGTGTTCCGGCGCTTGCCGCCAGGATTCCCATTCGCAACTTCATCGATCACGGCGACTTCAAGGAGGACACGCCGCAGATCAAGAACCTGTACCAGGCCTATGTCGACACCGCTGCGAAGGGTAATCGGATTCAGGTGAAGCCCGGCCAAAAACTGCCGATTAAAAGCCTGGACGTGACCGTGATTTCCGCTGCCGGGGAAGTCCTGAAGTCTGCTCTGCCGGGCGCCGGGCAGCCCAATGCTTCCTGCTCCTCGGCCGAACCACAGCCCGTGGACACTACAGAAAATGTCCAATCCGTAGGGATGCTCCTTCAGTTCGGCAGTTTCAGGTTCATCGACATGGGCGACCTCACCTGGAATAAAGAACTGGAACTGGTTTGTCCCAACAACAAAATCGGAACGGTCGACCTGCTTATGGTCTCGCACCATGGCTGGAATCTTTCCAGTTCTCCTCAATTCATCGCCGCACTTCATCCACGTGTCGCCATCATGAACAACGGGGCGCGCAAGGGTGGGACCCCGAGTACCTGGCAGATCATCCACGACAACCCAGGGCTGCTCGACTTCTGGCAGTTGCATTTCTCGATCGAGGGCGGAAAAGAGCACAACGTGGCCGACAACCTTATCGCGAACCCGGACGAGAAGTGCGAGGGCAAGGGCATCGACGTGACTGCGAGCAAGGATGGTTCCTTCACGGTAGTCAACAGCCGCAATCAGTTCCAAAAGACCTACGGCAAGAAGTAAGAATGGCTATAATCACTTACATAAAGCACCTGGACGCTAGCCGGTGCAAGTAGTATAATCCCGTGCTGAAAGGGCTTACGGTACCATGGACACAAAGTTGGTGTGGACACTGCTCGCCTGCGGGTGGTGTTGGGGTCAGGCTGCGAATGAATGCAAGCCATCGGCTCTTAACATTCCGGAAGCGAAGTACCCCTGTACACTTCCGGATAACAGCGTGGCGTTCCGCGTGGCGGCTCCCGACGCCCAAAAGGTGCAAGTCCGATTGGGGAAGGCCTACGACATGACCAAAGGCGCGGATGGCTTTTGGTCCGTCACCATCCCGCCTCAGGTTGTGGGTTTCCATTACTACTCGCTCGTCGTGGATGGCGCTATCGTGGCCGACCCGGCGACGCGCACGTTTTTCGGCTCCGGCTGGGACAATAGCGGGATTGAGATTCCCGAGGAGGGCGTAGACTTTTACAGCGCCAAAGACGTTCCCCACGGCCAGGTGAGCCAGCGCTGGTATTACTCGAAGGTCACGGGAAAGTGGCGCCGTTGTTACATCTACACCCCGCCAGACTACGAAACCAATGCGAAGGCGCGTTACCCCGTCTTGTATCTCTTGCATGGCTGGGGAGAAAACGAGCAGGGCTGGACTACCCAGGGACACGTCGATTTCATCATGGACAACCTGATAGCGGTCCGGAAGGCCAAGCCGATGATCATCGTCATGGACAATCTCAACGCCGTCAAGCCGGGAGAGGATGCGTCGCTCTTTGCGGCTCGCGGGTTGGTTCCTCAGGCGGCGCCGGCCCCAGTCGCGGCGGGAGGCCGCGGCACTGCGCCCGTCGGGCGGGGCGGCATGTTCGGCCCGAATTTCGGCGCCACGTTTACCGACATGATGCTCACCGATCTCATCCCCATGGTAGAGCGGACTTACCGGGTGGCTCCGGGCCATGACAATCGTGCTATGGCCGGACTGTCGATGGGAGGGATGCAGACGTTTACCACTGCGCTCGGTCACCCGGACATGTTCGCTTATATTGGCGGATTCAGCGGCAGCAGCAGCGGCCGAGGGGGAGCATTCGATCCCAAGACCGCGAGCAACGGCGTGTTTGCCGATTCAGCGGCATTCAACAAGAAAGTCAAAGTCCTCTTTTTGGGAATTGGGTCGGTCGAAGGTCCCGGCACGAAAACCTTTAGCCAGGAATTGACCAAGGCCGGCATCAATAACGTCTACTTCGAGTCGCCCGGCACCGCCCACGAGTGGCTGACCTGGCGCCGCTGTCTGAACGATTTCGCGCCACGGCTTTTCAGATAACTTTAGGCGCAGAAGCTTGGGCCCTACGCGACCGGGGAGCGCCATCCTTGGAGAGTGTGTCTGTGCCGACCAGAGTGGCCTGCTGGGTGTGAAGGTCAGGCCGCCCGGGATCGGGTCGTATACTAACGGTGGTGCCTTAGTGCTCCTACCACATTCGCTCCGTCGCATTGATTGGGCGCCCCGCGAAAACAAGCGATATCTGCTGACTGACGGCAGCCAAAATAACTGCCGGCGTCGAGAATGTGACGGACAGCGATCGAACGCCTCTCGATTCGCGGAATTCTACTTCGTGGAAGGCGTGACTTGCAGAAAATCGATGTCCAACGCGTACTCGCCGCCCGCCACTTCGATGACGTTGTCGCCCGCTTTCAACTGCACGGAACCGGAAAGCTCCATTTTCTTTCCCGTGCCCCGGGTTCCGAGGTCACGATTCCCCGCGCCGGCCGCAGCCTCATCGCGCTGCAGGGCCGCCGCCGTACCACCAACGGCCGCGCCGTTCGCCATCAAACGCGGCGTGGCCGGAAAGCCGAGGTCATCGTAGTCCACGGCGAGCGTATAGGCTCCGGCGCTCGGCACCTGGACATGGAAGGTCAGCCGCCCCACGTCCTTGGCGCCCAGGCGAACCTTGCCACCGTTTGACATGGACCTGTCCCGCATCGGCGCGCCTCCTTTCTGCGTGGCATCCTCGGCTTCGTAACGATTGAAGTCCAGTTTCTTCGCGGCGAACAGGATCTCGTTCCTGGAGGCGTTATTCGGCGCGTCCGCCGATGCCGACGAAGTGATGTGCAGCATGCTGCCATCGCGCTTCAGCATGAGCGCCTGCGTCCATCCGGCACGTGAGTTGGCGCCCTTTTGCACCGGGGCCGGCGTCTCCCACCACGGCTCCAATCCGTTGTTCGTATTCCAGAACAACGAGCGTCCGCCCGGATCGCCGCCGCCCCCTGCTCCGCGAGCGCTCACAATCAGTACACCGTTCGGCCCACCCAAAGGGAACCAGCTCACCACGGGACAGTTCGCCGGAAATATGCCGGACTGAGTCTGCACCGGCGTGCCACGGTCTGCCGGATCTCCCCAATTCAGCCCGTCACGACTGAACTTCAGGTACACCTGGTTCTGCACTGGTCCCTCCACCGACTCGTAGTTCATGACATAACGACGATCCGGCAGTCGGGTCACGATCGCCATGCCAGGACGTTCGACGCCTCCAGGGAAGGCGACGTCGTACACTTCCGGTCCCCAGGTCTTTCCTTGGTCCTTTGATACTTTGTGGCACAGAAGCTGGTTATAGCCGTCGGCCTTGTGCGTCTCACTCGAGTAGTAGGTCACCAGCGAGCCGTCATCCAGAATCTGAAGGTTCGGTTCCCATACCGGGAGTGCGGCCGTGCCTTCGGCCACGGTGCCGCGATACTGCCAGGTTCTTCCGACATCCGTGGAGCCCCAGAGCTCGAGCTGCATCTGAGCCATGCGACCCCGCTCGTCGTTGCAGACCGAACTGGCCGAGAGCAGGACGGTTCCGGCCGAGAGCGAACCGATGGCGCGCGGAACCTCCGCCAGGTGCGGCTGCCAGTGAAGGTTGCACCGGCTGTTATCCTTTTGCGCCGTGTCGACGGCGTGCACGGCAAAGTGCCACGTCGCACCCTCGTCGGTGCTTTCGTAGATCGGAATGCCCTTCATTCCGTTCTCTTCGAGCGCGATCAGAATGCGCCCGTTCTGCGAGGAGTCCGGCTGATGCTCCAGCCGTACCAGCGTTACATAAGCCTGGCCATCGGCCAGCTTCTCGCCCACCACAGCAGGCGTTCGGTTCGAAGGCTGTGCCGAAACTTTTGGCGCGATCAATAGCGTCGCACTCAGTGTCGCGATTATGGCGGAGCAATATACAAAAGCTCTGTGTGTCCGAGTCATGGATCTTCCCTCCTGGCTGACATAGCCAGACTTATGAAGTACACGTGATGATCACCGCACCCTCATTCCTACGGTCCTCATTGTATCGCTATTTTGAAGAACTTTGTGTAATCGCCTGCATACCGCATTGAGCGCCGTTTGGCTGGATAATTGGCAGAAGCAACTGTTTCCGTAACCCCTGTCATGCAAGCGCTTTCGCGTTTTGATGCCCTGTCGTCCGAAGCCCTTTATTCACGACGGATTCAAAAGGAGAAGTCTAATTGGCCGATTTTGCGCTGCTTAGATGATAGCGGTCCCGGCACAAGTTCCGTGCGGCCGCCCAAACGTCCTCAGTTCTCCCAATCGATGGAAGGCCAGTCGCTTCGGTCCCATTTCAGTTCTTTGATAATGAGTTTCGAGCGTCCGTTATCCATCTTGTCGTAGCCGTGCATGACGATAATGCTCTTGCCGTTCATCGTATAAGCGGAGTTATGTCCCACGCCGGCCCATCGCACGTTGCCTTTCGCGACCAATGTACCGCCACCGCGAGTCATGAGCTTGCCCTCTCGGTCCACATAGGGGCCTTCGACGAGTCGCGAACGGCCAACCACTACGTTGTAATCGCTGTTCAAGCCCCTGCAGCAATAATCTAGCGATACAAACAAGTAGAAGTACTGCACGTGCTTATAGACGAAGGCCCCTTCGATGGTCCCGTCACCGGGATCGGCATCGTCCAGGGCGTACGTCCGGGACTGGCTGGCCAGGGAAAACCAGATTTCAGGCTTCGCTATAGACAGCAAATCGGGAGCAAGCTTGACCATCTTGATGCCGCCCCAGAAAGAGCCGAACACCAGGTAACCCTGGTTACCATCCATGATAAGGTTCGCGTCCAAGGCATTCCACATGTCCCGGTAAGGAATGGACTGGACCACCATTCCGTGGTCGACCCACTTGAAGTCGGGGCTGCTGGGATCGAGCGTCTTGTTGGTAGCCACACCGATGGCTGATGTGTTGCGGGCAAACGCGGTGACGTTATAGAAGAGGTAGTAGGTCCCGTTCACCAGTTGAACCTCGGGAGCGTTAATGCGGCCTCCTCGCGGAGCGGCGCCGCCTGCGCGAGCGCCTGCCGCCGCAGCGGTGTTTGTCGCGCTGCCCGCGGGAGCGCTGGCGCCGCGGCCGCCGGGGGATCCCGCCAGCGCGCCCCAGCCTCTGCTGTTGGCGCCGATAATATCGGGAGTAACCCAGTCCGGGGTCTTATCGAATACGTTATATGCTAATGTCCAGTGGATCAAATCCTTGCTGGAGGAAATAGCCCCGCCAGTAGGAAACAGATAGTAAGTATCGCCTTGTTTGATCAGCTCTGGATCATGCGTTGGGTAAGAGTCAGCCTTAGGATCGGAATAATACTTCAGCGCCGCCTCCATAATGTCAATTTCCTTTTGCGTAGGAGGCGTCTGCAACTGCCTTTGAGGCGGCTGCCCGCCTGGCGCGCCTTGCGGCGCCTGGGCGAAGAGCGTGCTGTTGAGCAAAACGATCATGGGAAGTATTCTTCGAGTCGTTGCGTGGAACAAGCTCATGTCGTACACCTTTCGAACAAATGATCCGGCCATGCTACGGGGCCGATATCCGGGATCTTGCGCCTGGTTCTCCCGGTTGAAAACCATCATATACCATAGCGGCGATTAGGGTCTGATATTCTGCCTGCAGTCCGGGATGTACAACGGGAATTCGTGATGGCTATGAGGGTTGTGCCCGCCACCTTCTCTGGTGCTCGCTCAACCACGAAGCGGCCGTCCGAGGACCGCCGGGCATGGCCTCCTTCAGGGTCGACATGGGCGATTGAATACGGTGAGACAGGTGGTGGGGGTGTCGGCGATCTCGGTGACGGGGAAGCGGCGTGTTGAGATGGGACTGGGGTGGGGAGTGACGGGTCAGAGCGTCCCGGGGATCAATAGTCGGTGTCGCTCAACACCGTACTCAACATCGCCTTATGTGTTTCTATAAATGATTTATTCTAAATGATTTGGTGCGGATGAGAGGACTTGAACCTCCACACCCTTGCGGGTACATGGACCTGAA
>OBLW0100004939.1_pt1 | contig 10065 bp, 7 predicted proteins | sample 1520161 | NCBI WGS metagenome assembly OBLW01 (sample SAMEA3539309, study PRJEB22396) | soil metagenome | biome: tundra; feature: field; material: soil | place: USA | collected 2010-05 | depth 0.15 m | reverse complement strand
GCTGTTCCAGTTCGGGCTGTCCGACCAGGACGATCTGCAGAAGCTTCTCGGTGAAAGTCTCCAGATTGGTGAGCATCCGGATCTCTTCGAGAACTTCGTCCGACAGGTTCTGCGCCTCGTCGATGACCAGGACCGCAGTTTCACCGGCGCGATAGCGATCCAGCAGCCAGTTGTAGAGTCGCTGCAGGACCTGGCTCTTCGACTTCGTGTCACAAGGAAGGCCGAAATCCGCCATCATGTAATCGAGCAACTGGGGCACATCCATGCGTGAGTTGAAGATGAAGGCCGTGGCCACCTGCTGCAGCCGCAGCCATTCCATCAGCTTATTGATGAGCGTCGTCTTGCCGGTGCCCACCTCACCCGTGAGCAGCACAAAGCCCTTGCGGCTTTGGATGCCATAAGTCAGGCACGCCAGCGCTTCTTCCGTATGCCGCGTCAGGAACAGATAACGCGGATCCGGATTGACATTGAACGGATTAGCCCGAAGACCAAAAAACTCTTTGTACATACGCTTGCCTTAGACCTCGACCTTCTCATGGTCTTTTGCATCAGGACCGCCATGGCCCCGGAAATGACGGTCCCCGTCGCCATCCGAGGCTTCGTCTTCCTCGCCGAGCCAGGGGACGGAAATCAGCAGCGGCAGATCCATCACCGCGGCAGCATCTCGCTCGGTGCGGATGGATTTGTCGCTAAGTTCCAACCACACCGCAATGATCAAGCCCAATCCCAGGCCGGCGCCTAACCCGGCGGCGGCAAACAACGGGCGGACGGGAAAACTAGGACTATCCGGCAGGCCGGCGTTCGAGAGTATCTGCATCTGCTCGCCCTGCTGCTGGCTTTCCATGTTGGTACCCAAATCAGCGGTGCTCTTCTTGGCCAGCAGATCGCGGTAGAACGTCTGGGCGTTGTCATAATCGCGAGTCAGTCCCTTATATTTCTCCTCGATCGCCGGGCTCATCTCGGTGCGGCTGTGGTAGAGGTTGATTGAGGCTTGCAGTTTTTTCTGATCGGCGGTGGACTGGTCGATCACCGACTGGTATTGATGAATCTGGAGACGGAACTGGCGGATTTCGGGAGGCTCATTGGCATTCGCTTTCTCGCTCGCTTCGGCGGGATTGCTGGTCTGCTTGTTGATTTCGTCGAGTCTGCCTTGCACCTTGGCGATGTCGGCCTTGGTCTTGATCACGTCCGGATAATCGTCGGTGTACCGCGCCTGCAATTGCATCAATTGCCCCTGGAGTTGGGTCAACTGTTGCTCCAACGTCTGCGGACTCGTGCTCGACTGCGAACTCTTCCAGGCTGCCACCTGTTGCGCCAGCATGCTCTCGGTATAGCTCTTGTCCTGCTCCGCACGATTTAGATTCTGGGTGGTCGCATCGAGTTGCGAGTTGAGCGACATCAGCATCCGCATGTTGTTTTCCATGTCACCCGGAAGCTGGCCAAAGTACTGTTTCTTGAAGGTTGCCAACTTGGCGTCCTGTTCGTCGATCGCGCGTTTGGCGTCCTCTACCTGCCGACCCAAAAAGTCGGTCGTGCCCTTGGCAGCTTCGGCGCGGGATTTCAGGTTTTCATCCAGAATCAGCGACGTCATGGCGTTGCAGATTTTCTGGGCGCGATCCGGCTTGCTGTCGCTGTAGCTCACATAGAACCCGGGCAGCGGCTCGTCGGTGACGGAGGGTTTCTTCTTGGCGAGCCCGGCACCCTGGCCCGACGCGGCAGCGCTCATCGACGTGATCACCGGGGTCACCTGCATATTCGCCCGGATCTGCTCCATCAACTTCACTTCTTCCCCGGGCTTCACCAGGTCCAAGCTCTCAATCACCGGCCGCAAGCGGCTGGCGCTCAAAACCTGCTGACTCAGGGTTTGAACGCGCTGCGTGAAGTCGGCGGTGATTACGGGCTGCACATAATTGGAGGGCACCTTCTGCCCTTCCACCAGAACCGTGGACGTGGCGGTGTACTTCGGCGTAAAGCCGAACGACACCAGAAAGCCCGCCAGAGGCGCAATCACCAAGGGAATCAGGACGACCTTCATCCGGCGGCGCGCGATTGCCAGATAATCGTCCATCGTCAGTTCGCGTGTGTCACTCATCCTATCCACCAATCTGGCCGCTCGTTGCGGCCCAGAAAATTATTCAATTCGAATCGCCTTGGGATGCCATTCCAGCGCAATAGTGCCGATCTGCCGCTGGTTAATCCTGCCGGTGGTACCTCCCACGGAAACCGGCACGTTGAACTCCACTTCCGCGAAGCGATACGCGGCAATTGCGTCGAAGGCGCGTCCCAGATGTTTCCGGAGGATTAATCCCGCAGAACCTTCGTTGTAGCTGGTTGCGCCCACGCCGGGAATCCCCACCGCCTGCAGGCGCTTGTTATGCGAGACAGACGCCTCGGCGAACAACTCGTAGGTACGCCCGAGCGGACGTGTCGCCGAGAACTGCGCGACCTGGGTGTCGGCTCCGGCAAAGAAAGCCGATCCTTGCGAAGTGAACTTTTCGTAGCTGGCCATCAGCGCTGTGCGCTGCAACCGGTACTTCAAAATCGCTCGTCCTGCGGCGGACCAACTCGCCGAGCCGTGTCCAAACGACCGCAAGTCGGTGTACTGCGGCCCCACTCCCCCGACGAAACTCATCCTGCCGCTGAGGGTGTGGCTCCAGCGTACGTTCATAACGTCGTTGTAGATCTCGCCACCCGCGATGTCCGGAAAACGAAATATCTGAAAGGCCTCGACGAGCGCAATCTGATCGTGCCGGTTGATGAGGTGACTGTACCCGGTTTCAATCGTGGTCTCGTCACCGTTCAACAGACTGTCGGTGTTGTGAAAAAAGTGAGAATTGCTGAATGCTCCGACTACCGTGAAGGCAGATCGTGGGGTGATGGCCTGCACCACGTCGAGGATCGCCTGGTTCGAAAGTCTCGGAATCGTTCCGATCGAACCCTCAACGAGGTGGTAGATGCCAGGCAATCCCAACCCCATCCCCGCCGTCGCGATGCCATACCCCGGAAGTCCGCCCGCCGATAGGGCATAGAAAGAACCGTCGGGCAGATAGCTGAACCCGTCGCGCAAAGTTACCTGGCCGGTGCGCCAACGCATGACCGATTCCAGACCGACGGCCTGCAGTTGCCTCGCATAAAACGGATGGTCCCCAAACGAGCCGCCACCGAGATACTCGAGAAAAAGATCGCTGCGCGGCCAGAATTTCTGCAGGTCGAAAGCTCCCAGCACATGCGAGAGCGCCTCCGCATTCGAGCCGCCAAGCTGGTTCGCGGTATTGCTGTCGCCCGACTGGCCCACCTGCAAGGCCGGGGAGATGAAACTGCGACTGGCGGTCTTCAACTGCAGGCTTGGTTCGTCAACTCCAGACAGCGGCGGATTGTCCGGGTTCAATATCGCCGCAGTCTGTCCAAAAGCCGGAGCCGGTGCTGGAGGGGGTGTCGTTGCCGGTGATTGCGAAGCGTCCTGCGCCGCAGCACAAATGCTGATGCTCAACAGCAGCAGGCCCCATCGAATTGTTCGAACTTTCGCCATGCTCTCTTTCAAGGCCATCCCTCTAGGGGACGACAATTGTGTCTCCAGCTTGCAGTGGGTAGTTGCGGTCCATTTCCTGGCCCTTCATCAGCTTGTTATATGGAACCGGCAATTTTTCCTGTTTTCCGTTCTCATTGCGCAGGAGGTAGATTTTCTTGGTGTTGGCAAACTGATTCACTCCCGCGCTTGCCAACGCCTGCATGACGGTCATATTGGGCGACATGGGCATGGGCCCGGTGTGCGCCACTTCACCCATCATGTAAATCCGCTTGCTGTTGATCTGCGTTACCACCACCGTCACGCGCGGATCCGAGACATATTTTTTCAGCTTCTCTGCGACCGAGTCCGCCAGTTGAATCGGCGTCAGGCCCGCCGCCTGTACATCGTTGAGCAACGGCAGCGAGACCTTTCCATCCGGCCGAACCGGCAGCGTCGCTGTAAGGTCCGCTTCTTTCCACACCGCGATGTGGAGCACATCCTCGGGCCCGATGACGTACTCCGCTCCCGCCTGGGCTTTCGCGGGTACATTCAGTGTGTTTTCAGACGAGGCGCCGGCGGCGGGCTGCGCGGGTTTGTCCTGCGCCAACGCGATGCTCGCGGTCAACAGAACCGCCGCCGCCACCGCTTTCCATTTCACGTTCATATCTTTATCTTCTCCTCAAACTCCTATTTACTCGCTCCCAAGTCGGAGCGTCCTCCTTCAGGCCCCGTACTCTTCGTATCCAATCTGCTTCAGCTTGTAGAGCAACGCTTTGTAGCTGATCTGCAATTCCTGCGCCGCCCGGCGCCGGTTCCAGCGCGTTCGCGTAAGCACCTGAAGGATCAGCTCCCGTTCCGCTTCCCGGGAGGCAGCGCGCGCCGCGTCTTTCAAAGAAATTCTCTCTCCATTGCCTTGATCGACCCGCCGCAAAAGTGAGCGCAATCCTCCCATGGCCAGGGCCTCGTCTCCGAGCGCCACAATGGCCCGGGTGGCTTCCTTCAGTTCACGGATATTTCCCGGCCAGTGATATTCGAGAAAGAAATTCTGGGTTCCGCTGCTAAGCGGCGGCACTTCCCTGTTCAAATCGTGAGCGGCGGCGGAGAGAAACCAGTCGCGAAGAATCGGAATGTCTTCCCTGCGCTGTCGCAAGGGAGGCAACCGCAAACAAACGCCACTGATTCGGTAGTAGAGGTCTTCGCGCACCTTGCCAGCCCGGACCTCGGGCTCCAGTTCGCAGGATGTCCCGCAGATGTAACGAGGCACACGGCCCCGCTCGGCATCCCCCAAACCGATCTGGCGAACCAGCTCTTTCTGGGCCGCAGCCGTCAGATCGCCGACTTCCTGAAGATAAATGGTACCGCCCTGACTTTCGCAGCCAGCCAGCACGCTCTCACTGGTTTCGCGACCCTGATAAGCCTGGAATGGCTCCGCCGCACGTATCGAAAGACTATGAATCCGAGCCGCCGCCGCCGCTTTGCCGGAACCGCGTTCGGCCACCACCAGCACTGGAACATCATTCTGCGACAACTCGCGGAGTACGGCCTCCACGGTGCGCATGCCCGGACTCACGCTCTCAAGCCAAACCTTGGCCCCGCCAGTGGGCGCAGTTTCGACACCTGCCATGATTTTGTCGCTGTGGAAATCCATGAGCATCCGTTCCGAGGCGGGGGAGACGCTGCTCGGATAAAGGCTTGCACCTACTACAGCACACTGCTTGCCATCTCGGGCAAAAGGTGCGCTAGTCATTAAGACTGCACATGCCCATGTTTCAATGGTTTGCAGTCGCAACCACGGGGCCGGTGCGATCTTTAAAGTATCACAATGCGAACAAATGGGAAAACATTTGCCCACATCTTTGGTAATGTTGGGTAATCTTTAGGGCATTAGTTACCCAAGTCCTTTAGTTATGAGCCCCTCGGTAACTCCATATTGTTTTGCGAAAATGCCCGGCTTTCGCATATTCTCAGGTTCAAGCGCGCCCTATGGGGAATTCAGTCGAGATAGCTCCGCTAGCTCCAGCGGGAGAAAGTCGGTCGTCATTGGGCTTGCCCCGCTTACAGGGCTGGTCGCTGTTCCTGCTGCTCGTCTGGCTTTACCACTCCATTCTTTATCACCTGGCCGTCCAATGGATTAGCGATCCAAACTTCTCCCACGGCCTCTTTGTCCCGGCATTTAGCCTGTTCGTTCTCTGGCAGGACCGCAAGAAACTGAAAAACCTCGCATCCGAGCCGTCGTGGCTCGGCTTTCCGCTGATAGTCCTGGCGCTGCTGATGCTGGTGTTGGGAGTTCTCGGCGTCGAGCTTTTCACCTCCCGTCTGTCATTGCTGGTCCTGTTGGCGGGCGCGATCATCCTGTTTCGCGGATGGGCGTTCTTTCGCGCCGTGCTGTTTCCGTGGGCGTTTCTCATCCTCATGATCCCCCTGCCCAGCCTGATCCTGCAGAAGTTCACCTTCCCTCTGCAGATGTTGGCCTCCAAGCTTTCGACCTTAATCCTGCAACTGGTCGGCGTTCCCGCCCTTCGCGAAGGAAATGTAATTCACCTGCCATACATGTCGCTCGAGGTAGCGGAGGCATGCAGCGGCATCCGCTCCCTGCTTTCCCTGTTGACGCTCGCCATCATCTACGGATACCTGATGGAGAAACGCATCTGGGTACGCGTCGCGCTGGCTTGTTCGGCTGTGCCGATTGCTGTCGTTGCCAATGGTCTTCGCATTTTTGGCACCGGGATTGTTGGCGAGTATTGGGATCCTGACAAAGCGCAGGGCTTTTTCCACGAGTTCCAGGGTTGGCTGATCTTCGTCGTCACCCTGATCCTGCTTTTTGCCGTGCATCGGTTGATCAATCTGATCTGGAAGCCCACTCCTGACAGCAAAGGCGAAACCCCATCTCGCCCAAAGACGCACCCCGCTGCAGAGAAACGGCCTGAGGCGCAAGTGCCGGTGAAGAGCTTGTCACCTCGCTTCCTGATTCCCGCGCTGCTCATGTTCGCGACCGCGGTCGGTCTCCAGGCTCATTCGCAAGACGAGGTTTTCCCGCCGCGCCAACTTCTCAGTTCCCTGCCCGCGCAGATTGATGGCTGGACGGGAACCGACGAAACTCTCGATCAGCCAACTCTCGATATCCTCGGGCCCGGAGAGTTTCTGGTGCGGGATTATGAAGACGCGAGCCAGCAGAAACCATGGATTAGTCTGTTCATCGCCTACTTTCCTTCGCAGAAAATGGGCGACACAATCCATTCTCCAAATCACTGTCTGCCAGGCGCGGGGTGGGTGCCGACTGTACGGGAGGTCGTGCAACTTACGGCTCCGGACGGAACGACATTCCCCGTCAACCGTTACGTGGTTTCAAAGGCTGGAGATCGGCAGATTGTGCTGTATTGGTTTCAGGCGCATGGTCGCGCGGTCGCGAGCGAGTACTCGGCCAAATATTACCTGATTGCCGATTCAATCCGCCTGCATCGGAGCGACGGAGCCCTGATCCGCTTCATGAGCCCGATGTTTCCGGGGGAGTCTCCCGAGGCCGCCCAGACCCGCATCATGGGGCTCGGCAACCATTTCCTGCCCGTGCTTGATAATTACATTCCGCGCTGAAAACTGCAGATCCTACGCGTGCAGCCGAAACTCACGCACCATTGATTTCTCCGCCAGAAAACTGCCGGGAAGGAACCGCACCAAATCCGTAGCCACCAGCGAACTCTCGCCCACAGCCTCGCTCGCCAGATCGCCCGCCTGTCCATGAAGATAGACCGCGAGCGCGGTCGCTTCCAGTGCATGCTGGGGATGCTGCGCAATCAGGCCGGCGACGATCCCGGTAAGAACATCTCCCGTGCCTCCCGTCGCCATGCCCGGATTGCCCGTCGAATTCACCCAAACCGCGCCATCGGGCGACGCAATGAGCGTCCGGTGTCCCTTGAGCACGACGATCAACTCATGCTCGCGCGCAAACTGGCGCGCGACTTCCAGTCGCTGCTTTTGAATCTGGGCGATGGTCAGTCCCGTCAAGCGTGCCATTTCTCCGGGATGCGGCGTGATCACGAGAGTCCGCCCGCGCCCGTTCAACCCCTCGGCTGCTCCTTCAAACGCATTCAGCGCATCGGCATCAACAACGATAGCGACGTTGTCCGGCACAGCCCCAGGCTTCAGCATGGTTCTAACAAATTCCGAAGTCTCCAGATTGCGCGAGATTCCCGGCCCAATCGCGATCACAGTCTTGCGTTCAAGCAGAGCGTCCAATCCCGCCTCAAGCGCCCGCACGCTGATCGTCCCCTCTTCAGTTTCCGGCAGCGGTTCGGTCATCAATTCGGGATGAAAGCCGGCCACGGTCGCCAGCACGGACTTCGGCGTGGCAACCGTGGAGAGCCCAGCGCCCGCTCGCAGGGCAGAAAATCCAGCCATGGCCGCCGCGCCCGCTTTGCCAAGCGATCCGCCAATTACCAGCACATGTCCATAGCTACCCTTATTGGCATCAAGCGCGCGCGGCGCAAGCAGCGCCGCGAAATCCGCAGGCGTACCGAGCTGAAGTCCAAGCTGCGAGGCGATCGCTGCCGGCGGCGACCCAATCGGCGCAATCACGGTAGGCCCTTTAGTCAGCGCCGCAAAAACGTGCGCTGGCCGAGGCGCAGTAAACGCAACCACAGCATCGGCGCGAACCTGAGCTCGTGTGGCGCGGACACTCCTGTCCGCGTCTGCCGGCGCCTGCAAAGTGTCGGCGTCCGCTCCCGAAGGAATGTCTACGGCAACAATCGGCGCCGCAGAGTCATTCATCCTGGCAATCGCCGCTGCGTAGAGATCGCTGACAGGAGGACGAAAACCGGTGCCCAGCACCGCGTCCACGATCAAGTCCGACGCAAAGATCTCGACCGCATCGTGCGAGTCAAGCCCCGCGGCCTCGCGCACAATGAGCGGCACAGCTTTCATGCGTTCGAACATGATCGCCGCATCCCCGCGCAGCTCCGTGGGATCGCACAGCAAAAGAACCCGCACCGCGCGGCCCGCCTCAGTCAACTTGCGCGCGGCCACAAAGCCATCCCCGCCATTGTTGCCTTTGCCGCAAACTATGCCGATGCGCTCCGCTTGCGGGTAATCGGTGAGCACGAAGCGCGCGACAGCCGATCCTGCGTTTTCCATGAGCGTAAGGGAAGGTACGGCAAAACGCCTCGAGGTGGCGCGATCGATCTCGCGCATTTCCGCCGCGCTCACGATTTTCATATCTGCGATCCGGCCGTCAGTTCAAGTTCGCGGAGTTGTTGCGGCTCGCCCATAGCAATCAGAAAGTCTCCCGCCTCGATGCGATCGTCGGGCGCTGGATTGAAGTGCATCCCCGCCTCCCGCTTGATGGCCAGAATGATTACGCCACGATCCTGACGGATGCGCGAGTTCTCAATCGTCGTGCCGGCAAACACACATCCAGTCGTGATCGGCACCTCGCCAATCTCAAGGTCCATTCCGAGGTGGGTCGTCGCCGTATCCAGAAAACTGACAACATGCGGACGCAGGAACGAGTGCGCGATGCGTTGCCCTGCAAACACGTACGGCGAGACGACCGAATCGGCACCCGCAGTCAGCAAGTGCTTCTCCGCCATTTCCTCGCTGGCACGCGCGATGATGCGAAGCTTTGGATTCAGGCTGCGCGCGGTCAGCACAATATAAAGATTGGTTGCGTCGGTGGTAGTGGCGGCGACCAGTCCGCGGGCATGCTCGATTTGCGCGTCGCGCAGGACTTGTTCCTGCGTAGCGTCTCCGATCAATATGAGCCAGTTTTCGGCGGCAAACTTCTGCGCCTTGGCCTCGTTGTTCTCGATGATCACAAAAGGCGCGGGCCGGCGCGCGAGCTCCCGCGCCGCGCTGCGCCCAACTCGCCCCGCACCGCAAAGAATGTAGTGATCCGTCAGACGGCCGATATCACGCTCCATGCGGCGCCTTCCAAAAAAGCTTTGCAGCTCGAATTCTAGCAAAGCCTGGGTCGCCGACCCGATCGCCAGAAACGCCAGCGAAACTCCGCCCATAATGATGACCACATTGAACACGCGTCCGGCATGGGAGAGCGGGTGCACTTCCTGGTAGCCAATGGTCGTCAGGGTGGTAATGACCATGTAGAAGCCATCGAACCACGGCCATCCCTCGATGTAATGGAAACCCGCGGTTCCCAGCGCGATCACAAACAGCAAGGCACCGGCCAGAAATCGAAGATTGCGCAACGTCTTCATCGTTCCGCTTCAACGTGACAGGCGAGTATATCTCTGGCTGCCATAGGCGTGCCGTGAGTAACGTTGTGCCCGCCACCCGCGCATTGTTACGATCTCAACAGGAAGGTTGCGATTTCGATATGAAGCTCTCGGTCGTGATGCCCGTCTACAACGAGCGCAACACGCTGCGCGAGGTAGTTGCCAGAGTTCTCTCCGTGCCCCTGGAGATAGAACTGCTCTGTGTCGACGATGGATCGACCGACGGCTCGCCCGAGATCTTATCCGAGTTGGAAAAGCAATATGCGCAAATGCGCGTCTTCCTGCAACCCCACAACATGGGCAAGGGCGCGGCTCTGCGTCGCGGCATCCAGG
>OBLW0100004938.1_pt1 | contig 10066 bp, 10 predicted proteins | sample 1520161 | NCBI WGS metagenome assembly OBLW01 (sample SAMEA3539309, study PRJEB22396) | soil metagenome | biome: tundra; feature: field; material: soil | place: USA | collected 2010-05 | depth 0.15 m | reverse complement strand
AAAGCTTCACGGCAACAGTGATTCAGCCAGTCGTTCCTGCCCTCAATGCCGTTTCCATCACCAACGGCCAGTTTGGGTTTTGGATCAACGGCAATACCGGGCCGGACTACACGATTCAGGTTTCCACCAACCTGACTTCCTGGAATCCAGTATTCACGGGCAATTCGCTGACGGTGCCTTACTTTTGGGTTGATACCAACTCCCTTTCTTACCCAATTCGCTTCTACCGTGTCGTCTTGGGGCCTTAACACGCTGATTTCCATCCAATCCCGTATCGAAGTTCAGCAGAAAGAAAAATTGGTGCGCATAGCAGGACTTGAACCTGCACGGGTTGCCCCACTACCACCTCAAAGTAGCGTGTCTGCCAATTCCACCATATGCGCCTACACTGAAAATAAAGGGGATTGTGAACATGCACGAGGGAAAAATGGGTCTGTTCTAACAGAAGATGAAATTATTGAAGCAGGAATTGTGAAACGCATTGGCTTAAAAAAGTGGGTGTTTTGTTTTTGAGCAAGAAATGTTCAGACAGGTTGCATCAGAATACCAACTGTCAGAAGAATTGTCAGAAACTTATAGTGAAAGACACCGTTTGGCACGTGAAAGAAACTGCTTGAAAAGTGCTGCAAGCCGTTGTAAACACGTGCTGAAAACTCAATAAATTTGAGTGATAACACCATAGGAAATGCTATGTCGGTTGATGTTGAAAAAATCCTGCGTCCCATCGATAACCCCATCCCGCCGTTCCCGCCCAAGTACATGATGCTGGCAGGCGGCGAGGAGATGGTCATCCGTCAGGTGAGTCGTGAGGACATACCTGACATTCTGTGCCACGTCGAACCCCTGCTCCACGTCGAACGAGACTACTACGACGTGGTGGCGGCCCGGCTCTATAGCGAACTGCTCGCTTATTACCGCCATCGCGTTCAGGACGAATACGTCCTGGTGGCCCAGATCGATGGCGAACTGGTCGCGGTGGTCAACGGGCGTCTGCTGAACAAGGAGGTCGGCATGTCCTATCACACGGTGGCGCTGCGGCGCGGGTTGCGCGTCGGCGCGCACGCGTTTGCGTCCAAGATGGAGTACCACCTCGACATTATCGGCCAGAAGGAGGTTTTGATTGTGGCTGAATCCCCGATCGGCTTCCGCCGCTGGATGATCGAGTATGGCCTGGAGCAGCGCTTCAACATGGCCCATGAACTGGGCGGCGTGCCCTCCTGGGCGCTGACCAAAGAGTTGTTCAACAAGGCGCGCGAGACGCTCGTAGTGGGCCGCCGGCCGGTGCCGAAGCACCTGCTGGAGAAGGCCCAGGCGGCCATTCTGCCTCCGACCGATCCGCCCAAGGCACCGGCTGATCTGCTGGCCGCGACACGGTCCTTGTATGATTCAACCGGCACGGCGCTGATGTCCCAGAGGTGGAAACAGGAAGGAAAGCTTTGATTATGCGTGAGGTTTATGTAGTCGGCGTCGGCATCACCAGTTTTACGCGACTGGAATATCCGCTGAGCGAAATCGCCGCCTACCCGGCGATGCTGGCGCTCAAGGACGCCGGGCTGTCGAAGGTGGATCACGTCTATGTGGCCAACATGGGCGGCGCCCGGCTTAACCACCAATCCGGCCTCGCCAGCGCCGTGGTCGATACGCTCAGCCTCACGCCGGTCGGGGCCGAGGTCATCGAAAACGGTCCCGCCTCCGGCGCCTCGGCCATCAAGACGGGTTTCATGGCGGTGGCTTCCGGCCTGCACGACATTGTCCTGGTGACCTCCGCCGAACGGCTGCGAGAGGTGAACAACCTCGAAGCGACCGATTTTATCGCTACGTTGAGCCATCCGCTGGCGGAGTACATCTATGGCGTCACGCTGCCATCGCTGGCGGCGATGTTCACCCGCCTTTACATGCAGAAGTATGGCGTGACGGAGCGGCATCTGGCGATGGTGGCGGTGAAGAACCACGACAACGCCCTGCTAAACTTCTTCGCCCACTTGCACGAGAAGATTACCCTTGAAGGCATCCTCGATTCACCCGAGGCGATGACGAATAACCCGTATGTGGCCGAACCGCTCCGGTTCTTCGATTGCTGCCCCGTTTCCGACGGTGGCGCTTGCGTGATCCTGGCCTCGGCGGAGGTGGCGAAGAAGCTGAAGAAACCGCTGATCCGGTTGGCCGGTGTCGGGCAAGCCACCGATTCACACTGCGTCCACGAACGCGCTGAACCGACCGACCTGCTGGCCGTTCGCGGCGCGGCGGCGCAGGCCTTCAAGATGGCAGGCGTGGCTCCGGGCGACGTCGATGTTGCCGAACTGCACGATGCCTTCACGATCCTGGAAATCGTCGAGAGTGAGGAGGTTGGCTTCTTCAAGAAAGGCCAGGGGCACCTGGCCCTCGAACGGGGCGACACCCGCCTCGGCGGCAAACTCCCCATCAACACCTCGGGCGGCCTGAAGGCCAAGGGTCACCCCGTCGGGGCGACTGGCGTCGGCCAGGCCCACGAAATTGTCCTGCAACTGCGCGGCGAAGCCGAAAAGCGGCAGGTCAAGGACGCAAAAATTGGTTTCACGTGCAACTTCGGCGGCTTCGGCAACAATGTTGTCTGCCTGGTCTTTAAGAGAGAGGACTGAGATATGGCCCTGGAAATCTATGCTTATCGGTGCAAGAAATGCGGTCAACTGCATTACCCCTTCCGCATGGTCTGCAAAAAATGCGGCAAGAACGAGGTGTTTGAGTTCGACACCGTGCCACTGCCCAAAAAGGGAAAACTGCTGACCTTTACGACGGTTCACAATCTGCCGCCGGATTTCAATGTCGCCAAGCTGGGCTTGGGGATAGTGGAGTTGGAGAACGGAATGCGCATCACCGGCCAGCTTAAAATTCCTCATCCGAAATTCGGTATGGCCGTCGCCGGCGAAGTCGAAATCGTCCGCGAGGCCGAATACAGCAAGAACTACGGCATGGTCTTTTACCCGGCAACCTGAACTTATTACGAAAACGCTCATTGCGGATAAGTTTTCGGAAGCACACCTCGAGTCTCTGACCAAACTGGGGTGCGAAGTGACTTGTGATCCGGCGGTCAAAGCCGATGCGCTGCCCGCAATGATCGCTCCCTACAAAATACTTGTGGTGCGCAGCAAACAGGTCACGGCCGAAACCTTCAAGGCCTCGGACCAGTTGGCACTTGTCCTGCGCGCCGGTGCCGGCGTCAATACCATTGATGTCAAAGCCGCAAGCGCCCGGGGCGTTTTCGTGAGCAATTGCCCTGGCAAAAATTCGGTTGCCGTTGCTGAGCTTGTCTTCGCACTGCTGCTGGCGATCGACCGTCGGATCCCAGACAATGTCGCCGCGTTGCGCGCCCACAAGTGGAACAAAAAAGAGTTCTCGAAGGCCGACGGAGTTTTCGGCAAGACCCTTGGCGTTATTGGGGTGGGCAAAATCGGGCTCGAGGTCGTTCGCCGGGCTAGGGCGTTTGGATTGCGCACGCTTGCATGGTCGCGCTCGCTTACCCCTGACAAAGCGACGGAGATGGGCGTCGAACGCTGCGCCGAGGTTGATGATATTTTCCGGCAGTCCGACATAGTAACTCTGCACCTTGCGCTCAAGCCCGAAACACGGAAGCTGGTCAATGCCGCCCGGCTCGCGCTGATGAAGCCCAACGCCATATTGATCAATGCCGCCCGAGGCGAGATCGTGGACCAGCCGGCCCTTCGCACCGCCCTTCAAGCGGGCAAAATTCGGGCCGGGCTGGACGTTTTTGATCCCGAGCCGGCGGAAGGTTTCGCCGATTTCAACGAACCTATCCTCGACCTGCCAAATTTCTACGGCACTCACCATATCGGCGCTTCGACCGAGCAGGCCCAGGAAGCCATTGCCCAGGAAGCCATCCGTATTATCGGCACTTTTATGAAAACAGGTGTGGTGCTTAACTGCGTCAATCTTTCCAGCCGTACACCTGCCAAGTGGCAGCTTGTGGTCCGCCATTACGATCGGGTGGGCGTGCTCGCGTTCGTCATGGACCAGATTCGCCGCGCTGGAATCAACATTGAGGAGGTGCAAAACGTCGTCTTCGAAGGCGCAGCAGCAGCCAGTTGCCGGATTCAGCTCGATGCCGAGCCGTCGTCCGAAACACTCTGCTCGATCAAAAATGGGAACTCCGATATCATTGGCTTGGAATTGCTGAGACTTGGCGACTAATCTGCACACCGGCCGGCTGATCAGTATTGGCGATCATGTTCAGCCAGGCGTCTGCCGCTTTCATTCGCGGTTCAACCGGGTCATTAATTTCGAGCGCGACTGCCGGCTAATCTCAGTTGTCGATAGCAAAATCGGACCCGGCCCGCTGAATATCGAGATCGCCGGCCTCGAGCGCATTCTGCCGATCCCGGACGAGGCGCCCTCGCTGGAAATATCCGACAGCACAGTCGTATTCGCAGGACGCCGATTCCAATTCACAAAGCGCCAGCGCTACCACTCCACGCTCGATTTCGACCCCGGCAACCTCCATTGCTTCCATCACAACCTCTCAATCTTTGGCGAATTGCTGACAGAGTGTGCCCCTTCAAAAAGCCTCGCTTTTCTGCTGGATGAAACGCGGCTAAAGAACTTCCGATCCGGCTTTGAGCAGGCTTTCGCCGACCGGATCTGCCGGGGCGCGCATCAGGTCTTTCAGGGCCACCTGCTGGAAGGCATCCGCAGTTTGAAAGGCTGTGGTCTGGGTCTGACCCCCAGCGGCGACGACTTTATCGCCGGCCTGCTCATTGGCTTGAACCTCCTCCAAGAATTATGCGGCCACGCTTTTCAGCCCACGGCAGATGCGATCTTCGGCGCCGCCGAGGGCGACAACATCTTCTCGAACACTTTTCTGGATCTGGCGCGCCGAGGCCTGCTTTTCGGACGCATGAAAGACCTGCTTTTTGTATTGATGACCGGCAGTGAGGCTTCAGTGCAAAAGGCCACGGGGAAATTGTTTGCCATCGGCGCCAGTTCCGGCGCTGACCTGGCCACAGGGTTTTTCCTGACGGTCCACGAGCAAAGCAGGCCAGTGGAGCGATGGTGTCGGCGGCAGCCAATGGACCGGATTGATTGAGGTCTCACTCATCTGGCTTTTCATGACAAGATTGAATGACAGGGCATTGCCCAGAAATCCTTAAGTAAGCGCTTCCAGGAACACCTGGCCACGGCCCGATTCCCCACCACTCCGTTGCTCCGATTCGCCACGCCGGACTCCCAGACACCGCGAGGTGTTGCCTGCCATCGACGGTGGTTCCCAATCAATCTATCTCCCGAAACATTAGCGAACTTTGCAAGTCGTTGACTTACAGGCACAGTTTGAAAAATGCGGGTGAAGATATTTTGGCCATGTTTTTCACCGTTGAGTACGATTTCGACTCGATGAACATTGACCTGTCAGGCAGAAACTTTGCCAAAATCATCGCTAAGGATTCGGGATCCATCTCCGGGCTTCCGATTTTGCCTTTACAGCCGAGAACCCTTCGGGGCATTCTGAGTGCAGAACTGCTGCGCATCGCCAGCTACCCCATGATTGTTGTCGGCCAAATCAAGAAAGGCGCTTACTTCGACTCCGTAACGCTGATGCGGGTCGGGAAAGAGTTGGCCGGGCTTCCAGGCGTGGCTGATGCCGCAATCGTGATGGGGACCAAATCCAACAAGGCGATTCTCCACTCCAGTGGCTTGCTGATTTCCAAATTCGATGAGGCGGGTGATACCGATCTGCTGCTGGCGGTAAAAGCCAGGACTCAATCAGCGGCGGCTACGGCCTTGGCCTCAGTAGATGGGCTGCTCACCAAAGCCACGCGCAAGGCCGGCACCGATGGCGAGGCGCGCCCGTCGAGCCTGGCTGCGGCGCTCAAGGTGTTGCCCGAGGCCAACCTGGCAATAGTCTCGGTGGCGGGGCGCTATGCGGGTGATGTTGCCTGGAGCGCCCTGGAAAGCGGGCTTCACATCATGTTGTTTTCTGACAATGTGCCTCTGGAGACAGAGATCGCGCTGAAGAAGTACGCCCGAAAAAGGGGCCTGCTGGTGATGGGACCGGACTGTGGCACGGCAATCATCAACGGGGTTCCGCTCGCCTTTGCGAACGTGGTCAATCGAGGCTGCATCGGCATCGTCGCGGCGGCGGGGACCGGCTTGCAGGAGGTCAGTTGCCTCATCTCCAATGCCGGGGCCGGGATTTCCCAAGCCATTGGCACAGGCGGACGCGACGTGAAGCAAGAGGTTGGCGGCATCATGTTCATTGAGGCGCTCAAGGCCCTGGCCGGGGACAAACAGACGCGCGTGATTCTGCTCGTCTCGAAGCCCCCTCACCCGGAGGTGCTGAGGCGGATCGAAAGGGTGACGAAGGGAATCCGCAAACCCATCGTTACCCTGTTCCTCGGCGCCGAGACGCGGAAGGGCGGCCCGTCCACACTCGAAGAGGCGGCGCTGCAGGCAGTGGCGCTGGCGCGCGCGCAGAACCCGGACGAGGCGGCCTCGCAGCTCGCCGTCCGAAACCGGGAGATCAACAAGCTGGCGAAACGCGCGGCGGCCGGGAGAAAGCCGGGCCAGAAATACCTGCGCGGTCTTTTCAGCGGCGGCACATTTTGCGCCGAGGCACAGGTTCTCTTCCGGGCTGTGCTTAAGGACCTGTTCTCCAATGCGCCGATCCGGGGCGTGAAGCAACTCCGCAATTCTTTGGTCAGCCAAAAGAACACCGTCATTGACCTGGGCGAAGACGAATTCACGGTAGGCCGGCCGCACCCGATGATTGATTACTCGCTGCGGAATCGGCGGATTCTTCAAGAGGCGGAGGACCCTGAGATAGCGGTGATTTTGCTCGATGTGGTTCTCGGCTACGGGGCGAACCCGGAGCCGGTGGCGGAGCTTTCGAGGGTGCTGCGTCAGGCCGCGGCGAAGGTTTCAGTGATCTGCTCCATCACGGGCACGGACCAGGACCCGCAGAACCGGGGCCGGGTTGCAGCGGCGCTGCGAAAGACAGGCGCAGCAGTGATGCCCTCGAACGCTGCTGCGTGCGGTTTGGCGGGCCGGATTATCCAATTGTTATGCCCTCCCTGAACCAACTGTTCGGCAGCGAATTGAAGGTGATCAACCTTGGGCTCTCGGGGTTCAAGCAGGCGCTGGACGACGCGCATGTGCCCGCTGTGCAAGTGGACTGGAAACCGCCTATCGAAGTGGATGGCCGGCTGCTGGCGAAGGTGAAGGCGTTGCAGCCCGCAATCGACGCGGCAAACGCCACCGTAACCAAGGTTATCCTGAGCGGCATGCCGTATCTGGTGGGGTTGGAACGCGCGATTGAAGTGGTTCCGGGCATGAAAAAAGACATGCTCCTGCACGCGGGGCCGCCGATTACCTGGCAACGAATGTGCGGGCCGATGCGCGGAGCCGTCATCGGCGCGCTGTTGTACGAAGGCAGGGCACAAACTCCGGAAGAAGCCCGGCAACTGGCGGCGTCGGGGGCCATCGAATTCTCCCCTTGCCACGAACATGCCGCCGTCGGTCCCATGGCCGGCGTCATCTCGGCTTCGATGCCGGTTTTTGTTTTGCAAAACGAGGTCTATGGCAACTACGCCTATTCCACGATGAACGAAGGCCTGGGGAAGGTGCTGCGCTACGGCGCCTACGGCGAGGCGGTGATTCAGAGACTGAAATGGATGGAAAATGTGCTTTATCCGGTGCTGAAGAAGGCCGTGGCGAAGCTCGGAAAAATCGACCTCAAGAACCTCATCGCCCAGGCCCTCCACATGGGCGACGAAGTCCACAACCGCAACCGGGCGGCGACCTCGCTCTTTTACCGGACGATCGCTCCGGCGGTGGTAAGGACCTGCGATGCGCCGGCGACCGTCGCCGAGGTGCTGGAGTTCATCAACCAGAACGACCACTTTTTCCTGAACCTCTCCATGGCTGCCTCCAAAGCGACCCTGGACCCGGCGCGCGGCGTCAAGCGCAGCAGCATCGTGGTGGCCATGGCTCGCAACGGCACGGATTTCGGCGTGCAACTCTCCGGCACGGGCGACGCATGGTTCACCGGCCCGGCCGATGTGCCGGACGCGCTTTTCTTCCCCGGCTATTCCCGCGCCGACGCGAATCCCGACATCGGCGACAGCGCGATCACCGAGACCAACGGGCTGGGCGGCTTCGCCATCGCGGCAGCGCCGGCGATCGTGCAGTTCGTCGGCGGCAGCAGCGAAGATGCCCTCCGTTACACCCGCCAAATGTATGAGATCACCGCCGCCGAGAACAACATCTACCAAATTCCCGGCCTCAACTTCCGCGGCACACCGACCGGCATCGATGTGCGCAAGGTGATCGAAAGGAACATCCTGCCGTTCATTGACACCGGCGTGGCACACAAGGAACCGGGCATTGGCCAAATCGGCGCCGGCGTGCTCAATGCGCCCGTCGAGCCGTTCAAAAGAGCTTTCGAGGGGTTTGCCAAAGGGCTATACAAGAAATGAGATTATGAAGACCAATCAATTCCTCCAGTTCATGACCAAAGTGCGGGTGTATGACCTGACACAGCCGCTGAGCATTCACACTCCGCCGTGGCCGAGCTATATGCCCCTGGGCATTCAGTACTTCAAACGCATCGCCGGCGCGCACATGGGGCAAGGGGCCAACGGCCAGATCATCACCACCAGCAACCACGTCGGCACGCACATGGACGGCGAAATCCATTTCCACTCCAGCGGCCGGGCGATTGGCAAGGTCCCCCTCGAAGAATGGATTGGCCCCGGGGTGGTGGCCGACATTTCGAAAGACGTCGGCGATTACGACCTTTATTTCCCCGAAACAATCACCCGGAACGTCGAGGTGAAGAAAGGGGATATCCTGATCATCAACACCGGCTACCACCGCTATGCTTGGGATCAGAAGCAGTCGGACGAGTTGCGGTATTTCGTGAAGCATCCTGGTCCCGGTCCGGGTTTCCACCAATGGGCGCTCGACATGAAACTCAAATGGATCGGCGTGGACTGCGGCAGTGCGGACCACCCGATGAACACCATCATCCGCAACTGGCACCCCGCCCGATTTGCCGAGGCCGAGAAGAAACTAAAGGCGAAGTACGGCAAAGGCTGGGACGAAATGTTCCCGCCGGACGAATATTACCAGGTGATGCACTTGAAGCTGTTCCCCAAGAAGCTCGTCCATGCGGAGAACATCGGCGGCGACATCGAGAAAGTCGGCAACCAGCGGGCCTGGATAGGGGCCTATCCCCTGCGGGGCATCGAGATGGAGTCGGCCATGTGCCGGATCGTGGCGCTGCTGCCGCCCAAATAAGGAGGCCGCTATGGCGATTGCCCACCAGTTCGAATATGTGAAACCGGGCAGCCTCCGCGAAGCGGTCAAAACCCTGGCGCGCTACGGAAGCCGCGCCCGAATCCTGGCGGGCGGAACCGACCTGGTCAGCCTGATTGCCGAAGACATCGTCAAACCGGAGACCGTAGTGGACATCAAAGGTCTTCCGGGTCTGAACAAGGTTGAGTTTAAGGACGGCGTACTGTCCATTGGCGCGCTGGTCACCTTTAGCGACCTGCGCGATTCGCCGGCCGTCGCGAAGAAGTTTCCGGTGCTCCGGGAAATGACGGGCTGGCTCGCCTCGGTGGGAATTCGGAACCGCGCTACGGTGGTGGGCAATCTCTGTTCGGCAGTCCCGTGCTGTGACAGTGGGCCTGTCCTTCTGGTTTATGATGCGATGGTGCTCGTCACCGGCCCCAGCGGGAAACGGAAGGTGCCGCTGCGTGGCTGGTTCGTCGGTCCACGCAAGACGGTGTTGAAGCGGGGCGAGATTGCGACCGGGGTGGCGGTGCTGCTGCCCGGAAAGAAGCACGCCGCCTGCTTCGTCAAACTCCGGCGGTACGAAGGAGAAGACCTCGCCCAGGCCAGCGTGACCGTCCTCGCGCTGGCCGGGAACAACTACCGCATCTCGTTTGGCTCGGTTGCTCCCCGCCCCATCCGCGGGGACAAAATTGAAGCCCTGCTGGACGGCCAGCCCCTGTCGGACAGCTTGATCGAGGAGATCGGAAGAGCACACGTCTGAACTCCAGTCACTTAGGCATCT
>OBLW0100004937.1_pt1 | contig 10066 bp, 14 predicted proteins | sample 1520161 | NCBI WGS metagenome assembly OBLW01 (sample SAMEA3539309, study PRJEB22396) | soil metagenome | biome: tundra; feature: field; material: soil | place: USA | collected 2010-05 | depth 0.15 m | reverse complement strand
CTAGAAGAGGAATGACAAATGCGCCGTAGACGACATGACCACACGATACTTACTGTTTGTAGACCGTATGAGCGTCTGCGAAAGAGATGGCATTATTTAGTCGATGGGACTACTGCTCCATCGGACAATCAGCCGCTCGATGAAGACGCAGCAATGAGTGCCCAACAGAAAATGGTTGAGCACCGTGAAAGCTGCGAGGTATGCAGAAAGGAAGACCTCGCCTTAAGAAACGGTGAAGTCCCGAGACCGGCCTTTGCTGAAATTAGTTAGATATACTTTTGGCATGACTATAGACGAGATTCTTGCTTCGATTGACTCCGAGATTGCTCAACTCAAACAAGCACGTGCTCTGCTGTCCAGTGATGGAACTCAGAAGACGGCTACGCATGTCGTTCCGAAGAAACGGAAGATGAGTGCTGCCGCAAGAAAGAGAATCGGAGACGCGCAGCGCAAACGTTGGGCTAATCAGAAGGCTACCAAGTAAATGTGCGGACGGTACGGCAGACGCGGGGACAAGCAACGCATCGCTGAATTGATGCAGACTCACAACTCCGGTGTCTTCGATGAATTTGATGAGACGAACCTTGCTCCGTCATTCAATGTCGCGCCCCAGAGCTTCCAGCCAGTAGTGCGGCTTAACGGTGAGACGGGTGAACGCGAACTCACCATCATGCGATGGGGGCTCGTGCCGTACTGGTCGAAGGACGGGAAGGCATCATTCAGCACGATAAATGCAAAATCGGAAACTGTTGCTACCAGCCCTGCATTCCGCGAGGCATGGAAGACCCGTCGCTGCCTCGTTCCTGCTGACTGGTTCTATGAATGGCAGAAGCTGGACGAGAAAACAAAACAACCTTACGCCGTTGCGATGAAAGGCGACGGTATGTTCGCGTTCGCTGGTTTGTGGGAAAAGTGGAAAGACAAGACGACCGGGCAAGTGCTGCGAACATACACGATTCTGACCACTGACCCAAACGAACTGACGGAGCCGATTCACAATCGGATGCCGGTGATAATCCCGCCGAAGGACTACCAGCGTTGGATGGCTTCGACTGACCCGGCACACTTGCCTGTTGACTTGCTGAGACCCTACCCGGCTGAGGAAATGAAGGTGTGGAAGGTTGGTAAAGCAGTGGGGAATACGCGAAACAACGATGCGAGTTTGGTTGAGCCCATGAAGGAAAATGAGACCAGCCCCACCACCCTGCCACTCTTCGGATGACGCAAACCACTGACAGAGACATTACGTTTACCCTTCCCATGGAGTGTCTGCCGGTCGCCAACCTTCCAGATGATTCCGGTTGGGTCTACGAACTAAAACTTGATGGGTATCGAGCGCAAGCGATTCGGGATAGTAGCGGCGTTCACCCTTCATCGGCTTATTCAAGCATAGCCGACCACGTCTTGCGGTGCCCTTGCGCGATCACTTTGTGAGATCCATTTATGCCCCCCAAAAAACAGACTTCACTCGTCGTTCCGGCGGATGGCCTCGGGTTGTCCCCTGATCAGGTCATCAAGCTCATCACCGACTGGGTTGTACCCAGGCTGATCGATGAGTTCATTGCCGAGCTGAATGCCCGGCATTCAACGCAGCCAGCTACCGCTGCTCAACCAGTCAGCGAAACAAGCACAACCACATAACTCAAACAAGTAGAGAAGGACCAGATAAATGGAACAACTAAAACAAGGAATCATAAAACTAATCGGATATGGGCGTTTCTCCACGAATCTGCAGGACAAGGTCTCGATCGAGGACCAAATGCGCCAATGCAAGAAGGCATGCGCTTTGAAAGTCTGGACATTTCTCGACGCTCCGCTCTTTTCGGATGAAGGGATCACAGGAACCACAATGTTCGGCCGGGACGGCGTATTAGCCCTTATCGCAGCGGTTAAGAATAAATCGCGAGGTTTCGATGGGATCATCATCGACGAAACAAGCCGTCTTGCGCGAAAACTGTCAGACATATTGAGGATCTGCGAAATCATTGCGTTCCACGGAGCTTTCGTTTATTTCGTCCGACAGCAGCTGGATTCGCGGGATCCGCATTTCCACGAACTGCTCATTATGCACGGTGCACAGGACGAGGCAATGGTGAAGTCCCTGGGGTACGAGGTTCACCGCAGTCAGGAAGGCCGGGCTGTGAATGGCCTGGTCCCCGGGGGACACTGTCTGGGATACGACCACGTCGCGATCCTGGACCCTACCCGGATGAAACAGGGACTCCCTAAGGTAGTCGGCGTCGAGGCTAAGATCAACAAGGCGGAAGCAGCGCTCATCAATCGCATATTTGAACTTCGTGCGACCGGTCTCAGCCATAATGCGATTGCCAGACAATTAAACAAGGACAAAGTTCCGCTGCCCGATCCTTCGAGAAAGATCACCTTGTCGCCTTTCTCCATGTTGAAGCAATAAGTCTTCGCTTTGAAAATACTGTCGTTTATCACGAAGGTTTCGTCATTCGCAGACGCTTCAACTACATAATCAGGTCGCGATGAAGATGAATCAGTTGCCTTCTTTGAGGCACCCGGTTTCCGTATCAATGTGACATCCGCCGATTCATTGTCGTCAACATTGATCATCTTCCCTTGGCAAACTACTACGTTTGATATCGGTAGCCAAATCGAAGTGTCAACCGTGTCTACTTCGTCAACCTCCCACAGTGATCCATCTTCCAGCTTGATCACCTTCCCGTTTCCCTCAACGGATTCAATCCAGTGCCCGGACTCGCATTCTCCTTTGGAGCCAGCACGCGTGCTTCCTGTAGTGGGTGGACCGCTAGGAATTTCCGCAGCCGACGAACTATTTACTTGCATCGAAAACGTATCGGCGATACTCCCGAAAATACGACGATACTGATCCCAATCGCGTGTGGGACTGAACATCATCATCCAGACGTACACAGACCCAACTCTATACGTGCAAATGGCACCCGTCTCAGTGCCCGCGCATGGCGGATTTGGATCTAGCGTACTCCACACGATGACCACGGAGGGCTTCCCGCATGTGTCAATACCGTCGTATTTATCTCGAGTTGGGGCGAGTTCAGCTTGATCGATTCCAAGGAACGAGTGGTCACTTCATCCAGAGACAGAGATGAGTCGCTGACTACCGAGAAGAAGAACCCGTGAGTCACGAAGGTCTTTCCATCAGTATTCTTGATAAACGCCGTAGGTGGCGCAATCGTCAGGCTCTTCACGTGCGCCTGAACGGTCCAGTTGCTCGGGTAATCGAAGGAGACACCTTGAAAACTGTACTCTGAAATCACGGGTCCCGGCGCAGGTAGTGCAGATTGCGCGTGACAGGTTATTGCCGAACCAAAGATGACGAGCAAAATTGCGAACCTGCCTATTGGCATTGAGCCCCCTCTCTGGCATTCGATTTTCTCCATTTCGCCTCTATTGTGAAACTTTTGATTGGAGAATGTGATAGGTAGGGCTCTCCTCCTTGCCCTTTGTATTGAATGAATCAACCTGCATGCCCTTTTCTGTGAATCGGGCGCTAAACGTGTCACCGGCCCGGAGCGGGACACACTTGGACCACCGCCATGCTCTATCGCAACCGATGATATACGAGTTGCGATTGGACGCTTGAACGAACATGACGTTCAGAATATGCGGCCACCGCATCGTGGTGTCATAAGAGTTACAGGTCATGTGTTGATCTAGAGTTGTCGTTGCATTTCCATAAGTAGTGTTACCGTAAGAGTTTGCGTAGGCGGAAGTGCTCGCGTTGCCAACGATGCTGCATGTCGTGGATATCCCTCCTCTCGATTCTTGAATGTAGGGAATGGACTGCTCTTGTAGAACCCTTACCGTGAGACTTTCCGAGGATGAATCCGCACTCGGGCGGGAATCGATCTGTTTGATGCTTTGCACGGGCCGATCAAACAGATGTTCATCGACCTTCGGATTGAAGTCCGTTTCTGTGGTTATATAGCTTGTCGTAACATAGGGTTCTTTCACAGTCGTCTTGTATGGTCTGAAGACACCGGCGACTTGTCGATAGTCCTCGAAATCCGTCTCAGTCACTTGCCCAGCGATGCTTTGACGGACAAAAAGCAAGCGCCCAGTCTGAGAGGCAACACCCCAGACGACGGTGGCTTCCCCCTTGCTAACCATTAGCTTTTCCACATAGGTGCCTCCAACTGTCTCCTTTCCCATCGAGCTCACGGTGTAGTCTTGAGCGTGCTGCGCGACGTAAATTGGATCAAACTGCATTGCTACCCGAACTGGGTCGACAACGGTCGGCGGCAAATCTTGGTTAACGGAGACAGAATACGCAAGAGCCGAAGTTATCACGTGCTCCTGTGGCGGGCCGGACGACGGAACCAACTTCAAATGGACTTTGTCAGGAAAGACACGAGTCAGATACCGCGTGAATGAATCCGTTGTCCCTTGAGAAGTCCGAGTTGCGGTTTGGACCGTGGCATATGCATGTATGTCCGCTAGTCTCTCCTTGGGGCCGAACGACGCGACAGCTTTCTCGAAGAGCGCTCGTCCGTCCACTATTTGGACCTCGGGAGCAGAGCGGTTTGAGGCCCCCGCGGTCGAAACTGTTCGGTTTCCTGCCCCTGTTGCCGCAAGGATCGCGTTGAGAACTTGGTCGGAGACGCCCGCCGCCTTCATCGCAATTAACGCCTGCGGAGACGAGTCGAACTTGTCTGAGCCGCGCTGAATCGCGAGAATGATCGTTTGCTCGCCAATCCCAGCTTTAGTCATCGAGATGACATCAGAGTTCGTGATTTCAGCGGGAACTGCTTGCCCTATCAAAAGGTGTGAAACGAGCAGGCAAAGCGCAAACACCGAGAATCGAACCACCATCTCGCACGATCCTTTCCCGGACGATGACGTGACAGAATGCAAGGGATCGACGGAAGAAGTCTACACCCGGATCCTTGCCATCCTGTGAGGAACACGGTAAAAGAAGCTCGAAGTATTTAGAAACTAATAACTACATCGATGAATCGGCCTCTGTATGGCCGATTCTGAGAGCGATCCCCAAGCGGCGATTTGGTTGTAAACAGAAATTCTGAATTTGCTTGAAGACCTTGTGCCTTTTTCTCCGTTGACTTACCGTGTGATCAAATCAACTGCGCGATCACCAAACGGCTGGAGCCAAGAGAGGGGTTCAATTGGATATCGATTCAAAGCATCGCAATTCTTTCCGGACAAACTTTCGCACAATTATCGTGAGTGCTGCCCTGTTAATCGTCATCATGGAATTAGGTGGCATCTGGAAGGAGATTCACCAGTTGAGGAATGAACAGGTAAAGAACGCTTGGTATGCGCTGCCGGAGGAAGGCCGTAAACGTCTAAAAGGGACTCTGGCACAGAAGCGGCGTGAGAGTACGTCATTTGTCAATGGTGATGTTTCGATTGATGGGACTGTGGATGTAGAAGGGACCGTCGATGTAGATCAGCCAGTGGAAGTTGAGATTGATAGGTAGGGCGCAGCACACCCAGCACCCGGATCGTGCGGGGCTGTATATTGATACTGATTGCGTCCGATTCTCGATGGAGCCGGGGTTGCTACTCGGTTGGCTCAATGCCGGGTATCCTGATCTGGTACTGTCGTAGCATCTACCGAGGGCGCAAGAGGAATAAAGGCGGTATCCTGTCGATGGCTTACGAAAAACTTATCAATCTAGTCCGCAAATTTGATTCAGGGGTCATTGAGTTGCCGCTCATGCAGCGTGACTATGTATGGCCAGCGGCAAAGGTTGTCAGTCTGCTCGATTCGCTCTATCGCAAGTGGCCGATCGGAATTTTTTACGTCTGGATAACTCCGAGCCACCAGTTTACTCGCGCCGCCGCCGTCAATCGCCGTATCGGAGCGAAGATTGCGGAACCTTTCCGAGGCTACCTTCTCGATGGACACCCTTGTCACGCGCATGAAGTCGCTTCCCGGCGTGAAAGACGCGAGCGTTGCCCGCGTTGTCCCATTTCCTGATAGTGGGGGAGGTGCAACGCAAGTCGTATTGGCCCCCGGTGAGGTTCCCTCAGAAACCGCTGGAACTCCAGTCTGGTTCAACTCGGTTGATGACGGATACTTTCGCGTAATGAGCGTGCCTCTCGTACGTGGTCGGGTTTTCGGAACGCAGGATACTCCGGCTAGCAGTAAGGTTGTTATCATCAATCAGACGCTGGCGAAGAAGCTTTTTGGCACTGCGGACGTCGTGGGCCGACACGTGCGTCTCGGACGGAAGGAATCGGTGGATGCAGAAGTCGTCGGCGTGACTCGTGACGGAAAGTACGCCGATCTGGATGAGGCACCCCAACCATACTTGTATCTGCCGCTGTCGCAGGAGGAGCGATCCGAAGTCACTTTAACTGTGACAACGGCAGGAGACGCAGGCGAGTTGTTACCTGTGGTCAGGAAGGCATTGCAGCAAACGAGTCCAAACACTCTGATTATCAACACTCAAACGCTTACGGATCACATGCGCTTTGTTACATATACAAACCGAATGGCAGCGCACCTAACGGCATCTCTAGGTGGGCTCGCCCTGCTGCTTACCACACTCGGGCTCTACGGCGTAACGGCGTACTCAGTTTCGCGGCGGACTCATGAGATCGGCATTCGAATGGCACTGGGAGCGCTGCGAGAAACTGTTTTTGCTCGAGTGCTGACAGACGGCCTGAAGCTGACGGTGGCCGGCATGTTGCTGGGAACGGGTCTGGCTTTGCTGCTGGGACATGGCATGAGCAGCTTGCTTTACGGTGTAAAGCCATCTGATCCGATTACCTGGTTGGTCGTAGCCGCCCTGGTTATTGCGACATCGTTATCCGCACTCATTGTTCCGGCCCGACGAGCGCTTCGATCGATCCGGTGGAGGCGCTTCGGGAAGAGTAGTCGAACGGTCTCCGATGTTCTCTCGGATTCGGAGGTCGGATTGTTTCAGTTATTGCAAAGGGCAATGCGCTCATCCAGCTGAGCTGCCGAAGTCCGGACGCGTTTTGGGCATTCAGGAAACAACGGCCAAGAAGGTTGACTGCAGAGGCGAAATGCGGCTTTGACCCTTTACCAGGCCTTGCGACCGTAGAAAGGCTGCTGCGGGTCTTAGCGTACATAAATTTCCGTTTCGTGAGGTGTCTCCAGTATCCGGGCGTTCCTTCGAGGATCAGCAGAATTGCTTCCGTCAACGTCAGGGATCGCTCGTTCTCAACCTTTGAAACCTGTCATTGATTGCAAGGCAGCGACAATGAGGCGCAGCTTTGCCCGCTTACGATCTAGTACCTCTGCTTCTCCAATTCTCTCTAAGCAATCGACCGTCACTGCCGCCGGTAAGAAGTACTTTCTAGTCCACGATCCGGCAATAGCCATCGCGCATCTGCTCGACGAAGGCGCCGCTGATCAAAAGGATCTGTTCGAGATTAACGAACTTCTGGGCGCGTTCCAGCACGCCAAATAATTCCGTTTGGTACACGCTCAAAACCGTGCGCCTTGGCGCTAGAGCGCGTTCAACCATGTACCCTGTACCTGAGTCTATTCGTAAATGTCGCACATCGTGTGTTGTTGACGCGGGCGACTCAGTCTTCTGGCAGAATAGCTTTTCACTCGCTTCTTTGTATTAGCTATCTCTGTCGGTGCCATCTTAGCACTCACACTCATTGCCTTCTTTCTTGCAATCGCGCGCCCTTTCCCCTTCAATCTTCGGGCAGCAGTGCTCAGCCAAAAATAAGCATAAGCAAGGCTTTTCCGGACGCCTCGACCTGTTGCGTAGGATTCCCCTAGCTTCATTTGCGCGAGCGGCTCACCGTGCGATGCCGCCTTACGGAAGCAAGCGACCGCCTTCGCGAAGTTCCGCCGCAATCCGCGTCCTTCGGCGTAAAGTTCACCGAGGTTTACCAGCGCATCGTAATCGCCATGTTTTGCTGCCTTGCGAAACCAAACAGCTGCTTGTGCGAAGTCTTTCTGAACTCCACGTCCTGTCTTGTATAAAGTGCCGAGCTGCAGCTGCGCATACTGCGCATTTTGCTCAGCAGCTTTGCGATACCAATTAGCCGCTTTCGCGTAGCTCTTCCGTATGCCCCTGCCTCTTCTGTATAAAAATGCGATGTTGAGCTGTCCACCCGCTTCACCTCGCTCTGCGGCCTTAAGACTCCACAAAGCCGCTTGGGTGTAATCCTTCTCCACTCCAATGCCCCTGTAATAATAGGCGCCGAGAATGAGTTGGGCACCGGAATGTCCCTGCTCTGCCGCTTTACGATACCAAATCGCCGCTTGGGCGTAGTCCACGTCTGGCAGATCGGAATTCGGGTTTGTGTAGTACTCGGCAAGCATTATTTGTGCCTCAAGACTGCCTTGCTCCGCCTCTTTGCGACATTGGGCAGCCGCTCTGGCGAGGTCACTTTGCGGCATACCAAAGCAGGGGTAGTAATCGAAATTCTCCGTAATGTCCACGTCGATTGCGCGTCTGTCCGTCACTTCGAGAAACGCAACTTGCCACTGATGCTCCGCATCCGGATAGTCGTCCGACCTGGCATTCTCATAAAAATCTTGCTCTATTCCAACTTCCGCTTCCCACCGCTCGGACTTTAGAAAAGGCTCCGCAACGGATTTACAGACTCTCAGGCCGGCACCGACTGAAAGCCCACTTGCAGTAATCTCGTAGACATCCCCATAGCCGACAGACGCAGGAAGACAAAACACGCTGCAGCTGTCCCATCCATTCTGGGGAAGCTGGAATGTCGGAGGATGCCAGACTAAAGCGACATAGTGGGCCGCCACCAGTTCGCGGAGTTCCTTGCGCAGCTCAGGAGCCTCGTCCTCCTCTGAGAAGGCTTCAGACGCGCGAGCTGCGCTGAGCCATGGCTCCGAGAGTCGCAGTATCTCGCCGAGTGACGCGGCAGCCAGGTGCGCGACCCGCGCTGGAGAGTAATATCGGCGGGCTACATTGAGACGCTCCTGATCGTTTGAAGCGAAGAACATGTGAGCGCGTTTCTGCGCTACGTCAGCGCCGCGCATAATCTTTGCGTTTACCGCTCTCCAATGCGCGCGAAAAACCTCGCCCAACACCGTCTCCAACCGCTTCTGCGTGGTAGTCGTTCTGATCGTCGATTTCCGCCCTGTTGACTGATTTTCCCCTTGATTCTCTGCCGGTCCACTCGGCGAAACCGATCCAACTTTCGTCTTTTTGGCAACCATGATCCCCAATCCCTCCGCTCACATATTGAGTCGCCCAAGCGCGATTAATCCTTCAGCCTGCCCGTTTTTTTTGTACCACCATCAGTCCGGTCGGTACGAGCGCGCATACGGTTGATAGCCATGAAAGCCTCGTCCGCGGCACGTGGCTTGTTACCAAGTTCAATCGTGGAATACAACGCTTGGCTGATCCCCATTTCTTTTGCGACCTGCCCCTGCGTAAGACGCTTATCGAGGCGCAGCGTACGCATCATACGAACAACATGCGATGTTGACCACATTATTCACTCCTCCTGTTACAGTGTAGTGCAGGTTGATATAAAACTCGTACAAGATAGGTGAGTCGCGTCTTGTTTTTCACTCGTCCAGCCCAATTTGGACGAGGGCGACCTCCGGCCAAATGCCCGAGATTGAACCTTCTTTGATCCAAGCAAGGTTTCGCACAATTCGAGATCGGAATAACCAAAGAACCTGAGTAGCGCGAACCAGGTGGCAGTCGCTTCTTGTCCAAGTTGCCTCTCCTAGAAGAGCGTGATTCAATTGCCAAGAGGAATCCGTATTTGTGACAAGAATCCCAACAGATCACGCGTTCACGTTGCTGCGCGACGTATCTGGCCTGCCAGATTCAGACATCAGAAAGCTCGACGCCGCCGCACTCACGGAGAAGATTCAGCGTGTGCATAAGGGCTTCTCGGTGGAATATGAATTTGCCGCCATCGCATCATGGCTGGGAAGATGCTCCCTGGTAAGCCAACTCGACAATGTCTTGCACATGTCCGCAAAGTATCGTGCGCCGGACTTTATGGTTGTAGCCAACCATAAAGGTTTGGAAGTTCCTTTTCTAGTCGAGGTGAAATCGAAAGACGCCGACAAACTCGTATGGAGCGCTAAGTACCTGGAGTCGCTCCAAGCATTCGCGGC
>OBLW0100004935.1_pt1 | contig 10069 bp, 8 predicted proteins | sample 1520161 | NCBI WGS metagenome assembly OBLW01 (sample SAMEA3539309, study PRJEB22396) | soil metagenome | biome: tundra; feature: field; material: soil | place: USA | collected 2010-05 | depth 0.15 m | reverse complement strand
AGTTCTGGCGCTCGTACCAACCGATGCGGTCGACGTGATCGAGCGATCCGCGCTGGGTGGAGCGCACGTAGTAGAGGATTGCTCCCGCGGCGGCTGCAGCAGCGGTTCGTCCCGCCAAGCCAAATCCTTCGAGCGATAAAACTCCGAAGTGATTTTCCAAGAGGGGAATGGCGTGATCGGGGGCGAAGATCCAATCGTCGAGCGGAGTCTCCGTGCAGTTTGAGCCCGATGCGCGAGGCTGAGGCGATGGAGAACGTTGCCTGCTGGCATCAAACAGCGGCGCAGCCGAGCCATACAATAGTTCCTTAGGCCGGAGTTGTTCTAATTCTTCCTGAACACGGCGCAGCGCGCCTTCGCCGGAGAATTCAGTCGCTCGAAACTCACCGGTGGAAAGATCCAACGCGGCGAAACCTACACGCTCTCCGACTTGCGCCAGCGCGGCGAGGAAATTATTTTCGTCCGAACCGAGAGCGGAATCCGCTGCCGTGCCGGGAGTGACGACACGGGTGACTTCGCGTCGCACCAGCTTCGTTCCAATCTGTTTTTTAGCGAGCTTTGCATCTTCCATTTGCTCACAGATGGCGACTTTGAAGCCTTTGCGAATGAGCTTGCCGATGTAGCCTTCGGCGGCATGGTGCGGCACTCCGCACATGGGGACTGCGATGCCTTTCTCCTTATTGCGCGAGGTGAGCGTAATCTGCAATTCCTTCGACGCCACAATCGCGTCATCAAAGAAGAGCTCGTAGAAGTCTCCCAGGCGAAAAAATAGTAATGCGGTAGGATGTTCTTTTTTGACGGCGGCATACTGCCGCATCAGCGGAGTGGAGGGCTCAGTCATGCTTTTATTCGTACTTCAGTCAGAACAGTGGGCTTGGCGCGGATTATAACAAAGGCCGATTCCCGCTTTGTGTCGTGTGCAAGGCTCATTAGCAAATGGCAGTTGACGAGGCTTCTCCCGCAATGTTTACCTAACACATGGAACTCCGCAAAGATCCCATCACTCGTTCCTGGGTCATGACGGGAGATGACGCGAATGTGAGCGCGTCGCGTCCTGAGACGGCCTGTCGTTTCTGCCCGGACTCTCCTGAGGCCACGCAAGTCATTTCTTCTGTACCGAGTTCAGTAGGATGGTCTGCACGATCGATGGTGCATCCCGCACCGCTCTATCATATTGAAGGCGAGCCGGGGCGGCGCGGAGATGGAATTTATGATCGCATGAGTTCCGTGGGCGCACACGAAGTGCTGGTGGAGAATCCCAGGCACGATCGGCAGCTATGGAATGCCAGCGACGACGAGATTGGGCAGTTTCTACGTCTGGCGGCCGAGCGCATTTTGGATCTCAAGCGCGACCCACGGATCAAGTACGTCAGTCTGTTTAAGGATCACGGTACCGGAGCGGGGCAGGAGTTCAGCCACCCTACATCGCAGATCACCGCAACGATGTTCGTGCCGCGGCGAGTGCTCTACGAGTTGCGGGCGGGGCGCGAATATTTTGTGTCCAAAGAGCGCTGTGTTTTCTGCGACATTCTCAACCAGGAGGAGCGGCAAGCGTCGCGTGTGATTGAGGCGCGCGGGGATTATGTCGCGATTGGACCTTACGCGCCGCGGGTTCCGTACGAAACCTGGATTCTGCCGCGCAATCATGAGGCCTCCTTCGAGCGCACCGGCTTGTCGAAGCCGGGACTGAGAGTAAACCTGGCGGCACTTCTGCGGCGCACCTTGCAGCGGGTTCGCGCGCTCACGGAAGGCTTTCATCTAGTGCTGCATACGTCACCAAATAGCCTGCATCCTTCGAAGACCCTTGGGTACTGGAAGACGATTGATGACGATTATCACTGGCACATTGAGATCATGCCGATACTCGCCACCAAGGCCCGGTCTTACACCTTTAAGGAGGTTTATTACTCCCCGGTAAGTTCCGAAACTTCCGTGAAGCAACTGCGGGAGGCGAAGATTGATGGTTAAGAGGGTAGCGGCTGATCGAAATTCACACACTATGCGAAAAAGTAAGTGCGAAAAAGTAAGGTCTTGACTAACCGGCACAGTAAGAAAACGTTCCGGGCCGCTAGGGGTATCAATGCGATAGCTCCGCGGACGTATAGTCAAAGACCGTATGATATTTTGCGGACCGGAGGCTACACTTGCGACGTCTCGTCTGTCTCCCCTTGTTTCTTGCCGCTGCTTTTTGTCAAACGTCTACAAAACCAGCCGCCACACCTGCAAGCCGGAAACCGGCAATCCTCTGGCAAAAACTGGAATCCACGATTCACGATGTCGATCAGCATCTCGACGGCGTGATGGGCGTGGCCATTGAGGATCTCAGCACCGGCCAGCAGTCCTTTCTGCGGGAAGATGAAGTCTTCGCTCAAGCCAGCTCGATCAAGATCGCTGTTCTCGCCGAGCTGTATCTCCAGGCGCAGCAAGGGAAGCTTAAGCTGACCGACCTGTACACCGTGCAGAGCTCCGATCTCGTCGCTGACAGCGACATTATGGGCGGGCTCACGCCGGGAGTCACCCGCGTTACGTTGCGCGACCTCGCGACCATGATGGTGGCGGTTAGCGACAATTCGGCGACGAACGTATTGATTGACCGCATCGGCATGGAGAACGTCAATGCCATGCTCGATTCGATGGGACTGGCGCACACTCGGTTACGGCGCAAGATGATGGATCTGGAAGCCGCCAAGCAGGGCGGCGAGAATATTTCCACGCCACGCGAAATGATGATGCTGCTCGAAAGCATTTACCGCGGGAAGTTACTGAACAAAGAATCCACCGCGGACTTCTTTAAAGTTTTGAGTACGAATAAAGATTCGTGGATTCCCCGCGACCTCCCCGCCGATGTGAAGATCGCCAACAAGCCGGGCACGCTCGAAGGCGTGCGCAATGACTCGGGAATCGTGTTTGTCGAAGGACGTCCCTACGTGATTTGTGTGATGACGGCATTTCTGGAGAATGAGCGCGATGGGGAAGAGGCCATCAGCAAGGTTTCGCAGGCTGCATGGAAAATGTTCGATCGCCTGAGCCGCGCTTCCGAGTATGGTCGAGTTGTGTCGCCGAGCAATGGGAGCCGGTAAGGCGCTCACTGTCTCCGCCTCGGCCACCATTCGTCTTGTCTTGAGTTCCACCGGCGGGGAAGATGCCATGCTACAAAAGCCTACGGTCTGCCTCCGGCGCGACGCAATAATCGGCTGACTTCTGTGTTGTTGCGAGCCAGGGCCCAGGTCAAAGCGGTGTAGCCGTTGCGGCTGCGCAGGTTTACGTTTGCACCGGAGGCGAGAAGTGCTTTGACGACTTCGGGGTTTGTCTTGGGATTTTGGCAAGCCAGGATCAGAGCTGACTGTCCCCCCTGGTCCAGCGAGTTCACGCTAGTGCTCGTTGCCCCAGTCAGCAGCAGCTTTACAGTTGTCAGGTCCCCCTGGACTGCGGCCCGCATCAAGGTAGTTTGGTCGGGATCTTCGAGGGTTTCGCCTCCGCTTCCCAAGGCGACGGGCCAGGCTATGGGAATAATTCTGGCCACTCTAACGTTGACGTCGCCATTCATTTTTGGCCAGTCGTTCAGCTTGAAATAGGCTCGTAACAGGGGCTGAAGCTGTATTTCAACCATCCACAGGAGTGCCGAATTCTCGATTGGTCGCCAGGCTCCTGCGGCTTGGTCCCATGTCTGCAGGCGAAAAACCGTGAAACCGTCGGCTGTGTTCCACTCGAAGTGCGAGTCCAGATCACGAATGAACCCGGAGGGGCTTACCCAAACCACAGCGCAGCACACGATCAGGGCAGCCACAACGTACGGCCAGCATCGGCGGCCGGCGAATCGAGATACGATTACTGCCAGCGATCCTAGCAAGGCCAATGCCCCGGTTAACAGGCCCGCGCCCGTAAGCATTTCAGCGGCGGCATTCCACCAATGGACCCGCCAGTCCAGAAGACCGGCTTCGTCAAAATGCCAGAACGGATTGAGATAAAGAAGAGTCAGACCGCCGGCAAACAGCACGGCCCCAACTTCCAGACCAGTCATGGCCCAACTCGCGCGGCGATGGTGGCTGGCGGTTGGACTCAGGCTCGTTGATTTGGGCATCAATATTTATCAGATCTGTTTCTACGAACAGAAGAGTATAGACATTGCTGCCGGAGACAGGGAACAGAATTGAGTGAGGGGGACTTCCAGGTAACACCCTACTGATTATGCTCCAGCCTTACTGGCATGAGGGAGGTGACTACGCCCGCTTAAGAGCTTGCCCGCGGCCTCCGGCTCAACGGGTTGGGAGAAGAAGTACCCTTGGCCCAGGTCGCAGCCTAACTCGCGGAGGCACTCCCAATGCTTCGCGGTTTCAATACCTTCCGCGCTTACTTTCAATTTCAACTTGTGGGCAAGCAGAATGATCAACTCGTGCAATCCACATAGCCTCTCTCAATCTGCCTACACATGTATTCAATGCTTTACGCTGTTTCAACCAGCCTGATACTGCCTCAGTTGCACAAAATAGGGTAGGAAATTGAGGATTAGGGTGGCTAGGGTACAAAGCAGGGTTAACTAATCAGGGGCAGGATAACGGCGGGGTCTACAGAGCTGGGGTGGTTTAAGCGCGGTTTATTGGCTGTGCAACAGTACTCCCGCTGCGTGCGGAGTCTTGCGCCACCCAACCCCTAGCGGCTTCCTGCGCTCCACATTCGAGACAGGTGCGTAAACCCCAACGCTCCTTTGTACTATCCCACTCGTACCGTTCCGAACCACATATTCCACAGCCTGCAACTCTTTGCCGCCATTGACTCCAGGGGCTCAAGGCCAGCGGCTTTAATGCCTTCCGCCAAGCGTGGGCGCATATTCCTCGCGGGCGGCCTGGCCTATTCAGCGCGACTAAGGACGCTTCCTCTGACGACAAACTTCCCGAGACCGTTCATAATGTCGGCATGACGGTCCGCCGGCTTAAGACCTATGCGGGCACTCAGGGATACGTCTACCAGTATTACTTCGTCGGCCAACGAGCCGCGCTGGCCGATGATCCTGAAGCGCCAGCTACGGAATTCGTCTTCGACGTGACCTCCGACCGCAAGCTGACTTATGCGGTAAGCGTCTTCCTGCCGGAGAAGGCGGTCGCAGCCTGGGCTGCTAGACACGGGCGCAGGTTGACGGAAGCAGAACAGTACGCAGCGGCCAAACTGCGCCTATTCCGCGCCTTCGATGAACTGGAGGATGTAAAGACGGATGGTCGCCGACTGACAATCGACGTGCCGGCGTTGGAAGAAGCGCTCGCGAGTTTGGGAGTCGACTGAGCCGATTGCGATGCAGATCGCATCTACTCGTTACCGTGGCGTTTCCGTGCCCTCATTTCACATGCAGAATATAATGCGTAGAAAGAGATTGAGTTCCTAAGCTGAGGGTGCAAGACGTACAGCTGATTCCGACTTGCATTAAACTCAGTGGACTCTGATATTTACCTAGCCTATGGCACTGCTTTGGTTGCGCTTCGCGCTGGCTTGTTATTTCGTCGGGCTGATCTATGCGTTCTTTGCGCTCACCCGTACCAGCGATCTTTTCAGCCGCATTGCGCTGCACGCCGCCAGCCTGGGGATGGTCTTTCATTTCGTTTCGCTGGTCGAGCTGTTTCTCTCCGGCCATATGGTTTGGGCCTCTATGCACAACGGAGAGTCTCTGCTGGCGTTCTTTTCGATGACGTTTTTCATGATCATCTATGCAACTTACCAGACCACCTCGCCCGGCGTGGTCGTTTTTCCGATCGTATTCTTTCTAACCTTCGTGGCCGCGGTGGACGAGCAACCCGTATTGCTCACCTCATTCGTGCAGCATAAGGGATGGCTGGTGGCGCACATCATCCTGATTTTTACCGGCTACGCCGCGCTGGTATTAAGCTTCGGAGCCAGCCTGCTCTACCTGCTGCAGGAACGGCGACTGAAGGCCAAGAAGCCCAGCAGCCTGATTTCTTATTTGCCGGCGCTGGAAGTAATTGACCAGATCGGCTACCGGTCCCTGCTCCTGGGCTTTCCGTTCATGACGCTCGGCCTCATCACTGGTTCGATCGTAGCCATGTCGACCTATGGGCGCATCGACTTTGCGGATCCGAAGATTCTGCTGTCGATGCTGATGTGGGCCGTGTACATGATCATGGTCTTCACGCGCTGGAATTCAGGATGGCGCGGACGGCGCGCGGCCGTTCTGGCGACTTGTGCTTTCGCTACGGCGATCGTGGCCTGGGCCGCCAACTATTTCTCGACCATCCACAGGTTTGCCGCATCATGAGATATCAGCTCATCGGCGTGAATCACAACAGCGCACCGCTCGCAGTGCGAGAGCAGTTGGCGATCCCCGAGTCGCACCTGGCTGATTGTTGCCGCGATCTCACGGCCCATCCTGGAATTGAAGAGGGCATGATTATTTCCACCTGTAACCGAGTGGAAGTGATCACGCACACCAGCAACGGCTCGGCCGACCTGCGCGGATTCCTGCACAATCACTTTCACTTAACTGCGGAAGATTTAGACGCACATTTGTACGAGTATCGAGAAAAGGACGCTGTGCGGCACGTCTTCCGCGTGGCTTCGAGTCTGGATTCGATGGTGGTCGGCGAAGCCCAGATTCTTGGCCAGGTGAAAGAGGCTTACGCCACCGCGCGTGCAGTTGGCTCGGTTCGCGGTCAGTTGGATCAACTCCTTACCCGCGCTTTTGCGGTGGCCAAGCGTGTGCGAAGCGAAACCGCGGTGGGGTCGTCCTCAGTTTCGATCGCTTCGGTTGCAGTGGAGCTGGCGAAGAAAATTTTCGGTACGCTGCAGGGCAAGAATGTTTTTATCGTCGGCGCCGGGAAGATGAGCGAACTTGCTGCCCGGCATCTGCTGGCCCACGGCTGTGCTTCAATCTTCGTTGCCAACCGTACTTACGATCGCGCCATCGGCCTCGCGGAGAAGTTCAATGGCCAGGCCATTAAGTTTGACGATCTGTACGACTCCTGTGACCGCGCCGACATCGTCATCACTTCGACTGGCGCGCCCCACGCCATTTTCCGCCGTGAGCACGGCGAACAGTTTCTGGCCCGCCGCAAGAACAAACCGATGTTCTTCATCGACATTGCCGTGCCCCGCGACGTTTCCCCTGAAATGGCGAAGCTTGACGGCATCTTCGCCTACGATATCGACGACCTGCAGCAGGCCGTCAGCAGCCACGTAGCCGATCGCCACAAGGAAGCCGAACTCGCAGAAGCCATCATTACCAACGAAGTCGAACGCTTCGAGGCTCGCCTGCATACGCTCGATGTGGTGCCGACAATTGTGTCCTTGCAGGATCATTTAGAAACCATCCGTCAGGCGGAAATTGATCGCGTCCGCGGACGCATGGGGCCGCTCACTCCGGAACAGGAAATGGCCGTCGAGACCTTGACCCGCGGCATTATCAACAAAGTGATGCACACTCCGATCACCACGTTGAAAACCGCCGCCCGGGAAGCGGAGGCGACCACGGTGATCGAGGTAGTGCGGCGGTTGTTTAATCTGCGGGAGAAGGACTAAGGGGGCCCACCCTAACGCCATGCCATCAAAGACGCACCTGATTGCAGTTGGCGCTATTGTCGGTGTGGTTCTGTCAGCTGCTTTCGTGGCACTTGCCTTTGTCACCCAGTCGCTTTGGCCGATTTTCCGCGGTGCTTATGTAGTCGCTTCGGTAGTGGGTATTCATGAAGGTTCAGTGGTCTGGGGTGGGGGATTGGTCAATGCCACTTTGTTCTGGATAGCGGCCACTACCTTATCTTGCGTTGTTCCGATGGGGGCTCGCCAACGGATGACTAAACTCCGAATCGGCTCCCGCGGCTCGCAACTCGCTCTCTGGCAATCGAATCACATCACGCTCTGCTCCGTGGCGGATGCGGCAGCCTCAGGGACCTGATCAATTTATCGAGATGCCACTTCCGCCCAAACCTCGACCTCGCCCAAAATGAACGACTCGACTCACAACTCAACGAAACTCCGAATCGGCTCTCGCGGCTCCCAACTCGCCCTGTGGCAAGCCAACCACATCTCCGCACTTCTTCGCGCGCGCGGACACGAAGTGGAAATCGAAATCATTCACACCACCGGGGACAAGATTACCGACGTCGCCCTCGCCATGGTCGGCACCAAAGGGATGTTCACGAAAGAAATTGAAGAAGCGCTCGCAGATGGACGTGTCGATCTGGCCGTTCATTCGTTGAAGGACCTGCCCACAGAACTTCCACCGGGATTTGAAATCGCTGCCATCACGAAACGAGAGGACGCGCGCGACGCCTTCTGTTCCCGACTTTATTCGAACGTTGAAAATCTCCCGCGCGGCGCGCGTGTCGGCACGTCCAGCCTTCGCCGCCAGGCGCAACTCAAGGCGATCCGTCCCGATCTTGACATTCATCCCCTGCGCGGCAACGTCGATACCCGCCTGCGCAAACTTGAACAGGGGGAATACGACGCTATCATTCTGGCCTCGGCCGGGCTGAACCGTCTGGGGAAGACCGAGTTGATCAAGCAAATTATCCCTGCGCAAATCATGTGTCCGGCCGCAGGGCAGGGAGCGCTGGCCATCGAGATCCGCGAAGCGGATTCGGCTACGCGCCAGCATGTGGAATTCCTGAACGACGATGCAGCCCGCGCTGCCACCACTTGCGAACGTGCTCTGCTCAACCGCCTGGGCGGAGGCTGCCAAGTGCCCATCGGGGCATTCGCTGAGATGCGGAACGGCAAGCTGCATCTCGAAGCCATCGTTGCGGATCCCGACGGCTCGAAGGTTCTGCGCGAATCGCGGGACGGCAATTTCAGCGATCCCGAACAACTGGGTAACGATGTCGGCGAAACTTTGCTCGCTGGCGGCGGCGAAGAAATCCTCGAAGCTGTTTACGGTTGTGGCTTGGCGTTGCCCCCGCAGCCGTGATCGCTTACGTAGCCTGTAAATTCTTACGTAACCAGTAAATAAGGATCCAGAATTGAGCGGCAGCGTTCTCGTGCAGCTTTTTTCGGCGGTGCGAAACTCATTGGACTGTGAGTGTGAAACTTGCCTGGGTCGAAACTCCCGTGGCCGTAGCCTGAATCGTTACGCTTCCGGCGTTGGCCGAGGTCGTGTAGTTCACGCTTGCCCCAGCATTCGAACTGGTGGAGATCGGGTCTGCAGAGAAAGTGCCTCCAGCGCCTCCATCGTTGAAGGTCACGCTTATCCCCGAAACCGCGTTTCCGTACTGGTCCGTGACTTTCACAACCAGCGGCTGTGCCAGTCGGGTGTTGGGCGGGGCGGACTGGCCATTCCCTGACACCGCAGCAATGTTGGAAGCGGGTCCGGGCGTAACCGTTTCGAAGAAGAGCAAACCATGAAGTCCGGTAGCTGTGGCAGTGATCTTGCCGTGCAGGGCGCCCGCGGTAGTTGAAGTGGTGTAGTTCACGCTCGCAAGCCCTCTGCTGTCCGAAGTCACAGGATTTGTGGAGAAGGTTCCCCCTGCACCCGTATCGCTATAGGTCACGGTTACGCCAGGTAATCCGTTGCCATAGCCATCTTCGACCTTTGCGACCAACGGACCTGGCAGTGGCGTAGTCACGGGCGCGGACTGATTGTTACCGCTCCATGCAACCAAAGTCTGTGCCGGGCCGGGAACCGCCGTTTCCGTGAAAAGCCCCGCCAGATAGCCAGGGGCCGAGGCAGTTAACGAGTAAGAGTTCGATTTCTTCGGTAACGTATAGAGCGTGGAGGCGGAACCGGTCTGGTCGGTCGCAACCGTCGAAGGATTGAAGGTACCGCCCTTGCCGCCGTCGCTGAACGTGACTGTCAACCCTACGGGGACAGTTTGAGTGTAATCCTCAACAGCTTGGACTTTTAAGGGAACGGGAAGGGTTGACGCAACCGCCGCCGACTGCCCGCTCCCTCCGATCACCGACAGGACTGGGAACAGTCCATACACGACTAGACTGTTCTGGGTTCCGATAAAGATGTTTCCATCAGCCGCGATTGGATTCGCAAAATGAGCCAGGGGCGGTACCGTATCGCGACCCTGTGCAGCCTGGTTGCTGGTGTAGAGCAAATTGAGTGTGCCGGCATCCATGGCCCACAGGC
>OBLW0100004933.1_pt1 | contig 10069 bp, 10 predicted proteins | sample 1520161 | NCBI WGS metagenome assembly OBLW01 (sample SAMEA3539309, study PRJEB22396) | soil metagenome | biome: tundra; feature: field; material: soil | place: USA | collected 2010-05 | depth 0.15 m | reverse complement strand
CGCCCTTACGCGATATCCGGCAGCAGAAACTCGCCCGGCTTGCCGGCGGCGCGCGCCACGGCGCCGGCCGCGATGTACCCGCTGCGCACCGCGCCTTCCATGGTGGCGGGCCAGCCGGTGCGGGTCCAATCGCCGGCCAGGAATAAGTTGGCAAGGGCGGTTGCAGCGGGTGGGCGCAAAGCCTCCGTGCCGGGCGCGGCGGAAAAAGTGGCGCGCTGCTCTTTGACGACGTGCGCCCGCACCAGCGTGGCTTCGCGCACGCGGGGAAAGTACAGGCGCAGATCGCCCAGCGCGATGTCAATGATGTCCTCCCGCGACAAGTTGGTCAGGTCGCGTGAAGCGCTCACCACCAGTTGCAGGTAGCGCCCGCCATCCTTGTTGAACATCCATTGCATGGTGCGGTCGAGCAGCGTGGCATGGGGCAGCGTGGTGATTTCGCGGTCGAACCAGAGGTGGACGCCGGTGATGGGCGAATGCTCGAACGGCGGCGCGGGAAGCCCGACCGCCGGCAGCCGCTCAAACGGCAGCGCGGAAATATAGTAATCGGCGGTATGCCGCTCGCCCGCCACCACGAAGCCGCTCGCGTCGATGGCTTCCACCGGCGCGCGAAAATGCATGCGCACCGACGGCAGGCGCTGCCAGGCGTCAGTTCCATATAATTCGCCCAGCGGCACCGCGGGCACGCCCATTTCGTAACCGTCGGCGCGCGCCAGAAAGCCCAACCAGAAAACCTGAAAGCCGTGCCGGGCGGCCATGCGGTCCAGATCTTCATTGACCGCGCTGACCAGCACCTGGCGCCAGAAGCGGTCGATCGCCCGCGGCGTTTGCCGCTTTTGCAACAGCCAGTCGCGCATGCTGATTTTGTCCAGATCCTGCCGCCGGGTGCGCTCGCGGCGAATCGCCCAGAGGCCGCGCGCGATGGCCAGCTTGTCGCCCGCGTCCAGACATTTCATTTTCAGGAATGCGCCGGCGAAGTGGAATGGCGCCGGCAGCCGGCCGCGGCGCAAGACCGAGGCGCGGCCGCCCGGCTCCAGGAAGACGAACTCGCGATAGAAGCGGATGCGGTCGCGAACGCCCAGCCGCGAATAAAAGTCGAGCAGGTTGACGCAGCAGCGCAGTAGGATGTGCTGGCAGTTGTCGATGGTCTCGGATTCGCCTTCGCCCACCGGCACGGGATAGGACGTAGCCCGGCCTCCCAGAAATGAGCGCGATTCAAACAGATCGACTTCGAATCCGGCGCCGCCCAGCGCGGCCGCGGCGGCCAAGCCAGCCAGTCCGCCGCCGGCAATCATAACTTTGGTCATGGCAAGGTTAGACTGGTGATCGCTCCGTATGGCGAGCGGTCCCGCATCCATCCCATTCTCGCATTGGTAGGGCACGCTTTAGCTTGCTCGGTGTTTTCAAGAGCCAATGCTGCCCTGAGAGGAATAGCCCATAACCAAGGTGAGTATTGTGCCCACCCTCTTTGGCGTGGAGAATCAGGTAACCTCCAGGAGGAGAACTCAGAATGTACACCTTAATTCGGCTGCGCGACGGAACCATTATGGAAGCCGTCGTGTTAGCCAACAAGCAATCCCGGATGCGTCTGGCCGTGGCCGGCCGCAAGGACGCGATGGAACTGCAACTTTGTGGATTGGATTGGTTCGACGAGCGCAACGAGCCTGTTCAGTTCGGGTTTCTGCTGGCGAAAGATGACGCAGCCTGCGAAGCGCCAAAGCTGGCGCGGGCAGCCGGTGGGTACGCCTGCTAATAGAGAAGCCCGTCTGTAAGGGCCGGGCATGCCGGCCCTCGGCAGGTCGGGGACCTGCCCCACCCTAGCCGGACATGCCGGGCCGCTTGCGGGTACGTGTATCTTGGCAGCGTAGCATCGCGCGTGAAATAGCGCGTGGCGCGAGCGGCTGCTTTAGTGGTCGTCTTCAGACGCGCGTTCGGCTTCGGCGGCGGCGGCGGGACCGGCGGCTTGCGCTTCGGCGATCAGGCGTTGCGCCTCTTTGAGGCTCTCGCGGGGCACGCACACGGAAATTCCCAGGTTCGGAAACAGCGAGCCGGATTGGACGGCCGGAATTCCGGTGTTCGCCAGGACGCCGCAGATCAGGTCGCCTTCCACCTCCGCATCCACCCCCGTCGAGGAGAAGACCGGCACCATGTCCAGGTCGTGGGAGACGTCGAGCGTATCTTCGCTCAAAATCGGTTCCTCGTCGTGCTCGGGATCTTGCGCCATGCCTCAAGGATATCGCAGAATGGAGAGTGGAGCCGCACTTAATCCGAGGCTCCCGCGGAGGCGGCGCATGCCGGAAGAACCCATCGTTATGACCGAAGAAGACGGGCAGGGCGGAGGTGTCAGCACCATCGCGTGGTTTTTGACCGGCGCAGCGATCGGCGTCACGGTTGCGGTGCTGTTCGCGCCCAAGAGCGGACGCGATACCCGCCGGTTCCTCTCCGCTAAAACGCACGAGGGCAAGGAAGCCGTTGCGCAGACCAGCTCCGACATCGTGGACGTCGGCCGCGACGTGTTCGAACGCGGACGCAAGTTGGTGGAAGACGCGGCCGAGTTGTTCGAGCGCGGCCGCCGGCTCGTTCGCGGCTAGGGTGGGGCGGGTCCCCGACCTGCCGAAGGCCGGGCATGCCCGTCCTACACGCCTATCGCCTCGCAGAACAACCGAACCACGCGGGGCGCATCGAACTGCTCCACTCTAGCGGAGCCGGCCTGGCCTTGGGCGGCGCAATTCTCAGGCGATCGATAGAGCGATTCGATTCCCGCCGCCAGAGCTTCGGGGCTGTCCGGTTCGACCAGGGTGGCATGCGGCACAACTTCCGGAATGGCCGCCGCGCGCGACGCGACAATCGGCTTCGCCGCGGCCATGGCTTCGAGCAGCACGATGCCGAAACCCTCCTGCACGCTGGGCAGGCAAAACACCGACGCGGCGCGATACTCGTCCACCAATTGGGAGCGTGAAACGTCGCCGAGAAAGGTGACCATGCCATCCAGATTCAACTCGCGGGCAAGCTGCCGGAGCGGCGCCGCGCAGGGGCCGTTGCCCACGATGCGTACTTCCAATTCGGGGATGCGCCCGCGCAATGCGGCGGCGGCCCGCAGCAGCACATCCACCCGTTTGCGCCGGTACAGCCGTCCCACGAACAACACGATGAACCGGCCGGCGGGGCTCGACGCGCTGCCAGCGGCCAGCGCCGCCCGCCACTCGGCCAGATCGATCAATTCCGGCACGACGGCCGGCTCGCGGGTCGCACCGTAGAGAGCGCGCACCTGCGCGGCGCAATAGCGGCTGGTCACAATCACGCGCTCGGCGGTGAGCACGTGCAGACGCTCGCACCGCGCCTGAATCCCCATGGTGAAGCGCGTCAACCCGCGCTCAAAACGCACTTCATCGGCTATCACGCCCTTGAGCGCGGCGACGTGGCCGGCCTCGGCTGCGATGCGGTAACCATCCATATCGAAACCGACCGTGCGATCGAAGCCGGCGGAGGGCCGCAAGCCGCGGTTGAAGAGCAGCCGCTCGGCCGTGTAAACCGGCAGATGCACGCGCGACGTTTCGATAATTACTTCGTGCCCCAGTTCGCGGAGCGCGCGGGCCAGCACCGCGATCCCCACGTAAGTTCCGCTGCCGCGGCGAATGTCGAGCGGCGTGCTGGTGAGGAAACGGATGCGCATGGTGGGGCATGCTTTAGCTTGCCCGTAAACTGAAACATTATAATTATACGGGACCATACATTTGCCAACTCGCGGAAATGCAGTTTGTCTTTTGTCGGGCGGGCTGGACTCTTCCACCTGCCTGGCGCTGGCGCGGCGCGACGGCTTTGCCTGCTACGCGATCACGTTCGACTACGGGCAGCGTCACATATTCGAGCTGGAAGCGGCGGCGCGCGTGGCGGCGGCGCTGGGCGTGGAGCGGCACTTGGTCGTGAAGGTGGGCCTGGATGTGTTCGGCGGATCGGCGCTGACGGCGGATGTGGCTGTGCCCAAGGCGCGGTCTCTCGACGAGATGAGCCATGGCATCCCGGTAACCTACGTGCCGGCGCGCAACACGATTTTTCTGTCGCTGGCGCTGGCCTGGGCGGAGGTGATCGAGAGCGCCGACATCTTCATCGGCGTCAACGCGCTCGATTACTCCGGCTATCCGGATTGCCGCCCGGAATACATCGAGGCGTACAGCCGAATGGCCAACCTGGCGACGCGGGCGGGCGTGGAAGGGCGCACGCGGCTGACCATTCACACGCCGCTCATCGGCCTCAGCAAGGCGCAGATTGTCACCCTGGCGCACGAGCTTGGCGTGCCATTCGGCCTGACGCATAGTTGCTACGATCCGGGCCCCGGCGGGCGCCCCTGCGGCGCCTGCGACGCCTGCCTGCTGCGGCGCAAGGGATTCGAAGAGGCCGGCATTGAAGATCGCTGAGCTTTTCTACTCGCTGCAAGGCGAAGGTTCGCTGGTGGGCGTGCCTTCGGTATTCATCCGCTCCAGCGGCTGCAACCTGCGGTGCGCCTGGTGCGATACGCCGTACACGTCGTGGCAGCCGGAGGGGACGGAACTGGACCTTGACCGAATCGTGGATGAAGTGAAGGCGCACCCGGCGCGCCACGTGGTGATCACCGGCGGCGAGCCGATGATCCAGCCGGAGATGGTGCCGCTCACCGAGCGGCTGCGCGCGCTGGGGATGCACATCACTATCGAAACGGCGGGGACGGTGTTCCAGCCGGTGGCCTGCGACCTGATGAGCATCAGCCCCAAGCTTTCCAACTCAACGCCCGCCGGCAACTTCGCCGAGCCGCACGACCGCCTGCGCATTCAGCCCACTATCCTGGCGGAACTGATGGCGCGCTACGAATATCAACTGAAGTTCGTGGTCGAGAATCCGGCCGACCTGCAAGAAATTCGCGCGCTGATGGAGATGCTCGCTGCGCCGCGGGAGCGCGTGATTCTGATGCCGGAGGGCACCGAACCCGCGCGGCTGGCCGAGCGGGGGCTGTGGCTCGCCGAAATCTGCAAGGAAGAAGGGTTCCGCTTCAGTCCACGCTTGCACATCGACCTGTGGGGCAGCCGCCGCGGGGTTTGAGGGGCACCCGTGGCGCGCGCCACGTCGTCCCCTACTCCTTCTTCGTGTCGTCGTACGTGATGCTGGATTCGCCGGCGTACTTGTGATAGTTGCGGAAATCGGTGGTGTTGCGGCTGCACATGTCGGAGCCGCGCTGGCAGGTCAGATTTTCCGAATGCACGGGCAGCAGGTACTTTCTGGCGTCGCCCAGTTGCACGTACTCGTAGTCGGTGGCGGATTCCACATGGTCGGAGGGAAAGTCCGAGGGAAAACCGTACGCGCGTTCCTCGATGCGCAGCACACGCGCGGTCAGCGGGTCGATCCACACCGCTCCTTTATATGCCGGCATGTAGCTTTGCGACGACACGATGATGTTCCAATGCGAATGCGGGTGGTCTACGGTGTAATCGTAGACCCGCGCGTTGACGCCGGCGATGCGCTCGGTCTGGCGGAAGCGGAATTGGGCGTCGCTGGCCGGCGAGAACAGGTCGATCAACAGGGTACCGAATTCGCCCGTGGACCAGGCGCCGTCGGTTTCCTTAAAACTATCGCGCGGCTTGTTATTCACCTTGATGTTGCGGTAGTCCTCTTTGCCGTTCTCATAGATCACGGAGGCGGTAACCAGGTCGATGGACCGCCAATCCGCCGGCCGAGTCTCACTGGCGTAACGGGCGATCTGCTCCTGGCACACGTAATTGGGCAGGCCCTCGGTGAAATCAAACGCCGCCCCGGCGGCCCTGCGGATCAAGTCGTCGCCGCGCTGGGGCCGCGCCTCCGGAACGGGCGCCTCGTCGGCATCCCGATTAACCGGGGCGGGAGGCATTCCCGCAGCCTCGGCTGTCTCGGCCCGCGGGGGTATAACCGGCGGCGCGTTGCCGGCGGCTCCCGTTTGCGCCGCAGGCTCAGGTGGCGGCTCGGGGGCATGCTCGCGCGCCACGTCGGCCGGCTTGCCACGGTGCAAAACGGGCGGGCCGGGATCGTCGGCATTCTGCTGGGGCGGCGTAGTCACGTGGGTGATGGGCGCGGCCGCCTCCGTGCTGGCTGGAGCGGCTTCCTTCGGATTGTCTTTCCACGTGTCGACCGCGCCCGCGTCTTTGTCCTTCGTGGCCGTAGTTTGGGCGCCCGCGGCTTTCTCCCAATACACATTGACGGCGATCAGGTAGCCCTTCTCATCCTCCGGACCCTCCACCGACAACTGGTCGCCGACAGCGAACTGCGGGTTCTTGACTTCCTCCCCGTTCTTGAAGAACTTGGTCTTGTCGTTGCGCTTGAAGTCCACCTGGCGGTCGTCGTCGAGCGCGATGGTAATGGCCTTACCGTCCATCTGCTGCAACTTGCCGCGGAAGCTGGGCATGGGCTCGCCCTTGGTGGAGGTTTTGGGATTCGTCTTGCTGCGCCCGAGTGGAATGCTGGGGCCGCTTGGGTAGTTTCCCGGATTTCCATTTGGGTAGCCGCCAGGCGGGTAACCGCCGCCCGGGTAGCCGCCGGGTGGGTAGACTTGCGCGCTCGCGGCGCCGGCCGCAAGCAGCCAAATGGCGAACCAACCGGCAGTGCGCAAAACAGCGCTGCCGGCGTGAGACACACTTCGGGCAGGCTCGAACTTTTCCATCACCACATGAGATGCGGCGCGGACAGCCCAGGTTACCGTACATTCCCGCCCATAAAATGCCGATAGAAGTCCCAGCCGGAGATTTCCTCGGCTAAAGTGAAGGTGAGAGATGACGTGAACCTCAGCCGGTTACTGGTCTTCGATACCGATCCCGCCCTCCACGAGCTTCTGGCTCCCGTGTTGCAGCGCGAAGGACGCTCGATTCAGGACGCTTACGACCGGCACGAAGCGCTGGAGGCGCTGCGCCATTCCGAGTGCGACCTGGTGCTGGCCGGGCAGGGCCGCAACGGCGACGAAGGCCTGAAACTGTTGCGCCGCGTACGTTCCATCCGCCCCGAGGCAAGAGTGATCCTGACTGGAGGCCGCGATCCGGCCGGGGCGGTGGCAGCCATTCGCGAACGCGCCTACGCCTATTTTCATAAGCCGATTCCCACCGGGCCGCTGGCCGACATGGTGCAACTGGCGCTCGACGCCACGGCCTGGCGCGACGATATACGGGTGGCGTCCGCACGCCCCGAGTGGATTACCCTGGAAGTGCGCTGTAAGATCGAAGCCGCCGAGCGAACCACGCAGTTTATCCGCGAAATGCTGGCGGACCTGGAACCGCAAACGGCCGAGGACGTCGCCATCGCGTTCCGGGAGTTGCTCATCAACGGCATCGAATATGGCGGCAAGTCCGACGCGCGCAAGCGAGTGCGGGCCTCGCTGCTGCGCACGTCGCGCGCGGTGATCGCGCACATCGCCGATCCGGGCAAGGGCTTCTCGTTGCAGGCCCTGCCGCATGCCGCCATCTCCAACCCCGACGGCTCGCCCACCAAGCACATCGAATACCGCGAAGAGCACGGCAAACGCGCCGGCGGATTCGGCATCCTCATGTCGCGCAGCCTGGTCGATGAGCTGCTCTACAACCAGCGCGGAAACGCGGTGCTGGCGGTGAAGTATCTGAAGTAACCTGAGCGGGCAGCGACGCTGTGCCTTCGCCGTTCCCCACTCCCTCACCGCGAGTGGCTCTGATACGAGTTTGGAGCCGCGACCATAGCGGTCGTTGGAAGACGCCCGTGACAAAAAGCCGGTGACAGGCTGTCACCGGCTTTAAGCCCTTTACCCTCATTGTGTTGCTCGGGCTTCTGCCACGAGGGCGAGGTCGTGGCTGAGCCGAAACCGGTTCCACAACGCACTCTTCAGTTGGAGTATCGTTTCGATCGTTTGCTGCCGGAGAAGCTGGCCCAAGCCTATCGGGTTCTGGTGCCGGATAAACGTCGGCCGATCACCAGCGCAGAGGCAGGGGTCGGTTAGCAATGATCGTCCCTGCCACGACAGCCAGCCGTTTTGGTTCGGAATCTCGCTCCGGAGACGCAAAACCATCATTGCCCCGATGAGACCCCGCTGTTCTTCTATTCACGTCTCGTTACTCCCAAGTGTTTTCTAGAAACTGATGGTTGAAGTCGCGAAATACGAATTCAACTCCGGGTGATAAACTTGGGTTCACCATGCCACATGCCCGGTCCGATTCTAGGTGGGTAATGATTTTATCGATCATGCGAAGGTTGCTGGAAGCGGCCTTCGCGCTGGCTGCCGCCAACTTCGTGCTTCTGGCGATCGTCGGCCATTATGATTTTCGGCTGGGCCCGGTTCACTTGGCTGCCACCTACCTGTTTAAGCCCCTGCTGTACTTAAATGCAGCGTTTCTGATGGGTTTCGCTCTGAAGTGCCGGCTTTGCCCCATGGAAGAGGCTCCTCAGCCCAGCGCTTGCTTCCGTCCCGGGCTCGTGTTTTGGCTGTCGGCTGCCGCTGTGGTTGCCGCCGTTTATGGAATTTCCTTTCGAATCAACCTCGATTTTCCAGACTGGACGCACCGTATTACTACGACACATACAAACCCTTGGAGCTTCTTTCTGCACCGGCAGTACGACGGCTTCTATCGCCCGCTCACCTTTGTGTCTCTCTGGCTGGATAACGAGATCTTCGGAGCTGCGCTCTGGGGCTACCACGTGCAAAATCTGCTCATCCATTTACTGAACGGCCTTCTCGTGGCGCGATTGGCTTTCCGGCTGGGTCTAGAGCAATCGCGGGCTGCCTGGGCGGGTATCGCTTTCCTCGCGGTGCCTGCTTCGTTCGAAGCCGTTATCTGGCCGGGCGCACGCTTTGACTTGATGGCGGGCGCATTTACATATTTTGCCCTCGAGCGCGCACTCGCGGGTGCCGCCGGGGTGAGCACAGCCGCCTTTTGCCTCGGAGTCGCTTGCAAAGAGACCGCATATGCGTATCCGCTGTTGCTTGCGGCACTATTCTTGCTTCGTCGACCTCTCCTCTTGCCTTTGCCCAAGCAAAAATGGTTTGCGGTCTTGTCTTTGGCTTTGGCGGCCACTATCTTACTCGTGCTCATCCGGATCGCTATCTATGGAAATCTTGGCGGGTACCCATCTGCCGCCGCTGGCGCAAATGTGAATTTTGTATTAAGCACGAAGACGTTCACGTCCATTGCCACCCGGCTTCCAGCCGCTTTGTTTCTGATCAACACGGGCGCAGGACTACCTGTTTGGCTTCGGGCAACGCTGATCGCCTACGTTACATTCCTGTCCGTCATTTTCTTCAGCAATATCAGCGCCGGAAAACGAACTCTTTTTCTCCTGCTTCCGTTTCTTGCGGTCATCCCGATGCTCAACATGTTCGGCTGGATAACGCAGTTCGCTCAGCAGGGCAGGTATCTCTATCAACCGGTGATCTGGATCGTTTTTGTGATCATAGCCGGAATTCCGCCTACGGGGTTCGGAAGGATCCTGGTTGCAGCCTGGGTGGCGATCATGATGAGCGCCGCTCTGTTCAACACGCTGGCCTACGTAAAGATGATCCGCGCTGTGGATGTTGCGGTTGCCGAAGCAGGGGCCGCGTGCAAAGGAGCAAATTGCTGCCGAACTCTTTACCTGGTTAATCTGTCAAGCGATCGTTATGGAGCATTCTACTTTGGCTACCAAGTAGCTCACGATTTACGAACGGCTTTGCCTGGGGTGTCCGTCGTCTCCACGGGTGCGCTACCTCCTGAGTCTTCCTGCAGCGTGAGCTTGCGCTGGACCGCGGAGAATGCTTGGGCGAGACTTACCAAATTCTAAGTTCGATCCGAACGTAGAACAGCCAACCCGTACTATGGACCTGTTCCATTGTGGAGGGATCGCCAAAGGAAGGGTATCGACAATACGGGAGTTGAGTCCGAAAGCTATTCGGGGCGCGCGAACCGGTTTCGATTCCCGTTGGCGCGTTGGAATCCTTGGAGACAGCCATAATGACCGTCTTGCGCATGCAGATTGTACCGATTTTGTACCGAGAGCTTGTTTTTAGTAGGGCTAAAGGGGACAGACGCATTTTTCACCTTGCCTCCAGCCCATACCCCTCCCACCTGGCCACCACCGCGCT